>Ga0334889_1000430_pt1 | contig 66775 bp, 59 predicted proteins | sample GraSluR1_MG_2_FD_207222 | JGI IMG/M metagenome (GOLD analysis project Ga0334889, IMG submission 207222) | Sludge microbial communities from methane-producing bioreactor in Wageningen University, Netherlands - Granular Sludge_8_08-R1 | ecosystem: Engineered > Bioreactor > Anaerobic > Unclassified...
GAGGCCACTGAAAAAGTCCGATTTTCAAATTTTTATATACAACATATAGATTGCACCAAACAAAAAACACATTATAAAGTATAGCAAAAAATCAAATTTTGACTTTTTCAGTGGCCTCTTTTCTGCACGGCGTTACAGCACTCATTACAACATTGATATTTTATCGACATTTATAATACCGCTAAAATCAAACACTTATAATAATGATTTAGTAAATAAATGACGAAATAAAAGCTCACAAGATCAAATTTTCTAAAAAACAAATTTCGCTCTTTTCAAAAAATGCTAAAAATAGCAAACTCGCTACGCTCAGACATGCTATTTTCTCACGCATTTTTTGATTCGCTCAATTGATTTTTTGACGAAAATTTTCAATTGATCGCTAATTTATTTCATCATTATTTACTGTCAAAGCATTATAAATAATCAAAACCGTTTTTAGAAAAGCTTTTTCTTTCAACTAGTCACTATCTACTAGCTACTTTTAAGCATTATATGATTTCGCATTTCCATTCCAATTTACTAATTTGCTAACTTTAAAAAAAGGGGTTGTTAAAAATGAATGTTTTATGTTTTTATTTTTCGGGAACTGGCAATACTTATTATGTAGTAAAAAAAATAAAAGAAAATTTAAATAAAGTTTCTATTGGGTTTGAAATGATTAACATTGAAAATTTTGATAAATTCAATGACAACAAAATTATTTCAAATTCTGATGTAATTATGTTTGCATATCCTATTTATGGTTCGATGGCACCTATTATATTGAGAGATTTTATTGAAAACAACAAAGAGTCTTTTAACGGTAAAAAAGCTATAGTTATAATTACCCAATATTTATTTTCAGGAGATGGTGGCGCTTATTTGGCAAGGATATTAAGAAAAAACGGAATGGACGTTATTGTTATAGAACATTTTGATATGCCAAGTAATTTAGCAGATGCAGATATTTTCCCAATAAAAAATGGTCTTGAAAATAAATATAAACTTGAAAAAGCTGATAAAAAAATTGAAAACTTTTCTTTTAACCTAATTAATAAAAATTATAAAAAAACAGGTGATAACTTTTTTTCCTTTTTATTAGGATCGATTCAAAGAGTTCCTTTTTCTATAGCCGAAAAAAAAATGAAGAAATCTATTAAAATAAATAATGAATTGTGTATTAATTGTGGTTTGTGTATAAAAAATTGCCCTATGAAAAATCTTTATGAAGAAGATAAACTATTAAAACATAATAACAATTGTACTTTCTGTTATAGATGTATTAATCTTTGTCCTAAAAAGGCAATCTCATTATTTGCGAATAAAAAACCTAAAAAACAATATACTGACTTTTTAAATATAATCCATTAATTCTATTTAATATTGGAGATGATAAAATGAGTAGTTTTAATAAGGAATTAATTGCTCCATGTGGAATGAATTGTAGTTTATGTATTTCTTATCAATTTATGAAAAAAGATTTGAATAAACAAGGATTTCACAGAACTTATTGTCCGGGGTGTATTCCAAGAGGCAAAAATTGTCTTCATATGGGTGATAACTGTGAAATTCTTAAAAATGGAGATGTAAGATATTGTTTTAATTGCGAAAAATTCCCATGTAAAAGATTGAAAACATTAGATAAGAGATACAGCACAAAATATCATATGAGTATGATAGAAAATCTAGAATTTATTAAAGAAAATGGAATAGAAAGTTTTTTAATAATGGAAGAAGAAAAATGGAAATGCCCAGAATGTGGAGAATTTATATGTTGTCATAATGGATTATGTTTGAATTGTAATTTAAAAACTTTACACTCAAACAAAAAATATCGTTGGAATGAACAATGATATTTTCATCAATTAATTAAAAATATAACCCCTTTTTGGGGTTATATTTTTGAAACTTTCATATTCATAACTGCTAAATTTGATCTTGCAAAAGAAAAGAGATTGTCATTTGAAACTCCTACAAAGTCTTTTCCATACATATCATAAAGATGCGATGATAAGTTTAGTTCTGGAAGTTTGCCTAAATAGTTTTCTCCATCAAATAAAAATGATGCTTGAACAGGTGCTCCGAATTTTCCATCTGGGGTATAGTCTCCTCCTGAGCTTATTAAAACAAAGATTGCTTTTTGGCCATTTAATAATTCTTTTATGCTTTTTCCCGTATCTTGAATAATAAGATTTGTAAATCCTAAATCTGGTGTAGAGTCAAATGATCCGCTTGCAGCTCCAGTTAACGGCAAATTAAACATTTTAGAATATTTTTTATTTGTGAATGGTGTTTTTAATACTCCATTTTCTATTAAATTATATTTATAATTTTTATTAATTGTTCCTTCTACATCAAAAAAGGCACCTAAATATCCGTCTTCAATATTTTTCGATTGTATTAAATTGAAGTTTTCTGAAAATAATTTTTCCCCTATTTTTTCTGTGAAAATGGATCCTCCTGATCCATAAATAAGTGCATTAAGATCTTTAAAAAATTTCATTTTTATAAGATAATCTTCTTGTATAAACACTACTGGGTAAATGCCGTCTTCAAAACTTTCTATAGGTTTTTTGTAAGCATCGCATAATTTTTTTGCGTTTTTTAATATTTCTTCTCTGTTGTATTTTTGTGCTTGAAAACCAAATCCCATATCCATTATGTTTGAAGAACCTTTTTCTTTTACTATAAGCATTATTTCATAATATCTTGAATTGCTTTTTAGATATGTGTTTTTTGTGTTTTCTAAGATTGTTTCTTCTTCTATTAATTTTATTTGATTAGAGAAATTGAAATCAGGATTATCTTTTTTTAATTGCAATAGTAATGATTCCATTTCATCATGGAAAATTTTGTCATCTTCAAAATCACAAGAAGTATTTTCTTCTTTATTAACGTTTTCAGTAACTTCATAAGGATAATCTATTTCAAGGTTCAAATTTTCTTCTGCTTTTTTTATTAGTTCATCTTCATTAAAATCTCCAATTTTCCCCATTATCCCTATTTTATTATCTTTATATATTCTTATAGCCGTTTTAGTTATGTCTTTTTTTCTTACTGATTGTATTTCGCTTTGAACGATGTTTAAAGCTAATTCTTTTCTTTTAATTGAAAATTTTTCTTTTATCATTAAAAAAATCCTCCTTTTATTGAACGTTTATGTTGTTAACTCTTACAAGTGGGCCACCAAAACCTACCGGTAAAGGAAATTGCTCCATTTTACCGCATCCGCCTAATGTAAAGGTTAAAAATTCGCATTCGTTAGATAATCCGTCTATATCTCCAAGAGTTTTAAATACATTTCCTGTGATTACAGAAATTTTTGCCGGTTTTTCAATTTTACCGTCTTTTATTTTATAGGCTAAAGATGGTGCGATAGTGAAAGTCGACATTCCTGAACCGTGTTTTATAGTTTTTATATAGAATCCATTTTTAACTTTTGAGAATAGTTCTTCTTTTGTTTCAGAACCTTCTTTGATATAAGTGGTAGTCATTCTTACTATTGGTTCATATTCAAAGTTTACTGCTCTTGCATTTCCTGTTGGATTTTCTTCTAAAGATGTTGCTGTTAATACGCTATGAAGTCTTCCAGATAATACTCCGTTTTTTATTAAATAATTTTCTTTTGCTTTAGTTCCTTCGTCATCATATTCAACGTTTCCTGCGCCTAGTAGTTTTCCGGTGTCTACTATAGATAAAATATCTGATCCTATTTTTTTACCTAATGCCCATTCTGCTTTCATTTGTTCGTCGCCTATCATAAAATCAGCTTCACTTTTATGTCCAAAACTTTCATGAGCAAATACTCCTGCAGATTCTGGTGATAATATAACTGTATAAACTCCTGGCTCAACATCTTCTGCATTTAAAAGGTAATCAGTAGCTTCTCTATATCTTTCTTCTATTAAATTTTCACAATTTTCAATATCTTTAAAGTAATTGCTTCCCTTATCTGCTCTTTCTTCAAAGGTGTTTTTTCCATCAGATAATTGAAATCCTAATCTAAACCCTAATCTTTGATAGTCAAATGTCAGATCTGTTCCTAAACTTGAGCATATTGTTTTTATTACGTTAAAATCAACGTAATTTGCTTGCCATACTTTAACGTACTCTTTTTTATTAATTATCGGATAATATTTTTTCAAAAGAGCTAATTTTTCTTCTTTTGCAATATCTCTTACACTTTCTTCTGTAAATTTTAATTTTTTGTCTTTATGAATTTCATATTTTTTTACAATAGGGTTTTCTAAAATATTTTCATCTGGTGTTGCCATAGCAGCAAGAGAGTTTATTTCCTCTTGAATTTTTTCTGCGCTTGAAACTGCAGAATAATACCATTTTTTTCCATCAAACACCCTAATAAAAGCGGCTTTATAACTTTTTTCTTTGAATTGATCAATATTTTCGTTTGTTATAGCTATGTTTGTTTCAAAAATATCTTCAATTCTTACGTCTACATATAAACCTTTTGGGAATAAATACATTTAAAAACCTCCTTATCAAATAAAATAAAAATTTTTGAATCAAATATAAAAAATTTTTATATTTTTATATTTTTTTTGCATTTTAAATAAAATTATATCATTATTACTTAAAAAATGTCAAATATTAAATAAAAATATTAAATAAAAATAATTTTTTAATTTTTATATTTTATATTTCCATTATAATATATGAAGTAAGCTTCACGTCAAGAGTATCCTAAAGATTATTCTGTAAAATAAAAGTAAATATTGAAGCTAGCTCTTATTTTTACTTTTTAATTTTATTTGTAATTTCATACAAATTTGGTATAATTATCTTGATCTTTGTAATAGATTCAAACTTTCTATTGTTTAAAGGAGAATGAAATGACTAAAATTGTATCTTTGAGTAAGTTAGATAAAGATTTTTCTATTCTTGATGAAATTTGTGAAGAAATAAAACGTGATAAAACAGTAGTTTTTCCAACTGAAACTGTATACGGTCTTGGGGCTAATGGACTTTCGGAAAATGCGGTAAAAAAGATTTATGTTGCTAAAGGTAGACCTTCTGATAATCCTATGATTTTACATGTTTCAAAAACTAGTGATATTGAAAAATATAGTTATATTTCATATGAGAAATTAGAGTTGATAGAAAAATTTATTCCTGGCCCTATTACTTTCGTTTTAAAAAAGAAAAATATGATCCCAGACATAGTAACTGCATATAGAGATACTGTTGCTATAAGGTGTCCAGCACACCCTATAGCAAAGTATTTGATTAATCAAACAGGATTGCCTATTGCTGCTCCAAGCGCTAATTTATCTGGTAGACCGAGCCCTACTCTTCCTGAACATGTTATTGAGGATATGAATGGAAAGGTTGATTATATAATAACGGCCGGAAGTTTGATTTTTGGAATTGAATCGACTGTAATTGATTTAACTGAAAGAGTTCCCGTGCTATTAAGACCTGGCCCAATCCCCCCCGAAATGCTTAAAGATGTTTTTGGGGATATTAAAATTCCTGATTTTATTTATGGGAAAAAAGAGGCTGATGTTGCAATAGCTCCTGGTATGAAATACAGACATTATGCAACAAAGATTCCTTTGATTCTTGTAGAGTTAAGTGATGATATTTTGGAAAGAGTTTTAAATGTTTATTATGAAAATAAAAATACTATTGTTTTATGTGATAAAAAAAATTACAAATTTTATCTTAAAAATAATGCCTCTTATGATGTTCTTGGTAGTTCGAAAAATTATTATGAGTATGCAATTAATTTGTATGAAAAATTAAGAAAATATGAAAATATGTTTGATAATATTATTGTTGAGGGTATTAAAGATGAGGGTATAGGTATTGCGGTTATGAATAGGTTAAGAAAAGCTGCAAGTTCAATTATTTAAGAAGGTGAAAAATGAATTTATTATTTGATATAGGTAATACTAATGCTGTTGTAGCAGTAAAAGTAAATGGGGTTTTTAATACCTGGAGGATAGGTACTAAGAGTTTTGAAACTGAAGATGAGTTATTTTCTTTAATTTATAATCTTTTAATTTTTGCTAAGATTGATTTTAATTCTATTGATTCAATTGGCGTTGCTTCGGTAGTACCTAATGTAGATTTTGTTATAAAGAAATTTGTAGAGAAGTATTTTGGAAAAAAGGTTTATTTTTTGAGTGCGGAGGTTGAGGTTGATAATATAAAAACTTCTGCAGATAATCCAAAACAAGTTGGAGCTGATAGATACGCTAATGTTATAGCTGCAAAAAGAGAATACGGGGATAATGTTATAAGTATAGATTTTGGCACCGCAATAACGGTAGATGTTCTTAAGGGCGGAAATTTTGTTGGTGGTGCAATTATTCCGGGATTTAATACATCAATGAATGCGCTTTTTTCAAGTGCTGCAAAATTGCCTAAAATTGATATGAATATTCCTGATTATAATATGGGAACTAATACTGTAGATAATCTGCAAATTGGTATTATAAAGACTACGATTTATGGTATTGAAAGACTTGTTGAAAAAATTAAAGAAGATACAAAGACTGATTTTAAAATAGTCTGTACCGGTGGTGCGGTAAAAAGTATTCTTGATAATAGTTATTTGTTTGAAAGTTATGATCCTGATTTAACTTTAAAGGGGATTGAAATATTTTTGGAAAAAAGTAAAATGTAGAATATTGAATAGAGAAAAAAGCTATCTAGCCTATCATCTATGAATGTTGTAGATTAAGTATTGAATTAAACATGAAATAACAAATAATTTGATTCTATATATTTTTTTGAGACTTATTACGGGATGCAAATAGCAGCATCAGCAGAAAGTTGGAAAGCTAAAAGTTGGACAGGAATAACGCTTTCTCATTGAGAATCTTTTTGCTTTTAATGTAGTGTAACAGCCACGCTGCACTTTGCACGGCGTTACAGCACAGGCAAAAACATTCATCTTTTGCGTTAAACAATGGTTCAACGATTGCTCAACTACCGTTCAACTATCGTTCAACTATCGTTCCCAAAAATGAAGTGGTAAACATTGGATAAAATAAACGCTCACAAGATCAAATTTTCTAAAAAACAAATTTCGCTCTGAGATAAAATGCTAAAAATAGCAAACTCGCTACGCTCAGACATGCTATTTTCTTAACGCATTTTATCATCCGCTCAATTGTTTTTTTGACGAAAATTCTCAATTGAGCGCTGATTTATTTCATCCATATTTACCATTAAGGCATTATAAAAATCAAAAACTTTTTTTAAGCATTTTTGTTTTTCCTAATCAACTAACTCACTGATTTATTTCATCCATATTTACCATTAAGGCATTATAAAAATCAAAAACTTTTTTTAAGCATTTTTGTTTTTCCTAATCAACTAACTCACTGATTTATTTCATCCATATTTACCATTAAGGCATTATAAAAATCAAAAACTTTTTTTAAGCATTTTTGTTTTTCCTAATCAACTAACTCGCTGATTTATTTCATCCATATTTACCATTAAGGCATTATAAAAATCAAAAACTTTTTTTAAGCATTTTTGTTTTTCCTAATCAACTAACTACAAATTATTATGAGTCATACTATTTTACATAGAGCCAATAATTTTTAGATATTTAAATAAATTACAGGGGATGAATTTAATTGAAAGTGTTAATAGTAAATCCTTATATTTACGATTCGGCGGCATATGATTTTTGGTTGAAGCCGTTAGGTTTGTTATATGTTGCTTCGATTCTTCAAAAAAGAGACATTGAAGTCGAAATGATAGATCTTCTTGATAGATATGATGAAAGTATTGATAACAATAAAGAAAAAGATTATTCAACCGGAAAATTTTGTACAGAAGTTGTAGATAAACCTGATATTTTAAAGTTTATTCCGAGAGATTTTAAGCGATACGGTATGCCTGTTGATATTTTTAGGGAAAAATTGAAAAATATAAGGGAAATAGATGCAATTTTTATTGGGGTTACTTTAACGTATTGGTATTATGGAGGTCTTAAAACTGTAGAGATTATTCGAGAGTTTTTTCCAGAGATACCTATTTTTTTAGGCGGTATATATACAAATATTTATAAAAATCATGCTGTAGATGTTTTTTCTAAATTCAACGTTAAAGTTATAAGTAAGATCGGTATAGAAGCGGTTAATGAGTTTTTAGATTTTTTTTCAATGAATAAAATAGATAATTATAATTGGTTTGAAATGAATGATCCAGCTTATAATTTATATAAAAGCAATTTAAAATATGCGGTTATAACAACATCTTTGGGTTGTCCTTATAAATGTTCCTATTGCGTGACTCCTAAGATGTGGCGTTATCAGGTTCGTTCTAATTATATGGTTATTAAAAACATTGAGAATATTTTAAATATACATAACAACATAAAAGATATAGTCTTTTTTGATGATGCATTTTTACTAAATAAAGATTTAGATGATCTTTTAATTTCACTTAAATCTTTTAATATAAATTTTCACCTTCCGAATGGTATTCATGCAAAAATTGTTAATTCAAGAAATTCTAAATTATTGAAGAATGCTGGTTTTAGAGTTATAAAGCTTGGTTATGAAACTTATGATGAAGAAAATCAAAAAATTACAGGTAACAAGGTTAATAATGCCGATCTTATTAATGCTGTAGAATGTTTTAAGGGTGCTGGGATGGATTTAAAAGATATAGGTGCGTATGTTTTATTGAATCTTCCTGGTCAAAAGATTGATGAAATGTATAAAGCGATAGATTTTTGTTTTAAACTTGGAATTAATCCAAATATAAATGAATTTACGTTTATTCCCGGAACTGATGAATATAAAAAATTATTATTTAATGAAAAATATAAGCTGTTTTTAGATCCTCTTCTATTGAACAATACCTATATCCCTTATTGGTATGATGAGGGTTTGAGCATTGATGAAATTAAAAAATTTAAAAATTATTTATCAGCATACAAAAGAAAAAATGCGGGAGGGTGATAATGTGAATAATTTAATTGATCAATTAAAAGAAATAGAGATTAAGTTAGACGAAACTATGGCAAAAGGTGAATTCGAACAATATTTTCATCATTTAGATGATAGAAAAAATATTTTTTTGAAGCTTGAAAAGTTTAAAACTGATGAAAAGATCCAAAAATTAATTTTTGAAGTGATTGAAAAAGATAAAAAAAGAATTGAATTTATTGAAAAAAACATGAAAGATTTGAAGGGTGAAACTTTAAATTTTACAAAAAATAAGAATTTGATGCAAAAAGGTTATTACAATCAAAACATTGGCCAGAGAAAAAAATTTGATAAAAATGGTTAATTTTCAAATACTTGAATATAGATAATTACAACTTATTGCTTTTGAATATATGTAATTAAGTTTAATAATTTTTAAAATGCTATTTTGCTTCAAAAAATAAAAATGACTATAATTATAGTCAAGGGAGTGCAAAGCATGAGTTTTAATAGTGTTGATTTTTTTTCTTTGGCTGAAGCTAAAGCTAAATTTTCTAGTATTATAGAGCAAAGTAAAGAAAAAGATTTGATTATAACGAAAAATGGAAAACCAGAAGCTGTAATAATGAATTATGAAAAATTTAAAAGATTAATTGATTTTGTAGAAGAAGTTAAAGATATTTCTCTTTTAGAAATAAATGAATTAGAAGAATATAAAGAAATTAAAAATTTTTTTAAAAATTATGATATTTAAAGTGGAGGTGTTTTATAAATGGCAAACGTATATTTGGAAAATGTGAATAAAATTTACCCTAATGGATTTCATGCAGCTAAAGATGTTAATGTAAAGATTGAAGACAAAGAATTCGTTGTTTTACTTGGCCCTTCTGGTTGTGGAAAATCTACAACTTTAAGAATGATTGCTGGTTTAGAAGAAATATCTACAGGATCTATAAGAATTGAAGATAGAGTTATAAATGATGTTGAACCAAAAGATAGAGATATTGCTATGGTTTTTCAAAATTATGCATTATATCCTCATATGTCTATTTATGATAATATGGGCTTTGGATTAAAATTAAGAAAAATGCCTAAGGCAGAAATAGATAAAATGGTTAAAGAGGCGGCAAGAATTTTAGATATAGAACATCTTCTTGACAGAAAACCTAAACAGTTATCTGGTGGTCAAAGACAGAGGGTTGCTGTTGGTAGAGCTATCGTAAGAAACCCTAAAGTTTTTTTATTTGATGAACCTTTATCGAATTTAGACGCTAAATTAAGGGTTCAAATGAGAGCTGAATTGAAAAAATTACACAGAAGATTAAATGCAACAATTATTTATGTTACACATGACCAAGTAGAAGCTATGACTATGGCAGATAAAATAGTTATCATGAAAGATGGAATAGTTCAACAGATTGGCGGACCACATGAAGTGTATCATAAACCTAATAATATTTTTGTTGCTGGATTTATAGGAACTCCTGCAATGAATTTTATAAATGTAAAATGTATAAAAGAAAATGGAAAATTTTATGTTCATAACGATACTTTCAAATTAGAAATCCCTGAAAAATTTACTTCTAAAGTTGAAAATTATGTTGATAAAGATGTTGTTTTCGGCATAAGACCTGAAGATATTTATGATAAAAATTTTAGAAATGACGCTACAGAAGCTAACACAACATTATCAAAAGTGGAGGTTGCAGAACCTCTTGGAGCAGAAACATTATTGCATTTAACTATAGTTGGTCATTCTTTAACAGCAAAAGTTAGTCCAAAAACTGTAACAGAAGATGATCAAGATTTTGAAGTTGTTATTGATTTAAATGCAATGCATTTATTTGATAAAGAAACGGAACAAGCAATTTTTTAAATTTTATTATAATTAAAATTGAATAGCGGGATTTTTTGAAGGGGGAAAAAAATGATTTTAAAATTGAAACTGAAGGCAATTCAAGACGACGAAATAAGCCTTCCAGTACATTATAATAGACCTTTACAGGGACTATTTTATAATTTAATGTCAAAAGCTTTTCCTGAGTATCATGATTTAGGAACAAAAGTTGAAAATAAAAAACTTAAACTTTTTACATTCTCAAGAATTTACCCAGAAAATTCTTTTAAAGTACTCGAAAAAAGATTACTGTTTAAAGGAGCTTTTGAGGTTTATTTTGCTTCTCCAATGTCTAAAATAATAGATTCTGTAAATTCCTCTATAGAAACCGAAGAAGTATTTAGACTTGAAAAAAAATATTTTACAATTGAAAAAGAAACAATAAATATTGATGAAATAACAGAAAATATGTATGTGAAAACTTTGTCTCCTATAACTGCTTATTCAACTATAATTTTACCTAATAAAAGTAAATATACTCATTATTATTCCGCATATTCACAAGATTTTAAAAAACTCGTAGAAGATAATATTAAGAGAAAAGCTCAAGCTATGGGTGAAAATTTTGATGATTGCGAGTTGAATATTCAACCTTATGGTATAACTGAAAAAAATGAAAAACTTTTATTTTATAAAGGTATAATAATTAAGGGATGGACAGGTTACTTCAAAATAACTGGAAGTAGAGAATTAATAAAATTAGCCTTAAATTCCGGTTTAGGTGCTAAGAATGCACAAGGATTTGGAATGATTATTCCAGTAATTATTGATAAAAAAAGTAGTCTGGAAATAAATTTTAGTAAAGAAAATATTAATGTATAAAATAAAGTGGCTGTAAAACAGCCACTTTATTTTATTTTATACATCATATTTTACTTTTAAATCTTTATTCGCTTTTAAATCGTCTAGTCTTCTTATTGGTGTTGTATAAGGAGCATTTTTTAATGTATCTGGATTTTCTTTAGCCTCTTCAATAATTTTTTTGAATATTTCTATAACTTCGTCTAATACTTCTTTACTTTCTGTTTCTGTTGGTTCAATCATCATTGCTTCTTTAACTATTAATGGAAAATATACTGTAGAAGGATGTATTCCATAATCAAGCATTCTTTTTGCAAAATCAAGTGTTTTTATTCCGTATTCTTTTAAGAAGCTTCCGTCAACAACAAATTCATGTTTACATATTTCTGGATAAGCAATTGTCATAAAGTCTTTCAAATTTGCCCTTAAATAGTTTGCGTTTAATACCGCCAGTTCGCTTGCTTTTTTTAAACCATCTTTTCCCATAGTTAAGATGTATGCATAAGTTTTAACAAGAACTGCAAAATTTCCATAAAAACTTCTTGTTCTTCCTATACTGTTTTTTACATCATAATCAAAATAGAATCCTTCATCATTTTTGTTAACTACTGGTTTTGGAAGGAAATCTTTTAATCTTTCTTTAACTCCTATTGGGCCACTTCCTGGTCCACCCATGCCATGTGGAGTAGAGAATGTTTTATGCAAATTGAGATGAACTACATCAAAACCATTGTCTCCAGGTCTAACTTTACCCATTATAGCATTTAAGTTTGCACCATCATAATATAATAAAGCGTTATTAGCATGAGCTATAGCTGCAATTTCTTTAATATCTTCTTCGAATAATCCTAATGTATTAGGATTTGTAAGCATTATAGCAGCAACATCTTCTGTCATTGCTTTTTTGTATTCTTCCATGTCTACTCGACCTGTTTTATTTGACTTTATTTCAACAATTTCAAAACCTGCCATAACCGCAGAAGCTGGGTTTGTTCCATGTGCTGAATCTGGCACTATAACTTTTGTTTTATTTTTAAATCCGTTTGCTTCAAGATATTTTTTTATTACAAGCATTCCAGCAAATTCTCCGTGAGCTCCAGCTGCAGGTTGTAAAGAAACCGCATCCATCCCAGTAACATCTGCAAGATAGTTTTGAAGGTTATACATTAGCTCTAAAGCACCTTGAATTGTATATTCTTCTTGATAAGGATGTAAGAATTTAAATCCGTCAAATCCAGCAATTTCTTCATTTACCATAGGGTTATATTTCATTGTACAAGAACCTAACGGATAAAAGCCTTTATCTACAGAATGATTTTTTCTTTCTAGTGCATCAAAATGTCTTACAACTTCTAATTCATGAACTTCAGGTAATTTTGCGTCTTCTTTTCTTAACAAATGATCTTCAAAATCATATTCAATTTTTTCAACTTCCATTGTAGGTAATCTGAATCCTATTCTACCTGGAACAGATTTTTCGAAAATTAATTTCATATTAACGCCTCCAAGAAAGAAACTAAGAAGTCTATGTCTTCTTTTCTATTTAATTCTGTCGCACAGAATAACGCGTGGTTATCCATTTCTTTGAAAAATCGTTTTAAATTTAATGGTCCAAAATATTTTTCTTCTAATAGTTTTTTATTTATTTCATCTATAGAAATTTTTGATTTTAAAACAAATTCATTGAAAAATGGACCTTCAAAAACAGGCTCAAATTTTTCTGTTTTCATCAACTTATCAGCTAAATAATGTGCTTTATGATAATTTTGAAGGGCTACCTGTTTAAATCCTCTTTTGCCTAAAAGACTTGTATGAATAGTTGCGAGCAAAGCATTAAAAGCTTGGTTAGAACAAATATTTGAAGTAGCTTTTCCGCGTCTTATATGTTGTTCTCTTGTTTGGAGCACCATTGCAAATGCTCTTTTACCTTCTTCATCAACTGTTTCACCAATTATTCTTCCCGGCATATTTCTTATATATTTTTTCTTTGAAGCAAAGAGTCCGAATCCAGGGCCACCTAATGATGGATAACTTCCAAGAGGTTGTCCTTCTCCAACAACAATATCCGCACCAAGATTTCCAGGTGCTTCTAATAATCCTAAAGCAATTGGATTAACAACTACTATTAGCATAATTTTTTCAGAGATAATTTCTCTTATAGATTTTAAATCTTCTATAATTCCAAAGAAATTTGGGTATCCTACTATCACACTGTTAGTATTTTCATCAATCTTTTCTTTTAATGATTCTAAGTTGATTCTACCTGTTACTTTATCTATTTCGGTTGTCTGCAAAGTTAAATTTTGAGGTTCTAAATAAGTTTTTGTTGTTTCAATATATTCTGGATGAACGGATTCCGCAATTATTGTTTTATCTTTTTTTGTAACTCTTGCTGCCATTAAAGCCGCTTCTGCAGTTGCTGTCGCACCATCATACATTGAGGAATTTGCAACTTCCATTCCTGTTATTTCACATATCATAGTTTGAAATTCAAACATCATTTGAAGTGTTCCTTGAGAAACTTCAGCTTGATATGGTGTATAAGCAGTTAAAAAACCTCTTTTACTTGCAATTTGATATACTGCTGATGGGATATAATGTTGATATATTCCTGCGCCTCTAAATATACCGTTATCACAAATATTTTTATTTGTTTCTGAAAGTTCATATAAATCTCTTCTCAAGTCCATTTCTGATTCTGTTTCAGGAATATTTAATTCCCCTTCGAAAATTTGAGGAACATCTGCATATAAATCATTGATTTTCTCTACACCTATTTTTTGAAGCATTTCATTTACTTCTTTTTCTGTATGTGGTAAGAATCTGTAATCCAACACAACCTTCACCTCGTTATCAAATTATGAATTTTTTACGCTTCCTCTATAAAAAGGCTTTTTAATTAACACCGCATCCAACATTTTATTTCTCGCTTTAATTTGAATATTTGCACCAATTTTAGAAAATGGTTTTTCAATATAGGCTAAAGCTAAATTTTTTCCAGTTGAAGGAGATTTTGCTCCGCTTGTAATATATCCAATTTTTTGTTCTCCTGAATAAACTTCATATTCATGTCTAACAGGCATTTTGTCTAATATTTCAACACCTCTTAACATTACTTTCAATCCTTCTTCTTTCTGTTTTACAAGCGAGTCTTTTCCCATGAAATCTTTGTTAAAATCAACTGACCATTTTATTCCTGCTTCAAGTGGCGTAGAATTATCATTTAATTCGTTTCCATAAAGCATGTATACCGCTTCAAATCTTAATGTATCTCTACAGCCTAAACCTGCAGGGCTTCCACCAACTTCTTCAGCTAATTCAACAAGTTTTTGCCACATTGCAGGAGCATCATTAGGTTTTAAATAAATTTCAAAGCCATCTTCGCCAGTATATCCTGTTCTTGATAAAAGACATTCAATGTTGTTTACTTTACCTTCTTTGAATTCATAAAATCCTATTGTATCTAATTCAATATCAGTAATTCTTTGCATTAATTCTTGTGCTTTTGGCCCTTGAAAAGCTATTTGTGCATAATTATCCGACATATTCGTCACTTTTACATTGTAAGATTCCGATATTTTTTTTATCCATTCATAATCTTTTTCAATGTTCGAAGCGTTTACTACGAGTAAAATCTTTTCTGTAGAATATTTGTATGCTAATAGATCGTCTACTATTCCGCCTTTTTCGTTACACATAGATGAATAAACAATCTGTCCATTGTTAATCTTATATACTCCGTTAGTTATAAGATAATCTACAAAATCTTGCGCTTGAGTTCCTTCAACTAATATTTCCCCCATATGTGAAACGTCAAATATACCTACACTGTTTCTTACAATGTTATGTTCCTGAGTTATTGAACTGTACCACATCGGAAGTTCCCAACCATGAAAATCAACAATTTTAGCACCGGCTTTCACGTGCTCTGAATAAATAGGGGTTTTTTTACTCATTAATACTCCTCCTCAAAGTGAAATATTTAATTGTTCTTAAAATCTGAAATTATTTCTATCGCTTTTTCATAATCCGATTCATCTACATAAATATCAAAAACTGTTCCTCCACCAAAATATTCCATTCCTATTCCTATAGAGGATTTTTTGATAATTTCAATATCATTTTCTTTTAAAATTTGTTCTATTATATCAAACTCTGGATACTTCACAAACTCTTTTAATATTTTCATTTATTATCACACCTTATTAGTGAGTACAATTTAAAAAAATTGAAATAGCTTTTCTTAATTATATTGTATCACAAACTATGAAATTTTTTTCAATTTTAATAGTCATACATAACAGAAATGTATGACTATTAAAGCTAAATATCTCTCAATATTATAATATTAGTTTATTACATAGAAAATAAGGATTTATTCCAAATGAACAATCGTCCGTAGGGTCGAACCTATGTATTTGCCCAATATAATTTTAAAATTGTTTGATATATTTTTGTGATTTTTTGATATATCCTCAGGCCTGCCACCACATTTTCCGTGAACGTTCACGAAATCAAATTTAATTATAAAAACCTTGTCTAATCAAGGTTGATCATCTGATATTCGTCTTCTTTACGATTGACCTAATTAAATCATTACGATAAAATTAATAGAAATAACTTTTTAAAAACTGGGGGGCGATTCGATTTGTTTTATAAGTTTAAATCTATTAATGGTAAGATATTATTTTATTTAATTAGTTCTATGATAATTTTATTCGCTGTTTTAACTTTTATTATTTTCAATCAAACAAAAAATTCTACTTTGTCATTAACTGAAGATTTTTCAAAACAAATTGTTATTTCAAGAGCAGAACAGATTGGTGATTGGTTGCATTCTAAACTTGAAATAGTTGAATTATTTTCATCAAGACTTGAAATTAGTTCGATGAATTGGTGGTCTATGCAAGAGTTTCTTGAAGATCAAGTTGAAAAGAACAAAGATGTTTATGATTATATTTTTATTGCTCATTCTGATGGTTTTGCTGAGGGTACTTCTGATTATAGATCTGAAATTGAAAACGAAAATTTCTTTAAAGAGATTATGAAAAATAATCAAAGATATATTATTAGCGATCCTTTTATTTCTACTCATACTAATAATCCTATCGTAGTAATTGCTCATGCGGTTTATGATTTTGATAATTATCTATCAGGTTTTTTAGCTTTCGCAATAAAATTAGAGGCTTTTTCAGATATTGCTTCTTCTATTAGTATTGGTGAAAGTGGATTTGGTTTTATAGTTGATGGTGCTTCAAGGGTTATTGCTCATCCTAATGAAATTATTGCTATGAAAATGTATTTATCGGAATCTGATAGATTGGGTTACAAAGGGCTTACAGATATTTCTAGTAATATGATTGCGGGTCGCTCGGGAATGGGAGAGTTTACAGATAATAATAATGAAGAAAATGTTTTAATATATACTTCTATTCCTAATTCAAATAATTGGTCGCTTGCTGTTCAAATTCCACAGAGAATGTTAATGGAAAATGTGAATAATTTATCTCGAATTGTTTTAATAATAATATTAGTAATTTTATTTGTTATGATTGTTATTGTATTTATTATTGGGAAGATGATTTCTAATCCCATAAAATATTTATCTGGGTTAATTTCTAGATTTGGTTCGGGAGATTTTACAGTTAATTTTGAATCTAAATCAAAAGATGAAATAGGTCAAATGACTAATGCTTTATCTGATATGACTGATGAGTTAAGAAGTTCTTTTTTAACTATTAAAGAGTCTACGTTTAATTTAAAAGAGTCTTCTGATAAACTTGCAGATATTTCATCGATTACTAATAACAATACTGAAGAAATTGCAAGAAATACTGATTATATAAATAATGATGTTCAAAATACTACCGCTTCTATAGAAGAGGTTACCTCTGGGATTGATGAAGTGTCTTTATCTGCTCAAAATATTTCAAAACTTGCTCAAAATTTAAATGAAAAGTCTATTCAGATAAGAAATTCTAGCGAAGAGGGTCAAAATAGTATTTTTTCTGTATTGTCTCATTTAAAAGAAACGGAAAATCAAACTAAGCAAACTGCTTTGGTAGTTGGTGAAGTAAAAAATAAATCTCAAAATATAGAAAAAATTGTAGAAAAAATTAATTCTATTGCAGAACAAACGAATCTTTTAGCTCTTAATGCTGCAATAGAAGCTGCGAGAGCAGGTGAAGCGGGAAAAGGTTTTGCAGTTGTCGCTGATGAGATAAGAAAATTAGCCGAAGAAAGCAAATATACAACGAATGAGATTTCTAATATTTTAAATCAGATTAGAAAAAATGCAGATGATGCTGATAAAGCTACAAAACAAACTGTAAAATTTGTTGAGACTGTTAATAAAGATTCTAATTATATTAATAAGAGTTTTAAAAAAATTGCGAATGAGATTATGGAAATAAACGAAATGATAGAAACTCTTACTGCAACGAGTGAAGAACAGAGCGCTTCAAGCGAAGAAATTGCTGGAGCTATGGAAAATTCGTCTAAAGCTATGTACGATGTTAATGAAAAAATTAGTATTATGACAATTTCGGTAGATGAAACAGCTAAATTAACCGATAAGGTTAATGTATTAAGTCAAGAGCTTAATGGACTTTCCGAAAAATTAGAAGAAAATTTGATGAAATTTAAATTGTGAATTCTGTAGGGGCGAACCTATGTGTTCGCCCAATATATTTTTTTTGATTATTTGATATATCATTAGGACAGACTCGCAGGTCTGTCCTAACATTTAATCAGTTTTTCCAATTTCCCTATGCTTAAAAGCATAGTTTTTTTATTTTTATAATTATGGTATAATTAATAAAAATGTATGGAGGTTTTTTATGTTTATTAATCATATTGCTATATGGGTAAATGATCTTGAAAAAATGAAAAATTTTTATGAAAAATTTTTTTCTGGTAATAGTAATGAAAAATATTCAAACCCTAAAAAAAATTATGAATCTTATTTTATTTCTTTTGATTCTGGTGCAAGGATTGAACTGATGAAAAAATTAGAGATAACTGATTCAAAAGCATTTGATCTAATTGGTTATGCTCATATTGCTTTTTCTGTTGGTTCTAAAGAAAAGGTTGATGAGATAACTGAAAATTTTAGAGAAAATGGTATAAAGATTTTTTCAGAGCCAAGAACGACTGGTGATGGTTATTATGAGAGCGTTATTGAAGATTTTGAAGGAAATTTGATTGAGATTACTGAATAATTAGGATGGTGGAATTTTGTATTTAAGATTAATTTCTTTTTTTATATTATTTTTAATTCCAAGTTTTTATTTAGTTCATGATTTTATTTTTTTTCTTAACGAAATTACGTTATTTTCTTTTATTTTTATTATTATTTTATTTTTTTATTTATTCATTTTAAAAAAAGAATTTAATTCTATAGTAAGTGAAAAAGAATCAAAAAATTCTATAAATATTTATACTGTTTTCTATACTTTTTTAGGTGGTATCATAACATATCATTTGAATATTCATTTTAGTTTAGGGGCGGTTATTGCTTCAGCTTTAACAGGTATTATTGGCGTGACTGCTTTAAAAAAATATAGCATTGCGATTTACTGCGGTTCTTTTGTAGGGATGATTTCGGGACAATTAACTGCAGGTTGGATTGAAGTTTATTTAACTTCTTTAGTTGCAGGTTTTATTTTTGATATTTCAAAGGATAATTTTAAAGGATATGGAGGAAAATTAGGTGCAATAGCTTTTTCTTCATGGATTTTAATGTATCATTTTTCTGATTTTGAATTATTGAGACCTATTTTGGATTGTAAAACAGGTGTTGAAATAATCATACTGAGTTTTATAGGAGTTTTATTAACTTTTTTTCTTCACGCTTATATTAATAATGATGCTGTTTTATCTTCTTCTTTAGTTAGTTTAATAGGAGCTATGATTTTCCCTGTAATTTTTCCAGAAAGTAAAGAAGTTTTTGCTTTGCTTTTTATGGCAGCTACTTTTGCTGGTATGGGTTCTAAAGAAAAATTAGACGGGATTCATAAAATATTACTAACTTCAGTTTTAGTTGCGTTTTTATTTTTTTATACTTTTAGTAATCTTGGTGGAATAGGAGGAAAACTTGGGACTATAGCTTTTGTAAGTATAATTGCTTCTGATGGTTTTTTTAAATTTATTAATAATTTTGCATTTTTAAAAAACAAATCCTTATAAAAGGGGGCTTTAAAATGTCCTTCATTGTTGATGAAGAGATAATTCTTAATGACGAAACTGATTTACTTAAAACGCAGGTATACTCAGAAACTTTGTTTGATATTACAAAAGAAAAAAAAGATGGTTCTGTTTTTAAAATTGGATTATTCGGAAAAAGAGGTTCCGGAAAATCTTCTATTTTAAAAACATATGTTAAAAAATTGGAAAAAGAGTTGAAAAATGATATAAAGATTATAAATTACGATGCTTTGTTAAATACAAACGATGAATTCCACAACTCTTTTATTAAAAATTTTCAAAAACAGTCTGGTATGGAAAATTCTGAAGAACTTGATTTGAAGTTTACAAGCACTTCTGAAGAATATGAGCATAATATAAATGTAAAAAAGAAAAAGATTTCTAATATAGCAATATTTTTACCTATGCTTTTGTTACTTTTATTGCTTTTTCCAAATGTAAATTTATATTTTTCTATTTTTATAATTTTTATTTCTCCTTTGTTAACTTTTTTGGGTTATTTGATGAAAGATTCTTTGACTTCTTACAAGATAAAAATGAGTAAAAACGCACACTTTTCTTCTGAAGAATTTCAAGATATTATAAATGAAGGAGTTATAAGGCTTACTAAATCTTCTAATTTGATCAGATGGTTTAAAGAGGATATTTTATTAAAAGAAAAATATTGTCATAAAGTTGTTTTTGTTATTGAGAATATAGATAAATGTTCAAATGAAAGAGTAAAAGAAATTCTTACTCAATTAAGAAAAACTCTTAATATTCAAAATACTATCTTCATACTTGAAGCTGATGAAGAAGTTTTAAGAAAAATTGTTAAAGATTCTTTTTATGAAGAAAATGAAGTTTTTAGAGATGTTTTTAATTTAATTATAAGATTAAAAAATTATACATCAAAAGATTTATTTAATTTTACTAACAATGTAATTGAAAAAAACAGTTTAAATTTTTCTACTATAGTTGCGGATATGGTTTCTCAAGAATTTTCAAATAATCCGAGAAGAATTATTCATTTCTTAAATAATTTGTTTGGTGAATTGCAGTTTTGTTTAAATCAAGAAAAAACAGGCTTACTTAAAGGTGTTTCTGAAAATGTAGAGTTTCTCGCAAAAATTCTTTTGATTAAAGAAGAATGGCTTGATTTGTTTGAGAAAATTAATGATAATCCTGATTTGCTAAAAGTTATTGATAATAATTTAAAAAATAATTCTTTTGAACACAGATTTATTGATCAAAAAGAATTTTTTGTTGTAGATGAAATTTCTTTAGATAAACAACAGTACCTTTTTTTCAGCCGGACAAGAACTATAAATTCTCAAAATCCTCAATTGTTTTTAATAAATAAGAATTATGATTCTGATATTCCTGAAAAATTAATAGAAAAACTTTTTACTTCTAACTGGTCTGAAATAAAACAGATTTTGAAAAGTAACAACATAAATTCTAACAGATTTGTAGAAATTATTTATGATTTGCTTGATGATACTATTAATAAAAAGAATCTTATTAATACGAGCGGATTTAATTTATTAAATATATATTTTAACTTTGTCAATGACGAGGAATATAGCGATATATTTGATAGAGTTTATAAAATGTTTGAAACTTTTATAGATAAAAAAACTCTTAATACAGATTTAATTTTTAATTTTGATGTGGAACCTTTGCTCAATTATGCTTTTAGTTTAAAATCAAAAGATGAATTGTATTTGAGAGATTATATTGCTGAAATAATTAATGAATTCGCTGAAAATGTTCCCAATAATCTCATAAAAAAATATTTAGAAATTTTCTCTTTAGATTTTGAATCTTTGTCTTTAATAAAAAATACTTTTTCTAAACTTATGCTAGAAAACCTTGATTATCTCGAAGAATTTAAAAGTGTTTTAGAGAATCCAAAAACTGTTAAATTTTTAATTGAAAGTGTTTATATAAAAAATACTATAAATATTGTAAATGAGCTAAATGAAGATAATAAAAAGAGATTAAATTTTATTGAATTTTTAAATAAAAATGATTCTTTAAATTCTGAAGAAAGAATGATGTTGTTAGGTAAGATAATTATATTGATTGATGAAAAAAAGAAAAATGAAATGAATTATTTCTTAAATTACTTGAATAAAATAATTTTAAAATTTGATTCTGATATTTTTGATAAAAATTATGTTTTAAAAATACATAGTATTTTTGAATCTTTGATAAAAGAGAAAGAAAATAATGAAAATGTGAATTTGTTGATCGATATTCATTATAATACTTTGAAAAAGATTAAAGATAAAAAATTATTTGAAAATCTTATTACACTATTTAAAACAAACGAATATGATGTTAAATCTAATGAAGCAATTTTAAAACTTGTGAATGATTATAAAATTGAAAATTTAGATTTTGTTGATTATTATATCGATAAATTCAGAACTGTTTCCAACATAGATAAAAAGGATAAAATTTCTCAAACTTTAATTCAGTTAATGTTTTTATCTATGGAAAAGAAAATGCTTGAAGAAAAAGTGATTTATGAAATTATTAATATGTTTTTTGAAGAATTGTTTAATATCAAACCACTTAACGCTGAAATTCCTTTAAAATGGCTTGAAAAAACTGCAAAATTTATTCATGTAAAACATATATTTGAAGAGATTATTTCTAAATTAACTTCTAAAGAGCATTTTAATAGAGTTCTTTGGATTGCAAATAAAACAGATGCTGATGATTTGAAAAGGTTTATAGTAAAAAATACTATTGAAGCATGTAAGTCGTATTATGATTTAAAACAGATTATAGGTTTGATTGAAGATAATTTAAATAATGATTATGACTATATAATAGATCCGCTTCTCGATTTATTTAAATTTGTAACTCACGATAACAACCCGGAATATCATAAAGGAATAATTGAAATATGCGTTTTGAAAAAGAATCTTTTTAATGAGGAAAATTTTTCAATTATTGCTGATGAATTAAAACCTTTATTAATAAGCAAATCTAAATCTAATAATAAATTTGCTTTGGCCAGTTTGTTAGAAATTTTTGATAATATTCCTAAGAAAAAAATTGGTTCTTTGAAAAACATATTAGTTGACGAAAATTTTGAGACAGAAAATGACGAAGAATTTAAAACCATTTTAGAAAAGATAAAAGAAAAATTTAAATTGAAATAAAAATAGGTGATGCATAGCATCACCTATTTTTATTTCATTATTTCTTGGTAATCACCTCAGAAATGGTTTGAAAATTATAGAGTAAAAATATTATAAAAAACTTGACATTCTCATATTTTTTGCGTTATAATATTCAGGAAGTTAGTGCTAGCTAGCAAAAAAATAAAAGAAGGAAAAATTTTATGAATAAAACAAAACAAAAAATATTTAATGAAGCTTTAAATTTATTTTCTGTATATGGTTATGGCAATGTTTCAGTAAAAGAAATAGCAGAAGCTGTAGGCATTCGCGACAGTTCGATTTATAAACATTTTAAGAGCAAGAAAGATATTTTTGATATGATTATTGAGGTCGCTTCCTTACAAACAAAAAATATTTATAAGCAAATTAATATACCAGATATTAACAATATTTCATCAGATTATGCTTTGATGACTACAGAAACTTTGGAAAAATTATGTTTTGAAATATTTATGTTTTATTTAAAAGATGAGATCGTTTCAAAATTCAGAAAAATGCTTACAATTGAACAATACAGTAATTCACAAACATCTCAATTATATTATAAAATTTTTATTCAAGAGCCTTTGACATACGAAACATCTTTATTTCAATATATGATAGAATCAGGTTTTTTTATTAAAAGTGATCCAAAAGAAATGGCTTTTAATTTTTATTCACCCTTATTTTTAATGCTTTATATATACGATCACCAAGAACAAAACACTGAAGAAATTTTAAGATTAATTAAGAATCATATTCAAGCTTTCTCTTCAAAATATAGAAACAAGTAATATATGATTATGAAAAAATTTTTATTCTTGACAGTTTTATTATTAATTCAATATATTTAATTGCAAAAAGAAATTAAAAAGGCTTTAGAAGAATTTATATACTCAGAAAAATAAGTTAATTTCTTCTATAATAAAAAATTTTTAATATTATTAAAAAGGAGATTATTATGAAAACAAACATTTTTTTTGAAATTCAACATTTTCAAGAGCTTCGCTTTATTGGAAAAGAAGTTATCGTTGGCAAAAAAAATCCTGTTCCGCAACTTTGGAAAAAGATGCTTGCTGATGGGACAAATGAATACCTTCAAAATCTTCCTAATCGTATTTCTCCTATAGGAGACACTATAGGTTGGATGGGAGATTATAATCATCAAACAAAGGAATTCACTTATATTGCAGGTATATTTACCAAACCGAACACAGTTGTACCTAAAGGTTTTTCTTATCGTGAAATTCCTACTTGCCTTATGGGTATTGGATGGATACAAGGTATAACATCAGATTTATATAAAGGAGCTCATAAAAAAACAGAGAATATTTTGCGACAAAATGGGTATATTCCTGATTACTCAGTTGTTGGAATTTCAATGGAATATTATTCTTTTGAAAAGTACTCAAAAATCAAAGAAGATGGCAATAACTTATTCACATTTGGATATTTTTTACCTTGCAAAAAAATATAATAAAAATTTATATTAAATCGGTCTGAATCCTAAAAATTGGAAAACACAAAGCAGAAACAGAAAAATTATTAACGATAAAAAATGAGTCTTTTTTATTATCTTAAAAAGAAATAAATCATTGTGAAACTTATAAGAAGATTTAAATCTAAGAGAACTATGAGGTCTAATGCTATGATAAAAAAATAAATAAACCAAATATTTATTATAAACATCTCTAGCGATAATAAAATTATTGATTCTATGAAGAAAAGAGCGGATAAAATTGTTTATTGATAGTTAGGGCTTGTAAAAATTATTGAAATATATAAATAATATAAAAACTTTTTTTACGCTCTGTTATCCCAAATGATATTTTTTTGAGGAGAGATCTGCAAACTTTTATTTTTTATTAAATTATTCCAAAGCTTAAAACTACAAACCTGCAGATTTCTCTACAAAAGAAGTACTCTTTTTTCGTTCGAAATGACAAATCACTTAATTCTCTTTTTCCTTTAAATTGCTTTTTTATCCTATTTATAATTTCCAACTTTTCTTATTTCCAACAAAGTATTATTAGCAATAAATTCTCTCTGTAAATTAGAGTGATGAGATTCAATAAAAGCTTTAGAATTATGATTATTTTTGTAACCAAATTCACGAGAATACCTTTATTTTTATAAGAAACTTCTGAATAAATTAGACTTAAATTGAGGATCATTATAAGTTCTAATAATGAAATTAAACAATTCAGAATTTTTTAATTTAAAAGGACTTGAAAGAGAATTAATAAATCTCTTTAGCTTTACAAGAATTACCACTATAAGTACAAACAATATTTCCGTCAAAGATATCAATAACGCCAAAAATCATAACAAAGCCATCATTAGTAGAAACGGAAATTAATATCAACAGCTTCCCAATACTAATTAAAAGCAGTAACATCATGATCTTTATTCTTCAGAGGTGTTTTTCTTTTTTAGCTTTCTTGTTAAGACCCTATTCTTTTTTCAACTGATTAAAAATCATTTGAAACCCAAACAAAATTTTATTAAAATCATCTTTTATAGTAATTAGATCATTTTGACCTCCAAAATTCTCTATTATTTATTGAATGCTCCTTATTTTAATAAATAATTTTCTATTTCTTCTAAAATACTTTCTAATTCTCTAATTAAAGGTTTTATTTCTTGTTCTTGAATTAAAATATTTTTATCCATTTCTGAAAACACTTTATCTATTTCAAGATAGATTATAGAATTCTTTTCATTTAGCCTTGATTTTAGTTCCTCTTCAAATTTTTGAATGCTGCTATCAATTTCTTTTTCAAAGTTTTTTAATAAAGAATTTCTTTTAAATACTGAAAAAATACTTGCTGTTAATATCCCGGTTGTTGCAAGTATTCCTCCTGTTATATCAAATAAAGCGAGTTGTGTACTGAAATTTAAAATAACCCCTATTATTGCTACAGTAGAACCTAATGCAACTGTTTTACCTACTTCATTAATGTTTTTATCTGAAAGAAGTGTAAAAAAACCATCTTTTTTTAACAAATACTCAAGTTTTTCTTCGAGTGTTTTTATCGTTTTTTCTCTGTTTGCTGCTATATCATAAAATATTTCTTCTGAGCTATCTTTCTTTTTTAATTTTGAATTACTGAAAGAATTGATTCTCAACATATTCTTTTTGAGTGTTTCGGTATATGATTCAATTCTTTCTTTATAAATATCGTTGAAATTATTTTTTAGGTTTTCCTGAAAATCTTCAAAAGTTTTTTCAAGCCATACTTTTACAGACTTTTCTTTTTTAAAAGTTGATGAAAATTGTCTTTTTAATATTTTTAATAATTTCATTTCATCTGAAATAGTATTTTTTATGTTAAATGAAAATTCCTGATATCTTTTTACAAGAGCATCTACTAATGAACCTAATTCATATTCAGAGTTTAATCTTAATGCTTCAATTTCTTTTTTTATCTCAAGCCTTACTTTTTTTTCGCTTTCTATTATGTTTTGTTTTTCATTCAAATCGTTTATAAATTTTGCAATAATTGTTTTAAAAGTGTTTAATATGGATTCGATTTTTAAAGAATAATTTTTTTCGTTCATCAGTTTTGAAGAAATATATTTATATAGTTCTCTAAATCCTTTTTCTTCAGAATTTTCAATTTCTAATTTTGCAGAAACAGGAAATATTTTAGGTTTTTCTATTCCATGTTTTTTAGCATATTCTTCAATGCTTAGCAAATTATCTTTTAATTCCAATTCTGAAGCAATATCCGTTTGTTGCATTATAAAAATAACATTTTTTTTCCATTCCGAACTTACAAAATCTAAAAATTCCCAAGCGCTTTTTGTGTGAGGGTTTTTTGAAGAAAATACAAATATTATTAAATCACTTTTCGGTATAAATTCTTCAGTTATTCTCTGATGATTTTCAACAACAGTGTTTGTTCCTGGGGTGTCTATTATAGAAATATATTTTAAAATATTTGATGGGAAAAAAATTTGTTTTATTTCTGAAGTTAAAAATTTTTCTTCCTCTTTATTTCCATATTCAATTTTATTAATAATATCTGTAGTAGGTCTTGCCCCAACTTTACATACATCAGCTTTTAGCAAAGCATTTATGAAACTGCTTTTCCCAGATTTTACTTCTCCAACTACTACAAAATTAAAAGGAGAAGATATTTCTTTTATTAAATCATCTATATGACCTGAATGTTCTATTATATTCATTTTTTTTGATTGTGTTTTAACAAGATTCATTTTTTCTAAAAATTTATTTTCAAAATCTGTTTTCAAGTTTTGAATATCTTCAAAAATCATGACCCACCTCCAAATTTATATTTTCATTTACTTATATTGTATCAAAAAACTTTGAATAAAAGAAATAATTTTAAAAATAGCTTATATTATGTATTCTTGAAAAAACTTTTTGAATGTAATTTAATAGACTATTTTTAAAAAGATAAAAAATCTCATTAGATCTTTTCGAATCTTCTGAAAAACTATTTATCAATACAGATATTAATCCTATTTTCATAAATTAATTTCCGATTTAATTATTTTTATATTAAAAAATAATAAATTTTATCATATTAAAAATTTTTTTTGTTATAATAGTTTTAGAGATTTGAAAAAAATATTAGAAAAAATCTTTTTATTCTAAAGGAGTTTTTTAAATGTGGGGAATTATTGGAACATGGGAAATGGTTTATGATGGAATAAGAAAAGGAGAAGATATTTTAGAAAGAAATGGTCATATATTCGACGCAATAGAATCATGTATTAAAGAAGTGGAAAATTGCAAAGAATATACCTCGGTGGGATATGGAGGTCTTCCTAATGCTTTAGGTAAAGTTGAATTAGATGCAGCTTTTATGGATGGAAATACTTTAGCTATAGGAGCAATTGCTTCTATTAAAGATTTTGCAAACCCAATTTCTATTGCAAGAAAACTTATGTTTGAAAAATTTAATAATTTTTTAGTTGGAGAAGGTGCAGAAAAATATTCGGAAAATGAAGGATTTGAAAAAAAAGATATGCTAACTGAAGAAAGTTATAAAAAATGGGTAGATATGAAAAATAAAATAGAAAAAGATAATTTATCTCCTTATATCGGTCATGATACTGTATGTGTTGTTGGTCTTGATAATGAAGGAAATATGGCTACAGGAACATCTACAAGTGGCTTATTTTTTAAAAAAGCTGGAAGAATTGGAGATACCGCTATACCTGGTTCAGGTTTTTATGTTGATAGTGAGATAGGTGGAGCTTGTGCTACAGGGCTTGGAGAAGATATTATGAAAGGATGTGTTTCATTTAAAATTGTTGAATTTATGAAATTAGGGTTTTCTCCGCAAGAAGCTTGTAATAAAGCTGTTTTATCTTTACACAATAAATTAATTCAGAAAAAAGGAAAATCTGGAGATATTTCTGTAATTGCAATGAATAATAAAGGAGAATTTGGAGCAGCTACAAATATTGAAAAATTTCCATTTGTCGCTTCAACAAAAAAAGAATCCACAAAACTATATATTGCTTCTTTCAATTCAGGAAATTTTTTCATTACAGAATACAGATAAAATAAATCATTATTAAAAAAGAGGATTTATATTTCAAAATATTTTACGTAACCAATGAAAAGTCTTTTTGATTGTATTTATCCATAAAATTTTTGAGACTTTGTAAATCTTTGTGAAGAATTATGAAAAGTTGTAAAATATGTTTAGAAAAAAATGTGTGAATTGTCATTTCGAAAAAAAGTCTTTCTTTCGAAAAGAAATTTGCGGATTTTTGGTTTTATGTTTTGGAATATTTTATTAAAAAATCTATGAAAAAATTAAAATATGAAGTGAAAAAATAAAAATTTTATTTATTTTATTTTTAATTTTTGCGATGGATAAAGCGTATAAGGTTCTTTCAAATTATTTAATTTTATAATTTCTTCAACATTTATTCCTATTTTTACAGATATATTGAATAAAGTATCTCCTTTTCTTATTTCATAATATCCTGAACTCCAATCAAAACTCAAAGGAATATTATTAAAATGCTCGTATTGTTGAATAAAGTCCATAACCTCTCTATTCAAAGTATAATTCACATCATATAATTTTTTATAATGTTTATAAGCTTCATCAAAATCACTATTCCAAACACTTATTTTACCCAACTGATTTAGAATATCATTTGAATGAGAATCATAATTCTTTAAGAATTTAATCGCCTCAGAATATTTTTCTTGCCAAGCAAGATTATTAGAATATGCAATCAGGAGTTCATCGTTTTTAAATAAAATTAATAGTTTATCGAATATTTCTTCTGCTCTAGAAAATTGTCCTATTCTAGATAAGTAAAGAGCTTGAGAAAAAAGCGAATCGTAATTTAAAGATAATTTTAACTCCTGCCCTTCAATAATTTTATATGGTTCTTTCAAGTTGTTTAATTGAATAATTTCATTAACACTTATTCCTGTCTTTCTAGATATACTAAATAGAGTATCACCATACTGAATTTTATAAACAGTAGATTTAGCTTCTTCGCTAGTAAAAATTCCATATTCTCCAAAAATTTTTATAAATTCTAAAGCGTTTTCTTCTAAATCATAATCATTATCTTTTAAAAAAGAATAAATTTCATAAGCTTGATCAAATTCTTCTGCCCAAAAATAAATTTTTGCTAAATTAGATTTTATATCGTAATCTTGATTTTCAAAATTTAAAAGTAAAATTTTAGCTTTATCAAATTTTCCTTGCCACCCTAATAAATTTGTATAAGATATAATCATGTCTTTATTTGTGTTATCCATTCTCATTAGCTCTTCAAAAAGTTCTTCGGATTTTTCATAATTACCACTCCAAGACAATTCTAAAGCCTGTTTATAAAAATACTCAAAAAATACAGGAAATATTAAAGCGTTTAAAAACAAAAATATTATCACAAATAAGAATAGCTTTTTCATAATTTTTTCCTCCCTTTTGTTAAACCTTTATGTTAAGTATTTTCAAAGAATTTCTACATCAAAAGATTTTTGATTATTTTTGATTCTATTTAATAAATTATTTGGAATAGTGTTTTTATCATTATGAATAATTTTTTTTATTTTGTTTTCGGATTTAATTACACTTATAAAATTTGGCTCAATAATCAAACCTCTACCAATTGCCATTAAATCATATCCTATATCTTCAGCTTTTTTTAAATCGTCAATAGAAAAAACAGATCCAACTCCTATTAAAGGAATTCTATTTTTTATAGTTTTTAATAACCTTTTTCCAATAATAAAATTATTTTTATTTCTTATAGATGATTGATTATAAATACCTAATGAAACGTGCAAATAATCAATTTCTTTATCGGATAATTTATCAATAAGTATTAAAGTATCTTCAAGCGTAATTCCAGGATCTTCTTTTTCTTCAGGAGAAAATCTATAACCAATAATAAAATTATCTTTATTCATAATTTTCCTTGCTTCAATACACTTATCTACAATTCTTAAAGGGAAATTTAATCTTTTTTCAATATTTCCACCCCATTCATCTGTCCTTCTATTTGAATGCGGGGAAAAAAATTGTTGAATTAAATAAGTATTAGCACCATGAATTTCAATGCCATCAAATCCAGCTTTAACAGACCTTATAGTGACTTCATAAAAAGACTCTATAATTTTTTCTATTTCATCATTTTTTAATTCTCTTGGTATAGAAGCATTAACTCGTTCAGCTGGAATTGGAGAAGCACTTACTATATCTTGAAATTCACTTAAATCTTTTGCTGCCATTCTTCCAGGATGAAATATTTGAAGAATAGCTTTAGCACCGCCACTTTTAATAACATCAGCTAAATTTTTTAAAGAAGGAATAAAATCATCATGTCCTGCATAAAATTGATTTTCAAAACCTTGACTACTATGCATAGTGTATGTTGTTGCAGTAATAACCATCCCAACTTCTTTAGCTCTTTCTTTATAATAAATTAATTCTTCATCAGAAACAGTACCATTTTTATTTCCAGAATATGTTGTCATAGGTGCCATTACTAAAGCATTTCTTAATTTTGTTTTTTTATTTAAAATATATTCTTCAAAATATTTCATGTTAACCTCCAAAAATTTATTTTGATTATAAATTAAGGTGCTCTGCAAAAGATAGTGGCTAAAATTATTGAACAATAGTTGGTTATTTAAAAAATTATTGAAGTGTATAAATAATCTAAAAACTTTTTTACACTCTCACCACTGTCATCTCGAACGACGTTTTTTGGAGGAGAGATCTGCGTACTTTGAATTTTTATTAAAATATTTAAAAACATAAAACCACAAACCCACAGATTTCTAATCAAAAGAAGAACTCTTTTTCGTTCGAAATGACAAATCTCATAATTTTCTTTTCCTATTTATAAGTTTTAATGTTTTATAATTATCCACAAAAATTTTCAGAGATCCATAATTTAATTATATCTTTTTTTGACTTAAAAAACAAAAAAATATAATTATTTTTAAGATATAATATAAATAGATATTCATTATACGTTAAAATAAACTTTTATGATATTCTAGAATATTTTAATTAATTATTTTATTAAAATCGTTTTTTATTTTTTAAGAAATTTGTGTTACAATATGAACAACAAAGAAAATAAATTTTTTATAGTTTTAAATATGATCGGTTTATTTTGAAAAAATAAATAAAACCAAGAGATTGGTAATTACTTTTTAGCATGAAGGAGATAAATAATAATGCATTACTTTGTTGAACTCATAATCGTATTAATTGGGATGTTTTTTACTGCTATTCTTTTTTTTCGTTTGCCAGTATTACCTTTAGTTAAAATTAATAAAAATGATTATCCTAAAGTTTCTATTATTATCCCTGCCCGTAACGAAGAAAAGAATCTTGCTCTTTTGCTTAAAGATTTGAGTTTACAAACGTTTCCAATTCATGAGATTTTTTGTGTTGATGATAATTCAGAAGATGCAACTGGTAAAATCGTTCTGGCTAATGGTTCAAAACTGATTTCTTTAAATGATAAACCAGAAGGCTGGGTGGGTAAATCATGGGCTTGTCAAAATGGTGCTAATGAAGCAAAAGGTGATTTATTATTATTTCTTGATGCAGATGTAAGATTTGGTAAAGAAGGTATATATAGATTGGTTCAAACATATATGGAAGAAAAATGTACTATTTCTGTACAACCTTATCATAAAACAGAAAAAGCATACGAACAATTTTCAATGTTATTTAATTTAATCCAATTTGCTGCAAATGGTGTATCTTTACCAAAAACTTATAATATAGGCCTTTTTGGTCCAATTATTTTAATTTCACTAAAAGATTATAAAAAAGTAGGCGGACATGAAAAAGTTAAAGATAAAATTATAGAAGACGTGGATTTAGGGATAGAACTGAAAAAAGCTGGATTAACCTTTAAACTTTTTCTCGGCGATAAAGATATTTCTTATCGTATGTACAGCAAAGGTTTTCAGGAATTGTTCCAAGGTTGGACAAAAAATATAGCTTCGGGAGCAGCAAAAACACCGATTCCAATTTTTTTATTAGTTTTTTTCTGGATATCTTCACTTATAGCAATTCCTTTAAATTTATTTAAAAACGCTTTGATTTTAAATTGGACATTACTCGCATTGTATTCTTTTTTATATATTATGATGATGTTGATTTTGTTTAACTTATCGAAACGTTTTGGGTATTTTCAAAAATGGGCTATTATTTTTTTCCCTATAATAGTTTTAGAATTATTAGCAGTATTTTTTGTTTCGACAATAAAAAAAGTTTTTGGTCTAAAAGTCACGTGGAAAGGACGAAAAATCAAATCGGAGGCACGTTAAAGATGCAATTATTTTTTTTATCCGATATATGGACATTAATACTATGTTTTGTTCTATGGCCTATTTTTCAAACAGGTGCTGCTTTAATATGTTTTTATCTTCCGGATAAATTTTTTTTACCAGAGCGTTTTTTTTATCGCACACGCACTTTTGAGAAAAATGGTCGTATATATGAAAAAATATTTTTCGTAAAACGTTGGAAACATTTATTACCTGACGGCGGAAGAGCTTTTGGGATTAGTGGATTCAAAAAGAAAAAAATGGAAAACTTTTCTATAGATTATATGGAACGTTTTTTGATAGAATCCGCAAGAGGCGAAATGACTCATTGGATAGCTATATTCCCTTTTTGGTTTTTTGGATTTTTTACACCAATGCCAGTAGTTTGGTTCATGTTATTTTATGCTTTATTAGTAAATATGCCTTGTATAATAGTTCAAAGATATAATCGACCTCGTATTCAACGTTTAATTGAAAAAAAACTAAAAAAAAGGATATAAAAATATGACTTCTATTATTTTTAATGAATTAAAAACTAATTATAAATTAAATATAGAAAAAATTGAATTGCATAGAGATATGATAGGGTACGTTTTTTTTGTTTTAACAGACAAAAAGAAATATGTTTTAAAAATCTCTAGACCTATAAATACTAAAAAAGCATTGCAATCGATAGAAATAATTGAATTTCTTTCAAGAAATGATTACCCAGTTCCCAGAATAATAAAATCAATATCTAATAAAAGTTATATAAAACTAAAAATAAAAGAAGAATACTATATAGGATGTCTCTTTGAATTTGTTGCAGGAAAAGAACCAAATGTAAGTCTTAATTTAAAAGCATTGGGTAAACATACCGCAAGACTTCATTGTTTAATGAAAAATTATCCTAATAAACTAGTCAGTTATGGTAAAAATTTCTATATCGATAGATTTATTAGATTATTAGAAAAATCTAATTATTCTCAATATAAAATTGACGAATTAATAGAATATGGAAATGAATTATGGGATTACATGGAAAAAGTTCCTCAAAGTTTTTGTCATGGCGATCTACACTCGGGAAATATTATTGAAAATGATGAAAAAAATTTTATCACTTTTGATTTTGATATAGCTTCAAATACGAGCAATTTAATTGATATTGCTACTCTTTGTGATCAAACTAATTTTAATATGTTTTCAGCAGAGGCTTATGAAATTACTAAAAAATCAATAAATAATTTTTACGATGGTTATATTAAAGAAAACAATATTACAGATATTGAATTAAATACAACATATCATTTTATAGCCATAAGACATTATGAATTAATTGCTACTATAACTGAAATTCATAATAATGAAGGTAATTCTATAAAATTTTTAGATCAGCAATATGAGTGGCTAATGAAATGGAAAAATTTGTGCTATAAATATTCAAATTGAAATAGTTTTTAAAAATTATTGTTAAATTTAAAGGAGAAAAAATGAGTATAATATTTGATGAAAAATCTTTTTACAGCTCTATTGAATTATATGATCAAATTAAAATTAATAATGAAATACCTTTAGAAAAAGTTGACTTTGTTTTAAATACAGAAGGCATGAATTTTCTCAAAAAACATTTAAATCATTATGGTGGTACCCAATTTGATAAAGAATTATATGTTAAGTTGTTAAAAAAAGTATTACATGAAAAAAACACCAACAATTTTGAAGAAAGTATAATTTTAAGAAGTATAAAAAAAGGATTAGATAATACAGAGTTTTATATAAACAATTTTAAAAAACTAAATATAAAAAAAATTACAGAAAACGCTTTTCAAAAAGCTAAATTATATTTACCTTTTAATGAAGATAAAGAAGAAGATATAAAATTATACTTATTATACGGTATAAGAGGAACGGCAATTATATTGGAAAATGAAATAGCAATAGATATTGTTGATGACTATTTAGAAGAAAATGGAGAAATTAACGAAGCAGCTTTTATAGAAATGTTAGCACATGAATTACATCATATTTTTTTCCAAAAGTTTTTAACAAAACAATTGAAAAACACAATAGATATAAAAGAAAAAAACAAAATTCAATTTATAGGCGAATTGCTTTCAGAGGGCACGGCAACTTTTTATTTTACTAATCCATATAGAATGAATGATTTAACAAAAGAAGTTTGGGGAAATAATTTGAATAATTTCGATAATTTATTTGAAGAAGTTAAAAAAGTATTAGAACAAGTTTCAAATATTGAAACTCCTATTAAAGAAGAAACTTGGCATTTATATGACGATAATTTAATTGGATATACGGTAGGATATGTTATGGTAAAAACTATTGACGAAACATTTGGAAAAGAAAAAGTTCTGGAATGTATAAAAAATCATACAAATTTTTTTGATTTCTATAATAATGCAATTATTCAAAAATAACTTAATCAATAGTTGGAAATTTTAGTAAAATGAGAAAAGTTATAGATTATAGCGTAATATCTTAAAAAAATTTAATTAATAAGAGGTGTTAATAATGATTATAGATAATAGTATTATTAAAGAATATTTAAAAAATGTGTATTTTATTACGGGTACTGCATATGCCGGAAAATCTACAATTTGTAAAATGATTTCAAATCGGTTAGGTTTATATCTTTGTGAAGAAAATTATAAATTTGATGATTTTTTAAAAATTGCTACAAAAGAAAAATTTCCAAACATGTGTTATTTTCAAATTATGAAAGATTGGCAAGAATTTATTTCACGCGCTCCAGAAGAATACAGTAATTGGATTACTAATACAAGTAAAGAAATGGCACAATTTGAAATAATTGAATTAATCAGCATATCGAAAAATCAAAAAGTAATCGTTGACACAAACATTCCTATAGAAATTTTAAATGAAATATCAGATTATAATCATGTAGCACTTTTACTTTCTCCACAATCAATGTCAGTTGAAAATTTTTTCGATAGAGAAGATCCTGAAAAACAATTTATTTTAGAACAAATTAATAAATCAAGCGATCCTCAAAAATCTCTTGAGAATTTTAAGGCTTGTATAGCTAAGATTAACAGTTTAGAAAATTATAATTCGTTTTTAAATAGCAAATTTAAATGTTTTGTAAGAGATGAAGACAATAATGATATAGAAAAAAGATATGAAAATATAATTAATCATTTTGACCTTTGAGATAAATTAGCTTTTGAACATAATTAAAAAAATTAGTTATATTTAAATACGCTAATAAAATAATCTTCTTCAGGAAATTTTCCTATGTAATCGAACCCATTTTCAGAATAAAAACTATTTAATTTTTGATTTCCTTCCCAACAATCTAAAAAAATAGAAGTTTTATTTTTTTTTGAGAAAGTTTTTATATAATCAATTATAAATTTTCCTTGATTTTTTCCTTGATTTTTTGGTAAAATAGCAATTCTGTATAAATATAAATCGTTTTCAAATACACGAAAATAATCATTTCCATTCATTTTTTTTAAAGAAAAAGTTCCTATTAAATCATTATTATCTTCAAATTTAAATATTCTTTTTTCTTTTATTTCTATTTGAATATGATTTAAATTCCATGGATAGTTCCATTGGTTTATACCTTTCTCTTTTAAATATAACGACACATCATCTAAAAGATTTTTAATTTTTTCCGAATCTTCAAATTTTGCTATGTTTATTTTTCATATTAATCAACTCCAAAATAGTTTAATTATAGTATTATTTTTAAGTAAAAAAATAATACTATAACTATTAATCAATGAAATTTTTATTAAAAGTTATTTAATTCTAATTACTATAATAATCTTATTATACATCAGTTAAAAGGAGGAAAAAATGTTTATTAAAAAATATTCGCCGTCGGATGAATCAAAATTATTTTCTATGATTGAAGAAGAAGGTAACGACTGGATCGATTATCATGGAAAAACAGGAAGAATAAAATATTTAAAAGCATTACAATCGAGTATCACATATGTTATTTATGAAGAAGATGTTATTTGTGGATACATTCGTTGTCGTGAGGATGACGGTTTTGGTGTTTATGTGTATGATTTGCTTGTAAAAAAATCTTATCGTGGAAAACAATATGGAAAAATACTTATGGAAAAAATTTGTGATGATTTTCCTAATCAGCCTGTTTATGTTATGAGTGGAGTAGATCCATATTACAAAAAACTTGGATATCGTATAGAAGGAACAATTTTTGAAGTAAAAAAATAAAATGTATTTTAAATCACTAAAGCTATTATTAAATCGTTTACATTAGTTCCAGTAGGCCCCGAGATTATTAAATTGTCTATCTTTTTTAAAGCGTTGTAACTATCGTTGTTTTTTAGAACTTCTTCATAATCAATATTATGAAGAATTAATTTTCTAAAAGAATTTCCATCAACAATTCCGCCAGCAGCATTTGTCGGACCATCTGTTCCATCTGTTCCAACACTTGCAATTATTAAATTATCAAAATCTTTTATTTTTTTTATTGTAGAAAACACCAATTCTTGATTTCTTCCTCCTACGCCTTTGCCTAATACTTTCACGGAAGTTTCTCCTCCCAATATCAATGCACACGGTTTTTTAAAAAAACTTTCATCAGTTTTAATTTCCGAAATTATTGAGGATAAAAAATATCCGGCTTCTTTTGCTTCGCAATCAAGTTTTGTAGTTAATATATAAGTATTATAACCAAGTTGTTCTGATATTTCTTTTGCTTTATAACAAGCTTTTTTTACATTTCCGATTATATAATTTTCTGAATTATTTATCTTTTTCGGAGTGTCTTTTTTTAAAAGGTTTAATATTTTTTCATCAAAATTAAAATTATATTTTATCAATATTTTTTCTATATCTTCAAATGTTGAAGAATCATAATAACATGGACCAGAAGCTATTGTAGATAAATCATCATCTATTACATCTGATAATATAAAAGAAAAAATTTTTGCAGGATTCACATGTTCAGCAAATCTTCCAGCTTTTACAGAGGATAATCTTTTTCGGATTAAGTTTATCTCGTTTATATTTGCACCTGAGTTAATTAAAGTTTTATTTATTAATGAAATTTCTTTTAATGAAATATTATTTAAGGGTTTTTCAAATAATGCCGAACCTCCACCTGATACTAAAAATATTATAGTATCTTTTGATGTAAGATTTTTAGTCATTTCAAGAATTTTTTCTGTTGCAAAAATTGAATTTTCATCAGGAATAGGATGTCCGGCTTCAAATATCTCAAAATTCTTTATATTCCCTTTTGAATGTTCATATTTTGTTAAAACGATTCCTTTTTTTATTTTTTCGCCTAAAATATTAGAAATTGAAGAAGCCATATTCCAAGCGGCTTTTCCAATAGATACAACATATAATTCATCATTTAAGAATTCAAAAGTTGTTTTTTCAAATGTTTCTTTTATAAGATTTTCTGGTAACACATAACGAATAGATCCTTCAATTATTTTTAATATATCTTTTTTTATTTCCATAACCTACTCCCTCTATAAAGTAAAATTCTTTATTATTAAAAACTATTTTAAAATTTCCTTTATTTTTTGAACGTCTTCTTTTTTAGCAAAAATAATTAGTTTATCATCTTTTTCTATTATTGTATCACCGTGTGGTACTGTTATACTATCGTCATATTTTACTATTATTCCAATAATGGAATCTTTTGGAAGAGCTATGTCCTTTAAAATTTTATTACATGAAGAATCTTTTTCTTCAATTTGAACCTCAAATATAGATATTTTATCCATATAAGGATTAAAAAAATCTGTTATATTTTCATAATTTATTGAAGACTCGATTAATTTTTCCATCCATGATGTAGGGGTTAAAATATCCACATCCAACTCTTCAAACATAAATTCATTTTCTGTATTGTTTACTAAAGATAAAATTCTTACTTTTGTAAAAAATTGCCTTAAAAGCCAACAGACTACAAAATTTAAAGAATCTTCTTCAGATAAAACTATTAAAGCTCCTACTTGTTTATTTATATCAAGATTTTGAACCCAACTGCTTTCAGTGGCATCTTGATGAATTAGTTCAAAAGAAGAATGATAAGCTTTTAATCCATCTAAAACCTCTAGGTTAGAATAATCTTTTGAAATATAATATACTTCATTTCCTAATAATAATAATTTTTTTGCCAAGGCATAAGCCAAATTTTTACCTTCAAAAATAAAAAATGTTTTTTTTCTCATTATTCATCATCCTCTAATTCTTCAAAAAGTTGATTTACAGAATTTTCTATTGGACAAAATAATTCCATATTTGCTTTTTTAAATATTTCTTTTTTTTGAGGATCATTCACTCTTGCAATAATTTTTATGTCATAGTTTAATTTTTTTATACCATATGCAAGCATAAAATTTGTATTATCATTAGGAGTAACTATATAAACCAAATCCGCACTTTTAAGTTTTATTCTTTTAAGTGCATCCATATCGTTAGTATCTACAGTTAATGTAAATCCCGTAAAGTTCATATTGTTTATTCTAGTAAAACTTCTTTCATCTTTATCTACTACTACTACACTATGTTTTTTAGAAAGTTTCATGGCAAGTTCAGATCCTAATCTTCCACAACCAATAATAATAATAAATTTCATTTTATTTTTTTGCATAAAAACCTCCATATCACTTCAAAGCTTCAGAAGCATTAAAATGCTTTTCAGCTAAAGACGTAAATCCTTTTTTATCGTATAATACTCCCAAAAGATATTGCGATTCATGTCTGGAGGGATTTTCCATTATTAATTTTACAATTCTTCTTTTTAATGAAAAGTATCCAACTTCATCATTTAATTCTAATTTTTTAATTTCGTTTTCTATTCCCAACATTTTTGAATCGTATGATTGCCCTTTGTAAATTGAATCTTCAACCATTTTATAAAACTCATTTGGAGTGATTGGTTTTTCCAACCAATCTAAAACTCCAAATTTTAAAACTTTTTTTAATTTTTCTATTGATATAAAATTACTAACTATATAAATGCTTGCTGCGGGCATATAAGATTTTAATATTTCAAGTTCGTCAATTATATCTTTGCCATCAATTTTTGATTCTGAAACTATAAGATGTATAGTTTCACGCAGAAGAACGTTTCTTTTATTTATAAATTCAAATAATTCTTCATAATGCGATATAACTTTTGGTTCAATTACTTTGTTTTCAATTGTATTTAGCATCTTTTTGTATAAATTTATTACTGAATCAGATCCTTCAATAATTAAAACTTGATAATTAGATAATTCAGCCATTTTTTTACCTCATTATTTATAATACAAATTCTCTTAAATTTTCATCTCCTGCAATTTTATCAAGCCTTGCCAAAACATATGGTTTATCTATTACTACACTCCATTCAGTTGTTGCAGGTGCTTCATAAGAAACTTCTTCTAAAACTTTTTCAACTACTGTATATAATCTTCTTGCTCCAATATTTTCAATTTTTTCATTTAAAGAGAATGCGATATGTGCAAGTTCGTGAATCCCTTCTTCAGAAAAATCAAGTTCTACTCCATCGGTTTTTAACAAGCTAATGTATTGCTTAATAATTGCATTTTTTGGTTCTTTTAATATCCTTATAAAATCTTCTTCTGTAAGTGCCGTCAATTCAACTCTTACCGGAAATCTCCCTTGAAGTTCTGGTATTAAATCAGAAGGTTTTGCAATATGAAATGCTCCAGCCGCAATGAATAAAATATAATCTGTTTTTACTTGACCATATTTTGTCGATACGTTCGTTCCTTCAACTATAGGAAGCAAATCTCTTTGCACTCCTTCTCTTGAAACATCAGGTCCTCCTGAACTTCCTCTCGCGGTGATTTTGTCTATTTCGTCTAAAAATATTATACCTCTGTTTTGAGCTCTATCTAAAGCTTCTTGCACTAATTTATCGTGATCAATTAATTTTTCTGCTTCTATTGGGAGTAAAACTCTCCTTGCCTCTGATACTTTCAGCTTTTTTTGCTTTTTCTTTTTAGGCATCATATTTTTCATCATATCACCAATTTGCATCCCCATATCTTCAAATTCTGGCCCCATACCTGCAAACATTGGAGAACTATCTTCTTCAATTTCAATAGTAATTTCTTCATTTTCTAATTCGTTATTTTTCAACTTTTCCATTATTTCACTTCTTTTTAATGTAATATTCTCATCTTTTTCTTCTTGTTGAGGTTGTTGAGAATTTTGAACAGGTTGTCCAAACATTTGCAGCATTTCACTTAATGGATTTTTTTGTGTTGTTTTCTTTTTTGAGGGAACGATAAGTTCTGAAATTCTTAATTCAACCATTTCTTTTGCTTTTTCTTCAACCGAAGATATCATTTCATTTCTTACTAAATTTATTGAAACTTCTACAAGTTCTCTTATCATTGATTCAACATTTTTTCCCACGTAACCAACTTCAGTAAATCTAGTTGCTTCAAATTTTACAAAAGGTGCTCCAGCTATTTCAGCAAGTCTTCTTGCAATTTCAGTTTTACCAACACCTGTAGGTCCTATCATAAGAATATTTTTAGGTATAACATCTTTTTTTAAATCTTCATCGAGTTTCATTCTTCTTAATCTGTTTCTTAAAGCTATTGCAACAAGTTTTTTTGCGGAATTTTGACCTATTATATATTTATCTAATTCCTGCACTACCTTTTTTGGAGTCAAATTATCTATATTCATTCTTTCTTTCACCTCTTAAAATAAAATTATTTTTTTAAATTTTGTGTATTTTCAAAAGATTTGTTTTTCCTGTAAAACCATAAGGAACAGAAGCTGTTACAACTATATTTTCACCAGTTTGTGCAATATCCAATGATTTTATAATATTGGAAACTTTTTCAAACATTGTATCTGTATTTATAAAACGTGGCATTACAACTGGTATTACTCCCCAAACTAAAGCCATTCTATGAAATATATCTTCTCTTGGAGATGCCGCAACAACGTCTATTTTACTTCTAAATCTTGAAATAGCTCTTGCGGTATATCCACTATAAGTTGTAGCAACTATTGCTTTAGCCCCAATATCTAAAGCAGTATCAAAAGCAGCTTTAGATATTGCATTTGTAATTGAATCTCCGCCTTGAGTAATTGAATAATTGAGTTCAAAACCTTTTGAATACATATATTCTTCAGTTTCTTTAGCTACATTTACCATAACTTTAACAGCTTCTATTGGGTATTTACCTACAGAAGTTTCTGCTGAAAGCATTACGGCATCAGTTCCGTCAAGAATAGCATTAGAAATATCTGTTGCTTCTGCTCTTGTTGGTACAGGACTCTCAATCATCGTTTCTAACATTTGAGTAGCTGTTATAACAGGTTTTGCCTTTATGTTAGAAAGTTGAATTATTTTTTTCTGTAAAACAGGTACTTTTTCTACCGGAACTTCTACTCCCAAATCTCCTCTTGCAACCATTACACCATCCGCTTGATCAATAATTTCTTCAAGATGATCTATAGACTGCAAAGTTTCTATCTTTACAATTACAGGTATATCAGGTTCTCCCAAAGAAGAAAGCATCTCTTTAGTTTGAATTATATCTTCAGGTTTTCTCACAAACGATTGAGCTACATAATCTACTTGCCATTCAACAGCTTTTTGAATATATAACTTATCTTTATCAGTTAAAGCAGGAAGTCTTATATCAACACCAGGAACATTTATTCCTCTTCTATGAGTTATAGCTCCCGTATTTAAAATCCTTGTTTTTATAGATATTCCATCAGTATCTATAACTTCAAGAGCTACTTTTCCATCATTTAAAAGTATTTTATCTCCAATTTTAACATCTTCGACAAGACCTTTATACGTAAGACCTACTTTTGTTTTGTCTCCAATAATTTCTTCTGAAGTTAATATAAATTCTTCGCCCTCTACTAACGTGACTTCATCTTCAGAAAAATTTGTAGTTCTCATTTTTGGCCCTTCAAGATCTAATAAAATTGCTATGGGAAGATTTAATTCTTTTCTAATCTTTTTTACTTGCTCTACTCTTTTTTGATGTGTTTCAGGATTACCATGCGAAGTGTTTAATCTAATTACATTTGCTCCTACTAATAATAATTTCCTCAACATTTCATCTGATTCTGTTGCAGGTCCTATAGTACATACAATTCTTGTTTTCTTATTCAACATTATATCCCCCCTGTCGTTTGTTTTAAAGGGTTTTTTTAATTTTTTAATTATATTCAAATATAAAAAAACTTCTGTCATAACAATTATATCATCCTATTTGCTTATTTTACAATATTTTTATGTAATAAACAAAAATTTAATCATATAAATCTCAATTTTTTTTATTATTATAACTTTTTTTTCTTAACATACTATAAAAAAACAGGATACTTTGATTAGTATCCTGTTTTTTTATTTATTTTACTTCTTCAAGGGATATTCCAAGTGCTTCTGCAACGCCTTTTCCATAACTTTCATCTGCTTTTAAACAATTTGATATATGTCTTATTTTAATATTTTTAGGTGCATCTCCCATAGCTCTTGCTGTATTTTCAAATAAAACTTTTTGTTGATCTGGACTCATTAATTGAAATAATTTCCTGGGTTGAGTGTAATAATCATTATCATCTTCTCTAAAATCCCAATTTTTTACTGCACCATTTATTTCAAGGGGCGGTTCACTATATTCTGGTTGTTCTTGCCATTTTTCATAACTATTTGGCTCATATCCTATTGTGTTTCCTGCATTTCCATCAACTCTCATCTGTCCATCTCTATGATAACTGTTATGAGGGCATTTAGGTGCGTTTACAGGTATTTGGTGATGATTAACTCCTAATCTATACCGTTGAGCATCGCCATATGAGAAAAGTCTACCTTGAAGCATTTTATCGGGCGAAAAACTTATTCCAGGAACAACATTAGCTGGATTAAATGCTGCTTGTTCAACTTCTGCAAAATAATTTTCTGGATTTCTGTTTAATTCAAAATAACCTACTTCAATCAAAGGAAACTCATTTTTATACCAAACTTTTGTTAAATCAAAAGGATTATATGGCATAGCTTTTGCCTGCTCTTCAGTCATAACTTGAATATACATTGTCCATTTTGGGAAATCTCCATTTTCAATACTATCAAAAAGATCTCTTTGATGACTTTCTCTATCTTTTGCAACAATAGCTTCTGCTTCAGCATCTGTTAAATTTTTAATTCCTTGCATAGTTTTTAAATGAAATTTAACCCATACTCGTTCATTTTTATCGTTTATCATACTAAAAGCATGACTTCCATAACCATTCATGTGTCTATAAGAATACGGAATACCTCTGTCGCTCATAGTAATAGTTACTTGATGAAGTGCTTCAGGAAGAGAAGACCAGAAATCCCAATTGTTTTTTGCACTTCTCATATTAGTTTTTGGGTCTCTTTTAATTGCATGATTCAAATCTGGAAATTTTAAAGGATCTCTTAAGAAAAAAACAGGCGTGTTATTTCCTACAAGATCCCAATTTCCTTCTTCCGTATAAAATTTCATTGCAAATCCTCTAATGTCTCTTTCAGCATCCGCAGCACCTCTTTCACCTGCTACAGTAGAAAACCTTACAAACATTTCGGTTTTTTTACCAATTTCAGAAAAAATTTTTGCTTTTGAATATTTTGTTATATCATGTGTAACTGTAAAAGTTCCGTACGCCCCTGAACCTTTTGCGTGCATTCTTCTTTCTGGAATTACTTCTCTATCGAAATGAGCTAATTTTTCTAAAAACCATACATCTTGTAACATCATTGGTCCTCTTGGGCCGGCGGTCATTGCATTTTGATTATCAGGAACAGGAGCTCCACCAACAGTAGTTAATTTTTCTTTTTTCAAAAAAAATCACCCTCCTTTTTATATTCTATTATAAAAAATCAAAATAATCGTTTAGAAAACTAACTTTTTATTATTAATATTATTATATCTTTTTTAATAAATAAAGTCAATTGTTAAAAATGCGAGAGATATTTTTTTGAAGAGTTTTAATTTTAATTGTTTTCAATCCTTTTCCTATTTATCATTTCTTTTAGATTAAATTTTGCTTTCTTTATATATTTTTTAGGTGTCAGATCGTTTTTTGTAAATGCTTATATTAATAAAGTGGGAAACAGTGGATAAAATAATTAGTTGGAAAGTTGGTCAGTTGATCAGAAATAACGATAAAACAATCACTTGTACTTAATTCCCCTCTTGAGGGGTGGCAACCAAAGGTTGACGGGGTGGATAGTTTTTTGTAAATACTTATAATAATGAAAATGAAGTGGTAAACATTGGATAAAATAAATCACTCACAAGATCAAATTTTCTAAAAAACAAATTTCGCTCTTGTCAAAAATTGCTAAAAATAGCGAACTCGCTACGCTCAGACATGCTATTTTCTGACGCATTTTTTGATTCGCTCAATTGTTTTTTTGACGAAAATTCTCAATTGCTCGCTACTTTATTTCATCCATATTTACCGTAAAAGCATTATAATAAAAAAAATTTGGTTCTCTGTAAATTTTTGTGGGCAATTATAAAAAGTTGAAACTTACAAATATTAAAAGAAAATTATGTGATTTGTCATTTCGAACGAAAAAAAGTTCGCAGATCTCTCCTCCAAAAAACGTCGTTCGAGATGACAGAGCGTAAAAAAAGTTTTTAGATTATGTATAAACTTCAATAACTTTTTCAAAAACCAACTATCAATCAATAATTTTTACCCATACTTTTTTACATAGATCCAAAAATTTGTCTCACTTGCCACTTTTAACTTTTCACTATTTAAACGCTTTTCCAATTAAACATTTAAACATTTTTGTTTTTCATTACCAACTTAAAAATCATATTTGCACTAGATAATTTGAGGAAAATCATAAATCTGTTTTTTAATATTCAGAGATACAAATAATAAGACCAATAGAAAAGCAAATACATCCATTTCAAAATATTATGAATCGCACTAGTTTTTATAGAATCATTTTTTTCTTTCCAACAAAATTAGTTTTTTATGCTAACTATATTGACTTTTAAGCTAATTTTATTATAAAATTAGTATTATAGCTTATTACTTAGTTAAAAAAATCTATTTTATTTGGGAGGAAAAAGCATGAAATTGGACTATTTAAAAACTTTTAAAAGCGAATTTTCAGAACATACTGAACTTCGTTTACAGCAAAATACAAATGTTGCTTTGATGCTTGTTAATGGAAATTTGATGAGAAATGAAAAAAATACCTCTGGAGGTATTTCTTCAAGGGTTTATAAAAATGGCGTTTTTGGATTTGCTTCTAGTCCAAAAACAGATGAAAAAACGATTAAAGATATAATTAATAAATCTAAAGAAAACGCTTATTTATTAGATAATTTAGAAAAGAGAAATAAGATACAACTTTCTGGAGATGGTTTTGAAATCATTAAAGATTTTTCTACTAAAAAAAATAGAGTTGATAGAAAAACGATGATTCAATTTTTAAAAGATTTAAATGCTTACACGTCTGAAAAATATAATGATTTAAGATCTACTACTTTTCTTATAAATAATTTAGATATGGAAAAAAATTTAGTAACATCTTTCGGGGCTTTGGGATATACTTTAATTCCAAGAACTATGCTTATGTTTAATTTTTCAATTGAAAAAGATGGTACTTCTTACGATTCATACGATGTTTTTGGTGGTCTTGGTCAATATGAAGATTTTTTTGATAATCCTCAAGATTTTTATGAAAAGGTTGATGAACTGTATAAAAAGGTAAAAGAAAAATCGGAAGGAGTTTATCCGGAAGCTGGATATAAAGATGTAATATTAGATTCAAAATTAGCTGGAATACTTGCTCATGAAGCTATCGGTCATACCACTGAAGCTGATTTTGTTAAAAGTGGGTCTGTTGCAAAAGATTTTAAAGATGAAAAAGTAGCGAGCGATATTGTTAATCTTGTAGATTTTGCTTATGAATATAATGGAGAAGTTTGTCCTGTTCCAGTTTACATCGATGATGAAGGTACAAAACCTGAAGATGTTGTTATAATAGAAAATGGAGTTTTAAAAAGATTTATGAATAATAAAGATTTTTCTATAGATTTAAATGATAAACCTACTGGAAATGCAAGAGCTTTTGCTTTTTCTGATGAACCTTTAGTTAGAATGAGAAATACTGCTATTTTACCTGGAAAAGATAAATTAGAAGATATGATAGCTTCAATTGAAGATGGGTATTATTTGGTTAAGGCAAGTAATGGACAAGCAGATTCTACAAGTGAATTCATGTTTGGAGTACCTAACGGTTATGAAATTAAAAATGGTAAATTAGGAAGAGCAATAAAAGATACAACTATATCTGGCGTTGCTTTTGATATGTTAAAAACAATTACAATGATTTCAGATGATATGAGTTGGTCTAATGCTGGAATGTGTGGAAAAAAACAGAGTATTCCTGTTGGAATGGGTGGACCTGCTATAAAATGTAAAATCAATATAGGGGGGAAATGATATGGAATTATTGAATAAATGCATTAATTTATTAAAAGAAAAAGGTGCTCAAAAAGCCGAAGTGTTTCTTACAAAAGAAGTAAAAGAAGAAATAAATATTTCTTGTGGAGAAATAAGTTTATTAAGAACTATGGAAGAATATAATCTTGAAATGACTGCAATTATTGATAATAAAAAAGATACTATAAAAATTAATCAAATAGATGTTAAAACTCTTGAAGAAGCTGTTGATGAGTTAATTAATAATACATTGAATTCTCAACCTGATGAAGCAAACGATATTTCCGATAATATTTTAGAAAAAAATTATCAAGCTGAAAAATTAGGGGCAGATATTCCTCTTATGCATAAAAGATTTCAGAATTTTATTGAAAAAGCTAAAAGAGATTATCCTGAATTAGTAATAGGAGAAGCTGTACTTGAATATAATGATAAATATGAGTATTATTATAATTCTAATGGAGTAAAATTATCTTCAAATTTTGATAATTATTCATTTATGACAATGTTTTTCTCTAAGAAAGATAAGAAAACATCTTCATTTAATTATACAATTATTACAGCACAAGATTTAGAAAAAGAAATTCACGAATTAGGTTCTTTGAGTATTCTCATGAAAGAATCCGTAGAACATTTAGAGCCTCAAAGTATAGAAACAAAAAAATTTACTGGCGATATAATAGTAACTCCAGATTGTATGACTTCGCTAATATATATTTTAGCAGCCCATTTGCAAAATTATTATATGATTTCTGGTATCTCAAAATTTGCAGGAAAGTTAAATGAAAAAGTTTTGGATGAAAAATTTACATTAAAAACTGAACCCGATTCTGATATTCTCGCAGGAAAAAAATACTTTGGAAAAGACGGTTTAATTTATAATAACGATTATATTTTTAAGAATGGTGTTTTAAACAATTATTTGCTTGATTTATATGGTTCTAAGAAAACAAATTTAAAAACAGGCCCTTCAAATGGAAATTATTTTATAGTAGAAAATGGTGATAAACCGTTATCTGAAATGATCAAAGGTATCGATAAAGGGATAATTTTATGTCGTTTCTCTGGAGGGAATCCTGCACCAAATGGCGATTTCTCTGGTATAGCAAAAAATAGTTATTATGTAGAAAATGGGGAAATAAAATATCCTATAAAAGAAACTATGGTTTCTGGAAATTTATTCAATATGTTCGAAAATATTAAAGATATATCTAAAGAATTTATAAATAGTGGCTTTTCTTCGTTTCCTTATATAAAATTTTCAGATGTTGTTATATCTTCAAAATAAAACTTCGCCTTAGGCGAAGTTTTTTTTAAACTAATTGTTTAATTAAATTATGTACTGAAATAATTTCTTTTATTTTATAAGCATTTTTACCACAAAAAACAAGTCCGTTTTCTATATCTCCTATAACAGAATCATAGAGAGCTTTTGCAATACAATACAAAGTATTTTTGTATTCACATGTTTTTATACATTGATAAAAACATGCTTGTGGTTTCTTTTCTCCTTGATAAACTCTCTTAATAAAATTATTATTTACAGCTCTTCCTGGCATACCTACAGGACTTTTTATTATTTTTATATCTTCTTGTTTAGTATTTATAATCACATTTTTAAAATCTTTTGATGCATCACACTCATCAGTTGCTATAAATGATGTTCCTATTTGCACAGCATCTGCATCAAGAGATAAATACTTCTGAGTTGTTTCTTTGTTGTATATTCCACCACCAACTATTATAGAAACATATTTTTTATAATTATCATAAATTTCTTTTTTAAAATTGATAATTTTTTTTACTTCGCCTTCAAAATCAAAATTGGTAATATTTTCTTCTTTAAAACCTAAATGTCCTCCTGCGTCAGGACCTTCTACAACAAAGCCGTCTGGAATATAGTTAAAATCTCTAAACCATTTCTTAAAAATTACCTGAGCTGCTTTTAAAGACGAAACGATTGGAACAATTTTTGTTTTAGAATCTTTTTTCAGAAAAGATGGAAGATTTAAAGGAAGTCCTGCACCTGAAAAAATAACGTCTACCTTTTCTTCTACGGCAACTTTAACCATTTCTGCATAGTTAGAAAGGGCTACCATAATATTTACGCCCAAAATACCGTTTGTTTTTTCTTTTGCTTTTTTTATATAATGTGTCAAGCCTTTTATACAAGAGTCGTTAGTGTTATTTTTTCCATTAGTATAAAGTAATCCCATTCCTGCAGTTCCAATAACTCCAATTCCACCTTCATTAGAAACAGCAGAAGATAGATTATCTAAAGAAACTCCTACCGCCATACCACCTTGAACTATAGGTGTTTTCAACTTGAAATCTCCTAGTTTGAACATTTTAAAATATACCTCACTTAAAAAATTTCAAAATTTTAAATAAAATTTTGATTATGCTATATAGTTTTATTATAAAACAAATTTCTTAAAAATCCAAACAAATTTTTTAAGAATCTTGATTTTTAACAATAATAAAAGGAGTTAATCCTAAAATTATCAAAGTAACAATAATAACAGCTATTCCCACATTAAATTTATCTGCAAATATTCCCATCAATAAAGCGAACAAAGCTGTAAACAAAGTTTCAAATTGAGATTCTGTTGAAAGACCAGTTGCCATAGATTCTTGTTTTATTGTTTCTGAAACTTTTGTAGTTGTTATTGGTTTTCTTATATTTTCTATCACATAAATTAAAATAAATAATATTATCGCCAAAATATACATTTCAAAGTTGTAAAAAACACCTGAAAACAATCCTACAGCTAATCCTATTATTAAAGTAAAGTTCATAGCTGCTTCCAAAGATTTAAATTTTTTAGAGACTTTTTCAGCTTTTCTAGATGAAATTGCAGTTAATAAAAATAAAACAGAATAAATTCCACCAACTATTATAGATGTTTTTTGTTGAGTTTCAAGTCCCATAAGTATTGGAAGAGTAACTGCAAATGTTTTAATTATTGGTTGCAAAAAATCTTTTAAAGCTTTATAATATGCTGCGTAAATCGCTGAACTAATTATAGTTTTTAAAAATATCTTATTTTTAAATGATTTGAGAACGTCTTTTATAACTTTTGAAAAACTATTTTTTAATTCTGAAAAACTGAATTTTTGTAAATTTCCATCAAGAATTTTAGGATATGTAGCAAGATTTATCAAATCTAATAAATACGGAATTGTTGAAGCAATAAAAATAATTGAATAATCACCTGTATATACAACCAAAAATGCTGCTATTATTGAGGAAATTGCTGATCCTACTTGAGACCACGATCTTGTATTTCCATAATATTTCACTTTATATTTTTTCCAATTATTTAATTCAAGATAATGGAAAATCATAGCTTTATGAGTTCCCGTACGGAATGTTTCTCCAAATGAAAAGAATAAAATCGCTACAAAAAATACAGCAAAACTTGAAGTAAAATAAAAAATAATAAAAGAAATTATATATGCAGAAAATGACCATACCATAGTTCGTCTTCTTCCTAAAACATCTGAAAGTATGCCTGTAGGTATTTCAAAAATATTTATAAGTATTTCTCTTGTTGCATACAAAACACCTATTTCTGTAAAAGATAATCCTTTATCTCTTAAAAATAGAATAAAAAACGGTTCAAAAAATCTAAGATTTTTTAAAAAACCATACAAACTAAATTTGTAATATTGTTTGTCTTTTTTAAACATAAATTTTCTCCTTATTTTAAAATGGAACTTATATTTGAAATAATTCTTTTTATTACTTTTGGCCTATTCATGGCGTATAAATGAATTCCTCTTACGCCTGATGTTATTAAATCGACAATTTGATCACATGCATAAGCTATTCCCGCATCTTCTAATGCTTTTGGATTATCTTCATAGGTATTTAATATTTTCAAAAATTTTTCCGGTAAATATGCTCCACTTAAAAATACTATTTTTTCTATTTGTTTTTTATTTATTACAGGCATTATACCTGCTTGAACAGGAATTTTAATGTTATTTTTTTCTAATTTATTTATAAAAGAATAAAAATGTTCATTTTCAAAGAATAATTGAGAAATCAAATAATCTGTTCCTACATCTATTTTTTCTTTTAAATAAATTATTTCATTATCAATATTTTTTGATTCGATATGTCCTTCGGGATAACATGCTGCACCTATTGAAAAATGTCCGAAACTTTTTATATGTTTGATTAAATCAACTGCATATTTATATTGATGAGGCATCGGAAAATTTTTATTTTCTATCGGTAAGTCACCTCTTAAAGCTAAAATGTTTTCAACGTTATTATTTTTTAATTCTTCAAGTAAATTAAAAATTTTATCTTTAGAAGAATTTATACATGTTAAATGTGCCAAAGATTCTATGTTATATTTATTTTTTATCAAAGATGCAATTTCTAATGTTCTATGACTTTCAGAAGTTCCGCTTGCCCCATATGTAACGCTTATATAATCCGGAGAAAGTTCTGATAATTCTTCTATTGTTTTATAAATAGTATCTATAGGATAATTTTTTTTGGGCGGAAAAATTTCAAAAGAAAGAACAATTTTTTTATTTTCAAACAATTTTTTTATTTTCACAAAATCACCTCTTAATTATATAATTTTTAAGTTTCCCCAAACACCTAGTTTTTTGTTAATAATTACTACTACTCCCATAATATTTTCTATATTTTTAATATAATCAATACATTTATCAACATCATTTTCACTTTTTACAAGGTTTGCAGCTGATGTTGCTACTCCATCAGCCAAAACAACATCTTTTGAAACGACAACAACTGCATCAGCTTTTCCATAACTGAAAGAATGCCCTACTGTGCCTGAAGATGTACATATTCCTATTGGAGTATCTTTTGCTTGAATTTCTATAGATAATTTATTAGAAAAAATAGAATTTCCTGCAAAAATCTTTATTTTTCTATTATGATTAGATTTAATAAAAATATCTCCACCGTTTTCTATTATGATTTCATTTGAATGCTTCATCAATTCAATGCCTACATAATATGAAATAGCTCCTGCAACGCTTGCCATAGGCCCTGTATTTGAAACAAAAGAAACTTCCGACATATGTTTAATCATATCATGAGAACCTTCCTCAACAGCTATAGGAGAAAAACTTTTAAAAAATTCTTCATTTTTATAATTTTTCAATATTTCTCTATATTTTAATACTGATTCATAAGTTATTTTGCTTAAATCTTTTTCTGAAGAAATAAATAAATCTGTTTCTTCAACTTTCACATTATAACTTAAAAGATCTTTTGAAATCATTTTTTCCCTATAATTTCGCAAATTATACATTTTGCAAACCTCCGTCATTCCAATGTCTTTACTATCTTTTAAGCTTTTTTAAAGGTTCATTCTCTTTAAAACATTCAACTGGTTTTTGAATAAAAAATTTGCCTTTAGTAATTTTTTCTTTTAGTATATTTGCTATTTCTCTTGATTTTTTTAAACTTGTCAAAGAAAATGTTTTTATTTTTTTATTTTCAAATTCAATTTCTCCGCTTTGAAGATCTTTATAATTAATTTTTCCTATTACTTTTTTTTCATTTCCGTAATCAACTAAATTAGTAAAAATTTCTTCATTTGAAATTCCTGTATATCTCAATATTTCTTCATTTAATATTGGAATTGGTATTCCAACACCTACGTATAATGAAACTCCGTATTTAATAAAAAATCCTGGTTTTATAAACTCATTAGACATTTTTTTCAAATCTCCTATTAAAGCAAGAGTTGCAGAAGGAGCATTTGGAATACCATTTTCCTGTCTTTGAGATAACATATTAAATTGTGTTCCTTGCCATGAAACATACCCTTCAGTTCCTCCTATGAAAATCCTTGTACCTATTCCTATCGTTTTTAATAATGGGTCGTTTAATAGCGGACTCAATTCTCCACTTGTTGAATAATTTATATTTCCCATATGTGGAGTTAGAACTCCCATATAAGTATACTTTGAAGTTTCAGATGAATTAATAGCGGCATTATAATTTTGATAGCAATTTCTTGGATTATATAAGTATGCTTCATTTATAGTATTTTTATTAATTTTTGTATTAATTTCTTTTAAAGGATAACAATCAGAGCCTTTTGAATACGCCTTTAATTCTATATCTTTTCCACTTATTAAATCATATATAACATGAGCTCCACCATATTTTTCATCTTTTTCTGATAGTTGAGTTGCACCTATATAAGTATCAACAGCTGCAATTCCTGAATAACTTTCTACATCATTCAAATAAGTTTTGCTCATTCTTATTGGAGGATTAGAATGTCCAAAATTTAAAAATGCTCCACTTGAACACATAGGACCAAAAGTTCCTGTAGTAACAACATCTACATATTCAGCTGCTTCTTTAATTCCTTTTTCTTTTATTATATCAATAACTTCCTCTGCATTAACAACAACCGCTTCACCTCTTGAAATTTTTTCATTAATATATTCATAAGATTTACTCATTTAAATTCCCCCTCAATTTTTTTATTTTCAAAAAAGTTTTTATGTAATTCTATTGTCGCATTTTCCATATCTTTTTCGTTTATTATACAAGAAATTTTAATTTCAGAACAAGAAATCATCAATATATCAATATTTTTTTCTGCTAATGTTTTAAATACTTTTGCAGCAACTCCTGGATTTGATTTCATTCCAACTCCAATTAATGAAACTTTAGCTACATTTTTATTTCCAACTATATCTACTGCATTTAATGGTTTACAAATCCTTTTTACTATTTCAAAGGTTTCTTCAAAATCTTCTTTTGATAATGTAAAAGAAATATTACTCTTATTATTTTCTAAATCTTGAACTATAACATCTATATTTATGTTTTCTTTTGAAATTTCTTCAAAAATATAAGCGATATTTTTAGGGTCTTTACTTATACCGAATATAGTTATTTTAGATTCATTTTTAGTGTTACTTATAGCTCTTATAGCAGGTTTTTCCACACATAATTCCTCCTTTTTTATTTCGGTTCCATAATTATAATTGAAAGATGATAATAACTTTATTTTTATTTCATTTTTCGAAGCTAATTCAACGCTTCGACTATGAAGAACTTTTGAACCTGATCCAGCCATTTCAAGCATTTCCTGATATGATAATTCATTGATTTTGAAAGGGTTATCAATAATTCTAGGATCTGCTGTATAAACTCCATCAACATCGGTATATATTTCTACTTCTCTAAGTTTTAAAGATACTGTTAATGCTACTGCAGTTATATCTGATCCCCCTCTTCCAAGTGTAGTTATTTCGTTATTTTCATTTACTCCTTGAAAACCAGGAATTATTATCACATCATAATATTCAAAATTTTTTATGATTTTTTCAATATTTATTTGCAATATTTTTGATTTTGTAAATTCCCCTTCAGTAAATATACCGGCTTGAAAAGAATTTAAACTTAAAGCTTTTACTCCCAAATTATTAATTGCAATTGATAATAATCCAATTGAAATTAATTCTCCTGTTGATAATACAACATCAGATTCTCTTTTATGAGGATCGTTACATACTTCTTTAATTTTTTGGGTAAGCATATCAGTCATACCAGATTGAGCAGAAACAACCGCTAACACTTTACCTCCATTATTAAAAGATTTGCAAATTCTATGAGCTACTGCTTTTACTCTTTCTGAATCAGCTAAAGATGTTCCACCATATTTTTGAACTGTTATACTCATTCATTCACCGCCTTCAATATAAAAAAACTCTCCTTTTGATTTAAAGAGAGTTTTAAATATCAGACTTATCTTCACATCAAAAGATGTCAGGAGTTAGCACCACATACTTTGAGTATAGGTTGCTGAAGGGTCATCGTGCCTGTCACTCGCCTTCTCTTGATAAGATTATTAAATTTTATGAGATTATAACATATGATTTTTAGATTGTCAAGATTTTTAATGCCTAGGATTTTTTGAAATTATTTCAATTGCCTTCAAAATTTCTTCAATTATATCAGTTCTAACTTGATTAACTAAACTATCGGTTTTTGAAATAGCTTCTCCTTTTGAAGTATCTACATATCTAGGTTTTATATGATTTAAAACATAAGTTTTTATATCAAGTTTACATTGATCGCAATTACAACTTTTTATTTTTTCTTTTCCTAAAAGATCTTTTATTATTTCATCAACGATATCTTCCATAATATTTCTGAGCATTTTTTTCAACTCCCTCAAATTTTAAATAATCGCCACTATTAAAACTGCAATAAATAAAAGTATAATTAAAAGATTTTTAAATCTTGTATAAAAAGAAATTGAATTATTTAATTCGATGTCAATTGTATTAACAATTTCTTGTTGAGGTTCAAAAACTTGTATGATTCTTCCATATTTATCAATTCTTCCAGTTAAACCTGTATTAGATACTTGAACAAAATCTCTCCTGTTTTCAACTGCTCTAAAAACACCTTGATAAAAATGTTGTTTTAAACCAATTTTGTTATCAAACCATCCATCATTTGTTACAGCCATTAAAAATTGTGCTCCTTCTAGAGTTTGGTTTTGAGAAACCTCCGGAAAATATGTTTCGAAACATATTTGAGCACCTATATTTACCCCATTTACATTAAAATTATTATAATTTGATCCTTTAGTATAAAAACGTAATAAATTAAACAAATCAAAATTACCAAATATAACTTCATAAGGCAAAAATTCTGCAAATGGTGTAAGCTTAATTTTATCATAATATTCAAAAGTTTCGTTTTCATTATTATAATACCATACTGTATTATAATAATCAGTTTCTGAAAATCTCGGATAACTCATAATAATATTTTTATTTGTAGAAAATACTCTATTAATAAAAGTATTTTTTACATCTGTTTTATTAATATCTTCCATAAAAGTTGATTCTGGAAATACTATAAGATCTGTTTCAAATTTTTCTGCTATTTCAATTAATTCGGTAAAATTTAAATATTGACTCCATATATTAGAACTATATTTAATACCTTGTGGAACATTCATTTGAACAGCAGTGATTTTAAAAGTATTTTCGTATACATCGTTTATAGGCAACAAACGTTCTATTGTAGTATTAATAGTAAATATTAAAGTTAATAATATTGATGTTTTTAAAAAATAATTTTTCCTTTTATCAAAAGCAATTACAGCATTAATTAAAACTATCAAAAAAGTTACTCCAAGATAACCTGTAATTGAAGCAATTTGAATGATTCCTGTAAAATCATATATTGCATAAGATAAACTTCCGCCAGTGAATGCAAAATCTCCAAACTCTCTCAACGCTTCTGCTGAAGTAAAAGCTAGTGAATAAAAAAATATTTGAGAAAAATAATTTTCTTTTCTACTTTTTCTATGATACAATTCTGCCAACACCCATATTAAGAGATACGGAAGACATAACAAAATTATCATGCCTAAAAAGCCTAAAAAGCCTAATATAGCTGGATAATCCCCAGCAATTTCAGGAATATTTTTTGCTAATACAGGTATTTGCCACCATAATGTTGTAAATAACATAGAAAATGAAAATATTATGGTGTGTAAAAATCTTTCTGAAGTTTTTTGAGAATTTTTCATATTGTATAAATAAAAAGCAAGCGAAAACCAAATCAGATATGAAAATAAATTTCCTGGCATTGCTAATCCTGTTAAAATTCCCGATGCTAAAGTAAAAAGATATTTTTTCATTTTTGCCCCCATTTAAATTTATTCAAAATTTCGCATTGCCTGTGAAGCTGGTATTTTAGATGCTAACCTTGAAGGGATAAATACAAAAACTACCGATACCACATAAAAACTAGCTATTATTAAAAATAGACTACTCCATGGAACAAAAAATTCTACAGAAGATCCTGCAAAATAATTTAAATAAATTTGATATCCTGCAAAAATTCCAGAAGCAGTTCCCGAAATTATTCCAAGTAAAATTAATATTGAACTTTCAATTAAAAAAGATTGAAATATCATTCTTTTATTAAATCCGATAGCTTTTAACATTCCTATAATCCTTGTTCTTTCTTGAACGGATTTAAACATTGTAATCGCAATTCCTAATATACCTACTATTATACCAAAATAAAGAAAAGAATTTGCAATATTAACAACACCTTTTATAGTTACATTAATAAATTTTATAACATCGTCTGCAAAAGTAAATAAAATTCCTTGGTTTATAAAAAAATCTTTTACAGAATCTTTTTGTTCATAATCTTTTAATTTGAAATAATTTATTTTAAAACCATTTTTTTTAATTAATTCTATATCTTCTCCAGTAGATAATATTGGAAGAGCGAATATTGTGTCTATTTCTTTTGAAAGCATAGAAGTAATTTTAACTTCTCTATTAATAAAAAAGTTTTTTTCGGATTCCTCAAATGCTTCTAAATTTGACATATTAAAAATAGCACTTCTAAAATCAAAATCAATCTTATCTCCTAATTTTAAAGAAAAAGGTTCATTAGTAAAAATATAAGGAATTAAAAGAGCCTCAGAATTTTTCTTTAATTCTTCAGAATTTTTTATAGTAGAATTTTTATCAAAAATAATTTTTGCACCCTCATAAAAGTTATCATCTGCAAAAATAACTGGAAAATGCGTATTTTCCGTTTCACCTATTACATAATATAATTCTCCTCTTTTCTCAAATAATTCGAAATTTTCTATATAATCAATATCTACTTCTTTTGATGTAAAATCAGTCATCACATCCATATAAATTCCATCATAACCTAATAATAAAGATTCTTCCATGTTATTTATTCTCTTGGTTTGAATTGAAGAAACTACAGTTATTACAACTATAAGAAAAATTAATATACTGTATAATGAAACCACTAATCCTGTCCTATCTGGTTTTCTAATAGGATAGGCAATTGACATTTTTATTACAGAAGCTTTTTTGCCTTTCATTTTTATAACATCTAAAAGCAAAAATTCTATTATTTTTAAATTGTATAAAACTATAAATATGAATGAAATTAATATTATAAAACTCTTTACTCCTAAAAAACCAAAACTTTTATCGTTTATTAATAAAACCATCAACAGCGGTAAAAGTGCCGAAAGATTCCTAATGATTGAATTAGCTTTTTTGAAACAATACGGAAGTATATATATAGCAAAAGCTGCAAACAATATTTTTAAATAAAAAATTGGATTAAACAAAAATAAAAATATACATATTATAAATAAAATATATGCCAATTTAAATTTTGGAGCAGGTTTTTCCATTTTAATATCTTTTATTGCTTCAATAATATCAAGTTTACTAGCTTTAAATGTATAAAAATAACTGATTATTATTGGAATAAAAAAACCTAATGATATACTTATTAAATATGACTTAAGTTCAAGATTAAAATAATTCTGAGATGTATCCGAATAAGAAAACAACATTTCCATCATCGTTCTAAAAAAAGTTTCCACATTTATAAAAGTAAATCTCGATATTATCGTTCCAGTAATAATACCAAAAGGTACAGAAAATATAGTATAAAAAACACTTTCATAAAAAATAATACTTCTTATATGTCTTCTCTTTAATCCGATAGCTCTTAAAACTCCTAATTCGCTTTTTCTTTCCTCAACGAGCATTCCATAGACATTTACTATTAAAATTATTCCTGCGACTATTGCAAAAAAACTCAATGCCAAAAATATTAATGTGATTTCGCCGCTTGACATCATATTCATTTCGTTTTCTTTTACATAATCAATTTTAATATTATCATAATTTTTAAAAATTTCTCTTAAATCTGAATTTAAGTCTATTCCTTGAATAGAATCCCCGGTATTAGAAATTAGAACTTCGTCATAATAACCTTTGCTTTGATCAAGTAAAAGTAAAGTTTGTTCCTCATTAAAAAATATATTACCTCTAGCTCCATCACCTCTTCTTCCTCTATAATTAAGCAATCCTTTTTCTTCTATTATATCTACAACTTCATACCTTTTAGGAAATAATATTGATACAAAATTAAAATCAATAAATATTTCTATTTGATCTCCTATTTTTAAATTCATTGATTTTGCAACATCTTTTGAAATAACAACTTGATTATCTTGAATATTCTTATAACTATCAGGAATTTTTAGGGGTGCCTGTCCAAAATTTTCCATTAATTCATAATCAGCCCAAAAAGTAGAAACAGTATTTATTTCTGAGTAATCAAGTTTTTTTAAACCATCTTTTCTAGTAATACTAATAGTTCCATAATATATAGGTAGGTGCCCGTCAATAATTTCTTTATCATATAAATCTTCTATTAACGTTGAAAAATCTTCACTTACCATTTTATCTCGAGAATAAATTATGTTATCTATCTCTCCATATAAATTTTCCATACTTACTTTTATATAGTTATTGAAAGTATCATTTATGCCAAAAGCCCCTAGAATAAAAGCTATCCCAGTCATACAAGCTAATATTATCAAAAATGATTCTCTTTTTTTTCTAAAAATATTTCTGAAAGATATTTTTAAAATAATCTTATTTTTTATATACGCATGAATAAATATTGCGAAAACTAAAAAAAACAAAATATATATTAAAATCATTTTATAATCTCCACAATTTTTCCGCTATCCATTTTATAGATTGTCTGAGAATAATTAGAAACTCGTGTATCATGAGTCACTATAACAAAAGTTTGATTATTTTTCTTATTTAACGAAACTATAAGTTTCATTATATCTTTTCCCGTTACAGTATCAAGCGCTCCCGTTGGTTCATCAGCCCATACAATCTCTGGATCGGTAACAAGTGCTCGAGCAATTGCAACTCTTTGTAATTCTCCTCCACTAAGCGATGAAGGCATCTTTTTAATTTTAGTAGATAAACCAACCAAATCTAAAAGCTCTATTGATTTTTTTCTTGCTATTTTTTCACTTTCTCCAATTATAAGAAGAGGCATTTCCACATTTTCAACAGCGCTTAAAACAGGAATTAAATTGTAAAATTGAAATACAAAACCCATTTTTCTTCCTCTAAAATCTGTAAGTTTATCATCTTTCAATTTTGTTATCTCTACACCACTTATATAAACATTTCCAGAAGTAGGTCTATCAATTCCTGATAAGCAATTTAATAGAGTTGATTTTCCGCAACCAGACGGACCTAAAATTGATACTATTTCACCTTTTTCTATGTTTAAATTAACATTTTTAAGCGCAACTGTTTCTGTTTCTTTAGTTTTATAAACTTTACATAAATCAACCGTTTTAATCATTTAAACCATCCTTATTTATAGAGTGTAATTTAATACTTTGAAAGATAAGTAATAAACATAAAACTTGTTCTTTTACTATCTTTTTTTCCGTCTACCTTTTTACTATAAAATACTTAAAAAAAGTTAAAATCTATTTTTATGAAGCCAAATTATTTTTCTTTCCAAGATTTCAACTTGTCTCAATGAAATTACAGTGCATAAAAATCATTTGATTCTATAATTTTTTTGTGGGTCAGTTGGAAAGTTGGTCAGGAAAAACGTTAAAACAAGCATTTGTGATTAATTCCCCTCTTGAGGGGTGGCAACCGAAGGTTGACGGGGTGGACAGGTTTTGTGTCACTTGCCACTTTTAATTTTTCACTATTTAAACGTTTAACCATTTAAACAATTAAACATTTTTGTTTATCCTTATCAACTATAAATATAAATTATTTTTGCCATACTATTTTACAGAGAACCAATCATTTTATAAGGTTACTTCTCAACAGACTTATTGAAAATATTTTAAATGCTTTCTATATATTTTAGAATTGCATTAGAACAAGCTCCTGCAAGACTCGCTGGAACATAATTAAACTCCGTAAGAATAATTTCGACGTCTCTACATTCTTTAAAAGTGTATTCAAGAATTTTAGATTTAACTTTATTAAACATCTCTGACTGATAATTAATAAATTTTCCCCCGATTATAACTTTTTCTAGATTTAATAAATTAACTGCATAAGAAATATTTAAAGCAAGTATATCCAAAAAATCTTTATTATTTTCTTCTTTTATTTTTTCAAATTCTTGAATTTTTTTGTCATTCTTAAATATATTATGTCCTATTTCTCCAGCAGAGAATCTATACCCTCTATAAATTTTTTCTTCAAGCATTAATCCAGCTCCTATTCCATCTTTTATTAATATATAAGCAGCATTTTTTACATTTTGCATTTTCTTAGAAAAAATTTTTTCTGCTAAAATAGACAAATTAGAATCATTTTCTATTATTAAATTATAATTTTTATAGTCTGAAAAAGAAACGTTTTTCCAATTTAAATTAGGTGCATTAATAATAAATTTTTTCTCGAGATTTATTATTCCAGGAATAGATAAAGAAATAGCATCACATTTATAATCAAAAAGTTTAATGTTATGTTCAATGCTTTCTAACAACTCTTTAATAGTTTCAGGAGTTTTTACTGTTTTTAATATTTCAACCTCTCCATCAAAATTTCCGTATCCGTATATAGTATTTTTAACATCTAAATCCACTACAAAAAATTTATATTTATTTTTATTAACAGAAAAAACTTCACTTTTTCTACCATATCTATTATCGTTAACTTTTTTCTTTTTTACAATATATCTCTGTTCAATCAATTCATTCATAAGCCTTGTAACAGAACTGAGACTCAAATTTACTTTTAAAGATAATTCCTTACGGGTTATTTCTCTTGCCAAAAATATTTCTTTTAATAATTTTATTTTATTTTCTCTTTTCAAGTCGTTCTTAATAATATCATAGTTTTTAATATGATTCACCCCCAGTTTATTTTCTCATCAAAACAAGAGAATAGTAAATTAAAAAAATCCCGTAAAAAAGATATCCCAAAACAGGCACATAAAAAATTTTATTATTACCAAGCGATGTATTTCCAAACAACGATGTACCTAACCAATTTAAAGAATATCTGAATATAAAATACATAATTATTCCTATCATAATAAAAGATAAAATGAATATAAAAAAACCCATCATTTTATAATACCTATGAGATAATTTTTCTAAAGAGTACGCATGTAATAATATACCTAAAACAAATAGTGGAAACATAAGTATTATAATTGAAGAAAAATTCATAGTGAATTGATCTCCAATTAATGAATGAATTGTTTCTCTAAAGTATATCATTAAAAGAGAAATAAAAATCATTAAAATTGAAAAAATTATATTTACAGTGCCGAAAATCATTTCAAAATATACCTTTAAGGGAGACTCACTTATAGATTTCAAATTTCTCATACGATTATCTTTTTCATCAGTTAAAATAACTCTTGACATAATTCACCGCCTTAAACTTCAAATTTAGCTATTTGGGTAATAATATCCTTTATTTTTTTATTAAAAGTTTCATAAAATTTATTAAAATCATATATATCAATTTTATCACTTTTTATTTTAAATACAGTTAAAACAGTTTCTTTAATTTTCATTTCTGGTAACTTGTAAGAAGTTTCAATATGAGGATATTTTTCAAACATTTTTTCTTTTAATAATTTAGCTATTTCTATTGAAATACCTCTTTTATTTAAAGGAATATCTTCTTTAAGTTTGTATACTATATGAATATAATTCATATGCGGAAAATAAAAAATTTCATTATTCCATTTTTTATAATTTTTTATTATAAAATCTAATTTTTCTTTTGAAATAAGCTTACTTAATCTTAAATAATATTCCCCTTTTAATTTTTCGTTAAATTCTAATTTCTTTATTAATCTTTCATCGCCTTCAACAGTATAAGCACTTATTTTAAATGGAGATTGAACTATTCCAGAACTACATGAAATCTTACATTTAACTCCGTAATTTTCATTCAATTTTTTGTATTTTTCTGATAATTCTTCTATATAAAAGTTTGATACAGGATATAAATTGCACATAACTTTAGATGGAAGGTCTGGAGTTAAAGTTTCAAAACCTCTCCCTTCTTCATCTACAAAAATAGATAAAACAGGAAATTGATCTTCTTCATCATAAATACTTGTATAAAAAAGATGTTGAAATTCATCTGCAAGTTTATGTTTGTTTGATTTTATATGTTCTATAGCAAAATTAATTAGTTTTTCTTTCATAACTTACCTCCAAGTTCCTGCTTTAACTTTAAAGCAAGTTTTTCACTTTTAAGAACTTTTGTGAGTTGTTCAACAGATGCCTCTTTGATTTCAGAAAGACCTCCAAAAGTGTTAATAAGAATTTTTTTTCTTTTAGCTCCTATTCCCGAAATATCATCAAGTTTTGTCTTTTCAAATCTTTTGCTTCTTAATGCTTTATTAAATCCTATAGCAAATCTATGTGTTTCATCTCGTATATATATTAAAAGTCTTAATACGGGATTATCTAATTGAAGGTGTAAATCTTGAGTTTGGCCTGGAAAAACTATTCTCTCATCTTCTTTTGCAATCCCTACAATATCATAAGTATTTTCTTCAAAACCTATTTCTTTTAAAGCTTTAACTGCTGTATTTACTTGACCTTTTCCACCGTCAATAAACAAAAGATCTGGAAGAGGATGTTTTGAATATCTTTTTTTTATCACATAACTAATGCTTTCGAAATCATTAGGTTCTTTCATATGATCAAGTCTATATTTTCTGTATTTGCTTTTTTCTGGTTTTCCATTTTCAAATGTTACGAGTGAGGCTACAGTAAACATTCCTTGAAGGTGGGAAATATCTATTCCTTCAATAAAGTTAGGTAAATTTCTTAAACCTAAAATTTCTTTAGCTTGTTTTATAGTATTTCCAATATTTGTAAACCTTTCAATTTCTTCTTCCAAATTTTTAAAACCAATTTTAAATAAAGGATTGGATTTGTTGATAGAAGAAATTTTTTTTAATCCATTTGATTTCAAATATCTTTGAATTTCTTTTTCTAATTCATCATCATACATAATTAAAACTTCTTTAGGTATTTCATTTTTTCTTACAGCATAAAATTGATGAATAAATTCATTAATATCAGAATCTATAGTAAAAGTAAGTTTTGAAATCATATAACCTTCTCTTATCTTTAAAAGTACAAAAATAGGTTCTTCATACATTATAAGATCAACATTTTTATTCGAATTAAACTCTACGCCTAATTTTATAAACATTTTATCTAATTTTTGAAGGGTATCTCTCATTTGTGCTGCTTTTTCAAACTCTAATATTTTAGCATATTCAGACATTGTAAAGCTTAAAAATTCTTTTACTTTATCTACATCGCCATTCAAAAATTCAAAAACATTAGATACAGAATTGCTATATTTCATTTCTTCTACATCAATATAGCAAGGCGCATAACATTTTCCTAAATGATATAAAAAACATGGTTTGCTTTTTCTATCCATACTTCTTTCGCAAGTACGCACTTTATATACTCTTTGAAGAACTTCTAAAAGATCTTTTACAAATCGAACACTCGGATAAGGACCGAAATATTTACAATTTTGTTCCGTCTTGTTTCTAACATATTTTATAGTGGGATATTTTTCTTCTGTAATAACTATATATGGGAATACTCTTGAGTCTTTAAGCAATAAATTATATTTAGGTTTGTGAGTAAAGATTAAATTTGCTTCAAGTATAAAAGCTTCATCTTCAGATGAAGTAACTATATAATCTATATATTCAGCACTTTTTACAATATTAAAAATTTTTTCATTTTTTAATTGATTAGATTCATTGAAATAAGAAGATACTCTCTTTCTTATATTTTTAGCTTTTCCTACATATACAGGAATAGAATTTTGATCTTTAAAAATGTATATTCCTGTTTTTAAAGGCATATTTTTTATGACTTCTCTGTTAAGCATTTTTTTACTCCTGTTCAAAAATAATACATTGTTTATCAAAACATTCTTTTGAAGAAATTTTTCCCCAAACTATTCTTCCAACAGGATTTTTTGTTCCTCCTAAAAATGAGGCAAGATGTAAATGTAAACATTTAACTGTTTCAAAATTTTTAATACCACCTATTCCTGTATTTTTCATTTTTTGAATCATCACTTCTGGTAATTTAAGAATTTCATTTTCAGCAATACGAAACCTTTCTTTTATTTCACTTTTATGTGCTTCAACAAACTCTGATTTCAAATTTTCATCCTTAGAAATAATATTTTGTAATTCGCTAATTTTCCCTTCTGATTCCATATCAGAGACAACTTTTATCAAATATGGACATGTTAGCCAATATAACGTTGGAAAAGGAACTCCAGCTTTCAAAGGATAACTTTTTATCACTTGCGGATATCCATAACAACAACGTTTTGAAATATCCATTACATTATAAATTTTTCTATTTAATTGACTTTCAATTATAAATTTTTCTGAAGAATTAACGATATCCATTCACCTTCTTCCTCTTTTCCAAGAATCTTTAATCCTTTATTAAAAAGAAATTTTTCCATTTTTTCTTCTTTACCTTTATTTATCCCAGAAAAAATAATTATAGAATTTTCATCAATTATTTTAAAGAATTTTTCGTGATTAACTAAATCTATTAGAATATCTGCAACTATATTTGAAACAATAAAATCAAAAATTTCTATGTTTACATTATCTAAAAAATCTGATTGAAACGTTTCAATATTCACATTATTTAATTCACAAGTTTCTACACATTTTTCAATAGCAATACTATCATAATCAATAGCCAAAACTTTATTGGCACCTTTTAACTTTGAATAAATACCCAAAATACCTGTTCCACAACCAATATCAATAACACTTTTATCTTTCAAATCATATTTAGAAAGATTAAAAGCCGCTAGTTTAGTTGTTTGATGAAGCCCAGTACCAAAAGCTGCCCCTGGAATAAGATTAATCACTAAATCTTCAGTAATAAAAGGTTTTTCAGGAAAAGGATTAATCCAAACATTTTTTATAAATTCAAATGGTTTCAAAGAATCTATCCATGGTTTTAACCATTCTTTTTCAGTAACAATCTTTTTACTCAATAACTCTAATGAGTATTCTTCAATCATTTTTTTTATAATTTCTTTTTCTTTACCGCTTTCAATATAACACTTTAAATATATAAAATTTGTATCTATATCTTCTTCAATATAAAAATCTTTTATATCATTTAAATAAAATTCTTCATTAATAAAATCAACCATTTCTTCTTTCAAAGAAAAAATATACTCATCAAATTTAATTTCTTTCATAAAAAAACTCCTTTTTTAAAGTGTTTTAAAATTTCTTAATAATTAATTATATCAAAAAATAATCTTGATTCCTAACAAAATGGATTTTAAAGTTGGTCAGGAAAAACAAAAAATGTTTAATTGTTTAAACGTTTAAAATGATACTTTTGACATTTTTTTATTATAATGCTTTGATGGTAAATATGTTTTTTAAAGTTGGTCAGTAGACAGTTGGTCTGTTGGTCAGGAAAAACAAGTAATGGTTAATTGGTTAAATGGAAAAGCGTTTAAATAGTGAAAAGTTAAAAGTGGCACAATTTTTTTATTATAATGCTTTGATGGTAAATATGGATGAAATAAAGTAGCGAGCAATTGAGAATTTTCGTCAAAAAATCAATTGAGCGAATCAAAAAATGCGTAAGAAAATAGCATGTCTGAGCGTAGC
>Ga0334889_1000436_pt1 | contig 65849 bp, 60 predicted proteins | sample GraSluR1_MG_2_FD_207222 | JGI IMG/M metagenome (GOLD analysis project Ga0334889, IMG submission 207222) | Sludge microbial communities from methane-producing bioreactor in Wageningen University, Netherlands - Granular Sludge_8_08-R1 | ecosystem: Engineered > Bioreactor > Anaerobic > Unclassified...
CAGTTATAGCAGCGGCTCGTACATGGGCGACGGCACCGACTGCGTACACCAGGGAATCGCCGAGTACTACAGCCAGTACCTGGACGTTGCTTATGTGCGGGAGGGATTCATGTCCGACGGCACGATGAGCACCGGCACGCTGGCCGTGGCCTGGCGGCCTGACCGCCGCGTCTACTACAGCCCCGGCAACACCGGCGCGACTGTCGGCACTGGCGAGTGGGCTCAACTGACCGCCAACATGGTGCTTTGTAGCGACGAGCCGATCTACGTCGCTTGCTGCGATCCCTACACGGGCGACTGCGTGGACAACGTGGCGTCCGTGGACTGCGTCCCGCCGCTCCAGATCCTCTGGCAGACTTCGTGTACGGAGCTCGACCCGCCGTGTGGCATCCCCGGTTGCTGCTGCATTGACGACACGGCCGGCGTCACGGTGGAGTACCAAGTCAATTGTGATGGTCGCTTCCTACCCGGCGTACTGGGGGAGGAGTGCGCGACGGACGCCTTCGATCCGCCCTGCGGCGAGTACTTCCCCTGTGAACATACCATCGCCATGTGGGACGACTGGGGCGACGGCTGGAACAACGGCTACATTGATGTGTATGTCGCCGGCGAGCTGGTTATGCCGGGCGTGACGCTGGCGAGCGGCTCCGGCCCCGGGTACGCGTATTTCGAGGCCGCGACCGGCGATGAAATCACAACGGTCTGGACGCCCGGCGGCTGGCCGTACGAGGCGTCGTACTGCATCTATGCCGTGACCGGCGCTGAGCTGGGCTGCGACGGCATGGGTGGCGTCGATCCGACCGGCATCACCGTGACCGCCTACTGTGGCGAGCCGGGCGCTTGCTGCGATCCGTACACGGGCGAGTGTGTGGACGACGTGGTCTGGCAGGAGTGCTTGCCGCCGCTGCAACATTTCGGCATCGAGCAGTGCGGCGAGCTCGATCCACCTTGTGGTAATCCCGGCTGCTGCTGCATGGAAGTGTGGTGGTGGTGCGACCTGAACAACGACGGTGTCGTGGACACGGCTGACCTGAATATGCTGTACCTGGCGTTTGGTTCGCAGGTCGGTGATCCGGGCTGGCTGCCGGCGGCCGACTATGACGGCGACGGTCGGATCACGCTGGTCGACTGGCAGGCCTGGCGGCAGTGTTACACTGGCTACGACGAGGGCGCAGGGGCGGTGTACGTGGAGTTAGAGGCCAACTGCGGCGGCCGGTTCCTGGGCGGCGTCCTCGACGGCGAGTGCTCGATTGACGCCTTCTACCCGCCCTGCGGCGAGTGGGAGCCGGTTGGCACACTTTATTGCCCGAGCCAGCAGGATAACGCGGCGTTTCGCGCTGAAGTATCCGCGATTACCGGTTCGCCGTGCGACTACTACGACGCGCGCTTGGGCACACCGTCGCTCGAGTTGCTGCGGCAGTACGAGTGCGTCCTGACGTGGTGCAACTACCCCTATGCGGACCGATTCGCCATGGGCGACCGACTGGCGGACTATGTCGACGCCGGTGGCCATGTCATTCTGGGCCAGTGGACGCTGCACACGACGCACAACAGCTGGCTGGAAGGCCGCATCATGACCGCTGACTACCTGCCGGTTACGGCCACGAGCTACGTCACAGCCGGCACGACCTACACCGGTGATGGCGTCGGCTGCGAATTCGCGGGCATCGCGGCGCTGCAGGCGACTTACTGCGACCTCATCAGCCTGCGGCCCGGCCCCTTCTGGGGTGTTGGCACGTGGGCGACGGGTACACTGGTTGCCGGCTGGCGCCTGGACAAGGGGGTGACCTACGCGGCCGGCCACACCGGCATGAACTTCAGCACCGGCGACTGGGCGCAATTCACGGTCAACCTGTGCTCGTGCTCCGGTGGGCCGGCCTACGGTGCCTGCTGTGACATCTACACCGGTGAGTGTGAGGACGAGATCGAGCTGATGGACTGCCTCCCGCCGCTGCAGTTCCACTACCAGAAGCTGTGTGACGAGCTCGTTCCGCCGTGCGGCGTCCCCGGCTGCTGCTGCGAGCGGCCCGAGACTGGTGAAGTCCAAGAACCGGTTTGGTCGCTTGAGGCTAACTGCGACGGCCGCTTCCTGTCGGGCGTGCTCGGCGAGGATTGCGTCGCCGAGGCGTTCACTCCTGACTGCGGTCTGTGGGAGCCCGTTGGCCTCCTGTATGCCCCGTCCCACCCCGACAACGCGGCGTTCCGCGCCGAGATTGAGGCCCTGACCGGCTCGGCGTGCGACTACTACGACGCCCGCACCGGCACGCCTTCGCTTGCCATGTTGCAGGAGTACGAGTGCGTCATGACGTGGGTGAACTACGCCTACGCTGACAACGTCGCCATGGGCGACGTGCTGGCCGACTATGCGGACGCGGGTGGCCGCGTGATACTGGGTCAATGGTGTTTGCACACGACGCAGGGCAACTGGCTGGATGGCAGGATCATGGCGGCGGAGTACCTGCCGATCACCGGCACGAGCTACATCACGGGCGGGACGTTTTACATGGGTGACGGCATTGGCTACGAGTATCAGTATGTCGACACGCTGTATGCGACCTACTGCGACCAGGTTAGCCTGGCTGCCGGCCCCTTCTGGGGTTCTGGCACGTGGTCGACCGGCACCCTGGTTGCTGCGTGGCGCGTGGACAAGGCCGTGACGTACAGCGCCGGCAACACCGGGGGCACGTATGGCAGCGGCGATTGGGCACAGTTCACGGTCAATCTGAGTTCGGTGCTGGCGTTCAACCCTCCCGGCGCCTGCTGCGACGTGTACACGGGCGAGTGTGCTGACTACGTGCCCTTATTTGACTGCCGGCCGCCGCTTGAATTCCACTGGATGTACTGGGAGTGCGCTGACCTCGACCCGCCCTGCGGCAACCCGGGCTGCTGCTGCGTCGACACCGAGTATGAGTTCAGTGTTGAATACCAGGCCAACTGTGCCGGCCGGTTTCTGCCGGGCGTGCTCGGCGATGACTGCGACATTGACGCCTTCGATCCGCCGTGCGGTGAGTGGGAATGCGCGGGTCTGCTGTACGCGCCGTCCGAGAGCGACAGCGCGGCGTTCCGGAACTGGTTGGCGGCGCTGCTGGGCCAGCCGGTGGACTACTTCGACGCGCGCGTGGCCACGCCGACGCTGGAGCAGATCAAGGAGTACTGCTATGTCATGACGTGGGTCAACTACCCCTACGCCGACAACGTCGCCATGGGCGACGTCCTGGCGGACTTCGCCGACATTAAGCCCTACCGCAGGGTCATCCTGGGGCAGTGGTGCCTGCCGACCGCGGACAACTACCTGGCCGGCCGCATCATGACCGCGGAGTACTGCCCCGGTACCGCCAGCAGCTATGCCAGCGGCAACTACATGGGTGACGGCCACAATTGCGTGCACCTGCTTGGTACGGTGAGTTACTACGGAAGCTCGTACGTGGATATCGTGACGCCGACTACCGGCGTCTTCTGGGACGGCACGTTCTCCCATGGTGGCAAGGCGGTCGTCTGGCGGCGTGACAGCCGGGTCTACTACTCGGCCGGCAATACCGGCATGACTTACAGCACGGGAGATTGGGTCCAGTTGACGTACAACATCTGCACCTGCTACTCCCCGTCCTTGGGTTCCTGCTGCAACGTCGAGACCGGCGAGTGCCAGGATCATGTCGTCATTTTCGATTGCGCGCCGTATCCGCTCGGATGGCACTTCGCGCGCTGCGACCAGCTCATCCCGCCGTGCGGCAACCCTGGTTGCTGCTGCGACGATGAGTTTGGCACGGTCAGTGTCGAGTTCCGGGCCAACTGTGCCGGCCGGTTCCTGCCGGGCGTGGTCGGCGACGATTGCACGGCTGACGCCTTCAACCCGCCGTGCGGCAACTCTGGTTGCTGCTGCGACGATGAGTTTGGTACGGTCAGTGTCGAGTTCCGGGCCAACTGTGCCGGCCGCTTCCTGCCGGGCGTGCTCGGCGATGATTGCGTCGCCGAGGCGTTCACGCCAGAGTGCGGCCTGTACCAGGCCTGCGAGCATTCCATCACGATGTGGGATGACTACGGCGACGGCTGGAACGACGGCTACATCGACGTCTACGTCGGTGGCATTCTGGCCTTGTCGGGCCTGACGCTCGCCAGCGGCTCCGGCCCCGGCTATGCGCATTTCCAGGCTGAGCATGGCGAAGAGATCACCACGGTCTGGACGCCGGGCGGCTGGCCGTACGAGGCGTCATACTGCATCTACGGCTACGACGGCGGCGAGATCGGCTGTGACGGCCTGGGTGGCGTTGATCCCACCGGCATCACGGTCTATGGCTCGTGCCAGGAGCCCGAGTGCGGCGATGGCATCTGTCATCCGAGCGAGAACTGCGTGACGTGTCCTGAGGACTGTGGCGAGTGCGAGTGCATCTCGCAGTTGCCGAACCAGTCCAACGGCATCTTCTCGGACATTGACTGCGACTTCTGCACTAGCGGTGTCCAGATCCTGGCCGAGCAGTTCGTTATCATGGAAGAGACCACGGTTGTTGGCGTGAACTGTTGGGGCGGCTACTACCCCGACAATATCCCGACGGCCGCGGACGCGTTCACGCTCATCTTCCGCAATGACTCCGGCGGCCTCCCGGGCGCCGAGATCGCGAAGTTCGGTCCGCTGGCAGGTGCTCGCTCGCAGACGGGTATCGTGCTCTTCGGCGTTGATGAGTATCTGCACGAGCTGCCGGTCGAGTTGACGCTTGGTGCCGGCACGTACTGGATCGAGCTGTTCAACGACACTTCCGGAAGCACGGAATCGTGGTTCTGGGAGGCCGGCATCCGCGATCCGGCCTACGGTATCGCGGGTCAGGCGTTTACGTTTGACGCGTATCCGCTGGAGTCCTGGAGCTTCGACGGCAGCACGGACATGGCGTACGAGCTGATTTGCGAGTGAACAACGCGGCGGGCGGTCGCGAGCCACGCGCACGGAGAGAATGCCAGTGCCGAGCCGCAACGGGATGTGCGGCGTTGGCTCTGGCGGTACGGGTGGAGCGCGCCCTCGCCGCATCTCTTGTGCGCGCTCACCTGCCCGACCGGATACGCCACGAGAGTTCGCGCAGGTGCGCTTCGTGCTGCGGCCGGCCGATTTCCATGATCATGGCGGTGACCTGCTCCTCGACCGTGCTCCAACAACGAAAGAGCCCGGTCGCCGGCCGATCGGCGATTAACTCGGGCGCCGCCACGCCGACGGTGGATTGCGCGGCTACTTGGCGCGTGTGTAGGTGATTTCCATCACCTTGTGATCGTCGCCGGCGAGCAGGTCGTACATCTCGAAGACGTGCTCGTCCTCGCTGACCAGCGTCACGACGGACTTCACCATGCGGTCCTGGACACCCAGCAGCGGCTCGTCCATCTGGCCGTAGAAGGTCAGCTTGTTGCTGCCCAGCGGCTGAGAGCCCAGCATGAGGATCATCTGCGTGCCCATGTTGTCCACCCAGAACGAGGTGTACATGCGCTTGAAGTTGTCGTAGCCACTGATGCCGAAGCCCTCGAAGCCCATGGTCTGATCGCCCATCTTCATCTCGCAGCGGAACTTCTCCGTGATGAAGCGGCCGTCGAGAATGACCTTGACCTCGGACACGCCGGTGGTGACCGTCGGCGGGCTGTCGGGTCCGGCCCACCACATCTTCACGGCCGCGTTCCAGATCCCGGCCCGCTTGGCCATTTCGCGGTGCGGCTGGCCCGGGGCCGCGAACTGCATCCACTTCTCCATCGCCGCCTGCATCTCGGGCGGCATCCCGGTACTCGGCGGCTGCGTCGGTTTGTCCTGCGAAAAGACCTGACCACTGACTACCGCCAGAACGACCAGCGCAACGGCGCCGACCAGCCAAGTGCGCAGATTCATGTTTCCCATCCTTTCTGAATCACAGCCTTTTGAGCGGCCCTGTCCACCGGTGGATCCCGTGAGCCGTAACGACAACATGACCGGCAACCCACATCCGGGCGGGCACCGGCTTGAACAGGTGATTATAGCGGCCGCGCGCGGGGCGGAAGCGACGGGTGTTACTGTGACGGCGGCGGGTTGGGCGGGCCGGGTCGCCGGGCGGGCGGCAGCTCGATCGGACCGAAACGCTCCTCGTGCGCTTTCATGGTCTGCTGCAAGGCGATCATCAGCCGCTTGGCATTGGCGGGCAACAGGGTCACGCGGTGCGAGACGCGCACCGTGGGTTCCTTGACGTTCGGCATCGGCAGGTTGGTCCCCAGGTAGAGCACGATCTCATCCGGCGCGCCGGCCACGGCGAAGGAGTTGGCGTACAGGGTCTCCATGTGTCCGATGTCGAGGCGTACCTGCTGCCGCTGTGCTTGCGGGTCGTTGCCTTCTTCGCCGAAGATCATTGCCTGGCCTCCGCTGTGGGGGGATTGCTCGTACCAACTCGTAGTTTACGGATAGTAGTGGCCTAAAACAAGCTCGCCGCCGGCCATTCAGCGGCGTTGCCTGCGCGGCGTGACCGGCGGACGGCGCAGGCCGGCGCGCGGCTCAAGCCAGAGATTAGCGATTTGGCCGGCCTGCAACAGATGGTAACCGTGAGCGGCAACCATCGCGGCGTTGTCGGTGCAATGCGCGAGCGGCGTAAGCAGCAGGCGCAGTCCGGCCTGGCCACACGCGGCCTGCAAGTCGGCCCGCAAAGCGGAGTTGGCCGCCACGCCGCCGCCGACCACGACGCACGCAACGCCGGCGTGCCGGGCCGCCGCCACGGTCTTCGTGACCAGCGTTTCGACCAGCGCGGCCTGGAAGCTGGCGGCCACGTCGGCCAGTTCGGCGGGGCTGAGATGAGCAACTGAGCCATACTTGCGGCCGGCGCCGTAGACGTGGTACAGGACGGCGGTCTTCAGGCCGCTGAAGGAGAAGTCGAAGTGCGGCTCGTGCAGCCAGGGGCGGGGGAACGGTATGGCGGCCGGGTTGCCCTGGCGCGCGAGATTGTCGATGAGCGGCCCGCCGGGGTAGCCGAGCTCCAACAGGGCCGCGACCTTGTCGAAAGCTTCGCCGGCCGCGTCATCGACGGTTTGGCCGAGCAGTTCGAGGTCGAGGAAGTCCCGCACGAGATACAGCGACGTGTGGCCGCCGCTGACGACGAGTGCCACGGCCGGCCAGGGCGGCGCGTCCACCATCAGGGCGGCACTAGTGGCGTGGGCCTCGATGTGGTCAACGGCGATCAGCGGGCGGTCGAGCGCGAGGGCCAACGTCTTGGCCGCCGTGACCCCGACGAGCAGCGAGCCGACCAGGCCGGGGCCGGCGGTTACGGCCAATGCGGTCAACTCGTCATAGCCGATGCCGGCCTGCGTCAGCGTGCGTTCAATGAGTGGGCGAATGCACTCGACGTGCGCGCGCGAGGCGATTTCGGGCACGATTCCGGCGTAGCGGGCGTGCAGCGCGACCTGCGAACTCACTAGGCTGGCGCGGACGTCGTGGCCGTCCACGACCACGGCGGCCGAGGTTTCATCACAGGAGGTTTCGATGCCGAGGATGATGCACTGTGAGCCGGGCACTACAACGTTCCCACTTGGCCGGGGCGTTACAGCTCTACGACGATCTTACCGAAGTGCCCGCCGGCCTCCATCAGCCGCAGGGCGTCCGGGAACTCCTCGAATGGGAAGCGCCGGCAGATAACGGGGCGCAGTTCGTGCTCCTCGATGAACGCGTTCATGGCCGTGAACGCGGCCCGGCTATCTACGAAGATGCCGGCAATGTGGAGGCGTTTCATCAGGATGGCGGCCGTGTTCAGTTCGCCTTGCAGGCCGGTCAGTGCGCCCAGGTAGGCGATGATGCCGCCGGCGCGGGTGGCACGCAGGGAGCGTTCCAACGTGGCGATGCCGCCGTTCTCGACGGTCAGATCGGCGCCCAGGCCGCCGGTGATGTCCAGGACGGCCTGATCCCAGTCGGATTGCGACCGATAATTGATGCCGTGGTCGGCACCCAGGGCACAGGCGCGCTTGAGCTTATCGTCGCTGCCGCTGGTGATGATGACGGTCGCGCCCATGCGTTTGGCTAACTGCAAAGCGAAAATCGACACGCCGCCGGTTCCCAGCGTCAGGACCGTCTGGCCGGGCCCGACGTGGCCGACCGTGCGCAGGGCGCTCCAGGCCGTCAGGGCCGCGATCGGCAGCGTGGCAGCTTCGGCGAAATCGTAGCCGGGGGGCAGCGGCACGACGGCTTCGGCCGGCAGGACGACTTGCTCGGCTGCCAGACCGGGGCCAGGCGTCCCGAGTGTGGAGGCCACGTATTCCGCTCGGACAGGCCCATCGAGCCAGTCGGCGATGAAATGCGACGTAGCGCGGTCGCCGACTTTGACGCGCTCGACGCCCGTGCCGACCGCCGACACGATGCCGGCCCCGTCGCTGACCGGCGTAGCTGGTAATCGTAACTTCGGGTTGTACCAGCCTTTAACCACCATCAGGTCGCGGTAGTTGAGGCTGATGGCCTTGACGTCGAGCCGCACCTGGTTGGGTCCGGGCGTGGGGGTTGCGAGCGTCTCGAGCTTGAGGTGTTCAAGCCCGAACATGCTGAACTGATAGGCGCGCATGGTTACTCTCCCGTGTGGGCGTCCCGCAGGCGTGCGGGTCCTTGCAGAAGCATCCGGGTAGCGGACGCCGACCGAACTACAGTTTGCGAAAGACCACGCAGGCGTTGTGGCCGCCGAAGCCGAACGAGTTGCTCATGGCGATGCGGACGTGGGCGTCGCGAGCGGTGTTGGGGACGTAATCCAGGTCGCACTCGGGGTCGGGGCAGTCGAGGTTGATGGTCGGCGGCAGGGTGTTGCGCTCGATGGCGCAGACGGTGGCGATGGCCTCGACGCCGCCGCTGGCGCCCAGCAGGTGCCCGATCTGGCTTTTTGTGCTGCTGATAGCCAGTTTGTAGGCGGCCGGTCCAAAGACTTTCTTGATGGCCTTGGTTTCGGCCACGTCGCCCAGGATGGTGGAGGTGCCATGGGCGTTGATGTAGTCGATCTGGTCGGGATTGATGTGCGCATGAGCCAAGGCGTCAGCCATGGCCCGGCCGGCGCCGCGGCCCTCGGGATCGGGCTGGACAATGTCGCCGGCATCGGCGGAGACACCGACGGCCAGGACTTCGGCGTGGATAGTGGCGCCACGTTTGACGGCGCCGTCGTAATTCTCGAAGACGAGGATGCCGGCCCCTTCGCTGAGTACGAAGCCGTCGCGGTCCTTGTCGAACGGGCGCGAGGCTCGTTCGGGGTTTTCGTTGCGTGTGCTTAGGGCCTTCATGGCAGAGAAGGCAGAGATGCCGAGCGGCGTTACGGCGGCCTCGGACCCGCCGGTGATAACGACGTCCGCATCGCCGCGCATGATCGTGTGATACGCGTCGGCCATGGCACTGCCGGCAGAAGCGCAGGCGGTGGAAACGGAGGTGTTAACGCCTTGGAAACCGAACTCGATGGAGACGGTTGCGGACCCGGCATTGGCCATCAGCTTCGGGATGGTGAAGGCGGAGACCTTGTCCGGCCCCTTCTGGAGCAGCCGGAGGTGCTGCTCCTCGATTTCGGCCAGCCCGCCGATACCGGTTCCGAGAATGACGCCGACGCGGGTCGGGTCGAACCGGCCATCCAGCCCGGCCGTGGCGATAGCCTCGCGCGCGGCGACGAGGGCCAATTGCGTGAAGCGGTCCATGCGCTTGGCGCGGCGCGGCTCGATGAGCTCGGCAGCCTTATATTCCAGGCACATGCCGCCAAAGTGCACGTCGTAGCTGGAAGGGTCGAAATGTCGGATCGTGTGGACACCGGAGCGCCCCGCGACCAAGCCCTCCCAGAAGGCCGCCACGGACATACCCAGCGGCGTCACAGCACCCATTCCAGTGACGACGACTCGTCGCTGCTCCATGGGATGGTCCTAACTGCAGGCAGGCTACTTGCCGGCGTTCTCGAGGTACTTCTGGATGTGGTCAATCGCCTGTCCGACGGTTTGGATTTTCTCCGCCTCCTCGTCGGGGATACTCATCTCGAACTCATCCTCGAACTCCATGACGAGTTCGACAGTGTCCAGCGAGTCCGCGTTGAGGTCGTTGACGAACGACGTTTCCCGCGTGATCTCGTCCTCAGAGACGCCCATCTGCTCCGCCACGATCTTCTTGACCTTGGCTTCGATTTCCGCGACTTCCGGCACGACCGGTACCTCCACGCAAACGACTTAGAAGTTCCGAATACCGCCTGACTCGGCACGCGCGAGTACACCACTCCCGCCGGCAACTCCGCCGCCCATACGGACGCGCCACCACACCACAGCACCGGCAAGCGACAGCGGTTCGGCCCGAAACCTTTCGGGTGCCGATGAGTTAAGCACGGGGATGATAAGCGTCGAGAACAGGCTTGCCAACCCCGCCAAGCCCAGTCTGGTAAGAATGCGCCGGAAGCGTGGGTGGCCGTTGTCCGGGCCCGGCTTGAGCGGTAGGATCGCGTGCATGGATGAGATTGCGGAGCAGATGTGCGAGCTGGGGCGCCGGGCATACGCGGCGGGGCTGGTGGCGGGGTCGGAAGGGAACTTCTCCGCTCGTATTGCGGACGGGCAGATCCTGTGCACCCCGACCGGTTGCTGCAAAGGCTGGCTGACACCGGCGGACCTGTGCGTGGTGGCCGCCGACGGTCAACAGACGGCCGGTCGCCGACGGCCCAGCAGCGAGATGCCAATGCACGTTGCTATCTACAGCGCAGCACCGAGTTTGCGTGCGGTAGTCCACGCCCATCCGCCCTTCGCCACGACGCTGTCCGTGCTGGATGAGGTAAGCCTGGCCAACGTGCTGCCCGAGGGCGACATATTTCTCGGCGATGTCCCATTCGTGCCGTATCAGACGCCGGGAACGGCCGACATGGCGCGCCCGTTACTGCCCCTGCTGAGGGACCAGGACGCGGTCATACTCCGCAACCACGGAGCCGTGACCTGGGCAACCGACCTGGAGTCGGCATACCTGCTCATGGAGACGCTGGAGACCGTCTGTCGCGTGGTGTACCAGGCTCGCCAGGTCGGCACTTTGCGGCTCATTCCACCCGAGCAGCGGGGTGTGCTGGCGGCGCTGCGGCAGCGCCGGCGGGGGCGAGGCGGCTGACGGCGCGACCTACTGGGGGATGCACGGCGGCGATTCCGCCGATCCCCGGGTTGGGCGGCCGACCAGTCGGCAGGTCCGGATCAAGCCTGTAGGTCCAGGCCGGAGTCCGTGGATTCGTGCTCATCCTGCTGGGGCGTATCTTCGGGCTCAGTGTCTTCGGCGGCGGCGCGGCCCTGGCTGCCCAGGCCCTCGCTGTCGCTGAAGACCTCGCCGTCCTTGTCGGAACTTTCGATAACGTTCTGGAGGCTCTCAGCGAACTTGCCGCCCGTGTTGCGGTCGGCCTCGTCGCCGGCCTCCTTGACTTTGCGGGCTCCGGCTGAGTGCTGGGCACCGGACGAGCCCGCGATCGACGACAGCCAATTGGGCGGGATGGCGGTCACGGCGGTCCTCCTTGCGCTAGGTCACCTCGACGGCAAGCTCCTTCTGCCGCGTTTGAAGCTGGGCGCGCAGGCGTGCCAGGATGGCCGAGTGCATCTGTGACACGCGTGACTCAGAGAGATCAAGCGTCTCCCCGATCTGCTTCATGGTCATCTGTTCGTAGTAGTAGAGGACGACGATAAGCCGTTCGGCCCGGCTGAGGCCGCGCGTGACCAGGTCGCGTACGTCGCGCTTCTGGGCCTCGACGACAGGATCCGTGCCCTGCTCATCCGGGACAACGTCGATTTCGAATACGTCGCGGGTCGAATCGGAGTCGGTGAACTTGCGCGAGAGCGAGATGAGCGAGACGGCACTGGCGTCGCGCATCAGCTTGTCAAACTGGGCGCGGGACAGCCCGAGGCGGTGGGCGATTTCGTCCTCGCTGGGAATGCGGCCGAGCTCGACTTCCAGCGTACGGGTGATGCCGGCGAGCTTGTGGGCGCGGTGCCGCACCAGCCGCGGGACCCAATCCATGTTGCGGAGCTCATCGAGGATGGCGCCACGGATGCGCGGCGAACAATAAGTCTCAAACTTGACGCCCCGGTCAAGATCGAACGCGTCGATGGCATCGAGCAGCCCGAAGACGCCGGCACTCATCAGATCGTCCACGTCCACCTCGTCCGGCAGCTTGGCGCCGATGCGCTCGGCGTTGTACCTGACGAGGTACAGGTAGTGTTCCATCAACTGGTTGCGCAGGGACTCATCACCGGTCTCGCGGTATTTCCGCCAGGCCCGCTGCAACGCGGCTTCGCTGGGGAAGCTGCGCACCGGGTGCTCGCGACTGACGCGGCGTGATCGTCCTGCCAGGCTTCTTCGCGGCATATGGCTATCCCGCCTGAACCTGCTCGGTCTGCTGCGCTTCCTGCGGCTCGGCCAGCGGCGGCTCGGCCGGCGGCTCTCCGACCTGCATCAGGGCCTGAATGGTCTCCAGGTGTTGCCTGTCGATCGCCAGCTTCTTCTTCTGCAAGTGTTCCCGCAGAACCTGCTTGCCAGCCCAGCCCAACACCTGTCCAATCGCACAGGCCACGACCATGACGACCAACGCGCGAACGAGGATCGTCACGGGCGAGTTGCCGACGTAGAGTCCGGCCACGATGGCCAGCCCGAAAGCCAACAGTCCTAGCTGTGCACCAATGCTTCGTACCATTCTGAAACGTCCGTGCTTCCTATCGGCCCGCTTCCCTGCGGGCTGGACGAAGCTTCAAATGAACAGATTAGCGAACCTGGCCCAGACGCCCCGGCCGGCGCGCGGCTCGTCCCGGGGCGACAGTAAATCGTCACAAATGCCTTCAATACAAAGACTTGCGCCCGACCTCGGGTATCGTATTGCAAGCGGGGTCCGTTGACGCACGGCCGCAGGGACGTGCTTGTCCGCCAGTACGTGCCCCAGATCCTCAACGGAAAGTCCCAGAAAACGCATGGCCACATCACTTAGCCGGCGCGCCACGCGCTGGCCTTCCGGCCGGCTGCGGACCATGTTTACCACGACGCCCACGCGTCCGCTGAAGCCCCGTACGCTCAGCAGCTTCAGCAGGGCATAGGCGTCAGCCAGGGCAGTCGGCTCGGGCGTGGTCGTGAGAATCAGCAGGTCTGAGGCCAGGGCGAACGCCAGCGTGGGTTCGGTCACGCCGGCCCCGCAATCGACCACCAACGCGTCGCACTCAGCGCGTAGCCGGTGCAGTACCCGGGAGCAGGCGGTGGAGTTGAGTTGCAGGGGCCGGCCGCGGCGCGGCAAGCCCGACACGCCGCACAGCACGCGCAGGCCACAGGGACCCGCGACGAGCAATTCATCGATCGGCCGCCGGACGTCCAGCACGTCGGCGAAATCCGCCCGCGGCGCGGCGTCCAGGAGGATATCCGCGTTGGCCAGGCCGAAGTCGGCGTCTAGCAGAATCACGCGGCAGTTTGGGCGTGCCAGATGGATGCTCAGGTTAAGTGCGAAGATGGTCTTACCCACGCCCCCCTTGCCGCTGGCGACGACCCAGGTGGCGCCCCGCCGCCGCCCCTCCGGCGAGGTCACGGGCCGATTCGTGAGGAGGCAGCGCGCCATGTCGCATCCCTGGCACTAGCCAGATGCCTTGCCTTCGCCGGGCAAGATTAGCTCAGCCAGCCGGGCGCTGCAAGCGGGTTCAAGGTCCTGCGGCACGTTTTGTCCGGTGGCCACGTACGAGAGTTTGAGTCGCAAGCGATCGATAACGTTGAGGATCACGCCGAAGCCCACGGCCTCGTCCAGCCGGGTGATGACGACGCGGGAAACGCGTAAGGGGGCAAAGGCCTGGGCTAGGCGGAGCTGTGCGGATGTCGTGGTGGAGGCGGCCAGCACGAGGTGCACCTCATCCGGCTGCGCCGCCCGCAACAGGGCCCCAAGACGCGCGAAGCGGCCGTTGTCCTTGAGACCCACGCCGGATGTGTCAATCAGCAGCCAAGCGAGCTGCGCCATTCGCTGCCGGGCAGCGTGCACCTCCGCGATGCTTTGGGCCGTCTCCATCGGCACCTGGATAATCTCGGCGTAGCGGCGGAGCTGGTCGGAGGCCCCCAGGCGCTGTGTATCGAGCGACAGCAGGCCGACGGACTGCCGGGCGCGCAGCTTCAGATGCGCGGCCAGCTTGACCAGAGTGGTCGTCTTGCCGCCGCCGCAAGGTCCGACCAGGGCTACGCGGCCGGTCTGGCCGGGGGCCGGCTCGGGCAACGGTGCGGTGGGGACCATGCGGGCAATGCAGCGGCGGAGAACTGCACTCAGTGCGTGCGGGTCCTGCCGGATGTGACTGGGCATGGTGCGGGCGGCGGCCGCGAGCAGGCGGCCGGCCAAGTCGGCGGCCACTTCGTTCTGCACGAGGCGCGTGTAGTAGGGATAGATGTCCTCGGGCAGCGTGGGTGGGCCCGCGGCGGCCGGTAACGACGGATCGGCTGTGGGACCTTGCGGCGCGGCGGCGGCTTTCGGCGAGTTGGTGGGGCTGCGGTTGGCGCGGGCCGGCTGGGGGCTCGTAGTGTCGGTCCGTCCGGGCCGCCCGGGCGTGACTGCGGCATGCGCCGGGGCGGCCGTGATTTCCACGACGTCGCGTCCGACCAGGCGTCCGAGTGCCCCGGCCGGGGCGCTGCGCGTGCCGAAGATCACCGCGTCCGACCCGAATTCGCGTTTCACCAGCTCCAGCGCTTCACGCATGGACGGAGCTCGAAACGTCCGCATCGCTTGCATCAAGGCTTACCACTCCGTGTGCTTGAACATCAACTCCCCGTACGATCTCGTTGAGCGCCAGCACCGCGGTTTGCGGCAGCAGCGGCTCGATAATGCGGCGCACCCACAGCCGAATCTGCGGCGAGCACAGTACGACGACTGGCGCGCCGCCGGCCGGGCCCGCAGCCGCTTCGATGCGCTGGCGGATCTTCATGGCCAGCTCGGACTGGCGATCCGGGGGGAGCGTCAGGGCCGAGCCGTGGTCGAGCCGCTGGATGTTGGCGGCGAGGTAGTCCTCGCTGCGGGGATCCAGGGTGACGCAGTGGACGACGTTGGCCGAATCCTTCAACTGGCTGCAGATGGTGCGGGCCAGGGCGCTGCGGGCGTACTCGGTCAGGATTCCGGTATCCTTGGTCTTGGGCGCCCAGTCGCCGAGCGTTTCGAGGATGGCTTCCAGGTCACGAATCGGCACGCGTTCGCGCAGCAGGTTCTGCAGGACGCGCTGCACGTCGCCGGTCTTGAGCAGGTTTGGCAGGACTTCGTCCACGACCGTTGCGTTGCGTTCCTTGAGGTGCTCGATGAGCTTGTGCGTGTCGGCGCGGGTCAGCAGGTCGGCGGCGTGCCGGCGGATGATCTCGGTCAGGTGGGTGGCCAGGACGCCGCCGGGCTCGACCACCGTGTAGTTCAGTTGCTCGGCGCGCTCGCGTTCGGCGGGCGGGATCCACCAGGCCTTGAGTCCGAAGGCCGGTTCGCGGGTTTCCAGGCCGGGCAGGCGCTGGCCGGCCATACCGGCGTCGATGGCCATCAACTCATCGGGATAGAGCTCGCCGCGGGCCAGGTCCTGCCCGCGCAGCAGCAGCCGGTACTGATTGGGCTGCAATTCGGAGTTGTCGCGGATGCGGATGGGCGGGACCACCAGGCCGAGATCCAGGGCCATCTGCTTGCGCAGCGCGGCGATGCGATCGAGCACGTCCCCGCCGCGCTTGCGGTCCACGAGCTTGATCAAGCCGAAGCCGACCTGCAGCTCGAGGGCGTCCACGCCCAGGTGCGATTCGATCTGCGGCGTCTTGGTGCGTTCCTTGGTGCGTTCGGCGGTGGCCTCGCGCGTCGCCTTGGAGACTTTCACCAGCCGCAGGAAATACGCCACCAGGCCACAGCCGCCGGCCAGCGTCAAGAGCGGGATCTTGGGCAACGGCGTCACGGTGAGCGCGACGAGAAATGTGGCGGCGCCGGTCAGGGCGATCGGCTTGGACGCCAACTGGCCGATGACCTCCTCGCCCATGTTGGTCTGACCGGTGCTGCGAGTGACCAGCATGGCCGCCGCGATCGAGAGCAGCAGGGCCGGAATCTGGCTGGCCAGGCCGTCGCCGATCGTCAGTTGGGTATAAACCGACAGGCAGTCCATGACTTTCATGCCGCCTTCGACCATACCCACGTACAGGCCGCCGAGCACGTTCACGAAGGTAATGACCAAGCCGGCAATGGCGTCGCCGCGCACGAACTTGCTGGCACCGTCCATGGCCCCGTAGAAATCGGCCTCGTCGCTGATCTCGCGGCGGCGGCGGCGGGCCTCGGTCTCGTCGATCAGGCCGGCGTTCAGGTCGGCATCAATGGCCATCTGCTTGCCGGGCATGCCGTCCAGCGTGAAGCGGGCCGCGACCTCGGCGATGCGCGTGGCGCCCTTGGTAATCACGACGAACTGAATCACCATGATTATCAGGAAGATGATCACGCCGACGGCCAGCGAGTTGGCCGCGATGAACACGCCAAAGGCCTGGATAACGTGGCCGGCCGCGTCGGTCCCCTGCGGACCGTTGGCGAGGATCAGGCGGGTAGTGGCGGTATTCAGCACGAGCCGGAAGAGCGTCGCCGACAGCAGCACGGCCGGGAAGCTGGAGAGCTCGAGCGGGGTGCGGATGTACATGACGGTCATCAGCACGACCGTCGCCAGCAGGATGTTCATGATCAGCAGGAAGTCGAGGAACCAGGTCGGCAGCGGCACGAGGATGACGAAGATCAGGGCCGCCGCCGCCGCCGGGAACAGCAGCCCGCGGTGCTTGCCGATGAACTGGACGATGGGGTTGTTGTCCAGCATGGTCACCTGTGGCGGCGCGCGGCGCGCCGTCCCGTTACCGGGAGAACCTGGTTGGGGCAGAGCCGGGCGCGCTTGCGTCTGCGGCTCACCGGGTTACGCGCGTATTCCCGCGGATCAGTCAAGCGTCCTCCTGTTTTAGCTTGCGACTCCGGCCGGGCGCGCCCGCCCGCTGATCTGGTAGACGTAGGCCAGTACTTCGGCGACGGCCCGGTAGAACGCCGGCGGGATGAACTGTCCGACCTCGACGGCGGCGAACAGGGCCCGGGCCAGCGGTGGGCGCTGCACGATCGGGATGCGGTGCTCCTGGGCCACCTGGCGAATGCGCAGGGCCAACAGGTCCTGGCCCTTGGCGACCACGCGCGGCGCGCTCATGGTGGCCTCGTCGTATTGCAGGGCCACGGCGAATTCGGTCGGGTTTGTGACCACGACGTCCGCGTGCGGCACGCTGGATTTGATCCGCTGCAGCGCGAGCTGGAACTGGAGCTGGCGGCGTTTCTGCTTGATCTTGGGATCGCCGTCCATGCGCTTCATCTCGTCGCGGACTTCCTGCTTGGTCATCTTCAGCTTGCGCCACCAGTTCCAGCGCTGGTAGGCGTAGTCCAGCAGGGCCAGGATGAGGAGCACGACGGCCATCCGCAGCGCCAGGTTGAACATCAGTGCGGCGCTGAGCTCGAAGGCGCGGCGTGGCGCGAGCGTGCCGAGCGTGAGCACCTTGCCGATATCAGCGGCCAGGCTTATGTAGGCGACGGCCGTCACGAAGATCATCTTCAGGATGCCCATGCCCAGGCGCGTGACCGCGTCCAGGCTGAACAGCCGCTTGACCCCGTTTATCGGGTTGAGCTTGTCCAGCTTGGGCTTGAGGCGCTTGGGCGAGAGCACCATGCCGGACTGCAAGCCGGTAACCAGGGCCGTGATGATCAGGAGCAGCAGCAGGAAGGGCAGCAGCATACCCATGGCGGTTCGCGCGGCCTGGCCGACGGCGTTGAACAGCGCGGCACTGTTCAGCTCGGGCGGTGTGGCCAGGCCGTGCAACATGCGCAGCATCGTGTTGAGCATGCCCATGCCCAGGAACTTCAGCAGCAGTATGCCGCCCAGCAGCGCGGCCGCGGCCGTGAGGTCCTGGCTGCGCGGCACGTTGCCATTCTCGCGCGCCTCCTGGAGGCGGCGCCCGGTTGGTTGTTCAGTGCGTTCGCCGGTATCGTCGGCCGCCATTGCGGCGCTCCTTCCGGCTCGTCAGGGAGCCGTCAACTCGTGCAGCCACGCGAAGCTCGTCTCGAGCACATCCACGAACATGCTCATTCCGGAAGGCAGCGCGACTGCCATAATCAGAAACGCAACCAGGGCCTTCAGTGAGAAACCGATCGTCACGATGTTCAACTGCGGCACGGTGCGGGCAATGAAGCCCATGGCCAGGTTTGCCATGAACAGGGTCAGCACGGCCGGCGCGGCGACATGAATCGCCAGCACGCCGGCCGCGGCCAGGGCGGCCAACAGGAGGTCGGCCCCGAACTCGGCCAGGCCGGCGGCGCCCAGCAACGGGACGGCCTCGAAGGTATCCAGGCAGGCGGCCAGCAGGGCCCGGTGGCCGCCGATGACCAGGTAGACGACGCCGGCCACCTGCACGTACAGGCTGCCGAGGATGGCCATGTCCTCGCCGCTGTCGGGATCCGCCACGCGTCCCATCGCCAGGCCCGAGTTCTGGGCCACCAGCGTGCCGCCCATCTGCAAGCCCACGAAGCAGGTGGCGATCACCAGCCCCATCAGGGACCCCACAAGCAGTTCGCCCCCCATCGCCAACGCCAGCCCGCCGACGGTGTCCGGCGCCGCGGCCGGGAACTCGACAAACGGCGTCATCAGGGCCGCCAATGCCAGCACCAGCAGGGCCCGCACGCGCATCGGAATGGATACGGCCGACAGTATCGGCTGGATGGCGAGCATGCCGGCCATGCGGGCCAGGACCATCATGAAGACCGGCAGCTTGAGGTAGTATGCCAACAGCTCGAGCGGCATCAGCCACGTTTCCTCCGACGCGTTTCACCCACGGCCACTCACAGGCCCGCGAACAGCGACTGGGCGTACTCGACCAGCCGGGCGGTCAGCCATGGCACGAAGAACATCGTGGCCGCCACCATGGCGACTATCTTTGGCACGAGCGACAGCGTCTGGTCACTGAGCTGTGTGATCGTCTGGACCAGACTCACCAACACGCCCACGACCACGCCGACGCACAGCACCGGGCCGGCGATGATCAACGCCGTCAGCAGTGCTTCACGTCCCAAATCCAGAGCGGCCGTAAGGTCCATGCGCAAACTCCCCTGCTACTGGACGCTCGCCATCAGCGAACCCGCCACCAGGTGCCAGCCGTCGGCCAGCACGAACAGCAGTAACTTGAACGGCAGCGAGATCAGCACCGGCGGCAGCATCATCATGCCCATCGAAACCAGCACCGTGGCAATGACCATGTCGATCACGAGAAACGGCAGATACACCCGGAACCCCAGCACGAACGCCGTCTTCAACTCGCTCAGAATGAAGGCCGGCACCAACGCCGACATCGGCACGTCGCTCTTGCGTATCTCGGCGCCGTCCGCCACGGCCGAACGCGTGGCGTACTCGTACATCAGGTAGACGTCGGCCTCGTTCCCGGCGGTCTCGATCTGGTGGAACATGAACTCGCGCAACTCCGCACCGGCCACCGCCAGGGCGTCCAACTGTGCCATGCGGCCGGACAGGTACGGCGCTACCGCGTTTACGCGGATGCGCTCCCAGGTCGGCGCCATCACCAGCAGAGTCATGAACAGGGCCAGCCCCACCATGACCTGTGAGGGCGGCAGCTCCTGCGTACCCAGGGCCCGGCGCAGCAGGGCCAGTACGACCACGATGCGCACGAAGCAGGTCGTCATCAGCAGAATGCTGGGCGCCACCGTCAGCAGCGTCATCACCACCAGCACCTGCAGGGTGGCGGTCAGCGACTCCCGGCTGTTGGCCTGGGGCAGCCAGTGGCTCACATCGGGAATGAAGAAAGGGTCTGCCGGCGCGGAGGTCTCGGCCGCGACGCCGAATGGCTCAACCTGCCCGTGGGCCGGCGCCGTCAGCACGAGCGAGGCGAACAGCACGCAGCCCAGGCCTGCCCGGAAGCAGCGCGTGGTCGCCGCGCGTCGGCCAGCCGTCTGGTTAGCTGGTGCGTTCAAGTGCTCGGCATCCATGCCGACGTGCCTCCGTGCCCGTGCCACTCGGCTCCGTCCGGGTGGTATCGCTGTTTGTGCGGCCGCCGTGCCGGACCAGGCGGTCTACGTCTGGGCCACCGCGCCCTGCAAGCGTCGCGCGGTGTCGGCCAGCTTCCGGCGCAGCGCGCCCAACCGGTCGGTGGGCAAGACGCCGGCGCCGGTGGGCTCGGCCGCGCCGCCGTCGTAGGCCCGCGACTCGCCAGCCAGACAGCGTTCGAATTCGGCGGCGTGGCTGTCTTCCGCCTGTTGCAGCTCCTGGCCGGCCAGGCGTGCGGCCAGGTCGGCGTCGTCAATAACCGATAACGCGCGCAGTGAGTCGTTGGTGGCGCCCACCAGGATCAACTGCGAGCCGACGCGCACGAGGTGCAGGGCCTGGCGTGGCGCCAGGTTGGTTCGCCCGATAACCTGGATCGGTCCCGAGCAGCGGCTCAACAGCGAGAACCGCCGGCCCGTGCCCGTACCCAGACGATAACCCCAGGCCAACAGGAAGATCAGCGCCACCACCCCGGCCAATGACGCCGACGTTCGCACCCAGGGCAGGAAGTTCCGCGAGGACGCCACGCCGCTGCCCTCGCTGCGACGGGCCTGCGGTCGCCGAACGACGGGTTCGTCCATCAAGGGGGCGGCGATGTCGGGCGAGGCCCAGGGGTCGGCGGGCGGCTGCGTGTGGGAAAGGAGCAGGAGGTCGGCCGGGTCGCCGGCGGCAGGATCGGCGGCCGGCACAACCTGCTGGCCGCGTGCGCTGCACGCGAAACCCAGGCCGATCAGGCAAATCAGCGCCATCCGTGGCGTCGTCGTCATGGCTATTGCGCTTGCTGCTCTTCGAGTTCCAGGGTCGGACTAATGATCTCGTTAATGCGGACGCAGAAGTTGTCGTTGAGGACCAGCACCTCGCCGCGGGCGATGAGGCGCTCATTGACGAAGATATCCACCGGATCGCCGGCCAGCTTATCCAGTTCGACGACCGCGCCTTCCCCCAGGCGCAAGACCTCCTCAATGTACATCTGGGTGCGGCCCAGCTCGATCCTGACGTCCAACTCGACGTCGTCGAGGACGTCGAGGTCGTTCAGCGCGTCCTGCTCCTCGGCCGACGGGAACTCGGGCATGGACATCGGGATCGCGTCGTCCGGAGAAACGGTTACCTTGGCACCGATCACGGCCGGCCCGGACTCACGGGCGGCGTCGGCCGCCGCAACGGCGGCCGCGATCCGGGCCTCGTCATCGGCTCCGTCCGCGGACGGCACGGGGCCACACTCGGCCGCCAGAGCCGCGGCCATTTCGGCCTCGATCTTGTCCTTGTCGCCACCCTCAGCGGCGAGAGCAGCGGCCATTTCGGCCTCGATGTCCACGTGCGGCGAAGTGTCGCCGGCCTGGGCGGCGGGGGGGGGCGGGTCACTGGCCCGCTGCAACTGGGCGGCGAGCGAGTCCAATTCGGCCTGATCGATCAGGTTGGAGGTGCTGGGCGCCGCGACCTCGTTGCCTTGCGGCTGGGCGGGGGTATCGGGCTGGACCTGCGCCAGCAGCGCGTCCAGTTCGGCCTGGGAGACGGCGTTCGTGGAGTTGTCCGCCGCCGGTTGGTCCGAGGACGGCGCCGCAGCGTCGTCGCGTTTGTCGGGTGCATCCGCCATGGCTACGTCACGTCCTTGTTCACGCCGCACGCCCTCCTGGCCCGGGCCGCCCCGCCGCTAGCCACCGGTGTCGATTGGCAACCAGCGGGGAATCAGCACTCGGTGAACCACGTCATCTTTCCCCAGGACTTCGCCCAGGGCGTGTCTGATAAGCAGTCGCAGTGTGCCGAAGTCGTCCTCTTCAAGGACGCGTGGGCTGGCCTGGCGCACGATCTGGAACACACGGTCGCGGATTTCGGCGTCGCGTCTCTGCACGGCGGAGGAGACGTCCTGTTGCTGCGATTCCGCCACCGCGACGCTGATGTCGAAGTCATAGATGAACGTGCGCCCGGTCTTGTTATTCGGGACCTTGAAGCCAGTCAGCAAGGCCACTTCGACGAGCTTCTCGGCCGGCTGGGCGAGTCCGCCCTCAAGCACGTGCTGGCCTTCGGCCCCATAGCTGGCCTCGGGGCCGCCGCCGAAGACCTTGATGAGGGCGAAGAATGCCGCACCCTCGACGACGGCGACCACCAGCACGATCACGAGCGTGGTGAGTCCCGAGCTGCGCTTGGCGGCTTTGACGTCGGTGGTCGCCTCATCGGCCACGGTTACCTGCTCCCGGCGCGTGCGGCGCGCCTCATGTTTCCCGAGTTATCGACGCATCGCGGGTGCGTATTCACAACAGGGCCACTGTGGCGTTTGAAAGACCGGTGTTATGAGACATTCCGGCCAAGCTGGGCAGTAAATGCGCCGCAGCGCAACTATCAACGCTTCAAGCGGGCAGGAACGCGCGCAGGGCCCGCCCGTACTCGATCGCCCGCAGCACGACTTCCTCCATCTTTTCCCGCACCATCACGTGGTCGCCCGTCAGCAGCGTGATCATCGTGTCGGGCGTTTGCTCGATCGTCTTGATCTGCTCGGCGTTCAGGATGAAGGGCCGATCGTTCAGGCGGGTCAGGCGGATCATCCTTGCGTTCCTGTCAAGAGGCGCAGCCCGGAGCCAGGATGCGGCCGGTCCGACCGCGACTACGTTTCCAATGAACTACTTCGGCCGAACCGCACTAGCGGACGACCATCATCAACTGATTCAGCAGGTCGCTGGAAACGCTGATCACGCGGCTGGAGGCCTGGAAGCCGGTACTCGAGGTGACAAGCCCGATAAACTCGCGTGACAAGTCCACGTTGGACAGTTCCAGCGCGCCGCTGAGGACCTGGCCCGAGCCCATCTGGCCGGCCGTGCCGATCATGGCCTGACCCGAGTTAGGCCCGAGCGTGAAAAGGTTATCGGATTCAGCAACCAGTCCTTCTTCGTTGGGAAACATGGCAACCGCGACCTGCCCCAAGGTCCGGGTCAGGCCGTTGTCGAAGGTTCCGCTGACTGTGCCGTCCGGGCCGATAGCGTAGGCGATCAGTGTTCCGGGGGGGTAGCCATCCTGGTCAACGGCCACCACGGCGGAGGTCCGCGTCGACAGGCCGTGCACGCCGCCGAAATCCAGGGCGAACGACAGGGGCGTGGCCGCCCCGGTTCCGCTGCGGTTCAGCGTGAACTGGTTGCCCGGCGCGTCGACGAAGTTGCCCGAGGTGTCGAACCGCACGGTGCCCGTGCCCAGCGCCCGCGCCACGCCGGTGGCATCGGGCGACTCCACGTAGTAGCGCCAGATCGGCCCGGTGTCGGGCGTGGCCTCGAGCGCCAGCGTAAGGTTCACGATGACGGGGGTGCCCAGGGAGTCATAGACCGTGAGGGCCGTGTAGGTGCCGGAACCGTTGGCGGCCGCGTTCTGCGAGAACTGCCAGGGCAGCGACCTGGTCGGATTGTCGGTGCTGAAGTGGTTGCCGGAGACGGTCAGGCCGTTCTGCTCGCCGGCATTGCCGCGGATCACGAGTGCTCCGGATTCGATGGTCACGCCCGGGGGGCCCGGCAGGCCGGAGGCGGTCTGGATTCCGAGCGCGTCTTCGAGCCAGCGGGCGAAGTCGCCCATAGTCTGGCCGGTGGTACCGACCACGAAGGTCTGGCTGGGCAGCCGCCGGTTCCCTTTCTCCACGCCTGAAACCGTGATCGTGTTGCCGGCGGCAAACAGCGCCGTGCCGGGAGCGGTCGCGTCGCGCACGTCGCTGAGGAGGGTGGCGGCCGTCACGGCCGCGCCGCTGCCATTGACCAAGGCCTGCGTGGCGTGCTCCGAGCCGCGTGTGGCGCGCGTGCCGTCAGCGCTGAGGTCGCCGTCCATGGTCACACTGGAGGTGGCGCGGGCCATCGTGAGGCTGCCGAGGGGGATCGTGAGGTCCTGCAGCACGCCCGGCACGAGGTTGAAGCTTTCGTCCACGCCGAAGCCCTGCACGAGGTGGCCGTCCACGTTCACGAGCCGGTTGTTGGAATCGACGCCGAACGCGCCGTCGCGCGTATAGACGACACTGCCACCGCCCGTGCGCAGCACGAAGAAGCCGCGCCCATCAAGGGCCAGGTCACTGACGATGCCGGTCGTCTCGACTGAGCCCGGGGTGAAGTCGCGCTGCGTGGTGGCGACGCTGGCGCCCAGCCCGATCTGCGTCGGGTTGGTGCCGCCGCTGTTCGCGCTGGGCGGCGTCCCAGCCGACAGCAGCCGCGAGAACTGCGTCTGGAAGAGCGTTCGCGTGTTCTTGTAGGCGGTGGTGTTCACGTTCGCGATGTTGTGGCCGATCGTGTTGATGCGCGTCTGGTTGACATTTATGCCGGTCAGGCCCGTGTACATGGCCGAGGTCAAGCCCATGATAGCGCTCCGTCAGGCCGGGATCGCGCCCGGCTGCCACGGGAACTCCGCACCTCGCACTGCACCGGCAATGGTCCCGGTCCGGACCGACCGGCAGTGCGGCGCTGTTACGCTGCCCAATTGGACGTGGCTGCCTACGCGGCTGCTTCGTCCGCGTCGTCCGCGTCGTCGCCGGCCGTCGTGGCAAGCTCCGCCTGCTCAGCCGTCATGATGCGCGTGACGTTGGCGGCCAGCACCAGTTGGCCGCTATCGAGCTCAAGTACCGCCGTGCCGTCGGATCCGAACCGCACGCCCGTGACGACCCCGCTGACGATTGTCGCGGTTCCGTCCGCGGCAGCTCCGATCGCCTCGACGTACTTGCCGAGCAGCCCGCCGGCGTTGCCAGTGTGCTGCTGCTGGGTGAGGTTCTGCAGCGTGCTGATAAGCTGGGTCGACTGTTCGATGTCGCGAATCTGAGACACCTGACTAATCATGTCCGATGTCTTGCTGGGCTCGAACGGATCCTGCTGCTTCAGTTCGGTGACCAGCAGTTCGAGGAAGTCGGCGCTGGTCATCCGGCCGAAGCTGCCGCCCGAGAGGCCGGCCGACGACCCGGTGGCCGAGTCCACGGCGTACGTTTGCATGACAGTTGCCTCGTCACACGCCGCCGCAGACCGGCAGCGCTGCCGACGCATGCAGCCGTCCGTGGCCGCCTACGCCAGGATGTTCACCAACGACTCCGCCGCTGGTTCCAGAGGTGACTCACCCGACAGGCCGTCTGACGCATCCGCCGAGTGGAAGTCCGTTCCCGCGTCTGCGGAATGGTCCGCGTGCGTGCCGGTCGATTGTTCCTGCCCGGCTTCCCGGGCGTCCGGGTCCTGCGACAAGTGCGCGTCATCCGTGCCGCCGGCTGCCGCCGGCGGACGAATCTCGACCTGCTCGAGTCGAATGCCCGCCGCCTGCAGGCTCTGTCGCAGCGAATCGAGCTGCTCAGTTAGCAAGCGATGTGCCACGGTCGTCTGCGTCTCGATGCGCAGCGTCAGCACATCCTTCTGTAACTCCAGCTTCAGCCGCACTGTACCGAGTTCCGGCGGGTCCAGCCGGAGCGTGGCCCGCGAGCGATCGCCGTCGATCTGGGTCTGAACGACGCGCACAATCCGCTCCAGGTTCGCAGCGTTCCGCGCAGTACTGGACTCCTGCGGCGCCGCCGGCCGGTTCGCCACGGCTCCGCGCTCCGCCCGCGCTTCGCGACCGTCCACCGCCAGCCCGGCCACTGGTCCGGCGCCGCGCGCTTCGCCGGCAGCTTGCGGCGCGTGGGCCTGGCCGGCGGCCGGCGTGCCCGAACCCGCTGAGATGCTGCGCACGGCGGTCACCGACTGGACCGGCCGAACAGCGGTATTGCGACCCGGCTGACTGGCCGACACGCCGGCGAGGACCGCCGGGCCGGCTGCGACCGGACTGGCCGGTTGAACTGGATTGGTGGGGGCGCGTTCGCTGGCCGTGATGTTCTGCGCGTTGGCGCTGCGCTCCGCCGGCGCGCGGCTTTCGCCGGCTTCCTGGCCCGGCGTGCTCGAGCCGCCGGATGGTGCAGTGCCGCGTTGGTTGTTGGCGGGTGACGAACCGTCCTGGGCCGGCGTGCCGGACGCCGTCGGTCGTCCGCGGGCCGCCGCATCGGCTAACGTCTTCTTGAAGGCCGCCTGCTGCTCGTTCACGGCGTGCTGCTGTTGCTCGCCCAGCAACTCGCGACGGGCGGCGCGGCTGTTGGGTGCCAGGCGCCGCTCGCGTTGTTCGAGCTGCTGCGTGGCGCCGCGCACGCCCTTGGGGATGGGGCCGGGCGGTTGCTGCGGATCGTCAGCCGCGCGCTGCGTCTCGCGCTGGCGTGCTTCGCGCAGGGCCTGCGCCTGCGGGCTGATGCTGGTCAGGTTCAGCAGGTTGGGCAGCAGCAGTGCGCCGGCCCGGCCGGCGGCGGGTCCGGCCAGGGACGTGACCAGCGGATTGACCTCCATCGCGGCACCTTACGGTGCGGCGGCACCGGCGGTCGTCCCTGACGTGGCGGTAGCGCCTGGTAGCTCCTGCGTGCGCAACTGCTCCAGCAGTTGTGACATGACAAGTTGTTCGTCGGGCGTCTTCATCTCTTTGAGGACGCGTGCGGCCTTGCGGTCGTCCAGGGCCAGCAGCAACCGGGTGGCCGCGGCCGGGCTGTTGTTCCAGACGCGGATGATGTGGTCCTTGGCCTGCTTGGGCGGCAACTCCGCCAGCAGGTCAAGCTCACGTTTGGCGCCCACATCCAGCGTCTCGTCAGAGAGGGCGCGCTGCTGCTGGGTCAAGTCCGTACGCTGCGTGACAAGCGTTTCCTGCTCGTTTATCACGTGTTGCAGGGCCTGGTCCAGCAGGGCCTGCCGGGCGTCGACGTCGCGCCGGGTGCGTTCGAGCATCTGGTAATGGAGCTGGTCCACCTGCTGGGCCGCCCGCACCTCCTCCGCCGCGGCGCGGCGCCGGCCGCGCGGCTGCGTCTCATCCGTAGCGGCCTCCGGCTCAGCATCCTCCGCGACCTCGTCGAACTCCCCGCGCAGCACGGCGGCCATGGTATCCAGGCGTTCGGCGGTGACGCGGCCGGACCCGAATAGGAACGCGCCGAAGCCAGCCAGCGCCAGCATCGTTGCGATCGAGATGATCGCCACCATGTTGTAGAGCTTCGAGATCATGCCGTCTTACTCAAGGCGAGCCGGGCCGGCCGCCGTCGGGCGCGAGGAACCATCTGCGCCGCCGATCTGGCGGAAGCTGTGCAACTGCTGTGCCAACTCCTGCGTGGCCGCCTGCTCGGCGCGCTGTCGGTCACGAACATATTCCGACCAGCGGCGTTCGCGCAGCTTGGCGATGATTCTGGTCTGCTGGCGCGCCTGTTGGAACTCGACCTGCAACCGCTCGAGCCTGGTGGCCATCTCGGCCCGCCAGGCCTGCCGCTGGGCGATGGTGTTGCGTAGATGGGCGACCCAGGCCCGCCGGCGGGCCAGTTCCGCGGGGCTGAGCCGCTGCTGCTGCTGGATATCGAGGAGTTCCCGCTGCTCGAGCGCGATTTGGGCGCGCGTCGCGTCGTTGAGCTGGTCCAGCCGCGCAATTTCGGCCTGCTGGGCGGCAACCTTGCGCTGTGCCTCACGCTCGCGGAGCTGCCGCACCCGCAGCAAGGTCTCCAGCGGAAATCGAAATCGCCTGGCCACGCGTCAGGACTCCTTCAGATGCCCGCCGTCGCGGGCCTGCGTTGACCGCGCAGGCGCTGCTCCAGCGCCGCGATGGCCTGGCCCAGGTCCTTCACGCCCGCACCGGCGGTCTCGAATGTGCCGCCCGTGGCGCGGTCCTGGCGGAGAAACGTGCTGATGCCTTCGCGGGCCTGAACCGCCACGTCATAATCCACGTTCGCCCCGGGCACATAGGCCCCGATGCTCACCAGGTCCTCGATATCGTGCCAGGTCGCCAGGGCCCGCCGCACCCGTGTCGCGGCCTGCGCATGCTCGGCGTCAACCACGTCGACCGCCACGCGGCTGATGCTGTTCAGCACGTCAACGGCGGGATAGTGGCCGCGGTTCGCGAGCGCGCGTGCCAGCCAGATGTGCCCGTCGAGGATGCCGCGCACGGCGTCCGCCAGGGGCTCGTCAATGTCATCGCCTTCAACCAGCACGGTGTAGATGCCGGTGATGCTGCCGTGTTTGGTGCGGCCGGCCCGTTCGAGCAGGCGTGGCAGCAGCGCATACACGCTGGGCGGGTAACCCTTGGCCGTGGGCGGCTCACCGGCCGCCAGGCCGATCTGGCGCTGGGCCATTGCCATGCGCGTCAGCGAGTCCATCATGAAGAGTACGTCGAGGCCCTGGTCGCGGAAGAACTCGGCGATGGCCGTGGCGTGGAAACAGGCCCGCACGCGCAGGGCCGGGGCCATGTCGGAGGTACAGACCACGATGACGCTGCGTGCCAGTCCCTCGGGGCCGAGTTCCTTGTCCACGAACTCGCGTACCTCGCGGCCGCGCTCGCCGACCAGCGCCACGACGTTGACATCCGCCTGGGTGTGCCGGCAGATCATGCCCAGCAGCACGCTCTTGCCCACGCCGGTGCCGGCGAAGATGCCCAGCCGCTGGCCGCGGCCGGCCGTCAGCAGCCCGTCGATGGCACGGATTCCCAAGCCCAACGGCTCGCGAATCGCGCGGCGCTGCAATGGCCCGGGTGCAGCCGCGTATAGGGGGTAGCGCACGTTCAGGCGCGGCGCCGGCCGTTGATCAAGCGGCTGCCCCTGCCCGTCGATCACCCGCCCGATCAAATCAAAGCCCACCGGCACGCGCGGCGGTCCCGACAGGCACGTCACCATGTCGTCGGCGGCGACGCCGGTCGCCTCGCCGAACACCGACAACAGGCTCTCACCATGCCCAAGGCCGACGACCTCAGCCTCGACGCGTCCGGCCCGCCGCGTCTGGATGGCACAGCGGGCGCCGATGGGCACGGGCAGGCCGGCCACGTGTACGGTCATGCCGCGCAGCGACGCGACCCGGCCGCGCACCAACTCGCTCAGCAGTCCATCCACCTCGTGGCCGACCTGCGTGAATACGCCGGGCCCGCCCACGGGCACCAGCGGGAGTGCGGTCCGGGATGCGGCGGCCGGCGTTGAGTCACGCACCGCGGCCTTCACGCGGGACCCCCATTCCCGGTGTGGTGCTCGGCCCCCGGTCCATCAGCCGACACGCCCAGCGCCGCGGCGATCCGGTCAAGCTGCGTTTCTATGCGCGCATCGATCTCGGTGGCGCGCGCCCGCAATATGCAGCCGCCCCGGGCGACCGACTCGTCGCGTATGAACTTGACGTGCTGGAGACGCTCGACCTGGGCCAGCCACTCCGGGTCAGCGGCGCGCAGCAGCTCGCATTCGGCCGGGTGCAGGTGCAATTCGACATCCTGGCCGTGCTGCACCATCTCGAGCAGGTTGCGGACGTTCTCGCGGGCGGTGTCCGTGGCCCGGCCGGCCTCCAGCTTGCAGACGCGGCGGGCGATCGCCAGGGCCAGCTCGATCAGGCCGGATTCCGCCGCCGCGATGAGGTTCCGCTTGCCGTGCTCGAACTCGGTCAGGCCGGCCTGCAATGCCGCAACCAGCAGCGCGGCCTGCTCACGAGCCTGCGCGACGGCGCTTTCGCGGGTTTCCGCGCGAACCTGCTCGAGGCCGGCGGCGCGGCCCTCGGCGAGTCCGGTCTGATAGCCGGCCTGGCGCTCATGCTCCTTGAGTTGTCGGGCCTCGGACTGACCTCGCTGCACGATTTGTTGCGCTTCGGCCGTGGCCCGCGCCAGAATCTGCCGGCCCTCGGCCTCGAGGTCGGCAAACGAGAAGTGGCGGGCCAGAGCAACCTGGTCTTTCCGCACCAAGCCGGCCATGGGAAGTGCTCCGTGTTCGGCGGTCTAGACCACCAGGTCTGATTCGCCGCCCTTGCCCGCGACAATGACCTCGCCCGCGTCCTCGAGTCGGCGGACGATATCCACGATCTTCTGCTGCGCCGCTTCCACGTCGGTCACGCGCACCGGGCCCATGAACTCCATTTCCTCCTTGATCAGCGACGCGGCGCGCTCGGACATGTTCTTGAAGATCTTGTCCTTGAGCTCCTCGCTGGCCGTGCGCAGGGCCAGGGCCAGCTCCTCGTTCTCGACTTCCTTGAGCACGGCCTGGATGCCCTTGTCGTTGACGCGCAGGATGTCCTCAAAGACGAACATCAGGCGCCGGATCTCCTCGACCAGGGCCGGGTCGCGCTCTTCGAGTCCTTCCAGGATGGCCTTCTCGGTCGCGCGGCCGGCGAGGTTCAGGATCTCCGCCACGGCCGGGACGCCGCCGGCGCGCTCGAAGCGTTCAGACACCAGGCCGGCCAGGCGTTTTTCGAGTCCGCGCTCGACTTCCCGAATCACATCAGGCGAGGTCTGGTCCATCTGGGCGATGCGCGTGGCGACCTCGATCTGCCGTTCGGTTCCCAGCCCCACCAGCACCTCGCTGGCCATGACGGGCGGCAGGTACGAGAGCACCAGCGCGATCGTTTGGGGATGCTCCTCCTGCAGGAACGTAACGAGGTTTTCCTTCTCTGTCTTCTGCAGGAAACTGAAGGGCAACTGGTGCACCGAGTGCTCGATGGTGGCCATGATCCGCCGGGCTTCCTCGGGCGGCAGCGTCTTCTGCAAGAGACTGCGGGCGAAGGGCAACCCGCCCTGATCGACGTACTGGCGCGCCAGCACCAGGCGGTAGAACTCGGTGACGACCTGCTCACGAACGAGCGGGTCAACCATGTCCAGGCTGGCTACTTCGCGCGAGATCTCCTCGACGCGATCGCGATCCAAAGCGCGCATCAACTGGGCGGCAACGTCCTGCCGCAGGGCCAGCAGCAGGATGGCCGCCTTGCGGACGCCGGACAGGTCCTCCAGATCTTCGCGTTTTTTCGATCCGAGCCGCGCCATCCCTTACCCGCTTTACGCGTCGTACGCGTCAGTGCGCTGCACCCACTGCTCAAGCAAGGCCGCGGCCTGTTCCGCGTCGGCGCGGACCACCTGGGCCACCTGCTCGAGCATCTTGTTGGTCTGAACCGTCTTCTCGTCGATCTCCTGGGCCACCAGGATGCCCTCGGTGGCGGCCGCCTGGCCGACCGGCTGGACGCCGCCCTCCAGAATCTCCTCGCCGTCGCTCCCATCCGAGGCACGCCCGCGCCCCTCGAACCGGCGGCCTTCGACAGCGCCGGACACGTCCTGGGCCGCCCGCTGGGCCGCATCGATCGCCTCCTTGGGCAACCCCAGCTCCAGACCGAAGGACTCGCCGCTGTCGGAACGCCGGGCCATGCGCAGCATCATCCCCAGTGACAGCAGCGCCAGTAGGGCCAGGCCCGACTGCGGCCCGAAACGCTGCGCTAACTGAAAGGCGTCGTCTAGTGTTGAAGCCTGCACTGGCAGGCGCTCATCCAGCGTTGTATCGTAGTACCAGTCCACCGCCACGTGCTCTTCATCCTGCGGCTTGACCAGCTTGGTTAACTGGCTGATCAGGCGCGGCTTCTCGGCTTCGAACACGCTTTGAATATCATTCGCCGTGATGGCGTCGGCGTCCGGATTCTGACGCCGGTAGACACGCTCCAGGTAGCTGTGCGAGATGTACACGGCGGCCCAGATTTCCCTGATGGCTCCGGGCGGCGTGGCCTCACGGGTGCGCGTGAAGCCCGGGATGTATTCGGCCGTGGCCGTTTCCTTGCTGGTATGCTCATCCGCCAGCCGACTGCCGGCCGACACCGCTACGTTGGGCTGGACGCCGGGCTGGCCGCTGGGCCGCACGCGGGTGGTTTCTTCGGCGGTCGTCTCCTCTTTGGTGGGCATCGGATCGCTGGGGATTTCCGACTCGCGGCTCTGGTCGGTCAGGTTCAGCTCGACCTGCACGCCCACGCGTGCCTGCGGGTCCGGCAACTGGCTGAGGATTTTCGTGCGGACGTCGTGCTCGTGCTTCTGTCGTCGGCGGTCGAGGCCGCTGATGCCGGCGGCCTCGCTCTCCCAATCCAGGGCGCTGGTGCCATTGCCGTCGAGAACCTCGACGTTCCGCAGGGGCAGGCCGCGCACCGCGCCCGACACCAGCCGGGCCGCCGCCAGCGCCAACTCGCGCTCCACCGGCGCGCCGCCGTGCATGACGAGCGTCACGCTGGCCTTGGTGGTCGCCTCGGTGCGTGCAAAACGGGGTCGTCCGCTGTTCATGGGCAGGAAGACGCTGGCCGACCTGACGCCGGCATACTGGCTCAGCACCTTCTCCAACTCGTGCTTGAGGGCGACCGCCCAGCGCCGTTCGTGCTCGGCCTGGGAGATCCACGGGTTGGATTCCTTGACCAGAGCGTCAAAGCCGCGGCTGGTGTCGGAGGGCAGGCGGTCCTGCTGCTGCAACTGGGCCAGGATTACCTGGCGACTCGCATCAGCGCGCACCATGACCTTGTCGCCGACCAGCTTGAAGGGCTGATTGCTCAGCTCAAGCCCGTCACGAATGCGGGCCACTTCCGCCGGCTCGAGGTCCTGATCGAGCAACGGCACCAGTTCGGGCACCGCCGTCCAATGGACCAGCCAGATCAGTGATACGGCCGCCAGCACGCCGCCCAAGGCGACCGCGACACGCTGCGAGCGCGTCAGATCGGCGAACTGGGCGAGCATTTTCGCCAGCAGCTTTTTCAGCGACTCCATTCGCGCAACTCCCGGCGGGCTCCGCCGCACACAGAAGTCGTTCTAACCAGCCGTGCCGCCGGCTCCGCCGACGGCCCCCGGGCCTGACAACCTCCTGTGGCCCGGCCCAGGGTGCGTTCTAGCGCCAATCCTGGCATGCACAGCGCGGCTATACGCGCAGACTCTTGATCTCGCTGTAGGCCTCCGTCAGCTTGTTGCGAATCTCCATCAGCAGGGTGAAGGCCATTTCCGCCTTGCGGGTGGCCACGAAGACATCGGTGATGTTCTGCGTGCGTCCGGTCAGGAGCTCCTGCACGCCCTGCTGCGCCTCGCTCTGGATCGCACTGACGCGCTCAAGCTGCTGCCGCAGGGCCGCCGCGAAGCTCGTACCGGCCTCCGCCGACCCGGACGCCAGTTCGCTCGGGCGGGTCAGCGGCCCGATCGGAGTAACTGGTTTCGATGAGATCGGGTCAACCATTGTCTGCTATCCTGCCAATTCGACCGCCAACGCCGGTCCGCTACGCAAACAGGCGCAGGGTCTGGCGCACCATGTCCTTGGTTGCGCTCATCATGGCCACGTTGGCCTCATACGCCCGCGTGGCCGCTATGGCATCCACGTATTCCATCGTGATGTTGACGTTGGGCAATTGAACGTAGCCGGCCCACGGCCCGCTCTGCAGCGCGTCCGGGTGGTTCGGGGCATACTGGCGCCGGAACGGCGTCGGATCCTCAAGCACCTCCGCCACGTGTACGCCCGCCCCCCCCCGCCCGTCGCCAGTCGAGAAGGTAACGAACCGCCGGCAATACGGCTCCGACCGGCCGTCCTCCTGGCGGGTGACCTGAGCGTTGGCCAGGTTGCCGGCGATGACGTCCAGACGCGTGCGTTGGGCCACGAGAGCCGAACCGCTGATATCCAGTGCCGCGAACATTATTGCCGTCCCTTAATGGCCATGAGCATCCGCCGGTACTGCCCTCTGAGAAACTCGGAGCTCATCTCGAAGTACAGGCCGTTCTGGTTCACATCCGCCAGCAGCCGTTCCACGCGCGCATTGGTCCCGTCGTGGAAAAGGACGTTGGGTGCCGGCTCGATCTCCGGCCGCAACTCCACCTGGCCGGTCGGTGTGGTCTGGAATTGCGCGTTGCCGCGCAATTCCAGCCGGGCGTCATTTGCGCTGCTGGCGCGCTGGAGTGCCACATGCAGCGAGTCCTGGAAGGCCTGGGCGTCCACCACCTGGGAGTGATAGTCCGGCGTATCCACGTTGGCGACGTTCTCCGCCAGCACGCGATGCCGCTGTTCGGCAAAGCTCGCTGCCAGATGTGCAGCGCGACTCGTGGGCGTGGCCAGCAGGCGGTCAATCCACATCTGACATCTCCGCGCAGTGTTGCGGACACCCTCGTTGGTAGCAAACGGCGTGCCGCGCCTGCGCCGGCCAGGCCGCGGGCGGCGACAGGACGGCACCGAGCAGATACGAGCGTGCCTGGAACCCGCCGGACCGGGCGCTATATGACCTTGCGCCGCATGGTCGCATCCGCAAACAGCCCCTCTTCACGCCACTTCTTGAGCTTGAGCCCCAGCGTGCGCAGCCCGATGCCAAGCGCCCGGGCCGTCTTCTCGCGGTGCCCGCCGAAGCGTTCCAGCGTGTTCAGGATCAACTGCTGCTCGGCGTCGGCCAGGATGCGTCCGTCGCGGTAGCGCAGCCCCTCGGCCGGCGCGCTGGCGGTCTTCAGCGGTCCGATCAGGAACGGCCGCAGCGTGTCCGGCGTGACCTCGCGGCCGGCCTCCAGGACGCACACGCGCTCGCACAGGTTCTGCAATTCACGCACGTTGCCCGGCCAGGAATACTCGCTCAGCAGCGCCACCGCTTCGGGCGAGAACTGCGGGCGCTCGCGGCCCTCGCGCACGCTGACGCGCGCCACGAAATGATCCATCAGCAGCGCGATGTCCTCGCGCCGCTCGCGCAGCGGCGGGACCTCGATCGGCAACACGCTCAGCCGGTAGTACAGGTCCTCGCGGAAGCGGGCCTTGGCCGCCCAGTCGCGCAGGTCGCGATTGGTGGTGGCGATCACGCGCACGTCGACGCGGCGGGTGACCGAGCTGCCGACGCGCTCGAACTCGCGTTCCTGCAGGACGCGCAGCAGCTTGGCTTGCAGGGCCGGGGCGATTTCCGACACCTCGTCAAGCAGCAGCGTGCCGCCGTCGGCCAGCTCAAAGCGCCCCTTGCGCATGCGGTCGGCCCCGGTGAAGGACCCCTTCTCGTGGCCGAACAGCTCGCTCTCCAGCAGGGTCGGCGAGAGCGCGGCACAGTTCACGCACAGCATCGGCTGCGCGGCGCGCGGCGAGGAGGCGTGCAGCGCGCGGGCCAGCAACTCCTTGCCCGTGCCGCTCTCACCCATGATCAAGACGGTGGCCGAGCTTTGCGCCACGCGCTGCAGCTTCTCCAGCACGGGCCGCATGGCGGGTGCCGTGCCGATCAGCTTGCGCTCCGATTCCAGGTCCTCAATCGTGCGCCGCATGACCTCGTTGTCACGCAGCAGGCGGCGCTCGCGCAGGGCCCGCTCGACCAGGATCGCCACTTCGTCGGCGTTGAAGGGCTTCTGGATGTAGTCGAAGGCCCCCAACTTCATGGCCTCGACCGCCGTCGACACCGAGGCGTAGGCCGTCATCAGAATCACCGGCACATCCAGGCCTAGGCGGCGCATCTCGCGCAGCAGCGCCACGCCGTCCATGTCCGGCATGCGCAGGTCCGTGAGCACCACGTCGAAGGGCCGCTGGCGCAGCTCCGTCAGGGCCTCCTGCCCGTTGCCGTAGGCAAACACGCGGTGGTCCTGCGCTGTCAGGGTCGCCTTGAGCGAGTCGCGAATCAGCACCTGGTCGTCAATTACACAAACGCACGCCATATCCTCTCCTCGGTTTTACGCCGCACTCGTCTCCCGGGCCGCATCCTGTTCGTGTACGGCCGGCAGAATGATTGAAAACTCTGCGCCGCCGGCGGCCCGATTGCGGGCCGAGAGGCGCCCCCCGTAAGCTTCGACCAGCCGGTGGGCAATCGTCAGGCCCAGTCCGGTGCCGCTCTCCTTGGTAGTGAAGAACGGGTCGAACAGGCGATCCAACGCCTCGTCCGGCAAACCGCACCCTTCGTCACTAACGCATACTTTCACCTCGCCGTCGGCCGGCGTGCCGACCGTCACTTGTATCAGTCCACCCGCCGGCGACGCCTCCGCGGCGTTCACCAGCAGGTTCACCAGCACGCGTTGCAGGCTGTCGGCTTCGGCCCACACCTGCGTATTTGGCCGCGCCAGCCGCACGCGCAGGCGCACACGGTGCCCCTCGAGCTTCTGGCGGCAGTTATCCCGCGCGCTGGCGATGACCGCCCGCAGCGCGCAGGCCGCGCGCCGGCCATGGCGGGGCGCCAACGCCAGCGTATCCTGCACGACGCCGTCGATAGCGCGGATTCCGACCTCGATCTTCTGAATCAGATCCAGCGCCGGCTCCAGCGTGCCGCACTCCTTCCGCAGCAGGTTGCTGTAGAGCTGAATCGCGCCGAGCGGGTTGCGCACCTCGTGCGCCAAGCCGGCGGCCAGTTCGCCCAGGGCCGCCAGGCGCCGCCGCACTTCCAGCTCGCGGTCCTTCGAGGCCAGCTCGCTGCGCAGGCGGACCACCTCGCGCTGTAGCAGCTCGTGCGTGTCCTGCAAGCGCCGCGTGGCCTCGATGTAGTCCTGCAACACGGCACCCAATTCGGCCGTGCCGGCCTCCACCGCGATTCCGTTGTCATCTTCAGCAGGCATGCCGTGCTCCGTGCCGCCGGGCCGATCCTAGCCGGTCAGGTCCGCCGCCGGCCGCGCCGCGGCCGGACCGGCCTGGCGGGCATAGGCACTGTTGGCGGACTGGGCGTCGGAGACGCCGCGGATCCGCTCCGCGACGTCCTGCTTGCGGGCCGACAACATGGCGCTGTCCTCCTTGTCGGCCTGGAGGATCACGCGCAGCAGGGCATTGACCTCCCCCAGCAGGGTGTTGGCACGCTCGCGACAGTCGTTCGGCAAGCGGGCGTAGAGCCCTTCCCAGTCGCGGCGGAACGGCGCCAACTGCTCGTTCAGGCGCGCCAGAGCGCCCACCAGCGACTGCCGCTCGCGCAGAATGTTCAGCAACTGCTCGGGGCGATCGCTCGAGATGAGGGTCCGTTGCTGCTCGCTCAGTTCCCGCAGGCGCACGTACAGGTCGCGCTGCTCGGTGAGCAGCCGCAGCAACTGCTCGGGATCACGCACGTTCTTGCCTTCGCTCATGGCAAGCTCCTCTTCTGACACCTCGGTCGTCTCAGGGACCGTCAGCAAACACGTTGGCAAACAAGTCACTTGATGCGAGCACGCTCAGGTAGCGTTCCCAGTGGGCGCGGTCCGCACCGTGTGACTGCGCGGCGAAGGCACCGTCCGGGATGTTCCGCAGCAGCCAGCGGGCGCGTTCCAGCGCCCGGGCCGCGTCCCTGAGGTTCCCCTGCCGCAGGTTGATGTTGGCAATCTGCACCTGGGCCGTGAGCGCCGGCGGCTCCTGCTCATACCGCGCCGCCGCCCGCTGGTAGATCTCCAGCGCCGCGGCCAGCGTTTCAGCCTCGTTCAGCTCGAACAGACAATCCGCCTGATAGAACGTCGCCAGCCGGTCGTAGAGGTCCAGCTCCTGGTCGCGATCCGGGGCGGCCGCCAGGTCACGCACCAGCGCCCCGAACAGCTCCGCCGCCTGCGTGAACCGCGCTGCCGCGGTCGCGGCCACGCGATTGGCATCCGCGCCCGGCGGCGGACTCTCGCGCAACGCGTACGCACTGCGTCGGTAGGCATCCGCCAGAAGGAACCGGCTGGCGTAACGCTCCTCTGTGTCCGGATACAGCCGGGCGTAGTCCTCCAGGCGGCTGATGGCGTCGGCATACCGCTCGTTGTGGTACAGCAGGTTGCACAACTCGAGCAGCGCATCGTGGAATATCACCGCCGCCGGGGCTACGGCGCCGTCTTCCAGCAGCTTGACAAGTTCACTCTCGGCCGACTCGACCTGTCCCAGCGCCCGCCAGCAGCCCGCGCGCAGCAGCCGCGCCCGAAACGCCTCCGTCACGGTGGGATACTGGTCCACCAGCCGCCCGTACCAGTCCAGCGCGTCGTCCAACTGCCCGTCGGCCTCGCAGGCTTGCCCGATCAGCAACAGCGCGTGCGGCAGGCGCACGTCATTCGACCGACCCTTCAGAAACCGCCGCAGCACGCGCCGCACCGCCACGATCTCGCCCGCCTGGTCGTAGCCCTGCGCGGCGGACCACATCAGCCCCCCGTAACGCGTCTCATCCAGCTCGCACAGGCCGGCCGCCGTCTCCAGGTAATGGCCGGCCCGCCGACACATCTCCTGTTGTTCCTCGGGCGTGTCCGCCTGGCGGGCCGTCTCCTCGTAGGTTCGCCCAAGGGTCTCCAGCAACTCCAGGCGCTGCGCCGCGTCGCTCGGCGGCAACAGCTCGTACAACAGCGCGAGGTACTCGAGCGCCTGTTCGTGACGCTCGGCCGCCCGTAGTGATTCGAACAGATCCGTAAGACTGTCACGCAACCGGGGAACCGCCCGCTGGCGCTGCGCTGGCAGTAGCTCCAGCTCGGCCACGGCCCGACGATGCACTTCCCGGGCCTCTTCATGACGTTCCAGCGCGGCCAGCGCGCGGGCGCGGCCGGCAATCGCGGCCACGAACAACTCGCCCGGCCCCGTCAACTGCTCCGCTTCCTCATAAGCGGACAGCGCCGCCTGGGGGCGGTGCTCGGCCAGGTGTATCTGCCCCAACAGCCAGCGATTCAGAGCCGGCAGGTACCCAAACTCGGCCAGTTCGTGGCTGCGGCCGCCCGACGGCCCCAGCCATTCTTCAATCCATTGCACGAGCGGCTCGGCCTCGGCCGTCTGCCCTTCGTGCACCATCACCCACGCCCACAGGTAGTCCCAGTACCCCTTCAGATCCGAGCTCTTGAGCCGCTCCGCGTACTTGCCGAGCAACAAGCGCGCCCGAATCGTGTCACCCTCGTCCAGCGCCGTTTCCACCGATTCCTGGAGCGCCCACCACAGGTATCCGGCCGACACGCCTTCGTCCGCCAGCAGGCCTTCCAGCAAGCGCTGCCGCTCCGGCCGGCTCTCCGGTCGGCCCGCCAGCAGCCGCACGAGCCCTTGCTGGGCTTGGCGGCGTTGCTCAGGGCTCGGGTCAAGGTCGAGCACTGTCCGGTAGGCAGCCAGCGCCCGCGGCCCCAGACCCAGCCACTCGGCGGCCTGAGCAGCGCGGAAGGTGCGACCGGGTCGCGGCGGAACGCCCAACTCGCTCGCCGAATCAGCATGCTGCAGCAGGAGCTTGACGTTGCGCGGCTCAGGGGTCTCGCGCAGCAGCTCCTGCCGGTAGATAACGTCGGACAGCCGATCGTGCAGGACGGCGCGCTGCTCGGGCGGCAGCGGGGGCTGCATTTCGATCAGGTTAGCAAGCGCATCGGCAGCCTTGACGGGATCCCCCGCCTCCTCCAGCGCCGCGACCTCCGCCAGCAGCACGCCGACTTCCGGGACGGCTGACGGCGGCAGCAGGCGGTACAGCGTCACGCTGGCCGCCAGCGCGGCCACCAAGGCGGCCGGCACTTGCCAGCGGTCGCGGAGAATCGCCACCAATCCCTTTTCAGAGTCCGGCATGCTCATCCTGAGCCTGGGTTGCATCCTTGCCCGCCGCGGACCCACTGCCCGCAGCCCTGCCAGCGCTGATTTGATTTCTATCGGTTTCATCCGCCCAGCCAGCGCACAAAACTGCGCCCGCCCCACAGGTCGCGCCTGACCGAATGCGCCGGCCAACCAGGCGCTACAGTTGGGCCCTTACCGCCACCGATGAGCTATACAGGACCACTGGCGAAGGAAAACATGCCGAACCAACCGGATGTGCTCCTCGTAACGACCGACGTCCGGCTTCGGGATGCCATTGACCGCTCCCGACCAGCCAAAGCCACCCTGCGCTGCGTCGCCCCGACCGAGCTGCCCGCCGACGCAAACGTTCCCGCCACCGAGCTATGGCTCGACCTGGACACCGCGCCTGTGTGCGAACTGCTGACGGCGACGCGGCGCGTGTACTTCCATTCTCCGAACTGCTTTCCGCCACAGCATTTACCTTCTGGGCTGTTCATCAGAAAGCCCTGCACGGAAGCCGTTGCCAACGTGCTCTGGTCCGGAGTCACGACCAGACTGGCACCTCTCGAACTGGTCCCGCCTGAAGAGGGCAGCCTGCCCGCGTGGGTAATGGAGTTCCAGGAAATCGGCCTGCGGGAGTTGTGCCGCAAGTGCGCCACCCGCCTGGCGCCGCGGTTTGGCTACGCCGACGCATCCTTGTACCTCCACGACCAGCGGGCCCGACTGCTGACGCTGGCGGAGACAACGCATACACGCACAATCGACGTGAGCGTTCCCGTGGCGGCCGACCGCACACACCTGATGGCCTCGGTCGCCCGCACGGGTCGTGTCCTCATGACGACGGATGCCGAACTGGAGCGGGAGGCCCGGGGCCTGGCACCGCTGCCGGCCGACCGGTACCCCGACGGTTCGTGTCTGATTGCCCCGCTTGCGAGTGAGGGACGCCTATGGGGCATACTGAATATGACCTGTGCCGCCCCGTCGGCCGTCCATGAGTCGAAGCTGGCGATGGACGCGATCGTCGCTTTTCTGGGCCGCGCCCTCCACCACGCCCGCGTATACGACCAGGCCCGGACGGAGGCGCGCGTCGATGTGCTGACCGGTCTGTATAACCAGCGCTGGATGGTCGAATCGCTCACCCGGGAGATCCGGCGCTCACAGCGCTACAAGTCACCGCTGTCCGTGATATTGGCCGACCTGGATGGGCTGAAGGCCGTCAATGATCGTTTCGGACACCCGGCCGGCGACCACGTACTACGGCACACGGCCGGCCGAATCGCCAGTGCCTTAAGACAGTTCGACTCTGCCGCCCGCATCGGCGGCGACGAGTTCGTTATCCTCTTGCCCGCAACGGACTTAGCTGGTGCACGCCACGTTGCTCGCCGAGTGCTCAACGCGGTTCGCAACGATGCGGCCATCTACCGCTGCGTACCCCTGCCCGTTCGCGCCAGCCTCGGGGTGGTGGAATGGCAGACAGGCTGGACCGCGGCGCGCCTGATTGAGGCGGCCGACAAGGCGATGTATCTGGCCAAGCGTCAGGGTCGTGATCAACTGGTCTGCCAGACCGTTGAGCCACCAGACCCCGGGAGCGCTCACGAGAACCCAAAAGACCGGCTGTGGCTAGTACCGGAATCAGCGACCGCCGTGGCCACTGTCGGAGGAGGCACGCTGCCCCAGCGTGAGCCGGTGGACGGGATAGCCGGCATCTAACATCGCCGCCGGCTGAAAATTCCTCATGCGGGGGTCGTAGCGACTTGCAGGCCGTCGTCGCTGCGGGTCAGGTCGATGTGGCGGCGCCAGTTGGGGTCGGTATGCGGGAAATCGGTACGGTAGTGAACGCCGCGCGACTCGCTGCGCGTGGCGGCGGCCGTGGCAATGCACAGGGCGATGGTCAGCATGTTCTGAGTCTCCCAGGCGGTGGGGTCGTCGAAGAGCTTGTCCACCGTGTAGCGTGCCCAGAAGTCGAAGATCTCGATGGTCTCACGCAGGCGGTCGGCCGAGCGCTCGACGCCGACGTTGCGCCACATGACGCTGCGCAGGCTGCTGAGCACGTCGGCCAGGTCGAGCGCGGTGCGGGGTGATTCGGGCAGGATGTGGCTGATGGCGGGCGGCTGCTTGATGCGACCGTTGCGTACGGCGCGCTGGGCCGCCAGGCGCCCGGCCCGCCGCCCGAACACGACGCTCTCCAGCAGGGAATTACTGGCCAGGCGATTCGCCCCGTGCAGCCCGGTCCAGGCGACCTCGCCGCAGGCCAGCAGTCCGGGCACGTGGGTCTCGGTTTGGGGGTTGCAGACCACGCCGCCGACGAGGTAATGCGCGCTGGGGCGGACGGGGATTAGGTCCTGCTCGGGGTCGATATCCACTTCGGCGCAGAGGCGCGCGATGTTCGGAAAACGCTCGGTGAACCGGCCGGGTCCGAAGTGGCGTACATCGAGATAGACACAGGCCGCCTCGGTGCGCTTCATCTCCGCTGTGATGGCGCGGCTGACCACGTCACGGGGCGCGAGCTCGGCGCGCTCGTCGTAACTGGGCATGAAGCGTTCGCCGGCGCGGTTAACCAGCAGCGCGCCTTCCCCACGCACGGCTTCGGTGATCAGGGCGCGGACGGCGCCGGCCACGTACAGGGTGGTGGGGTGAAACTGGAACATCTCCAGGTTGCGCAGCACGGCGCCGGCGCGAAAGGCCATGGCCAGGCCGTCGCCGGTGGCGACCGCGGGGTTCGTCGTTTCGCGATAGACGCGGCCGGCGCCGCCGGTGGCGAGTATGGTGGTGGTGGCCCAGAACATCTGGTGGCCATGTTGGGGGTGGTACGTTACGATGCCCAGGACCTGGCCGTCACGCGTAAGCAGGTCGATGGCGAAGCAGCGGTCGAACAGGCGGATGCGCGGGTGCCGGCTGACGCGTTCGAGCAAGGCGCGCATGATCTCGCGGCCGGTGGCATCGCCCAGGGCGTGAATAATGCGCGGCTGCGTGTGTCCGCCTTCGCGGCCGAAGGTGAGTTCCGCGCCTTCCAGGTCGAAGCGTGTGCCATAGTCGCGCAATAGGCGTACGGCGGCGGGGGCCTCGCCGGTGACCTCCGCGATCACGGCGGGGTCGGCCAGCTCGCAGCCGACCCGCAGCGTGTCGTGCGCGTGTTCGGCCGGGCTGTCGCTGGGGGCGAGGGCCGCGGCGATGCCGCCCTGGGCATAAAGCGTGGCCGACTCGCGGGCGTCGTGCTTGGTAACGATCAGCACTTCGCATTCTTCGGCGGCCTCGAGGGCGGCCACTAATCCGGCCAGGCCCGACCCCAGCACCAGCGTGTCCGTGAACAGATGGGGCAGACGGTGATGCTCGAAGTTGGTCAGGTACCGGCGGCGGCCGATCGTTATGCTCATGTTCGGGCTCGAACCTCGTAGCGACGGACCTTGACGTCCGTGACCAGCAGTTCAACACGTACGTCAGCGGGACCCGTGGGGATCTTGGCGACGATCTGGTCCTCAAAGACCAGCGCGGCGGCGATGCCGTCGAAATCGCGATGGTTCAGAAAGCGCTCGTAGAAGCCGCGGCCGTGACCCAGGCGGTAGCCGCGCTCATCGAAGCCCAGTCCGGGCACGATGACGAGATCAATATCCGCAACCGGCACCGGCCAACCCGCTTCCGGCTCGCGCACCGTGAGGCCGGCGGGGATGGCCGCGGTGGTGAGCGAATGGATCTCCACCGGAAGCATGCGCTGCTCTTTCCAGGAAATGCGCGGGGCCAGCACGCGCTTGCCGTCGTGCCAGGCCTGCAGCGCCAGCGGCGTTGTATCGATCTCCTGCACCGTCGAAAGGAACAGCATCACGACGTCGGCCCGCTGGTATTCAGGCTGGTCGCAGAGCAGCCGGCAGGCGGCCACGCTGCGGGCCTGCTGTTCGGCCGGTGTAATTCGTGCCAGCCGCTGGCGAACCTGTTGAGTGAGTTCTTCCGTGTTCACGCCTCTGGCCGTTGCTCAGGCGACTGCGCCGGGCGCGCCGCGCGGCGCTCGCGTAACCAGGCCGCCAGGCGCGCCTCCAGCCCCCGGTCAGTGGGATTGTAATAGGTACGGGTTGCCCCCAGGTAGTCCTGCGCCACGTAGCCGCCCGGAAAATCGTGCGGGTACTGATAGCCCGACCCGTGGCCCAGCCGGTCAGCGCCGCGGTAGCTGCGGTCGCGCAGATGCTCCGGCACGGGCAGCACCGGCCGTTCGCGGACGTCCTGCCGGGCCGCGAGAATAGCGCACGTGACGGCGTTCGACTTCGGGGCGCAGGCTATGTAGACGGCCGCCTGCGCCAGTGCGTACTCGCACTCGGGCAGGCCGACCAGCTCGCTGGCCTGGGCCGCCGCCGTCGCCACCACCAGCGCCTGCGGGTCGGCGTTGCCGACGTCTTCGGACGCGCAGATGACGATGCGCCGGGCGATGAAACGCGGGTCTTCGCCGCCTTCGAGCATGCGCGCCAGCCAGTACAGGGCCGCGTCCGGATCGCTACCGCGCATGCTCTTGATCAGCGCTGAGGCCACGTCGTAATGCGCATCGCCGGTCGCATCGTACGGCACGTGCTTGCGCTGCAAGGACTCGGCCGCCACGGCGCGCGTCACGTGCGGCCGCTGGCCAGCCGGCTGCGACAACACCGCCACCTCCAGCGCCGCCAGCGCCCGGCGGGCATCGCCGTCCGCCCACTCGGCCATCAGCAGCAGCGCGTCTTCGTCACAGGCGGCCTGCAAGCACCCCAGGCCGCGCTCCTCGTCCGTCAGGGCGCGGCGCAGCAGCAGCACCAGCTCCTTGGTCGTCAGCGGCTCGAACTTGAATACCTGGCTGCGCGAGATCAGCGGGCTGTTAACCGAGAAAAACGGGTTCTCGGTCGTCGCGCCGATCAGCGTCACAATGCCCGTCTCAACATCATTCAGCAGCACGTCCTGCTGCGCCCGGTTGAAACGGTGAATCTCATCCAGGAACAGAACAGTGCGACGATTCGCGCCGATCAAGCGCTTGCGCGCCTCTTCCAGCACGCGCCGCACGTCCTTGACCGTCGCCTCGGCGGCGTGCAGCGCCTCGAACTCGGCCTGTGTGTGGGCCGCGATGACCAGCGCCAGCGTGGTCTTGCCGCAGCCGGGCGGGCCGTAGAGGATCGCGCTGCCCAGCCGATCGGCGGTCAGCAGGCGCCGCAGCAGCTTGCACGGCCCGAGGAAGTGCTGCTGTCCGACAAACTCGTTCAGACGGCGCGGCCGCATCCGCACGGCCAGCGGTTGCACGCGCGCTAGCGCCTCGTCGCGCTGTTCGGCGAACAGGTCCATTGCCGTCATTATAGCCGCGGCGCCGGGTGGTTGCGTGCGGCTTCAGAAGCGCCGCGTTCAGAACCACCAGGCGGCGCCCGCCGGCGCGCTGATCAGCAGCGGTTTGAGGTATGCGACGGCCTTCTCAAAGCCCTCCTGGACGCTCATGTAGCTGTCCTCGTGCTCGATGCTGATCACGCCGTCATAGCCCTTGGCCCGCAGCATGCTCACGAAGGGCTTCCAGAACTCGTCACCGTGCCCGTAGCCACAGGTGCGGAAGACCCAACTGCGACCGTGCAGGTCGCCATAGGTCTTGGTGTCAAGCGTGCCGTTGATGCGCGTGTTGTGCGGATCGATACCGGTGTCCTTGCCGTGGACGTGGAAGATGCAGCCGGCGTCGCCCAGCACGCGTGCGGCTTCGACAGGATCGATGCCCTGCCAGAAGAAATGCGACGGATCGAGGTTGGCGCCGAGCTGCTCACCGGCGGCGGCGCGCAGGCGCAGCAGCGTCTCCGGGTTGTAGACGCAGAAGCCGGGATGGGCCTCGAGCGCGATCTTGACGCCCTCGGCGGCGGCCTCCTGGCACTTCCGTGACCAGAACGGGGTCAGCACCTCATTCCACTGGTATTCGAGAATCCGCCCAAATTCGTCCGGCCAGGGGCAGGTGACCCAGTTGGGTGTGGTGTCGGCCGGCGCGCCGCCCGGGCAGCCGGAGAACGTGATGACGACATCTGTACCCAGGCGGGGGGCCAGGCGGACGGCGACGTCGTGGTCGTGCAGGTGGGCCGCCCGGACGGCGGGGTCCGGACTGACGGGATTGCCGTGCACGGCCAGCCCGATGATATCGAGCCCCCGGCGGGCGCAGTCATCCTTGATCTTCTGCTGTGCCGCGGTGTCCTTCAGCACTTCAGCAGGGTTGAAGAAGGGCTTGCCGGGATAGGCCCCGACCGGAAGTTCGATGGCGTCCAGGCCGACCCGCTTGCAGTAGTCCAGAGCCTGATCCCATCCCATGCTGCCGAGTCCGGCTCCCATCACGCCGAGTTTCACTGGGTGTCCTCCAGAAAGGGCTAAGCCACACTGCGGGCGACGGCAGATGCTCGCCAGCCGAACTGGGCGTGCCTCGACGGCCGAATCTACCTCATGCCGGGGGGTGGGACAAGGCGGGCCGGCCGGGGTCAGCCGCCCGGACCCGCTTCAAGCTGTTCGAGCATCTGTCGGGCGCGTGGCAGCCGCGGGTTCCGCTGCAGCGCGGCCCGCCAATAACGGACCGCGTCGGCCGTATCATTCAGGTGCTCGTGCAACAGGAAGCCCATTTCCTCGCAGGCCCGGGCGTCCTGCGGGTCGAGGGCCAGCAGAGCCAGCAACTGTTGCCGGGCGTCCGCCCAACGGGTCTGCTGCTTGTGCAGTTGGAACAGGTTCCAGTGCGGCTCCGTGTAACGCGGGTCAAGCTCGAGCGCACGCGCGAAGTAGCCGGCAGCCTCGTCCACGACACCGTGGGTGAACAGTATCGCGCCGGCCTTGTTCAACACGCCCTTCAGTTCGCAACCGAGCTGCACCGCGGCCCGCACACTCTCCAGGCCGGCCGCTCGGTCGCCGCGTGCCAGTTCGTCCTGACCTTTCGAGAGCTGGTAGTGAATCATGATCATCCGGGCGCCAAGGTCCTGCACGGTCGGCTCGCGCAGGTTGCGGTAGTCACAGGCTTCTACCAGACCGGCGCCGCTGAAGGTGACGTGGGGCGGCTTAAGGTAGTACAACAGGCCGGCGGGCACGAATGTGGCGGGGTGCAGCGGGGAAGGCTGCTCCATGGTGCAGTAGAACGGCCGGCGGGCGTGCTTTATCAGCCAGCTCAGTACCGGCTCGGGCGAGTCCGGCGGACGTTCGGCGTACAACTCCGGCCGGATGTGGCCGGAGTACGCGGCGAGCAGCACGTCCGGGCGCCGGCCCTCGACCATGGTGAGATAGACCAGCGGGAAGGTGTTGTAGTCGCCAATCGGGAAAGCCAGGGCACCGCGCATCATGCAGCGCAGCAGGTTCTCAGCATGGTCGCGGGCGTACCAGTAGTTGGAGTAGTTGCAGCGCTGCCAATGCGATGCGGCCTGCACGGCCGGGCCGGCGATGACCAACAGCGCCACGATGACGGCGGCACAGCGCGGCGCGCGGGGCAGTTTCGCGTACACCCGCGTCCGCAGCCATTCCAACAGGCAGGCCAATCCGATCGCCAGGGCCAACGGCACCGGGATGAGAAACACGCGCATCAGCCAGCGCGTCGTCGAATCGAGGTCGAAGTTGGCCACCAGGACGAACAGCGGACCGGTGCATAGCAGCCATAGCAGCGCGAGCAGCAGGACCAGCCGGTCACGCCGCGCCAACACCAGCAGCCCCAGCGCCGCCGCGGCCGCCAGCCAGGGCGTCAGGTCCTCGGCTATGGCGCCGGCCACGTAAGCAAGCTGCGCTCCCAGCCGACCGAACGAGCGCGGCTCGGCGGCGGCGGTCGGCCCAAGCGTCCCGTAGGCCTCGCGCGTGGCATGGGCCCATGTGGCTGACAAGGTGGCAGGATTGCCCCAATTCATCGGCGGGTTGGCCCGGGCGCGAATCGGCAGGTACACGTACGGCAGAAAGCCCGCGACGAAGACCGCGACACACAGCAGGGCCAGGCGCCAGCGTTTCAGCAACCGGGGCTGCAGGGCCAGCACCCAGACCAGCACCGCCAACCCCACGAAGCCGATGAGCTGGTGGTGGGCCATTCCGAGCCCCAGCAGCAACGCGGCGCCCACGAGCAGCTTGTCCCCGCGCGTGCGGTACCAGCGCAAGACGCACCACAGCACGCCGGCCGTCAGCAGCGAGCTCAGCCCGTAGACCTCAGTGATGACGCTCTGCGACCAGGACCAGCGCGCCCAGATCCATACCAGGGCCGCCGACGCGCACACGGACAATGACAGGCCCAACTGCCGCAAGGCCGCGTAAGCGACCACGGCCGCCGCGGCACTGCACACCGCGGAGAACAGGTTCGCGCGCCAGGCGATCTCGCCGACGGGCAGCGCATGGATGAACAGGCCGCACAGCAACGTCCAGAGCGGGTAGCCCGGCGGGTGCGGGATGCCGAAGTGCCAGGCGGCCGCGATGAGTTCGCCGCTGTCCTCGGCCGTGACGGTTGGGGCCAGCGTCAGCACGAATAGCGTTAGCGCGACTGCGCCGACGCCGATGGCGAAGACGGTCCGCAACCAGAGCGCCGGCGCCAATCCGGTCGGGGGCGGTGCGCCAGTAGCGTGCGCGTGCTTGGCCTTCACAGGCATTCAATCTCCGCCAGGCCGTGATACCCCATTGGCTGCCGGTCGGGTCGGTGTATCGCGCGCCGGCAGAGGATCGGCTGGCCGCCCGGCTCTCGGCCGGTCTAGCGTTCCGCCCGCGTGCTTCGCGCGGCGGTGCGGCCGCGATGCGTCTCGCCGATGCGTACGCCGCTGGGAGCGGTGCCGGGCACTGCGATGGGCCGCTCTGAACGCGTGGCGCTGGCACTCACGGAAACCGCGTTGTAATCCTCATGGACCAGTGGCCGGCCCGGCGATCCCACCACCACGCCGCGCGGCGACAGCACGACACCCACCAACGCGCCGGCCAACCCGTGTGTGCCGACCGTGGCGCCGCCGCGGCCGGGCCACACGCGCTGCACGGCCGGTTTGGGCTCGTAGAATTCCAGCCAATCGGGTCCGGCGGCCGGTTCTTCGCCCAGCGCAACGCGCTCCTCGGGCGTCAACTCGGGCTCCTCATAGTCCGGCACAAGGACCACGCGCCGCTCCTCGAACGGCCGCACCACGCCAATCTTGACCGGCAGCTTCCGCTCGACCTGCTCGATGCGGGGCAGTTCGTCGGTGCTGGGCGTGACGCCCACGATCGTCCGCTGGGCGCAGCCAAGCGCTAGGCAGGCGAGTGCGGCGGCGAGTAGAAGCAGTGGCCAACGCGGGCACATAAGCGTGGCTTACCCGATTCCCAGGAAGTTGGCAAGCAGTTGGTGTCCGGCGCTGGTCAGGAAGCTCTCGGGGTGAAACTGGACACCCGCCAGCGGCAATTCCCGGTGCCGGATAGCCATGATCTCGGACGGATCGTCGACGCAGGTGGCGCTGATCTCGAACTCGGGCGGCAGCGTGCCGGGTTCGATAATCAGCGAGTGGTAGCGCGTCGCCTCGAAGGGGTTGGGCAGCCCGGCGAAGATGCCGCGCCCGTCGTGCTGGATCAGGCTGGTCTTGCCATGCATCAGCCGGCCGGCCCGTACGATCCGCGCCCCGTACACGTAACCCAGGCACTGGTGTCCCAGGCAGACGCCCAGCAGTGGGACACGCCCGGCAAAGTGGCGAATAACGTCGTTGCTGATGCCGCCCTCGCGCGGCGTACACGGCCCGGGCGAGATGATGATGTGGTCGGGCTGCTGGGCCGCGATTTGCTCCACGCTGACCGCGTCATTTCGATAGACGCGAATGTCCAACGTCGCGTCCAGCTCACCGATGCGCTGCACCAGGTTGTAGGTGAACGAATCGTAGTTGTCGATGAGGACGATCATGGGGACCACTACCAGCCCGGCGCCCACAGGTACATCAGGCGGGGCGCGGGATCGCTCAGCCAATCCGGCAGGTTAAGGTTCACCACGTTAACCTGCGGCGCCGGCTCCGAGCCGCGTGCGTAGACGTTGGGGCGGTGCGACAGCGGCCGGCCATACTGCACGACCAGCACCTTCTTATCCGCCAGGCCGGCGGCCTCCTTCGCGGCCACCAGGGCATCCTGGATCGTCCCGATGTCGTCCACCAGGCCGTGCTCGCGGGCCTCCGGGCCCAGGTACACCCGACCGTCCGCCAAAGCAACCAGCCGCTCCGGCGGCAGGTCCGGCCGCCCCTGCCGGACAACGGCCAGGAAGCGCTCGTACATGCCCATTATAAGACGTTGGAAAACGGCGCGCTCCTCGGGCGTCATTTCGCGGAAGATCGAGCCGGCGTCCTTCATGTCGCCGCTCTTGAACGTGCGCATGCCGATGCCCAGCTTCTGCATCGTGCCGCTGAACTCCGGCAGCAGCATGACCACGCCGATGCTGCCGGTGATGGTGGTGGGGTGGGCGAAGATGCGGTCGGCGGCGCAAGCGAGGTAATAGCCACCGGAGGCGGCCACGTCGAGCATGCTGGCGACGACCGGCTTGTCGGTGCGGGCGCGGAAATCGCGCAGCTCGGTGTGCATGAGGTCGCTGGCGGTCACGGTTCCGCCGGGCGAGTTGATGCGCACGACGACGGCGCGGACGCGTTGGTCCCGGGCGGCCTTGTCGAGCTTCTCCTTGAAGAGCGCGACGGGGTTCTCACCGCGTGCGCCGGTGACGACCATGCGCTCGCGCTGGTTCTCGAGCACGCCGTCGACGTCGATCAGGGCTATCTTGTTGTTGGCCCAGGCGCTCTCGCGAATGATGACGCGCTCTTCGAGGCCTTGCGTGACGCGCACGGGCGTTACCAGGAACGAGGTCCCCTGGCAGCCGGTCAGGGCCGCCGTGAAAACCGCCAGAATCACCAGCGCTGCGGCGCCGCAGCGGCCGGCCGCCGGAAGCTGTATTGGCCACGTGTGATGCACGGTCTATACTCCGGTCGCCGTGAGGCGGGGTGTCGATGCACCTCTCCGTCACGCTTGGTAGCGAGGTGCCGGCCGGCATGATACGCATTTCCGACGCCGAGTTCGACCGGGTGGCCGAGGAGGCCCTGGCGGAGATCCCGGAGGAGTTTCAGCAATACCTGGAGAACGTGGTAATCGAGGTGCGGCCGCGGCCGGATGCGGCGTTGCTCAGGCAACATGAGGTGCCGGCCGACGTGCTGGGGCTCTACATCGGTCGGCCGCTGGAAGAGCAGGGACCCGAGATGATGCACGCGGCCATGCCCGATCGCATCCTGATCTTCCGCGACAATCTGCGGCGGGCGTGCCGGACGCGGACCGAGCTGATCGAGGAGATCCGCGTTACCGTCCTGCACGAGATCGGGCACCACTTCGGGCTGGATGAAGACCGCCTGGAGGACCTGGGCTACGCGTGACAGCCCTGCTAGGCGGGCGGCATGCGTTTCAACATGCTTGTTGAGAAACCAAGCCGGAGGATTGTCCCCCATGAACTGCTCGCGCATCGTTGCGGTTACCGTCATGTTGGCACTCTCAGTTGTCGTCCTGGCCCAGAGTGGGCAGCCCGGGCCGGTCCGGCCTGACTCGACGGCATCGGACGACCTGGCGCGCTTGCAGGCGGCCAGATTGACCGCCGGCGGCGCGCGCTACCTCGTGGCCACGCAGGCTGAGGATGGGGCCTGGGGCGCCGGACCCGGCCGGCTGGGGATTACCTGCCTGGCACTCAAGGCGCTGATCCAGGAGCCCAGCGTCGGACCGCAGCACGGGGCGGTCAAACGCGGGCTGGCCTTCGTCAGGCGGTCCGCCCGCGCGGACGGCGGCATCTACTCGGCCGAGGGATTGCTGAAGAACTATGAGAGCAGCGTCGCGCTGTCGATGCTCGCCGCGCTGCAAGACCCGGCTTTCCGCAAGGAAATCGAGAGTCTGCAGGGTTTTCTCAAGGACGGCCAATGGGACGAGTCCGAGGGCAAATCGCCGGACGACCCCTGGTACGGCGGCGCCGGCTACGGCACGCACGAGCGTCCGGACCTGTCGAACACGCAGATGATGCTGGAGGCCCTGCGGGACAGCGGCTTGCCGCCGACGGATCCGACCTTCAAGAAGGCGCTGGTCTTCATACAGCGCTGCCAGATGCTCGGCGAGGGCAACGACCAGGCCTTTGCGCAGGGCTCCTCGCAGGGCGGCTTCATCTATACGCCGCACGGCGGCGGCGAGAGCAAGGCCGGCACGATCATGGTGAACGGGCGCGAGGAGTTGCGCTGCTACGGGTCGATGACGTACGCCGGCCTCAAGAGCATGGTGTACGCCGGCCTGGAGCGAGAAGACCCCCGCGTCCGTGCCGCCGTGGAGTGGATCCGCGGAAACTGGACGCTGGACCAGAACCCTAACATGCCGGCGAGCCAGGCCCAGCAGGGTCTGTTTTACTACTACCACGTCTTCGGCCGCGCCTTGGACGCATTCGGCGAGGCGGTTATCGCCGACCGCGACGGCCGCACGCACAACTGGCGGCACGAGCTCGTGACCAAGCTCGCCGAGCACCAGCGGCCGGACGGAAGCTGGGTCAATGAGGCGGACCGCTGGATGGAGGGGGCGCCGGCTTTGACGACGGCGTATGCCCTGCTGGCGCTCCAGGCGGCGCACGGTCAGTAGTACGGGCCGCGTCCGAGAAAAGCACGCCCGCTCGTATCTCCCGAGTGATTGATATGTCTTGCGTGTTTCGTGCGCGCGCACGGCCAAATCGTTCGCCTGGACACGGCGGTCGAACAATATGAACAGTACTCCCGACCGCCTCAAGGGAGACAACCATGACAGCTCTGGCCCCCGCCGCGTGCGCGCATGGCCTAGCTACGGTAGCGACGCCGCACGGCACCCCCCGTTACGTGAACGTCTTTCGCGCCCTGCTGTATTGGGCCCTGGTCATGGCGGCGTTATGGGCCGGGCCGGTGGTCACGACCGCGGCCCTGGCGGCGCTGGTTCTCGCGCTTCTGGCCGACTGGGACGGGGGCGTTCGGCATAGCTTCCGGTTGGGCGGCTTGGCGCTGGCCGTCTGGCTGGCGCCGACATTGGGCAGCGGCCTGGGCGACCTGATCGCGCGTACGGTCGCAGTGCCGCCGATCATCGCGGCCGGCGCCGGCCCGGTGGTGTTGGCACTGGGCATAATGGCACTGGCCGGGTTGCTGGCGCGGCGGCTGACGCGGCGACTGAAGCGGCGCCGGCACCTATACGGCCTGAACCACATGTTTGGCGCGACGCTGGGGGTGTCGGAAGGGGTGTTGCTGGTTGCGGCCGGCTGCTGGCTGCTGGTGACTATCGCGCACCCGCTGGAAGTGCTGCGTACCCAGTTTCCGCCGGAGGACCGCAGTCTGCCGGCCCGGGTGATACGGGCACTGGCCGACGCGCAGGCCGCCGTATATGCCGACCCGGCGGGCAATTGGATCGCCGAACGCAACCCGCTGGCGCAGTTGTCGACCGTACAGGGGCTCGAATTGGCTGCGGACCTGGTGGTCGATCCGGCGCGCCTGTGGGCCGCGCTGGAGGACGGGCAGCTTGACGAGTTCCTGGCTCTGCCGGAGGTGCGTCCTTATGTGCTGGCGCTGGAGGGAGAACCGGCGCTGCGAGCAGCCATGCAGCATAACGATGCCCGGGCGGTGCTGAATCATCCCTTGGGCCGGAAGGCGCTGAACGATCGGGCGTTGCAGCGCGTCGCGCTGGAACATCGCGCCGAGATCCGCGCGGCGGTCGGCCCAGTCAACTACAACACCGCCGCCAAAGAGGCACGCGGACTTGATGCGGGAACGCGCCGCCAGTTGGAGAACCTGGCCAAGGAGCACGGGGCCGGGAAGCCGTAGGGGCCGGCTTGTGGGATGCCGCTTCGCGTGGTCTACTGCTGTGTTTGCGGGTCGCGCCACGGCGTGATCCGGGCGAATCGTAGTACCAAGCGGAGGTTGACATGCGTGTCTTGTCCGGCATCCAGCCCTCGGGGGTGCTGCACCTGGGCAATTACTTCGGCGCGATGAAGCAGCATCTGGAGCTGCAACACGAGCACGAGTGCTTCTTCTTCATAGCCAACTACCACTCGCTGACGACCATTCAGGATGCCGGGCGGCTGCGGCAGCTCACGGTGGACGTGGCGATTGACTACCTGACGCTGGGACTGGATCCCGCCAAGGCCGCGTTCTTCCGGCAAAGCGACGTGCCGGAGGTCACCGAACTCGCTTGGATTCTCTCGACGGTCACGGGCCGCGGCCTGCTGGAGCGCGCCCACTCCTTCAAGGACAAGGTGGCCAAGGGGCTACCCGTCAACATGGGGCTGTTCTCGTACCCGCTGCTGATGGCGGCCGACATTCTCATCTACCGCAGCCACCTCGTGCCGGTCGGGCGGGACCAGGTCCAGCACATCGAGATGACCCAGGACATGGCCGGCTATTTCAACAGCATCTACGGCGAGGTGCTGGTCCGTCCCGAGCCGCGGCTAAACGAAACGCCCGTCGTGCCCGGTACTGATGGCCAGAAGATGAGCAAGAGCTACGGCAACATCATCGAGCTGTTCGGGCCGGCCAAGGCGGTCAAGAAGACGATCATGAGCATCAAGACCGACAGCACGCCGGTCGAGGACCCGAAGGATCCCGAGCGCTGCAACGTCTTTGCGCTGCTCAAGTTGCTGGCGCCGGGGGATGAGATGGCGGAGTGGGAGCGGCGTTACCGCGCCGGCGGCCTGGGCTACGGGGAGGCCAAGAAGCGGCTGGCCGAGCTCTACGAGGAGCGCTTCGGGCCATATCGCGAGAAGCGGGCCGAGTGGGCGGCCCGGCCGGACGACGTGGAAGACGTCCTGCGCACGTGTGGCCAACGGGCCCGCCGCGTCGCCTGCGAAGTCATGGAAGACGTGCGCCGCGCCTGCGGTATCATTACGGCCAGGTAGCGACCGGCCGGTAGTGCCGGCCCGGCGCGCACGCGTCCGGCGCCGCTGATGTCGCGTGAGTTTGGTGGAGCAGCGTGTCCGACGATTACCGCGTAAACCTGGACGTCTTCAGCGGCCCGCTGGACCTGTTGCTGTATCTCATCCGCCGGGACGAACTCGACATCCAGGACATCCCCATCGCCAAGCTGACCGAGCAGTATCTCAATTACGTGCGGCTGCTCGAGCAGATTGACCCGAACAGCGCAAGCGAGTTCCTGGTCATGGCGGCCACGCTGGCAGAGATCAAGTCGCGCGCCTTGCTGCCGACGCCGCCGCTGGAGGCGCTCGACGAGGATATGGAGGACCCGCGCGCCACGCTGGTACGGCAACTGCTCGAGTACAAGCGCTTCAAGGATGCGGCCGAAGACCTGCGCAGCGCGGGTGACGCCCGGTCGCGCCGCCACGTGCGCCGGCCGGCCAACCTGCCGCAGGAGTTGCAGGGACTGGAGCTGGAGGAGGCGCAGGTCTGGGATCTGCTCGAGGCCTTCGGGCAGGTCATGACCGCGATCGGTCAGGGACCGGGCCGCCATGAAGTCCATTACGAAGACACGCCGGTCGAGTTGCACATGGCGGAGATTGTCGCGGCCCTGGAACAGGACGGGCCCACGACGTTCGCGGACTTGTTCAATGGAGAGCTGAACCGGGCCGAGATTGTCGGGCGCTTCCTGGCACTGCTGGAGTTGGTGCGCTCGCGCCGCCTGCACGCCGAACAGGACCGCAATTTCGGCACCATCTACTTGTTCCTGACAGAGCCGGAGCCGGACGGGGCCGATGGCGAGCCGGCAGGGGCCGAGACGCACGCGGAACCGGCTGGTGCGGCCGATCCGGCCGACCCGGCTGACCCGGATCAACCTGACGAAAGGGAGTACTGCAATGACCAAACCCAGTGAGCGACTTGGACAGTTGAATCTCTCACTGCCGCCCGTAGCCACGCCGGTGGGTGCGTACGTACCAGCCGTGCGGCTGGGCGAGCTGCTGATGTTGAGCGGCCAGATTCCGATGCTCAACGGACAGGTGGTATACAGCGGCAAGGTGGGAGCCACCGACGGCGCCACGCTGGAGCAGGCCCAGGCGGCGGCACGGACGTGCACGCTCAACGCCCTGGCCGTCGCGGCCCAGACGATCGGCGGAATCGATAAGATTGCGCAGGTGGTCAAGGTGGTGGTTTATGTCGCGGCCGCGCCCGGCTTCACGGATGTGCACAAGGTGGCCAACGGCGCCAGCGACCTGCTCGCGGACATCTTCGGCGAGGCCGGCAAACACGCCCGGGCGGCCGTGGGTGTCGCGGAGCTGCCGCTGAACTCGTCCGTCGAGGTAGACGTGACCTTCTGCATCAAGGGCTGACAATGCGGAGCCGGCGGCGGCCGGCCGAGCTTGCGGGCATGCGTGACCAAGACCGGGCAGGGGTGGGGCTGCGCGGCTTGCGCTGCGCGCGGGACGTGCTAACGCGGCGGGTTCTTCTTGGACCAGATTACTGGGTGTGGCTTGTGTTTGTCCTGGGATTGCGGTATTACGAACTACGGATTCGTAATACCACAGGGCGGCGCGTATCGGTCGCCCCGAACTGGGAGAAGCACATGAAGGCGCTCGGATGCAAACTGGCAGGGTTGGTGGCGGTGACGGTCGTCGTGACGTTGGCGCCGGCGGGGTCGCAGGACTGGGACTCCGTTGCCCTGGTTCGGCACGACGTGCTGCAAGCTGTAAACCCAGACGGCAGCCCGGCTTACTCGGGAGAGGGCTTCCCGCTGCGGCTGCGCGGCGTGGTGCTGAACAATCCGGAGGACTGGCTGGACGGCACGCCGGCGTATGACCCCGGCTACACGCCCTGGTTTATGGGCGGCCAGTGGGAGATCTTCGTCCAGGCGGTTGACCTGCCGGACTCATCATATGACGACGGCGACTTCGGCGGCACAGCGGCCTATATGGGCCAGAACTATGGCAATATCCCCTGGCTCGGCGATCCGTTCTTCAGCTACACCGACGGGGAATGGCTCGCCGAAACCGGGCGCCTGGACTATCCGGACGGCCCTGGTGCGGCGGCGCTGCGCGCCGGCGACCTGGTCGAGTTGCGCGCGCGTGTCGGGTTGCACTACCAGGGCAAGTTCAACGTCAACGAGGCACACAATAACGACCGCGACTGGGATACGGGCGAGCTGGGCACGGCGCATGACTTCGAGATCGTGCGGCTGGAGGCCGAGTACGGCTTGCCGGCGCCGGCCGAGCTGTCGTTGCGCGACCTGAAGGATGACGCCGACGTGGCCATCTTCGACGCGCAACGCGCCACGGGTGGCGAGCGCCACCAGGCGACCCGGGTGCGGATCGGGTACGTATCGGTGACGGGCGGTGATCCCTGGGGCAGCGATGCCGACATCGTCGTGGCAGATGCCACCGGCCGGACATTCACGCTGGCCCTGGGGCACAGCGCCAGTTTCAACACAGTCGAGCCGCCCAGCGGCTACTTCGACGTCATTGGCGTAGTCAACCAGTCGTCGGCCAGCGGGCAGGGCGGCTACTATCTGGTCGTCCTGAACGCGGCCGACATCGTCGCGCCGCCGTTTGGCCCGGCGGACGTGAACTGCGACGGCCTGGTGAACGTGTTCGACATCGACCCGTTCGTGCTGGCATTGACCGACCAGGACGCCTACCTGGCGGCCTACCCGCATTGCGACCCGGCCACGGCCGACATTAACGTCGACAACGCCGTAAACGTCTTTGACATCGACCCGTTCGTGGTCGCACTGACAGGATCGTGAGGGCGCTGCGGCAGGTGATGAATCGGAGCAGGGATTGGCCTGGGCAGCGCGGCTTCACGCTCGTCGAGTTACTTGTCGTACTCGCGATCGTGGCCGCGCTGCTGGGTATGTTGGTGCCGGGGCTGAGCCGGGCCCGCACCGCGGCGCGCATTGTGCGCGTGCACAGCGACCTGCGCCAGATTGAGCTGGCCCTGCTGATCTACGCCGACAACCACGCCGGCGCGCTGCCGCCCACACGCTTCTCCTGCAGCATGCGCACCGCGTACGAATTGCCCGGCGAGTTGAGCGACTACCTCCCCCACGACCGCACGCTGGTGTCAACTTCCGCCGGCAACGTCGTGCTCGACAAGATCCAGATGTGGGACGTATTCCTGCCGTCCGAGACGTACAAGTACCGGGCGGTCGGCGCGGCGATCGTGAACGAGTCCGTGGTCTTCGCGCCGCCGGACGGCGCGTGGCTGTGGGTGCCGGACGACTTCCCGCCGAGTTGTGTGGAGACGAGCGGGCGCATTCACCGCGATCCGCGCGAGAGCCCGGTGCGGTACGCCTTGTGGAGCGTCGGGCCTGATCCGCACTCGCCGAAGCTGTCGCACTTGCCCGGACGGCTGCCACTGCCGCGGCGCTACTGGTGTCACGGCGCGGGCGACACGGGGGTTATCACGCACTTCACGGCGCGCGACGGCAAGCAGTATTCCAGTCCGTAGCGCCACGCACCTCGCCGTGTCGGCCGCTGCTGACGAACTGCACCGCTTTCTCAAACGGCGCAGCCCCCCCGAGCTTGCCCAGCCCGGCCCGGCTTCGTAGAGTTGGGTCGGCGGTTCGCGGAAACTCTGGCCAGAGGGTATGTCATGGTGCGGACTCTGAGTGCGGCGCTGGCGTTGGTGCTGGCGTGTGGGTGTGCGGCGACCGGGGCCGCGGCTGAAACGGCCCGCGGCCGTGTTTATGAGGACCTCAATCGCAACGGCGTGCGCGACGAGGGCGAGCCGGGCATCGCCGGCGTGGGCGTGTCCAACGGCCGCTTGGTCGTGCAGACGGCCGAGGATGGAACGTACGCACTGCCGGTAACCAATGACACGATCATCTTCGTGATCAAGCCGCGCGGCTGGCAGCCGCCGGTCGATGAGCTGAACATCCCGCGCTTCTACTACATTCACAAGCCGGAAGGTTCGCCCGCGCACCTGAAGTATGAAGGCGTGGCGCCGACCGGGCCGCTGCCGGCGGCCATTGACTTCCCGCTGCATCGCCAGGCGGAGCCGGACCGCTTCGACGTCCTGCTGATCGGCGACACGCAGCCCTATACCATGCAGGAAGTGCATTACCTGGCCCACGACATCGTCGCGCCGCTGATCGGCGTGGACGCGGCCTTCGCCCTGTCGCTGGGTGACCTGGTGGGCGATGATCTGTCGTTGTTCGGACCGATGAGCCAGACCATGGCGCACCTCGGCATGCCGCTGCGCTACGTGCGTGGCAACCACGATTCCGACTACGAGGCCCACAATGACGAGCAGTCGGATGACGTGTTCGAGCGGCACTTCGGGCCGCCGTACTACGCGTTCGATTATGGTCCGGTGCATTTCATCGTGCTGGACGACATCGTCTGGCACGGGCGGACGGAGGAGCGCAAAGGGTACTACGAGGCCGGGCTGGGCGCCGCGCAGTTGGAGTTCTTGCGGAATGACCTGGCGCTGGTGCCGCCGGAGCGCCTGGTCGTGCTGGCCATGCATATCCCGATCGTGGAGATTGCCGAGCGTGCCGAGCTGTATCAACTGCTGGCCGGCCGGCCGCACACCAAGTCGTTCTCAGCGCACTATCACGTTCATCGGCACTGGTTCCTGGACGCCGCCGCCGGCTGGCCGGACGCCACGCCGCACCACCACACGACCCTGACGACGACGTGCGGGAGCTGGTGGCGCGGCGCACCCGACGAGGTGGGCTTGCCGCACACCACCATGCGCGACGGCACGCCGAACGGCTGGTGCATCGCCACTTTCGACGGGTACACCTGCACGGTGCGCTATCGAGCCACCCGGCGCCCGGCCGACTACCAGATGAACATCCACGCGCCTGACGCGGTGACGGTCACGGAGTTGGGCGCGGCGGAGGTGCTCGTGAACGTGTTCGCGGGCTCGGAGCGCTCCACGGTCGAAATGCGCGTGGCCTCCGGGCCGTGGACGCGGCTGGAGCTGGTCGCGCGGGAGGACCCGTACTACGCGGCGATCAAGGAGGCGGAGCAGAGCGACGCGCCGCCGCGCGGCCGGCCGTTGCCGAAGGCGGCAGTCTGCTCGCACTTGTGGGCTGGGCGGCTGCCGGCCGAGTTGCCGCCCGGCACGCACCTCATCGAGGTCCGGACGACCGACGTGTATGGGCAGACCTACGTGGGGCGGCGGCTGATCGCCGTTCAGCCCGCCGGGTAGTCAAGGACCGCGTCTTGCGCGCCTAGCGACTGGTCTTCAACTCCCGGGCGACGAGTTCGGCGACGCGCTGTCCGGACAGCAGCATGCCGCCGAAGATCGGGCCCATGCGCGGGCCGCGCAGCACCGCGCAGACGCTCATGCCGGTAACCCACAGGCCGGGGAAGACCTGCCGGGTGTTTTCGACCACGAAGGCCTCGCCGCCGGTGGCGTCCATGGGGCCTTCGCAGCGCGGCTGGGCGATTTCAGCTTGGGCGAACTGGGGGCGTTTGCGCAGGGCCTCGACGACGATTGCCTCGTGTCCGGTGCCGTCGATGACGGCGCGGGCCGACATAGTAATCGGGTCAACGTGCAGCGCGCCCGAGATCATCGTGCGGTTGATGACCACGCCCACCACGCGATTCTGCAGCACATAGACGTCTTCGACCGTGGCGAGGTTCAGCAGGCTGACGCCGGCCTGGACGGCCTTGAGTGACAGGGCCGCAGCCAGCTCGATCGTATCGACGGTGTGCAGCCCGCCGCCGGCCTCGGCACAGCGCACGCCGGCCTCCTTCAGCAGCGGCAGGGCGTCGTCCTGCACGACGGCGTAGTTCATGCCCATGCCGCCGCCCCAGATGCCGCCGCCTGGCGCCAGGCGTTTCTCAAGCAGTGTGACCTTGAATCCCTGGCGGGCCAGATGGTGGCCGGCGACCAGCCCGGCCGGGCCGGCGCCGACGATGATCACGTCGTTGACGAGACGGTCCGCCAGCGCCTGGTGATAGGCGTTGACGATAGCGCGAGAGATTTCAGTGTCGTCGAATCGGGCCATCAGTGCTCTACTCCTCGCATCGGCAGGACTCGCCGGAAGTCGTATTCTAGCACGCCGCCGGTCAGGCCGACACCGGGTCCTCAGGCCGCCGTCGCAGGCCGAACCCCACCACGGCCGCCAGCGCGTACGCGCCTGCGGCCAGCAGCATGACCGTCCGGTAGCCGCCGGTCATGGCGATGGCGATGGCGGCGGAGGTGGCCACGACTGACGCCAGGCCGTTGACGCCCCACGCCCAGGGCACCAGCCGCGGGTAGCGCTCGTTCAGGGCAGCCACGCCGGTCGGCAACGGCATACCCATGAAGTACGCCGCCGGCAATGCAACAGCCAGCAACGGTCCCGCGCCCAGCAGACCGCCGGTGGGAGCCGCCCACCCGACCAGCCGCAGCAGCACCGCCGCCAGCATGATCAGCAGCGGCGCGAGCCACAGCCGCCCACGGGTAATGCGCCGGCTGGTCAGGCTACCGATGCCGCTGACGATCAGGACGCCGCCAATGACCGCCGCGCTGGCCAACACGGGGTCACCCAGCCAGCGGATGGCCCGGCTGATCAGGGCCATCTCGATGCCCATGAAGCCCAGTCCGATCGCGGTGAAGTACGCGATCGTGGCCAGCGTGGCGGTGCCGGACCCCGGTTCGCGCCGGTCGGGCCACCGGCCCCGGCGAATCCGGAGCACCGCACCCGCGATGGCCAGTGGCGCCAGAATCAGCAGCAGCGCCGCCGTGGCCGACACCGCCAGCGATGTGTACAGGAACAGCCGGCCAAGCTCGGCCCGCGTCAGCCACAGTTCCCCATAGGCGTCTTTCAGCGCCGCGATGGCTCCGCGCTTGTGGAAGTCCCAGAAAAACGGGCTGTCGTCGCGCGGCGGGCGCACATTCAGCAGCCAGGCGTCAAAGAAGGCGGCGCGGCGCGGCGACAAGATCTCCCCCGCCGCGTAATGCAGCCAATCGACAGTCGTGCCCGGCGGTCCCGCCATCTGATCCGGCTGGTTGACCTCCGCGACCGGCAGGCCGTCATACCAGACCGGCGTGAGGCCCAGCTCTCGAATCGCCGTGCGCAGGACTTCACGGCGTGTGGGCGTCAGCGGCGTACGCAGCGCCAGCGTGCAGACGCCCAGGTAGTCGCGGACCTGGACCAGGTGTTGGGCGGGGTTGGCAACGCCCAGATGCTCAAGCGCGGCCGCCAGCGTCGCCAATAGGCGAATGTTCTCGCGCGCGGGCTGCTGGATGCCACGCGAAACGGCCAGCACGCCCGCGTCGGTCAGTGCCGCCAGGCACTCCGCCAGCCCCTCGACCGTGACCACGTGATCCTCGGCCAGCCCGTGCATGCCGCCACCGCCGGCGAGTCCTTCCAGCGTAACGAGCTGAATCAGGTCGTAGCGCTGCTCGTCGTGCGTCGCGAGAAAGCGGCGCGCCTCCCGCGTCGAAAACTCCACGCCGGGGTAGCCGAGAAGCTGCGGCGAGTACGCCCGCAGGAGCTCGACGACAGCGGCATTCGGCTGCACGGCGTCGATGTGGCCGGCCGATTGCCGCCGCGCCAGCCAGATGTTCGCGCCGCCGGTCTCGCCGATCAGCAGCACGTGCGGCCGCGCCGGTATCAGCCGATACGGCAGCGCCATGAGGGTATCGTCCATGACGGCCGCCTCATCGGCGTCAGCGATGCGCAGCACCGATCCTGCCGGGTCGCCGTTGATGGTAAGACTGTACATCGGCGGCGGCGACCGGCGCAGGGCCAGAAACGGCACGTCGTGAAACAAATCGCTCTCGTGAAGCTCGACGTAGCCGTGCGGGTCGGCCGCGGCGGCCACGCGCTGCGCGGCCCCCTGCTCCGCCAGCAGCTCCAGCCGGGCGGCGTACTTGAACTGGTCATACGAGAGCCGCGCGGGCCAGCCAAACTCAACCGCCAAGGCCGCGCCGACGATCAGCAGCGCCACCAGCGGCGCGCTGCGCCGACCGGTCGGCCAGGCCAGCGCCCCGACCGCCAAAATGGTGAGCACGACAGGCGGCCAGGCGCCCTGTGCCGGCATGAGGCGCGCAACTGCCAGGATGGCCGCCGCCGCGCCGACGCCGCTGCCGAACAGGTTGGCGGCATATACGCGGCCGACATTCGGCCCGGCCGTCATCAGCGCGGCCCCCAGGAGCGCCCCGCCCACCAGGAACGGCAGCAGGGCCAGCACCCAGTAGAGTGTCCACCACCCCCCCTGCCACCACAGGTCGCCCGGCAGGAAATGCGCCGTAACCGGCAGCAGCCCGGCCAGCCGCGGCGCGCCGAGCAGGGCCAGCGCCAAGCCAACCGCCAGCCAGAAAAGCGTGCGGGCCGGATGCCTGCGCACAACGCCACGCAGCAGAGCGAGCAGCGTGCCGCTGGCGCCGAAGCCCAGCAATGCCGTGCTGATGACCAGGTAGCCGAAGTGGTGCCAGCGCTCGATCAGCAGCCGGCGCATCAGCACGACTTCGTAGCAGATGAGCGCGGCACTGACCAACCCCACCCCCGCCAGCGTCAGCGCGAACGCCGCCCGGCGCGGTGCCGGATCCGCCGGCCCCGGCGTCATGGCGGCTGCATCTTGCCGGTCATCGGCACGAAGCGGACCGGCAGGACATTCCGGCTCTTCCGCCCGCCGTCCGCCTCCTTGGTGAGCACGAGCAGGCGCTGCGTCTCATATACGCCGCCCACGGGAATCACCATCCGTCCGCCGGGCTTGAGCTGTTCCCAGAGCGGCGGTGGGACGTGGCCGGCAGCGCAGGTGACGATGATGGCGTCGAAGGGGGCGTGCTCCGGCCAGCCGTCGTAGCCGTCGCCCATGCGCGTCTGCACCGTCGTATAGCCCAGTTCTGTCAGCCGCCGGGTGGCTTCCTTGGCCAGCGGCTCGACGATCTCGATGCTGTATACGTGGGGCGTCAACTCGGCCAGGACGGCGGCCTGATAGCCGGAGCCGGTGCCGATTTCGAGGACGCGCTCGCCGGCGCGGACCGCCAGCAGTTCCGTCATCAGCGCGACAATGTAAGGCTGCGAGATGGTCTGGCCATAGCCGATCGCCAAGGGCGTATCATCGTAGGCCCGCCTCACTTGCTGGGCCGGCACGAACTTGTGCCGTGGCACGTTCCGCATGGCGGCCAGGACAGCCGCATCTGTCACCGATTCACGGAAGTACCCGCCGGACGTGATCTGACTGGTGACCATCCGGTCGCGCTGCCTCTGAAGCTCTTCGAAGCGGGGACGCGGCCAACTCGACGGACTCGCAGCGCCCTCTGTGTCCGGCTTGCTCTCGCTGGACGGCGTCGGCGCCGCGGTCGTCACCGCCGGCTCGGCGGCCGGCACCGGCGGCTCGGGCTCGCTGCCTCCCAACATCAGCGACAACAGCAGCAGGGCCGCTATCACCAGCGCCCACACAACTGCAACCGAGCGCCACGCCGTCGCCCCACGCAGCTGCGCAGAATACGCCCCCCGGTTAACCGGGCCAGGCCGAACAGGCCGCACACCCATGACGTCGTCGCTCCGGCTCGCCATCTTCACACGTCCCCTTTCCTGCCAAACTGCGCCGGTCCGGCGTCTTCGGCGGCACCGGCCCGACCGTCGAATCGCACATCCATAGTTTAGAACAACCGGTTGTCCGCGGCGACACAAAACCGGCGGCCCCGCACAACTCCACCATTGCTCCACAGAGAACGGCGGGGATAATTCGGCGACATGGCCGAGCAAACCCTCACACCGTTCGAGAGTCCGGCTGAACACGCCGCCATTGCGGAGATCATCCGCCGGCGTTCGCGCAACCAAGCCGACGTCCGCGCAGTCGCGCTGGCCGGTCTGGATCTGTCATTTGCGACGAGTATCCTCGAGTTGGGTTGTGGCTTCGGTTTTATGACCGACGTACTCGCCCCGCGCGTGGCGACAGGCGCGCACATCATTGGCGTGGACGCCTGCGCGGCCAATCGCGCGCCGTTCCTGAGCGCCGTGACGCGCGCCGGACGCCGCGGGTCGTTCATCTGTCAACGCATCCGCGAGGCGCTGGACTGGGCGGACGCCACCTTTGACCTCGTCGTGGCGTCATACTCGCTGTACTACTTCCCCGGCGTGCTGCCCGAGATCGCCCGCGCATTGTCTCCAACCGGCCTGCTCGTGGCCCTGACGCATCGCGAGGAAGGCTTCGGCGCCCTGCTGCGCACCGCCGGACTGGTTGAGCCGGAATGGCATTGTCCGGCACTGGTGCAGGCCTTCTCGGCCGAATCCGGCGCGCAGGTTCTGCCCGAGTGGTTTGGGCGCGTCGCGCGCATTGACTACGATAACGCGCTGATCTTCGAGGCCGAGCACGCGGATGAGTTGCAGCGCTACCTGCGTTTCAGATTGCCGCTGATGCTGCCGGATGTCACGCCGACCCCGGCGCTCGAGACCGGCCTGATGAAAACCGTCCGCGCGACGCTGGCGCTCGCCGGCCGCGTCGTGCTGGAGAAGAGCGACGCCGCATTCCACTGCTGGGAACCGCGATGCCGTTGACGCCGAAATTCTGCTCGCAGTGCGCCGCCGCGGTCGAAACGCGGACCATCGAAGGTCGCCGGCGGCTCGTCTGTCCGGCCTGTGCGACCATCTTCTACGAGAACCCCCTGCCGGTGGCCGCCGCGCTCGTGCTCAACAAGCGCCGTGAAGTGCTGCTGGTGCGGCGTGGCCGCGAGCCGAAGAAGGACGAATGGTGCCTTCCAATGGGTTTTGCCGAGCTGGGCGAGTCGGTGGCCGCCGCCGCCCGGCGCGAGTTGCAGGAGGAGGCCGGCATCGAGGGCCGCCCGCTGCGCCTGATCGATGCAGACTCCTTCGGCAGTGAGCACTACGGCGACCTGCTCATCGTCACATTCGAGTTGGAGAAGGTCGGCGGCCAGGAGCAGCCCGGCGACGACGCCGCCGAGGTCCGCTACTTCCCAATCGGGCGCCACCCGCCCCTGGCGTTCGGCTCGAATGAAAAGGCCCTGCAAATCTGTGCCGCCGCCCATCGCGAGGACTGGGCCATTCAAGACTCGTTCCTGACGCTCCAGAGCGGCCAGGATCGCGTGATGCTCTCCGACATGCTGGTCGATCTGGTCGCCCAGCACGCCGGCGCTATCGCGCAACTATGGCTTGACGACGTGCGCAGCAACCCCACGACGCCCTCCTATCAGCGTGTGCCGGCCGAGGAGCTGCTCGAGCGCGGCACTCACGCAATCGCGCAATTCGGGCACTGGCTGGCGGGAGCTGCGCCGCCGGACGAGGTCAAGGCCTTCTACGAGACGCTGGCGGCGGAGCGGCGCCGGCAGGGCTGCGGCGCACACGAGGTGCTTAGTTCGCTGATGCTGCTGAAGAAGCACCTCTGGGCGTTCGCGCGCAGCCAGGGCATGTGGGAACGCCCCATCGACGTTTACCGCGTACTGGAACTGAATCGCCGCGTGGCGGCCTTCTTCGACAAAGTCATTCACCACACCATGCGCGCATATGGCAGCGATGAGGCGGCCGAAACCGCACACAAGCACACCTGATTCGTGTCCGCCAAGTTTGTCCCTGGGCGGCGGCTTCGCTAGAATGGAGTCGGCCGCTCGGGCCTGCCGGCACGTGGGGCGCGATTCGGGGTTGCCGAGCCGCGCTGCGACGTGGGGTGCCCGGTACGCGGTAGTGCATTTCAGCACAATGGGTTGTGTGTTTGAGCAGGTCTTTGCCGGTAATTGGGTGAAGTTTTGGACCGCGCGGCGGACGATACCAGCGGGGCGGCGCAGGCTGACCGCTGTGCGGACAGCGGGCAGCAATGCCCGCACTGCGGCGTCCCGGAAACGCAGTTGTGGAGTTGGCTGGACCGCGACGCCCCGGAGCTTGAGGAGCACGCGACCACCTGTCCGCAGTGTGCCGCCCGGCT
>Ga0334889_1000442_pt1 | contig 65418 bp, 58 predicted proteins | sample GraSluR1_MG_2_FD_207222 | JGI IMG/M metagenome (GOLD analysis project Ga0334889, IMG submission 207222) | Sludge microbial communities from methane-producing bioreactor in Wageningen University, Netherlands - Granular Sludge_8_08-R1 | ecosystem: Engineered > Bioreactor > Anaerobic > Unclassified...
TAGGTATAGTTCTCTTCACTTTCGTAACCCGCATCTGCTGTTACATCCGAGTAAGCCTGACCGAGGTTGGATTCCATTGTATCTAAAAGAGGTATGAGGGTTAGTTGGTCACTTCGTTCACTCGATACATGGATTCCTGTGATATATTCTCCCTCCACACCAAGTTGGATGTTGTAGCCCGGTTTCAGCTGCGAGTTTCGCATATGATCCTCTTTCATATGCATAAAAGTAGAGTCTGGATCTGTTTTGGAGAAGCTGTTTCGTCCATGGAAGGTTGCTTGATACTCGGCATATTTTACTTTACGATTTAAAAGATGGCGTAGCAGTTCAATATCCTTCTGTAACTCACTCTTACGTTTCCCTTTGCCATGTACAAAGGGTATTTTAACTTGACTCTCCAGCACTTCTAACAGCTCTTCTGCGGTCTCGACCAGAAGGCCATATTTTTCAAGCATGTCCTCTAACACTTGTTCTAGCTTTCCTAACAAACGAACTTCGTGCTTTTGCACACTCTTTTTCCAAACAAAGGTATATTTATTCGCATTGGCTTCAATCTTGGTTCCGTCTACAAAGAGATGCTCGTATTTGATCTCTTCCAGGGACTTCAGCTTTTTCACGATTTCGTAGAAGAGTGTCTCTCCGCATTCCGATAATCGTAAGCGACAGAACCGATTGACATCACTGTGGCGGGGGGCTTTGCTCCCATTGAGTAACCAGATGTAGTTGATATCCCGCTCACATTGGTTGGCGATCTCTCTGGTTGTGTAATATCCTTCCATTGCTGCATAGATCATGATCTTCAGCATCGTTTTCGGAGGTCTTGCAGGGGGACGGCCGGTGCGTTTATATGCTCTCATTAATGAACTACAATCCAACTCCTCTACTATTTGGTCTAAGAGCCGCACACTGTCATCCGCTGGTATTTGTTTCTCTGCAAAAAACTCGTCGAATTTTAGTTGCACATTTCGTGTGTTTGTGCCATAATTAATGATGGTAATTTGTTTTTTCATCAATAACATTATACCAAAAAACAGAGCCTTTGGGTACTACTTTCGTAGCCCTTGGCTCTGTTTTTTTGGGCCTGTTTTGCTACAGCCCCTTGTTGCATGACTAAATCCGTTTGGGTAATCCCATGACCGCGCAAACACTGTTGATAAACAAGGTCATTCCCAAATCGATTCCTTCGATTTGAAGCCATTCATCGGTGCGATGTGCATTTCCTCCAAAGGCACAGCCAAAACAGACAGCTGGAACATTATAGGCCATTGCAACATTGGCATCGGTGGAGCTGGCGCTTGTTTCGGTGGACAAACCCAAATCTTGCAGGATTTCTTGAATGGTGACGACTAACGGATGATCTGCCGGAGTCTCTCCGCCCGGACGGTCTCCTTTGAGCACGATCTCCACTTGAACGCCGTCGGCCTTTTCAACCTGAGCTATGATTTCCCGAACTTGCGTTTCAACGTTCTCTAAAGCAGGACGCTGTTGAGAACGCATATCCAATAAGAAAGAGGCGCGCGCTGCAATCGTGTTGATCGATGTGCCACCTTCAATGACCCCCACATTGTAGGTTGTCTTAGGATTCTTGGGAACCTGAATCTCGGCAATTTTGGCGATCATCTTCCCCAAAGAGTGAACGGCACTGGGTACACCAAAGGCTCCATAGCTGTGTCCGCCGCCGGTCGTTACGATCACTTCTAAACGTCGGCTGGTAATCCCTCCGTTCGTGATTCCACCCAAAGCACCATCGATAACCAAGACATAATCCACTTGCTCGTGATACGTTTTCATAGCTTCTTTCATACCTTTGAGATCGCCCAAGCCTTCTTCTCCGGATGTGGCCACACAAAGCAAATCACCGGGTAAAGAGATGTTGTTGGCTTTCAACGCTTCAATCAGCCAAATCATGCTGGTGACACCAAAAGAATTGTCTCGAATCCCTGGTGCATAAAGACGCCCATCTTTGCGGGTAACGGTCAAATCGGTTTCCCGCGGAAAAACCGTATCATGATGTGCTGCCAACATAATTACTGGTCCTTTTCCGGTTCCCCGATACCAGCCAATAACGTTGAGTGCTGCATCAATTGAAACCTCTTCAAGGCCTAAGCGGATAAAACGATCTTTTAAATAGACCGCTCGATCGCCTTCATCCCAACTGGGAGAAGGAACTTGACAAATAGCGATATCCTCTTGGAGCATATCCTCCACGTGGTCTAAAAACCATTGGCGTGTTTCTTTGAGTTGTGGGTATTGTGTCATAATGTTCATGAAAAAACTTCCTTTCCTTGCTTTACTCTTTGTTTGGTGCTTCTTTTTTTGTCGTGCGTTTGACTTTGGGTTTTGGCTGGGTCGGCTTTTCGTCAGCTGAGGACTTGGTATATTGAGGTCCAACTGCTTGGGGTTCCACTACTTGAGATTCTACAACTTGCGATTTTTCTTCGCGAACTTCCGCTATTTCAGCAAGGGCTTCTTCCGGTTTGGCAGCCATGACGGCCCTTTCCTCTGCCCACAAGCGCAGCATCAACATATGCTCACGCATGGTTGCATAAAGTGGAACTGTTTTTTCTAAGCCGGTGATGATATCTTGTTGAGCCAAACTGCGATTCTCATCAAAAGCTTCCACCATGCCGGTGATGACCGATTGCTCAATTTCAGAACCGCTGTAACCTTCTGAAGCTGCCGCAAGAGCCACTAAATCAAACTCTTCAAGATTTTTATTCCTCTTTTCTAGATGAATCTTGAAGATATCTTGACGTTCCCGAGGTTGGGGTAGATCGACAAAGAAAATTTCATCGAATCGACCTTTTCGCAATAATTCTGCAGGGAGCCGTTCAATGGCGTTGGCGGTGGCAAAGACAAAAACTGCTGCTGTTTTTTCTTGCATCCAAGTCAAAAATGTTCCAAACACACGAGCAGTAACTCCGGAATCCCCGCTGCCACTACTGCCGGCTAAGCCCTTTTCGATTTCGTCAATCCATAAAATGCAAGGGGCAATTGCCTCTGCAGTTTGAATGGCTTTGCGCATGTTTTCTTCAGAAGAGCCCACAATTCCAGCAAAAATCTTGCCCATGTCAAGACGCAGTAGAGGGAGTTGCCAGAGCGAGGAAGCCGCTTTCGCGGTCAAGCTTTTCCCGCACCCCGGCATTCCGGTGATTAAAACCCCTTTCGGAGCTGGTAAGCCAAAGGCCTTGGCCTCATCGGTAAAGGAACGACCGCGTTTGCGAAGCCATTCTTTTAAGTTGCCGAGTCCTCCCACAGATTCCATGCCCTCGTTGATTGGATAATACTCCAACATCCCGGTTTTGCGGATTACCTGCCGTTTTTCTTCTAAGATCAAATCTATATCGGCAGCATTGAGCACACCATCGGTTACCACTGCTTTAGAAAAGGCATTTTCGATCTCATCCAACGTCAGCCCTTGTGCTGCTTTGACCATTTTTTCGCGTTCCTGGGGCGTTAAATCGACCCGGTATTGGCGTTCTCCTTGTTGACGAACCACGGTATCTAAAAGGTTATTGATTTCCGCTTCCCCCGGTAACAGGAAATCCACCACGTTCACTACTTTTTGTAATTCTACCGGGATATTTAGGGTGGGGCTAACCAAAACAATTGTTTTGAAATCCTGCTTGATTTTTCCGGCTAAGTTCTTTAGTTTTCGCACCGTTACATTTCTTGCTTCCAAGAACGGGTGAAAATCCAGGAAAATAAAGATGGCTGGACGGTCAAACTTCTCGACAAATTCCAGCGCAGCTAATGGCTCCACTGTATTGGGTATGGGGGGAAGATTGCGTCGGGTTAATCCGGTGGCAACAGTCCATGTATACACTACTTTGGTGACCGGTCCTGCCAAAGCGACTTCATGGAGGGTATCGATAATCCGCTTTTCTTCCCAGGAAGGAATATAAAGCAACGGATACCGTGCTTTGATTAAAACGCTTAGACTTTCACGATTAATTGGGTTCAATTGTCATTCCTCCTTCTTACACTTCTTCCGCAAAGGGACGATACGAGCGTAATCGCCCCATCATTTCTTCTGCTTCTCGTGCTAACTCATCCATGGACCAATGAGCAACTTTTTCTAAGGAGAGTTCCGGAAAGCGATAAGAAAACGTTTTAGGGGCTACGTGAATGACCAACCCAATACCTTCTGTCAAATAGCTGTAGACTTCAGGAGGAGTCTCAAGCCCTTGCATTTGGCGAATCAGATAGCGGTCAACTTCTTCTTGCTTGACGGTGAATCCATCTTCTCCTAAAAAGGCTACATGGTAATCGATCGGCAAAAACCATTCCGGTAGGGAAAAGTGGCAAAGTTTTAATCCGGGCAGGGCCTCTCTTTTCTTGACCCCTAAATAGAGGACCGGTGCTTGCCCAACCGTTTCCGGAAAACGCAAGACCAAGCCATTGCTTGGCTCGACGACACGGGTGATTTTCTCCTGATCGGTCAAGCGGAGGAGCTGCTGTTGTGACCGGCTGATATGGGCCAACTGGAAACTCTCCAAATCATACGATGTTGCAGCTAAGGGCACCCCAGCTTTCAATAAAACACTGATCAAACGATACATCGAAGCCCCTTGGACCAACGTTACGGAGCCCGCGCCGACTCCGGCTGTTTCTAAAATTGCTTCGGCATCGCGCCGTATCTCCATGCGTTCTTCAATGCTATACAGGACATCTTCTCTCATGAACGGTTCACCTCACCATGAAATTTGTAGCTTTAGGAAGGAAGTATTGAAGGATGAACAGAATGGTTATGCTCGTATCCCTTAAATTTATAAGAATTGGGTTGATTCTATGCAGATCTCCAGATTGCAAGCCCACGATTTAAGGCTTGAACCCCTTTTGGCAGAAATCGATTCCGGTCTCGAAGATTCCATCTTCAGCCGAACTTCTACCATGCAAAACCTACGCGACTTGCTGGAAAGTCATCAGGGTTTGGTAATAGCAGATCAGACCACGGTTTATGCTTTCTTGATTTATCATTTAAAAGAGCCCATTTGTCAAATCGACTTTGCTTACGCTACCTATGAAAAGCCCTCTAAGACCTTATTAGGGCATCTTATCAGCGGACTCCTACAATTATGCCGAGGGGATGAACAGATTCACATGGTCCGTTGCGATTTTATACCCTGGTTTGGATCCTCTTTACAAAAGGCGTTGATTGCACAGTGTTTTCAGCATAGCCCTCGCTTGCTGTTAAGAGCTGATGTTCCGTTTCGCTTCGCCGAAGAAACACACGAAGAACTACAACTGCTCCCTTGGCAGGACTCTTTCACAAAACCGGCTTCCCGTATGTTAATGGATTTATTTCGCAGTAGTGAAGAAAGCAAATGGGACCCTAGCATCCGCCACATCACCGGATGTCAACGCTTTCTTGCTGAAACCTATGCCGGCCGATTTGGCATCTTTGATCCCAGTATATCCACTTTATTGAAATTCAGAAATCACCAAGCCGGATTAGCACTGTGCAGCTGGGGCGAAGAGGGCCAAGGCTTTATTTCCGCTTTTGGTATCCTGCCTGAGTTCTCTGGACTTGGCTTGGGAGGGAAATTACTGCGTCATGTGATGCAAGCGTTTGAAGCCATGGAAGCACCCGCTGTGGAATTGGCCGTAAGTGAAGCCAATCTGCCTGCTCGACGCTTATATACCGCTCAACAATTCGAGGTCAAGGACCAAGCTTCCTTGTATTATTACCCGCTTAGGTCGCTTTAATCAAACAATACCACATTCCTTGACGAACATACTCCAGAACTTCAAGATCTTCTTCAATGATTTGTCCTATAAAATTCTGCCACGGATCTGCCGGCAGGTCTTGACGTGTGATTTCCAGCTCTCCGGAATAACGACGATACTGCTGATTGGCAATCCAAATACTGCCTTTATTGCGGAACGTGTGAGAATTTTGAATGGATGCTAAGCTTTCTCCAACCTGTGCATAGTCTCGGCTGGTCAGCGAACGAATCACATAAGGCGAACTATCTTCTCTTTCCTGTTGAAGTACATCATAATACTGCTCCCATTTGGGAAGGAGCTTTGCACGAAGATGGAGGGTGCCCTGTGTTAATCGCCCCAATTCCTGCCAAGTTTCGGGTCTGCAATTGGGATCCCCTACCAGAACAACATCACATTTCGCTTTGTAAACAAGCTTTAATGCAGCAATCAAAGGTCTTTGCCACCGGGATTCTTCCAGGGTGGGGAGGCCTTTTTCAATGGGTCCACGTTTGCTACCGTCCCCGGCGATAAAGCCAAATACCGGAATGCCATACTGATGACACAAGCGGTTTTGTTCTTGAATATATTCTAAAGACAACCCCGAATAGGGTTTGGGGTAGAAATTGTGGCAGGCTGCGATGTGTCCTTCGGGAATCTGCTCCTTTGCCAATGCACGTAGATACGACTCATCCACCAATGAAGCATTGAGCATGACCGGGGTTTGGCGGCTTAAAGATACCAACTCCTCAAAATCAAAGCCGTAGTCCATGCGCCAATAATCGACTCCCAAGGAGACGAGCTCGGAACAATGCTTAAATCCTAACCGTTGTAAGGTCACCGGACTGATATCGGCAATGACTTGCAGCCCTGCTTCATGAGCAATTCTAAGGAGATGGCTCAGAGAAGAGTTTAGGTCATGGGTTTCCTCCGGAATATGCAGTGAAGTAAACACGTACTTCAATCCCAAGGATTCTGCTTGCTTGACTTGATCATGCACCGAATCCGAGACAGAATTTCCGTAAACACTGAATCCGAGTCGAGCTGCTATCATTGTGCCACCTCCTGCGAAAGAACTTGCGTTAAACTTTGATACTTCTCCATTTACCACTGTGGAATCGTAATGTGATAAAGATACTTCGGATCGTAACATCGATGGTTGTCCCAATCCAAGCCCCTACCACACCGAAGTCTAAGATATAAGCGAAAAAATAGATCAAGCCAAGCCGTAAAACCAGGTTTCCCAATACCGAAACCCAAAAGACATATTGGGTATCTCCTGCTCCGCGCAACCCACCTGAATAAACAATATTTAATGCTAATGGGATTTGAGAAAGCCCGGCCATACGTAAAATACTGGAGCCCAAGGCAATCACCTCAGGGTCTGTTGAGTATATTCCGATGATCAGTTGGGGCACCAAAAGGAAGATTGCTCCAAAGGTTCCCATGGCAATGGCTGCAACCTTGGCTGCCATATGGCCACAAGCGTTCGCACCTTCTTGATCTTTCGCTCCCAAATGTTGCCCCACTAAGGAGGAAGCGGACATACTAAACCCTAACCCAATCATAAAGGAAACCGATTCGAAATTGGCAACCAAGGAATGACTAGCATAGGCCAGTGTTCCAAGGCCAGTAATCATTCGTGTCATGATCATAGAACTACCGCGCATGACGAATTGCTCTCCGGCAGCCGGTAAACCAACTTTCAACATTCGACGCATGAGGTCGGCATCCATGGTCCAAGGAAATTTTAAATCTAAATGTAATTTAGCTTTATTCGACAAAGTCACGCCTAAGACCAGTAATCCCCCCACGGCGCGTGAAATCGCGGTTGCCAAGGCCGCTCCGGCTACTCCCATTTCCGGAAAGAAGGCAATGCCATGAATGAGAACGTAATTTAAGAATAAGTTGACGAAGTTGGCGATGATATTGGTAATCATTGGCGTTTTGGTATCGCCGGCACCTCGTAAGGCTCCATTCAAAATAAAGGACAACGTCATAAAGAAAAACGTGCTGCAGCTGACCCTTAGATACATGCTGCTGGTCGTCAGCACTTCACCGGTGGCTCCCATGAGGCTCATAATCGGCCGGGCAAAGCCCACTAAGATTGCGGTCACAATCAAACCAAGAATCACAGCAATAAAAAAAGATTGACGCAAAGCCTTGTTGGCTTGATCTTTTTCACGAGCCCCGATTAGACGCGCCACCAAAGCTGTAGTACCGATTGAAATCGCCGAAAAAAGAGCTTGACTAAAAAAGATTGGACTCCCGGGAAGACTGGCCGAAGCAATGGCGACCTTCCCTAATCGTCCCACCATAGCTACGTCTGCTACATTGACCATGGTCATAAGAGAATTTTCCACAATCACAGGCCAAGCTAAGCCCAAAACACGGGCTGCTATGGAGCGATCGGGATTTATATGATGATTGATTTCATCTTGAGGCAAGGTTCATCAACTACTTTCTTTAAGACTATAATCTCTCGCTTGGTATAATACTCTGACACAAAAAGACCCCGCCATCTGGTTTGACGGGGTTGATTCGCATGATCCCTAGAAACCACCTAAGAACGCCAGGAAGGCTAAAACGGCAATCAGCACTCCCATGTTACGGGCTGCTTTTCTCTTTGCCGGCTCCTTCTCTGTACGCATCATCCAAAAGAATAAGAGCGCCGTGACTCCATAGGAAAAGACCGGGTTCAACTCGGTTCGGATTACGATTTGGATAATACTCAATGCGCTAATCACATAAGCATAAATCGTCAATTGTTTTTTGCGAATTTCAAAAGCTTCCGGGTCGTTTCCTTTTAATTTTTCTTCATATTGGTTAATTCCAAAAATGATAACCCCACTGAAAACTAACCAGATCACTGCATTCCAAGGAATGTCCATCCAAGATACCATGGTTCTCCTCCTTCAAGGATATTAATTTGCTTCTCTAATTTGCCTTCGAAACAGAGGATTCCTTCTTTTCTCCCCATTTCTTTTCCGACTGCCCCCTTTACCGCAGGGCTGTTCAAGGGTATAATAGAAATATAGCACGAATTCAATTGGGAGGTTATGTTCATGATTGTATTGGTTCTCAACTGTGGTAGTTCTTCTTTAAAGTATCAACTATTTGATATGACAAATGAGTCAGTAATGGCCAAGGGTCGAGTGGAACGAATTGGTATAGACGGTTCTTTCATGGTGCATCAAGGAAAAGGTTCTGAAGTTGAAGTCAAGACCAACATGGCAGATCACACGATTGCCATTAAGAATGTTTTGAATATGTTGACGGATGCAGAGCATGGAGTCATTACTTCTTTTGATCAAATCGGTGCGGTAGGTCACCGAGTTGTTCATGGTGGTGAAGATTTCTCCGGTTCTGTTTTAATCACCGATGCAGTAAAAGATGCTTTGACTCGCAACATTGAATTAGCCCCTCTACATAATCCGCCCAACCTCATGGGCATTGCTGCCGTAGAAGCGAATATTCCCGGCGTCCCCAACGTTGGTGTTTTTGACACGGCCTTCCATGCTACCATGCCCAAACATGTTTATCTGTATGGGCTGCCCTACACCCTCTATGAAAAATACAAAGTTCGCCGTTACGGTTTTCATGGTACCTCACACAAATTTGTTTCAGAGCGTTGTGCAAAGCTGATGAACAAACCCGCTTCCGAATTAAAAATCGTGACTGCGCATCTCGGCAATGGATCTTCCATTACCGCAGTCAAAAATGGCCAATCCTATGACACCTCTATGGGTTTCACCCCATTGGAAGGTGTAATGATGGGCACTCGCAGCGGAGATTTTGACCCCGCAATTGTGGGCTATCTGATGCAAAAAGAAAACTTGAACTTCAATCAGTTCAACGATTTAGTTAATAAAAAATCCGGTGTGTTCGGTATTTCCGGTGTCTCCAGCGACATGCGCGACATTGAAAATGCAGCCAATGCCGGCAACGAACGCGCTGCTTTGAGCCTGCAGATGTTTGAGTATAAAGTGCGCAAATACATTGGTGCTTACATTGCTGCCATGGAAGGTGTCGATGCTATCGTCTTCACCGCCGGAATTGGAGAAAATGATTCGGCTCTTCGGGCAAATATCTGTAAACACTTTGCCTTCTTGGGAATCGAAATCGATGAGGAACTGAACAAAAACCGCAAAATCAAAGAAAAGGAATTGACCAAACCCGGTTCCAAGGTTCGTGTGTTCGTGATCCCCACCAATGAAGAATTGGGAATCGCCAAAGATACACACAGCATCGTGCAAAACCTTAAGTAGAACGTTGAACAGGGGGTTGTAGCACAACGAAAAAGTGCAGCAACGCTAAAAGGCACCTAGACAAAAAAGTCTGGGTGCCTTTTTCATGCACAGAACGCAAAGTCTTGGGGACGGTTCTCTCCTCCCTTTCAACCACAGGGACAGTTCTTTCAAAACCGTCCCCTTGTGGTATCAAGGGAGAGAACCGTCCCCAAGTAATTCCCAAGTTATATTAAAGTCCAATAAACTCAAGCAAACCTCGGACCAAGATCAACAATGCACATAAATAGTAAATTAAGGTCGCTACTTGACGCGATGCCTTTCCGGCAACAACGAACAAAAATATTCCCGAAACCAGTCGAACTAACAGAGGAATAATCTCGAGCATGGGCGCCACGAAAAAATCTAGCACACCCAAAAGAAGAAATAGAATTCCTACCCCGAGCTGTTGTTTTCTTTGAGCAATCGGAATGAGATTCCCGCTTTCGTCTTGAGGAAAACGATACCATAAATAAAGGAAACTAAGCCCAATCAGACCTATAAAAAGTGAAATCATTGATGCAGCCTCTTATCGTAATTCAATAAGTTCGCGGGGATAATGGGTGAGAATTTTGACTCCATTGGGAATCATGACCGCATCATCTTCAATGCGAACGCCACCCAAGCCCGGCACATAGATGCCCGGTTCAATCGTGAAGGCATTTCCAACTTCAAAAGGAACTTTGTTTCCTTTGACTACATAGGGCTCCTCGTGTGTTTCTAAACCCAGTCCATGTCCGGTTCGGTGAATAAAGTACTCACCATAGCCAGCCTCCGTTATTTTATCTCGTGCTAAAGCATCTAATTCTTCTCCGGTCATACCTGGTCTGCTGTGCGCTCGGGCGTAGGCCTGTGCTTCCAAAACAACATGATAAATTTTCTTCATTTCCTCTGGTAGGGTACCAATGGCAAAAGTTCGGGTAATATCGGCTGTGTAGCCTTTATACTTGGCCACAATGTCCAGGATCACGGTTTCCCCTTCTGCCAATTCTTTATCGGAAGTGATTGCATGCGGTAAACACCCACGCTCCCCAGAGATCACGCTGCCGCCACCGCTGCCCCCGAATTTTTGAATTGTACTCTCCAACAGAGCTGCCACTTCTAATTCTTTGACACCCGGCTTCATCATGGCCTGGGCAGCTTTCAATGCTTCCTCTACACAGATGACCGCCTTTTCCATGAGGGCAATTTCCTGGTCGTCTTTTACAGTACGCATTTGATTCAGGATTTCATCCAGGGGTTCAATCTTCACATTCTGATCCAATGCCTTCATGATTAAATCCCATTCCAGCAAACGAGTGGCTCGGTATTCACAAGCAATCTTTTTTCCGGCTAATTTAGCATCGCTGAAAGCCTGATTTGCTGCATTCCTAGGACCTTCTTCATCGGTCCAGGCATAGGTCTTTTCAATACCCGTGATTCTACGAATCTTCTCCGCTTCCAGTTTAGGGCAAATCACAAAAGGTTCTCCTTCCAATGGAAAAACAGCCATGGTGATCCGTTCGCTCAAATGCATGGTTAATCCGGTTAAATAGAAGAAATTCGAACCCGGGACAATAACAGCTGCAGCGAAACCCACCTGCGACATCTTTTGTTTCATCGTTTCTACTCGACTCATGAGGGATCCTCTCCTTTTTGTTGTAATGGTGCATTCTTAACTTTCTTGAAATAGATCAAAAATCCTACTGCAATCAGTAGCAAACTAAAAACTTGTGCTGCTCGAAAAGGACCCATCCACTCGCTGTCAGTACGTATTCCTTCAATAAAGAATCGACCTACGGAATACAAGATGGTATAGAGTGCGGTCGCCCAACCAACGGGCTTTTTCAAGCTCCACAGTCCCCGGAACAAGAAAACAAAGAGTAATAAGTCCCAAATCGATTCATACAAAAAAGTAGGATGGACGAGTTGCCCTTGAATTAACATCCCCCAAGGCAAGGTCGTCACGCTGCCAAACGCTTCTTGGTTGAACCAGTTTCCCCACCTACCAATGGCTTGTGCTAAGGCTAACGCTGGCATTGCCAGGTCGAGATATGGCCAAAAATCCAATTTCCTTCGTTTAAAGTAAAGGTATGCTACTAGGACTCCGGCAAAGAGCCCCCCATGAATGGCCAGTCCCCCTTCCCAAATCCGAATCGCCTCCGAAAGTCGGGTCCCATAATAATCCCAATGAAACAAAACATAATACAGGCGCGCCCCTAAAATACCACTGGGAACAGCCCAAAGCACGGCGTCAAGCATTGCTTCTTCATCGAGACCGGCTCGTTTGATCAACTTTAGTCCGACAAAGATGGCCATAAGCATGCCAATGCCGATCAGGAAGCCGTACCAACGAATGGAAATCCAGGGGGTTTGCAATAAATAGGGGCTTGAAGGAACCGGCATAATAAAAACTCCTCTCGGTAGGTACCATAAAAAATTAGTTCTCGCTACGTTCGCGCTGTAGGGTATAGGTAAGCTCTCTTCTTTGCTCGAGCGTCATTTTTTCGGAAATAATAAGCTCAATGATGTCTTTTGCCAAAATTGTTTCGTCATGTCGTACATACTCTTGATACTTCACATAGTCGTTCTCAAAAACCTTGATTCCCATTTTCTGAATCTCAAACCGATCATTGATAACGGGATTGCCTCCGGATTGAGAGTATTTATCTCTCCAATCGGGAGCGACTAAGCCGGAGTTCACAAAAGCATAATCTAAGATTCCTTTGCCCAAATAATCGCTGACAATTCTCACATGGTCCGAAGCCGTAAAGTTTTCGGTTTCTCCCGGTTGACACATGACATTAACTACGTAAATACTAATCGCAGGGCTTTTTGCAATGGCCTCAGCGATTCCCTTGACCAGCAAATTAGGTAGAATACTTGTGTAGAGACTACCAGGACCCATAATAACCGCATCGGCTTCGCTAATAGCCCGTAAAACTTCGGTCATCGGTTGAACATTGGGAGGTTCTAAACGCAAATCACAGATTTTCGCATGGGAATGACCAATCTTCGATTCGCCCAGAATAAGCTCTCCATCACAGGTTTCCGCCACTAATGTCACAGGCTGCAAGGTGGCCGGATACACCTCTCCTACCACGGAGAGGACTTTTGAGGTCTCTTGAATTGCCTTTTCAAAATTTCCATCATTGACACTGGTCATGGCAGTGATAAATAGATTGCCAAAATTATGACCCGCCATTCTGCCCTCTTGAAACCGATAATTGAATAACTTCTCCAAACTGGGTTCGGCATTCGCCATTGCCAAGATGCAGTTACGAATATCTCCTGGTGGGATCGCGCCCATTTCATCTCGCAAAATGCCGGAAGATCCGCCGTCGTCCGATACCGTCACCACTGCCGTCAAGTTTCCGGTATAGCGTTTTAAACCTCGTAGTAGCACCGATAACCCCGAACCGCCCCCAATCACAACTACTTTTGGCCCGCGGCGTTGCTGCCTTTTTTGGTAAAACAAATCAGCCAAATGAGAAGTAGCGTCGGGTAAGAGTGTCAACTTCATGGCAACGAAAATTCGATTCAATCCCACAATTAACATAGAAAGACCAACAATCAGTAAAAGGCCTCCCAAGTATTGCCCTAACCGGGCTCCTGTCATATGATACACTACATCTTGTAAATACAGGTTGAACATTTGAATATCGACACTGAACAGAATATAGAAACCAATCCCTGTGCAGATGGCACCCACCAAGAGTAACGCCAGCCACCGTTTGACTTTCATTCCCGGTAAGAACCATCGTAACCAGCGGTTCATTGAATAGCCCTTTCAGTGTCACCGGAGACACGTTCTACATCTCGGTGAGTTACATTCACTTGGTATCCCAAAATTCTCAAATCTTCGGTAATCTTCTCCGCTACGGTGACAGAACGGTGACGACCACCGGTACAGCCAATGGCTAAGACCAATTGTTCCTTCCCCTCTTGTTTGTAATTCGGCAAAAGAAAAATGATCATTTCAATGAGTCTTTTATAAAATTCTTGGCTGATTGGCCAATTCATCACATAATTAGCCACAGCCGGACTGACTCCGGTGCGATCTTTCAACTCTGCCACCCAGTGTGGGTTCGGCATAAAACGGACATCGAAGACTAAGTCCGCATCCATTGGCAGTCCATGCTTAAATCCAAACGACAAAACCTGAACTTTCAATTTTTTCTCTTGCTTTTCTTGCAAGAATAGGCTTTGGATGGATTCCTTGAACTGGTGAGGGTTGTTGTGCGAGGAATCCAAAATGTAATTCGCTTTGCCTTTCAGAAAACTCAACTGATTTCGTTCTTTGGCGATACCTTCAGGCAAGCGGCCTTCGGGCATTAAGGGGTGAGGCCTGCGCGATTCCTTATAACGCCGGATTAAGATTTCGTCGTTGGCTTCCAAAAACAAGATTTCATAAGCGATGCCCTGTGCTTCAAGTTCCTTCAACGCTGCAAATATGGTGGTGAATAACTCCCCTCCACGTACATCAACACAAATCGCAATTCGTTTGATTTGCGGGGAGGTTTCATAGAGCATATGAACCAGTTGCGGTAATAGCAGAGGTGGTAAGTTATCGACACAAAAGAAGTCTAAATCTTCCAGAGCATGTAGGGCAGTTGATTTTCCGGCTCCGGACATGCCGGTTAAGATGATAAGTTGCTTTTCATTCATAGCGACCCTCCCCTGTTATGTTCAATGTTTTATTTACCATTCGCCGTCAAGAAAGGGAAACCCTTATTAAATTTTGAATATTTCATAAAAAACTGGTTTGGAACCCTAAGCTATGTTATACTTAATGTCAAAAAGAAAGGGGAAGATGCCATGCAAATAAGCCTTAATCTACTTCTGACATTGGCATTATCGATCCTCCTTTATTATTTCGGACAATTCTTGATTTCAAAGAGCTCGATTCTGCGTCGCTCTTTCATCCCGGCTCCGGTTTTGGGAGGGTTACTCTTTGCCCTGATCAATTTGCTTTGCCATCTCAACGGTTCATGGGTGGTAAACCTTGATACCTCCCTGCAAACCCCAGCCATGTCTGGTTTTTTTGCTACAGTCGGGTTAAGTGTTGCCTTTCAAGGGTCGAGCAAGTTAGGCCGTAGAGGCCTTCAATACTGGTTCCTTTGTAGTCTGATGATCATCGGTCAAAACCTGACTGGGATTATACTGGCATCTCTTTTAGGGATTGCCCCGTTTTTGGGAGTGTTAGCTGGTTCTGCTTCGATGGTGGGGGGACACGGTTTAGCAGTCTCCATTGGCCCCACAGCACAAGCATTAGGGGTACCCGCGGCACAAGCCACTGCAGTAGCCGCTGCCACCTTTGGCCTTGTAGCCGGTGCCTTTTTGGGTGGTCCAGCTGCACGTAACCTTATGAACACCCATCAGCTGCGCTCCTCTCCGTCGGTCGATAACCCATCGAAAACCGAAACGCAAGAAGGCACACATCCCACTTCTCAAAGCTCACTCAATCATTTCAAACCGGAGCGATTTTTAAAGCATGGAATTCTTCTAGCTGTGTTATTAAGCCTTAGTGCTGCATCGGTTCCTCTATTGGAGAAGCTAATGCCGGAGTTGACCATTCCCTCTTCGGTTTTGTCGATGTTTTTAGGATTACTCACAGGATTGATATTGAAGAAACTCCCCGTGATTTCGTTGCATCAACCCACACTTTTATGGTTTCAACATATATTTTTAGTGGTTTTTCTCTCAATGGCCTCGATGTCGTTACGATTGTGGGAACTGGCAGCATTAGCGCTACCCCTATTGATGATCTTGATTGGACAATGTCTTTTCACCGTGCTCTTCAGCATGCAGATCACGTTCAAAGTCATGGGAAGAGATTATAACGCTGCTGTAATGACCGCTGGTATGATTGGGCATTCCCTGGGGGCAACTCCAACAGCCATTGCCAACATGGAAGCGATCACCAAACAGCGTGGTCCTGCAGAAGACGCCTTTCTTCTGGTTCCTTTAGGAGGGGGATTCCTAGGGGACCTGGTCAATGTTCCGCTCGTACTTTTTCTATTGAATCTTTTAACCTAAAAGGAATCTTTCATCACCGTGGCGAAATGCAAATGCGTGTATCGATTGGACAGTAAGGAGAGAATCGAATGAGCAATGTTAAACTTTTCTGGATGAATGAAGAACAACTGGAAGAACTCCGCATGGATGAGACCCTGATCGGCGATGAACAGAAACGCCAAATCGAAGCGAACTTGGCGGTTTTATTTGGTTTACGCTTTATCACCGGCAATTATCCCATGGAGCATGATGTCATCGATACCCTAGCACTGGATTTTAACATGCAACCGGTGGTACTAGTCTATCGCTCTCATCCTCTGCAAAACCCGATCAGCAGAGGTTTAAGTGCCATGGCTTGGCTACAAAAACATCAAAGTGAAGTCCGCCTGCTTGTTTTACATCACTTGGGAGCCGAAATTGCCGAGAAAGTTCAGTGGCAACAACCTCGCCTCCTTTGTTTGAGTGATTTTTTTAATGAAGCAGAAATCAGCACCGCTTCCTTTACCTCGGTGGCAATTGAATTGTTGAACTGTCATTATCACGGAGAGAACCTATTATCCATTGAGCGGCTCCCTCTCCCGCACCTGTTGGGGCGTCACAATCCCTTCCAAAAACAGGTGGAGGATTGCTTAGAAAAGGTTACAGATCAGCAACAACAATTGTACAAAGAGTTCGTCGCATTGTTACATACACAAGGAGATGACCTGAGGGTCAGCTATCTTGACAATCAAATTATTTGGACCCGGTTGCGCGATGTAGCACGCATCTCTTTTGACGATCACTCCATGCAAATTCGTTTAAATCTGCCCTCGGAAGCCGTATTAATCGACGAAATGACTTATGATTTCGTGATTAATAACACGGACCAGGAAATTGAACAGGGTAGCGTGATCCTTCATCTAAGCAGTAGTGAAGAATTACTCTTGAGCAGTGATTTAATTTTGAGAGCATACCGGTTCAATTAAGGGAATAACCCTCAGATAATAAGAAGCAACCCGAAGAATAGGGTTGCTTCTTTTGGTTACAAAAATACTACGATGTACTCGTCACAGTAAAAGAAGGTAAAGCAAGAACTGCGCGGAACTAATTACCCAGTGAATCTCATAAAATCACGAAAAAGGAGGCGTTGTGTTGAAAGTTAAAAACAAGATCTTGTTGACCGTGATTCCTTTCATGGTTTTCTTTGCAATTTTCATGAACATTGCCTTCGGACTCTATTTTGAGAAATTTATCCTTCTCCAAGAGGAGAATCAAATTAAAACCGCTGTTGAAGGGATTTCTACGTACCTTCAAGAGCAATTTACGAAGAACCTGGGAACTGCCAATGACTGGGGACATTGGAATGACACCTACGAGTTTGTTGAAACTCTGAATGCTGACTATGTTAAAAACAATTTAGATGAGAGCACCTTTGAAAACCTAAACCTGAATTTTATGATCTTTACAGATTTAAATGACCGAATTATATATCAGCTGTATTATTCCACGGAAGACCACGAGTTCACTTCGTTTCCCGAGGACTTTGAGCTGACCCATGATCAAATCGCCTTCCTCCAACTCGAAGAAGACGTTTCAAGTATTCTGCAGTTAGGGGATGCCTTTTATTACGTTTCCTCCACTTTGGTTACAGATTCCATTGTTGAAGAAGAAGCCAATGGAAGATTGATTATTGGCAGAGAATTCACAAGCGCTGCTGTTATTGATCTGGAACAAATCTCAGGGTGGAGATTCTATTTTGTCAGTGCTATAGATGACCTCTCCCAAACCGAAACTGCTACCGAACACACCCGTATCCTGCAGCAAAGCTACTCCGATGATAAGGATTATATCAAACTGATATTGCTGGTAGAGAATCCATATCAAGTCCAAGAGTCCCTTCAAATAGACTTTGAAATGCCCCGAACTCTGTATCTTTCTTCTATTGAAAGTACCATAAGCTTTGCGATTTTGAACACCCTTTTATTCGCTCTTGGTGCAGCATTGGTGGTTCTAGCTTTAACCCGCTTTTTAACAAAGCCTTTTGATGATTTATTACAAGACGTCTCAATGATTGACACCTCAAAGAGCAAATATCCAAAGCTTAGCGAAACTGGGAATCAAGAATTCTTCTTCTTGCGCAAATCAATCAACGCACTTTTAGGGAAAATTGAAAACAATCAGGAAAAGATTTCGCATATGGCTTTACATGATGCCTTGACCAATATTCCGAATCGCGTGCTTTTCAACGAATTATTGGATGAAGAAATTCGTTCTTCTCGCCTAACAGGGCAGATCTTTGGAGTTGTCTTTATCGACTTGGATGAATTTAAATCGGTCAATGACATTCTCGGTCATGAAATCGGGGATGAGCTGATCCAACAAGTTGTACAAAGAATCAAGCAGACCATAATTAAAGACGACGTGGTAGCACGTTTCGGTGGGGACGAATTCCTGTTGATCCTAAAAAACGTTTTTGACATAGCGAATCTGGAGAAGAAAATATCCCATATTTTGCAACTTTTCAATGAACCCTTTGTTTTAAAGGGAAATGAGTTTTTTGTCACTTGTAGCGCTGGTATTGCAGTCTACCCCGCAGATGGTGAGACTCCAGATCAATTGCTAAAGAATGCCGATATGGCCATGTATAATGTAAAAAACCGAGGCAAGAATGCCTATGCATTCAGCTCCCTTTTCATGAAGGAAGATTTGACTGAGCGTCTAGAGTTGACCAACCACTTGTATCGTGCATTAGAACGTAATGAGCTCGAAGTTTACTATCAGCCTCAAATCAGTGTTGTCAACAACAAAATCGTAGGTTTTGAAGCACTCTTGCGTTGGAATCATCCCAGTAAAGGGCTCTTGCTCCCCGGAAAGTTTATTAGCCTTGCTGAACACACACGTTTGATCAACCCGATTGGTCAATGGGTTTTAGAGACTGTTTGCCGTCAAATCAAACAATGGCAGGAGTTGAATCTCAATTCCATAAAAATCGCCATCAATATTTCTCCAATTCAATTTCTTGATCCTGATTTTTTAGGAATGATTCGAGCAACGATCACAGAATTCGATATTGATCCTAAGTTTCTTGAAATCGAAATCACAGAGAGTATTGCTACCAATAAATCGCTCAATATTAAACCTGTTTTGCACGAGTTAAAGAAAATTGGAGTCTCCATCGCAATCGATGATTTTGGCACGGAATACTCTTCACTTTCCAGACTAAAGACCCTTTCGGTCGACCGAATCAAAATGGACATGCAGTTCGTTCATAGCATTTCCAGAAGTGAAAAAGACGATGTAATTGCTAAAATTATTATCCAGCTAGCCAAAAATTTGGAAATGAACGTGATTGCAGAAGGAATCGAAACCGAAAATCAGATGCGATTCTTAACAACAAATGCGTGTGACGAGGTGCAAGGATTTTATTATTATCGACCTATGCAAGCAGTTGATGCGGAGAAGCTCTTGTTCGAACAGAAGAAACAGGAAGATTAATGACCCTCAGTTGAAAAAAAACTGCCTCCGAGTATCTCGGTGGCAGTTTTTTATCGGCTTCATTATATACGTGGGCTTCTATTCCGTTTCTTGAGCAGTACGGGCAATGATCTCTTCTTGGTGATACTGATCCAAATTGACAAAGTAGTCGCTGTATCCGGCTACCCTCACCAATAAATCACGATACTCTTGCGGATTCGCTTGAGCTTTGCGCAAAGTTTCGGTATCGACCACATTAAACTGGATATGGTGACCTCCCAAGCGAAAATAGGTACGGATTAGGGAAGCTAACTTGATGATTCCCTCTTCTCCCGCTAATGCTGAGGGCATGAAACGTTGATTGAGCAGAGTTCCACCCGACATGCTCTGATCCATCTTGGCTAAGGATTTGACGACCGCTGTGGGGCCATTGCGATCTGCACCATGGGAAGGTGAAGTGCCATCGGATTCCGGCAGGTTAGCGAGCCGACCATTGGGGGTCGCTCCCAGCATTTTACCAAAGTAGACATGGCAGGTGGTAGAGAGCATGTTCAAATGATACGTCTTGCCTTTGGTGCTCTCACGACCTTCGATTTGTTGAACCAGCGAGGCATACACACGCTTCATTAGGTCATCCGCTTGGTCATCATCGTTACCAAAAAACGGAGTTTGGTGGAGTAGTTGTTGTCGTAGAACCTCATACCCTTGGAAATTGCTCTGCAAAGCTTGCAGTAATTGCTCCATGGATACATTTCCTTGCTCATAAACATGCTTTTTGAGCACCGATAAACTATCGGTGATGGTGCCAATTCCGCAACATTGTATATACGTTGTATTGTATTTTGGTCCTGCATCATAATAATCTTTGCCGGATTCAATGCAGCCTTCGATGACAACCGAAAGAAACGTAGCCGGGGCATTCCGCCGATACATGTATTCCAGATAATTATTGACCCGAATTTTAGTGTCCACAACAAACTGAAGTTGTTTTTCAAACGCTTCATATAATTGCTCAAAGCTGATAAGAGTGAGTGGATCCCCGGTTTTCAAACCAATCTCTTTGCCAGTCAAGGGGTCGACGCCATTATGTAAGGTCAACTCCAGAATTTTTGGAACATTAAGGTAACCGGTGAGCAGATACGCTTCTTTACCAAAACAACCGGTTTCGATGCAGCCACTGTTTCCACCTTCACGGGCGTCTTCAATGCTTTTGCCCGCTCGGACTTGCTCCATGATTACCATATCGGTGTTGAAAACCGAAGGATATCCATAGCCTTTTCGGATTACTTTCGCTGCTGTGCGCAAGAATTTCTCTGGTGTCTTTGCGCTGATCTGCACATTACATTGCGGTTGCAGCAAATGCAATTCTTCAAAGACTTCTAGTAATAGGTAGGAGACTTCGCTGACACCGTCGCTACCATCTCGTTTTAATCCCCCAATATTGATATTGACAAAGTCATTGAAGGTCCCACTCTCCAATGCAGTGACCCCTACTTTGGGTGGGGCCGGATGATTGTTGAATTTAATCCAGAGGCAACTGAGCAACTCTTTGGCTCGCTCCCGGGTTAACGATCCTGCTGCAATTTCCCTTTCATAATACGGAGTGAGATGCTGATCAAGATGTCCGGGGCTCATGGAGTCCCAGCCATTCATTTCGATAATCGTACCCAAATGCACAAACCAATACATTTGCAAGGCCTCGTGGAAAGTACGAGGTGCATGTGCCGGAACCCAGCGACATCGTTCAGCAATGCCCAGAAGTTCTTTTTTGCGCTGCTCGTTTTTTTCTGTGGATGCCAACTCTTCTGCTTTTTCAGCGTGTCGTTCCGCAAAACGAATCATCGCTTCACAGGAGAGAAGCATACCTTTCCATTGCTCATTCTTCTGACCAGCTTCGGGATCATGCAGCCAATCAATGTTCTCTTGTTGTCTGCGGATCTTGTCCATGAAATCCAGCATGCCTTTTTGATAAATACGCCCATCGAGAGTGGTATGCCCCGGTGCTCGTTGCTCCATAAACTCGGTAAACAACCCGGCTTCATAGAGATTTTTCCATGATTCATCAATCTCAGCGAAGGCTTTATCTCTCATACTGCGTCCTCGCCAGTAGGGAATAATTTCCGACTCATACAACGCTCGATCTTCGGGAGATACTTTATAACTCGCCATTTCGCGTGTATTCAAGATATCTAAGTCTTCTAAAGAATGGCAAGTCAATTCCGGAAAAGATGGCACTACTGCAGGTGCAAACCCGCGTTCACCAACGATCAACTCCTCATCACCAATATAAATTTCTTTCTGATCACAAACATGGTAAAAGTTCTTGGCACGCATGACCGCTACCGAGTATTTACCGTCGTTCTTCCGGTAGAAGTCGGTGACCAATTTGGCGCGCTCTGCCGAAAACCGGGGCTGTGCAGTGCGACTTTGCTCTCGTAAACGTGCAATTCTCTCATTCATGTCTTCATCCTCCTATATACGCTCTGCTTGTAGTCCTTTGGCTCTAAAAAAGTCAACGACTTCTTGAATTTGTTGATGGGTGGGGGGTGTTAAATCCGGCAATAAATAAGGGCGCCCCATCTTTTCGTATTTCCCGATTTGCATGTGATGATAAGGCAAAATTTGAATTGGCCAAGGTTGCGTAGATTTCACCATAAACTCTGCCATGGCTTCAAGATTTTCGATCTGGTTATTGATTCCGGGAATCAAGGGCATACGCACAATGCCATGGTATCCTAGTTCCATAAGGTTGTGCAAATTTTGCATAATCTGCTGATTATCAACGCCGGTGTATTGCAGATGTGCCTGTGGATCCATGAGTTTCAAATCAAATAAAAAGAGATCGGTCTCTTCTGCAATGGGTTGCAAGATGGACCAAGGAGCATAGCCGCTGGTGTCGACCGCCCGATGAATCCCTTCTTGACCACAACCTTGCAACAGTTCGAGCAGGAATTCGGGTTGGCTTAAAGGCTCTCCCCCAGAGAAGGTCACACCACCACCGGATTCATCGTAGAAAAGCGTATCTTTGATTAATAAAGAAACGATTTCCTGACTGTCTTTGTATTCTCCAACCCAAACCCTGGCTTCGGCCGGACAATTCTCTACGCAAGCTCCACAGAGCAAACAAGGTTCTGCTGGGCTCAATTGCTGGGGGCAAACGTCATAACAGCGCCCACAATGGATGCACAATTCCGGTTGAACAAAGATTTCCGGCTGAAACGCTTGGCTTTCCGGGTTGTGGCACCAAAGGCAATGTAAGGGACATCCTTTTAGAAAAACAGTGGTTCGAATCCCCGGGCCATCTTGAACACTGTAACGCCGAATATTAAATATGATTCCTTGCATGCAAACCTCACCTATCGTGATTGTGTAATTGCTACACGTATTAAATTATAATTCGCTAAAGCTTTTCTGATTCCTGCCCAGCTCTTCATTAATAGGAAGGATTCTTGTTTGTGTCTCTCAAATTTCAAAAAAGGAATTTAGCATGGGCATCGTGAACTTAAAGCTATAACTTTGTAATAAAACTAAAAGAGGTGTATTGGATGATTGACCCCACATCCCTATTCAAGATTTCTTATGGCCTTTTCTTAATCGGTGCGGTATCCAATGGCAAAGAGAATGCTTGCATTACCAATACTGTAATGCAAATCACCAGCGAACCCATACGCTGCGTTGCTGCTGTCAATAAGGCCTCGTTCACCCACAAACTGATCATGGAATCCAAGAAACTATCCGTATCGGTTTTGGACCAAAGCGCTGGCATGGATGTTTTTCAGCATTTTGGAATGCAAAGCGGATACAAGGTCGATAAATTTGGTACCTACAACCACGATGCCTGTGTCAACGGTTGCCCGGTCATTCGCGAGGGTGTATGCGCCATATTTGGAGGAGATGTTTACGACACCATGGATGTCGGCACTCATACTCTCTTTCTGTTTGACATCACCGGCGCCGAAACCACCAGTGATATTCCACCTATGACCTATGCCGATTATCGAATCTTAAAAAGCGGTCAATCCTTGCAACAAAAAGAAAGTGTCAAAGTTGAAGAGAAATGGGTCTGCACCGTTTGCCACTATGAATACGATGGTGAGATTCCGTTTGAAGAGCTCCCCGATGATTATCGTTGCCCTATTTGTGGTGTTGGCAAAGAGTATTTTGTAAAGGCGTGATTTCATGCATTATTCCTTGAAAATTTGTGGTCTTACCCGAAATTTACCATTATGTCGTATCCATGAGCACTTAATGATTGCTGCTTTTGTGATTTTGGGGGATCCGGAACTGACTGTTGCCTGTGCTCATGATTTATTAATGAAAGCTCCAGAATATGATTTTCTCTTAGGTCCCGAATCAAAAGCTTTTCCCTTGCTTCACGAAATGGCGAGACAACGAGGTGACCAGCGCTATATGGTAGCCCGTAAGGAAAAGAAACTTTATATGGGTGAGACTCTGCAAGTAGAAGATCGTTCGATCACAACCTCACACGTTCAAACGCTGTTTCTGGAACGCAATGATGCCGATTTGATGAAGGGTAAGAGAGTGCTCTTGGTCGATGATGTGGTGTCTTCCGGCGGATCGATGCAAGCTCTAGAGGCCTTAGCTCAAAAAGCAGGTGCTATTATCGTAGGCAAGATGGCGATTCTGGCTGAAGGTGATGCAACACAACGCTCGGACTTAATATTTTTAGAATCCTTACCCCTCTTCGATGGCAAAGGAAACCTGATACCTTAGACAAAAAATCCCTTTCTCTTTAAAAAGAGAAAGGGATTTTTCTATGGAAAACTTTAAATCACTTGGATCCACTCAAATTCGTCAGCAATACGACCCCATTGAATGCCGGTTAGGGTATCGTAAACTTTTTGGGTAATTTCACCATTTTTGAAATTGTTAATGGTCATGATTTTACCTTTGTAGTTGAGTTCTCCCACCGGAGAAACAACCGCTGCTGTTCCAACGGCAAATACTTCTTCCAATTGACCTTTATCGTAGGCTTCTACGACTTCATCAATGGAAATTTTACGCTCGGTCACTTTCAAACCCCAGTTGCGCATGAGCTTCAAAGCGGAATCCCGGGTAATGCCTGGTAAAATAGTCCCATCTAAGGAAGGTGTAATAATCTCACCATTGATTTTGAAGATGACATTGGTTGTTCCAATTTCTTCAACATACTTGCGATGAACACCGTCCAGCCACATGACTTGTGAGTATCCCATTTTTTTGGCTTTGACTTGACCCATTAAAGAAGCGGCATAATTTCCACCGGTCTTTGCTTCCCCAGTTCCGCCAGCAACGGCACGAACGTACTCGTCTTCAACGAAAATCTTGACCGGGTTGACGCCTTCCGGATAATACGAGCCGGAGGGAGATAAAAGAATCAAGAACATATAGGTACTGGAAACCGAAACACTGACAGCGGCTTGAGTAGCAACACACATGGGACGAATGTACAGTGAGGTATCCTTGGCATCCGGAACCCAGTCTTGATCTACTTCTACCAAGGTGCGCACGGCTTTCACGAAATCAGCAGCAGGAACTTCCGGCATCGCCATACGGCGATTGCTACGTTCCATACGTGCTGCGTTGGCTTCGGGTCGGAACAACTGAATTTTTCCATCGGCTCTGCGATACGCTTTCATTCCTTCAAACGTTTCTTGAGCATAATGTAAAACCATCGAGGCTGGATCCATAGGAATGGGTCCATAGGGTACGATTCGCGCATCGTGCCATCCCTTGTCTGTTGAATAATCCATGATGAACATGTGGTCGGTAAACAATTTACCAAAGCCCAATTTGGATTGATCTGGTTTCACTTTAGGTGTGGTCGTGCGTGTAATCTTAATATCCATTTGTAATGAGTCCTCTCTTTCATGATCTCTTTTGGGAAGCCCCGAACAGGTTGTCCGAGGCTTCTACAATTTAATATTCTCTGTTGAGGTCTATTTTACCTTCATCAAAGCATTAAAGAAGGGTTTATAGGTGCCGTCGGTTTGTGCACGATATTGAGCATTATAGCCGAGTAAGACGATATCGCCTTCTCCGAATTGGACATGCATTGCGGCAGCTTTGCCGGTAATCAGTTTTTCTCCGTAGAGTAATCCACTCTGCAATACTTCTCGCTCCGGATACTTGGCTAATACCGTATAGTTTTCTGCGTGAGCATTATCGGTGATGACATAAGCCGGACTGTCGAAGTTCAAGGTTAAGCCCTCTTGCGGCATACCCCAGTTGAGCGGATGGTCCATATGCAGGGTGTGCAAGGTCGCACCATGGGTGAAGAATTCGTCTACAGATTTACCTTCGACAACGTTTTTGAGGCCTAATTCAAAGGCGCCAACCACCCAATCACAGGATCCGGCTTGAGCGACCAAGCGACCACCGGCTTTGACAAAGGCCTTCAAGGCTTCGATGCCTTCTTTTTTCAAACCACTCATATAGCCTTCCGGTACGGAACCAATAAAGCGACGCATCATTCCAAATGCAGCTTCTTTGGTGATATCGGTCAACATGGCTTTGCGATCTGCCGGAATAAAGATAACGTCAAACTTCTCAATGAGATTGCCTTCCCAAACATCTTTATCCATAATGGTAGTATAGGGGAATTCAAATTGCTCGAGGGTCAAACGAGACCAGCCTTCATCCATAGAACCGCCCAAATAGCGGCGATACATCCCAATACGACTGGGTTTGTAGGAAACGATATCGGCTTCTGCCAATAATCCATCAAACGCTTCTACGTCTACGCCCAGCTCTTTGGCTCCGGCTTCGAGAACCTCTTTGGCATTGGCTTCTGTGACAAAGTCGCCGTAGAGACGGGTGCGCCAAACCGGATAACCGGCAGCCATAACGCGATTCGCTAAGCGATAAGATTGGTTGAGGTTGCTGGCAAACATATAACCTTCCTCAGATTCACCGGCAAATTTGCCGATTAGCGGCGGAACTTTGTCGAGCTTCTTGGTTTGACCATGAATCGGTTCCTGTGCTTCCAAGACCGTAACTCCCATAAACTCGGCATAGGTGTCGGTCGTGGTATCATAGATATTGGAGGTGTTGTCTAAACGGCGGCTGAACCAGTTGTCATTGAAGAAGGTTCGGCCTAAAAGCGTACGAATGGCTGCTCGTTTTGGTTGAGCAGTGTAGATTACAATACTGCCGGCGGGAGCCACTTGATCGCCAAAGTGAAGATGATCTTCTGCTATATGAAGTTCAAATCCCTGTTGTTCTAAGACTTTCACCAGTTTGTAGGTGGTCGCATAGTCATTTTGTAGATCCATATTGATGACATAACCATACGGTTTTTCGCATGCGCCTAATGCGGTTTGTCGTTGAGCTTTTTTGACAGCGTTGCGTAAGACAATATCTTTGTTACGGGCTGCGCAGTCTAACAGAGCCCATGCAGAAATCTTTTGTTGTTCGACGATGTCACGTAAGGTCCACCAACCACCTTCCCAGGGATGAACAAAGTTCACTTGCTGTTGGTAGGCTGGGAAAACACGTTCATTGGCACCGGTGAGCTGTTCCGGAGGTATGTAAAGAGGAGTAGCGGTCTTAGCACTGGCAGACTCGGTGAGCATACCGGCTATGTTATGATGATTGGTAAACCAGTGGAAGCCCATATGACCCCAACCCGGGAATTGTCCGCCGGTTAAGATTCCCTTCTTACCTTCTTCTTCCAAGCGGTAGGCCATGTGGGAACCATACATTCTCAATTCATTCCATACCAAAGGATCTGGATTGGGATGAATGGGATCACTATAAGGCGCAATGTAGAGCCGGGCTCCGTTGGACCCCATGTGATGGTGATCTTGGAATGCGTGGGGGTGCCACTGTTGGAACATGATTTCCCCGACATAACGGGATTCGATTAAGTTCCATGCAAAGGCGTCACGGTTGTTGTCGTGTCCACAATATTTGTGATACAACCAAGGCATGCCGCAACCTTCATATTCGGTACCGAGATATTTGTTATACCAGTCGGTTACCATCACTTGACCATCCGGGTTGAAACAAGGTACCATAATCGAGATGACTTCATCTAGAATTCGTAATCCTTCTTCACTTTCAGTGGTCAGAAGATCATAGGTCAGTTCCGGTGCCATTTGGGTACCGCCAACTTCGCTGGCATGTAAGCTCATGGTCTGTACAACGACTGCTTTTCCTTTTTTGATCAATTCATCTAAGGCGGCCTGATCTAATCCGCGTGGATCGGTGATTTTGGCATTGATTTGGCGATATTCTTCTAATTTCGCTAAATTGGCGGGGGAGGAAATGTAAGCTACCAGAAACGGATGTCCTTCGGTGGAGGGACCGACGTTTTGTAAAATCATCCGGTCGGTTTCTTTGGCAATGTGTTGGAAGTATTCAACGATTTTCTCCCAACGAATCAATTTGCGATCTTCTCCGGGTTGATGCCCGAAAAAACTTACTGGGGAAGTGATCTTAGCATGACTCATATGTTTTCACTCCTTTATTAATTTTGAATTTCTTCTTTTCTTAATTAGCAATGGAAGGCCAAAAATCCTTCCATAAACGTAATAATATTTTTCAAAGGAGGATTCTCCTTTCAGGTCGAATCTAGTAAAGCTTATTTGCACGAGAGGAGTGTTTGTATTGTTGAAGCCAAAGAAGGGATTTCTTCTCCTTCTCCTCTTAAGTTTTGCTATGCTTTTGACCTCGTGTCAAGTTCCACTCCCGTCACCAAGTTATAAGGAATATGCCGGCTTTGCCTTGGGCGGAATTATACAATATAAACTCTATGGCAGTGAAGAACAAACCGCTGCAGCATATGAAGAAATCAGTCAGCTCTTTTTGGATTTAGATCAAGAATTCAGTGCGAATCGGGACGACAGTCATTTGAGTTTGATTAACACGAAAGCGAGCAGTGAGGCTGTCACTATTAGCCCGGCGATGTTGGAAATCTTGCAGCTGAGCCTCGAGATTGCTCAAGCCAGCCAAGATGCTTTTAACCCGGTCATTGGTCCATTGGTCAAACTTTGGAATATTGGTTTTGAGAATGCTCGCGTGCCTTTCCCAGAGGAAATCCGCTCTGCCCTTCCTTTATTGCTGTCCGAACATATGATTCTGGAAAATCAACCGGCACAAGTGCGATTTCTGCTCGATAACATGGCTTTAGATTTAGGATCCATTGTCAAAGGCTATGCTGCAGAACGAGCTTTACAGCTCTGTCAGAAGCACCAACTCCTTGGTGCATTGATTTCCGTGAACGGTAATCTTGCGATCTGCGGTCAACGCCCCGAAGGTGCTTTATGGAATGTTGGCATTGTTGACCCCCGAGGCGAGAGCAATCAGGTTGTCGGTAGTATTGCTCTACAAGATGTAACGGTCGCTACTTCAGGGGATTACGAGCGCTACTTTGAAGAAGCAGGGGTTCGTTATCATCATCTGCTTGATTCTAAGACCGGTTACCCGGCGGAAAGCGACTTGATCAGTGTCAGTATCTTCGGAGCCGATGGAGATTTGGCCGATGCCCTCTCAACAGCAACCTTTGTTTTAGGAAAAGAAAAAGGTGAAGCTCTATTGAAGAACTTTGAATCCATGGACTATTTACTGATTGATCGGGATTTGAATCTCTGGGCAAGCAAAACCGTTCGAGAGCAGTTTCATCTCACTGCCAAGAATTATCAATGGGGGAACAAATAAATTATGAATACCAGACAGTTATTACGCTTAGCCCTTGCTTTAAGCTTGGGGCTGGCTCTGCATGTGGTAGAACGCATGTTACCCTTGCCGGCTCTTCCCTTTCCGGGTGTCAAGCTGGGTTTAGCGAATTTGGTCAGCTTAGCAGCCATCTTTTGGTTCCCTTTGGGGCACGGCTTGACTTTAATCGTTCTGCGCTGCCTCATGGCCAGCTTTTTTGGGGGTGGCTTTTCTGCTTTCCTCTACTCGGTCAGCGGAGGGCTCCTAAGTTTTTCGGTGATGTGGATCTTGACCTATTTCTGGCCTCGTGCTCTTTCTGTACCAGCCATTAGTGTTGCCGGTGCAGTGATGCACAACGTCGCCCAAATCGCTGTCTCTGTTGTCTTAATGCAAACCTTGGGGTTGATTGTCTACTTGCCAATCTTGATAATCGCCGGTAGCATGAGTGGCTTGGCGATTGGGTTTAGCGCACTTTTACTGCTGAGAGCACTCTACCGAAGTGGCAGAACCCCCGATATTCCCAAGCGCTTGCTCCCGTTACTGGACTACACCATTAAAACATAAAAAACCGATGCTTCCTTTTTATAAGGGTAGCATCGGTTTTTCATTATTGGGCAAGTTTAATAACCGTGTCGAGTAAAACCTGTGCCCCTTTGGCAATGGCTTCGGGAGATGTATACTCTAAATGACTGTGACTGCGTCCCGATCGGCTTGGCACGAAAATCATTCCTACCGGGCAGAGCAACGCCATAATCTGAGCATCATGACCGGCTCCGCTGAACATCCGTTTTCCGGTATATCCATTGAGAAAAGTGGCATCTTCTATGGCCTGTTGTAAGAGGGGATCGGTATGAACCGGCTCTTCTTCCATGGCCATACGAACATTACACTCTAATGTTTCTCCGCAGATGGTTCGAGCTTCTTCTAAAATTCTCTGCGTAACTGTTCGTGCCGCTCCCCCAAATTGTGAGCGAATGTCTAACGAGAAGGTTACTTTGGCAGGAACTACATTGGCAACATTGGGTTCAATTTGAAGGATTCCCACCGTCGCTACTCCTTGTGGATCAACCAGATGAGCGAATTCGGGAACTTTTGCAATCAACTTCGCCGCCGCAACCAGCGGGTCTTTTCTCATATGCATGGGAGTAGTGCCAGCGTGATCCGGTCTACCAATGATTTCTACAAAAGTACGCCATGTACCGGCAATGGTGGTGACGATACCGATGTCCAAATTTTCCGCTTCTAATACAGGACCTTGTTCAACATGCAATTCGAGATAAGCAGATACTTCTTCTGGCTTACGTTTCAACTGAGGAATCTGTGCAGGATCAAAACCACTTTGCTGCATGGCCTGTCCCAAGCTAATTCCATTGCGATCTCGAGTTTTCCAAAGATCTTCCTCGGTAACATGGCCGATTAGTGCTTTACTTCCGGTAAATCCACGGTTGAAACGCACCCCTTCTTCATCGTTGAAAGCAATCAATTCCACCGTTTTTCTCAAAGGGATGTTTTGCTCCTGCAGAACTCTCATCACTTCCAGCCCACAAACCACACCCAAGATTCCATCATAGGCACCGCCATTGATGACGGTATCGTAGTGAGATCCCACCATGATAGAACCTTCTTGGTTGTTTGAACCTGCTCTCCGAGCAATAATAGAACTGACTGCATCGACCGAGGTTTGCAGGTTCGCTTTTTGCATCTCTTGAAGCAAATACTCTCTTGCAGCTCGATCTTCTTCCGTGAAGGGCAAGCGTGTAACTCCATCCCAAGGGGTTTTGCCAAATTGCCGTAAGTTTGCCAGATCGTTCGCGATGCGATTGGCTTGGATTTGATAGTTCAATAAAAACTCCTCCTTAACGGCTTTGGATCATTTGAAATCGTAATGGGCTTCGCGATCCATGATTGTAAACGATATCTTTACGCGGGCATACCCATGGTCTCTGAAAAGTTTTCCAACCAAATGAGCAACCTTGTCTTGCATTTCTTTGCTACGAGGGAACCAATTGACATTGATAATTGGATACCATTCCACGAGCCCGTTCTCATCGAAATAACTGGGATTTGTCCATTCTAAAGTAAACCAATCTTTGGGACATTCTACGGTTTCAGCTAATTGTTCGATCAGAGGTTTTGCTAAAACCTGCAAATCACTCTGTTTGACCCCTTTGAAAATTAAAGTTGGCATGATTTCACCTCCCCTCTTATTATGAATGTCTTATTTGTATTTTTCGTAAAGAGCAGTTTTCACACACTCCGGCACTAAATCTTCGAGCTTGCCCCCATAGGAAGCAATTTCCTTGACTGTAGATGACGAAACGAACGCTAGGTTTTGTTTGGTCATCAAGAAACACATTTCAATATCATCGTCTAAATACTGATTTGCGGCGGCGATTTGAAACTCGTATTCAAAATCCATCATCGCTCGAAGTCCTCGAACAATGGTTCTGGCTCCGATATCATGGCAATAATCCACCGATAACCCGGTATAATGGGTCACCTTAACTTTGGGATTCTCTCCAATCGCACATTTTAAGAGTTCTAATCGCTCCTCCAAGCCAAAAAGAGTCTTCTTGGTGGGATGATTCATGATTGTAACATAGACTTCATCAAACAACTTACAAGCCCTTTTGATAATGTCTAAATGTCCGTTCGTTATCGGATCAAACGTTCCGGGATACATGGCGATATGTTTTGACAAAAGCTTCTCCCCCTAAATACACAAAAATCTTGTTCTCATCATAGCACAAGAACGGTTTCTTGCCAATAAAAAAATCCCTGCCTTTTACAAAGCAGGGAAATTCTTTATGTGATCCATTTTAAGCTTCATTACTGGGTGGATTCTTTCTCCACAGATCTTCCGGTGCAGTTACAGTAGAGGCATCCCCTTTGAGGGCTGACATGGTTTCCGTAATTGCCGCTGTATAGGTTGCAATCTTTTGTAAATCCGTCGGAATAATTAGCTTGGTTGCTTGGCCATTGGCCAGTTTTTCCAATGCTTCATACCCTTTTAAGGTTACATAGGCAGGATGCGGGTTCGCTTGACTGATCTTCTCAATACTTTTGGCTTGGGCTTCTGCCATGAGCAAGGTTGCTTGAGCCTGACCTTCGGCTTCGGTAATTGCGGCCGACTTACGGGCTTCGGCACGAAGAACCAAAGACTCGCTTTCACCCTCGGCGCTCATGATTGCAGCTCGTTTTTCACCCTCTGCACGCAGGATTTTTTCGCGTTTTTCGCGTTCTGCCCGCATTTGTTTTTCCATAGCTTCTTGAATATCTCTGGGAGGAAGAATGTTCTTCAATTCAACACGGTTGATTTTGATACCCCAGGGATCGGTTGCTTCATCAATAATGACACGGGTTCGAGCATTGATGGTGTCACGCGAAGTCAAACATTCATCCAATTCCAAATCGCCAATGATATTACGCAAGGTGGTCGCGGTCATTTTTTCAATGGCCAAAATCGGCTGATTGATTCCATAGGTGAATAATTTGGCATCGGTGATGAAGTAATAAACAACCATATCGATTTGAATGGTCACATTATCTTTGGTAATGACGGGTTGAGGTGGAAAATCGGCCACCTGTTCTTTGAGGGAAATCCGATTGGCGATGCGATCAATAATGGGCACCATAAAATGCAAGCCAGTACCCAATGTTGTGTGATACGTTCCTAAACGCTCTACCACATAGGCTTGAGATTGCGGTACGATTTTGATATACGTTACTAAGACCGATAACAAAATGATACCTAAAATCAAAATCGGTAAAAATGTGAGTAAGCCTTCTAACGCAGCAGTCATAATAGAACTCCTTTCCACATTGACAAATTTCCGAGGAGGGGGTCAATTTTTGTAGTTAACGGGGGCGGACAATCAATTTTGAGCCTTCGACACCTACAATTTCTACAGGATCTCCTGCTTCCACCATGGTATCGGGATACTCCCAGACAGCCGTCCATTCAACACCATCGATTTTAACTTCACCTCGGCCGGTTTTTTCAGGGGCTCGCACGACTTGAGCTTCTCTTCCCAGATAACGGTCGACATTGGTCGCTTCTACAGTAGGTGTTAACCAGGTTTTAGCATAATTCCGAATAAGGAACATAAATAAGAGAGAGAAAACTACAAACAGTGTCCATTGTAAGGCAACAGCGCCATTCTTTAACGCCACCACGAATGAAATCAAAGCAGCCGCCGCAAACCAGACACTGACCAATTGCTGCGTCAAGACTTCAACAATGAGGCTAATTAGAATAACAATAAGCCAAACCCAGGTCATCATGTTACATCTCCCCACTTTCAGGATTCTTCAAATCAATCAGGAGCTGCTTGTTTTCTTTGTCAAACGTTACCGGGTAACGCGTTCCGGCCGAATAACTGAGTTTGATTCCGCAGCGGTCTCGAATCATCTCCATAAACATGCGATTCGTGACTCTGCCGTAACTCCGTGAAATTGTAATTCGGAAAATACCGAGTTCTCTCGAAGAAATTCCCTCTTCATCGTCTTCGGTGATTTTCATTGCAATTGCACTGCAATCGGTAGCGATACCGAGCATGACAAAATGAGCATCGGCCACGAAATCACAAGCTGCTTTATTAAGCGTGATATTACTTTCATAGAGCGTTGCATAAGGTTCGCGGTTCTTATTTCTCACCCATTCAAACATTATCCCACCTCCTATTCTTAGTATATCACAGTGATTATTTTTGTGCAAGACAATATCGAAATAAATCTATGTTTATTTTATGAACGATGCCATTCACAAACGATACAGTCACCTGCTTCTGAAATGAAGCCTTCAGACAGTAATTCCTCTTTGATTTTCGTTAAAGCAGGCGGAAACATGATGGTAATCTTGGGAACATTGCGTTTTACTGCCATATATTTCGCAAAAGCGAGAATCTTTTTGGCGTCACCCCGATACAAACCGATGTGTAACGCGGTTTGCGGCATAAAACGTGCTCCTAAAACCACCAGGTTATCACCTTTGGCATCGTAGTAGACTTTTTGATCGCGGGCTAATCCCCGATACAATTCATGGTTCATGGGATAAAAGGTTCGATTCATGATCATGTGACCTTCCCAAGGTTCTGCCATGACCGCCATTTTCTCTACGGCTTCCTCTTCTGAAAGCAAACGAAAATCGTTGGCAATTTCTTCAGAAATCTTCTCCTGACCCGTGATCGCGAGATTGGCTCCACTATACCGACCGGTGACCTGAAAGCCATACCGTAGAGCAAGCCCCTTGCTCACAACATTGGTATATCCGGTGTACATCCCCATTCGGTTGACCCCTTGTTGATTTGCCAGTTCAAAGAATCGATTATAAAACGCTTTGCCAACCCCGCGACCTTGATATTCGGGGTCAACGCGCAATGTCTCTAACCATGCTCCGCCATCATAGAGAATCGTATATTTGCCGACGCCTACAACCTTACCGTCAATTTCTACAACGCCCAATTCTCCGATGGTATCGTTGATAAATTCATCGGCAACATCGCGTAAGTACTTGACTCCCTTAATTGAAGCGGTCTCCACCTCGCAGGCACGATCTAAATCTGCCCATGTCATTTTTCTAACTTTTAATTCCATGATTTTTCCTCCCTCTTTTTCGATTGCCAGTTTCTCTTGCAATCCGTTTCTTTCATTTCGCTTTCTTTCAGAAAAATCCTTCAAAAGAAGGAATATCAGCCCTACTTTGAGGAATATAAGATGGAATAAAACCTTATGATTAGGAGGCTTTCCCATGTATGATGCACCTTACTTGTTACGCTTAACGGAAGCAGATGTTCCGGCGAAAACACCCGCCTTCGTAGAAAACATTCGCCGAGCCCCGCGCCGCACTGCAAATCTGTCTGCCAACGACATTCGTCTTGCCTTAAAAAACGCTTTGCGTTACATCCCCCCCGCATTTCATGAAGAACTCTCCCAAGAATTCCTGCAAGAACTCTTGACTCATGGACGCATCTATGGCTATCGTTTCCGCCCCGAAGGTCGGATTTGGGGTAAACCGCTTGATCAGTATCCCGGAAAATCTACGGAGGGCAAAGCGTTTCAAGTCATGATTGATAATAATCTTGATTTCGCTACTGCATTGTATCCCTATGAATTAGTAACCTACGGAGAGACCGGACAGGTCTGTCAAAACTGGATGCAATATCGACTGTTAAAAAAATACTTAGCTGAAGTCAACGAAGATACAACATTGGTAGTGGAGTCCGGACATCCGGTTGGATTATTCCGTTCGCACGCGCTAGCTCCGCGAGCAATTTTGACCAATGGTTTAACCGTTGGCATTGCAGACAATTTGGAATCCTTTAAGCGCTTAGCTGCACTGGGAGTTTCAAACTACGGTCAGATGACAGCCGGTGGTTGGATGTATATAGGACCGCAAGGAATCGTTCATGGCACCTATAACACCGTTCTCAACGCATCTCGCCGGATCAAACCGGGAGCTGAAGATATGACTGGACTGCTCTTTGTTTCCTCCGGTTTAGGGGGGATGTCCGGTGCCCAGGGGAAAGCCGGAAAAATCGCCGGTGGAGTCGCTTTAGTTGCCGAAGTCGATGCCAGCCGGGTACAAACACGCTTTGAGCAAGGATGGGTCGATCACGTCACCCATACCCCCGAGGCAGCCTTCGAGTTCGCTAAGGAATATCAGCTAGCGAGAAAAGCAACGGCCATTGCCTATGTAGGAAACATTGTAGACTTGCTTGAATATGCTCTTGCAACGGACTACCCCATCGATTTGTTATCGGATCAAACCTCTTGTCATGAAGCCTATGAAGGCGGTTATTGTCCTGTTGGAATGAGTTTTGAAGAACGAACCCAGCTGTTAGCAGAAAATCGCAATGAATTTTGTCGTCAAGTCGATATCGGCTTGCATCGACATTATCAAGCCCTGGTCAAACTCACTCAGAAAGGCACCTATTTCTTTGATTATGGCAACAGCTTTATGAAAGCAATCTTTGATGCCGGAGTGACAGAGATTGCCAAAAATGGAGAAAACACCCTCGATGGCTTTATTTGGCCTTCTTACGTGGAAGACATCCTAGGACCAGAGTTGTTTGATTTTGGGTATGGTCCGTTCCGATGGGTCTGCTTAAGCGGAAAAGAAGAAGATTTGGCTAAAACCGATGCAGCCGCAATGGCCTGTATTGACCCCGATCGTCGGTATCAGGACCGCGACAATTGGGTCTGGATTCGCGATGCGAAGAAGAATGGTTTGGTCGTTGGCACACAAGCGCGAATTCTGTATCAGGACGCTTGGGGACGCACAAAAATTGCCTTGAAATTTAATGAAATGGTTCGGAATGGTGAGGTGGGGCCGATTATGATGGGCCGCGATCACCATGATGTCTCAGGAACCGATTCTCCTTTTAGAGAGACCTCCAATATTAAAGATGGCTCTAACCTTACTGCCGATATGGCTGTACAATGTTACGCCGGCAACGCCGCGCGCGGCATGTCTTTGGTTGCCTTACACAATGGCGGTGGAGTCGGGATTGGCAAAGCAATCAATGGTGGTTTTGGGATGGTCTTAGATGGCTCAGACCGCGTCGATACGATTTTAAAAATGGCAATGCCTTGGGATGTCATGAGTGGTGTTGCTCGTCGAGCTTGGGCTCGCAATGAAAATGCCCTTCAAACCGCCGATGAATGGAACAAGCTCTACCATGAGGACGGAATCAACCGTATCTCCATGCCGTATCCTGCCGATGAAACCGTCTTGGATACAGTCTTATCGAAAAATTCAAAAGAAGTGGAACAATTAGTAGTTCAAATCAAATCGATCTATCAGCGCCAATAAAGAACGAAAAGTCACGTACTTCCCCAGTATCTTTGAATCCAAATGTATTGCAACTCTCAAATCCCGATGTTATACTGTAGAAAAGATAATTAGGTTGTGAAAATATTTTTTTGAGCGGAGGGTTCATAATGATTGATTACTCTAAAGTTGTCACCCCTGTGGTTGCAGAAGTCAAACCATCGGGAATTCGCAAATACTTTGATATCGCCGCTAGCATGGACGATGTTATCTCTTTGAGCATTGGCGAACCGGATTTTGTCACACCGCAGCACATCATTCAAGCCGGAATCAATTCTCTTCTAGCTGGAAAGACCGGCTACACGGCAAACTATGGTTTAATCGAACTGAGACGCGAAATTGCCCATTATTTGGAAACTCGATTCCATGTTTCCTATGATCCGGCCCAAGAGATTTTGACCACCGTCGGCGGCTCTGAAGCCATTGATATGTGTATTCGTGCCTTTGTGGGTCCCGAAGATGAAGTCTTGTTACCGGAACCGGCGTTTGTCTGCTATGGTCCTTTGACCTCGATTTTGGGGGGTAGACCTGTTACGATCCCCACTACAAAAGAGAATAACTTTAAAGTACAAGCTGCCGACATCAAAGCAGCCATCACTCCCAAAACCAAATTATTGATTCTCTCCTACCCCAACAACCCCACCGGTGCTGTTTTAACCAAAGAAGAACAATTGGCCATTGCGAAAGCATTGGAAGGAACCAATGTTGTGGTGATTGCCGATGAAATCTATGCTGAGTTGTCCTATGGATTTAAGCACACCAGTTTTGCCTCCTTACCCGGTATGCGAGAACGCACGGTCTTAGTCAGTGGTTTTTCCAAAGCTTTTGCTATGACCGGCTGGCGTTTGGGCTACTGCTGTGCACCGGTTGAATTAATGCAATACATTGGCCGACTCCATCAATATGCTCTCATGTGTGCCCCAACAGCAGCACAATATGCCGGTGTAGAAGCGCTAAAACATGGGATTCCCGACATTGAACACATGCGTGATCGCTACAACGAACGCCGGATTTTAATCTATAACGGCTTAAAGGGTTTAGGCTTCGATGTCTTCGAACCGCAAGGCGCGTTTTATATCTTCCCCAACGTATGCAAATTTGCCGATAACGGTGGCGATTTTGTCGAAGGTCTCTTGCGCAGTGAGCGCGTAGCTGTTGTTCCAGGCGATGCCTTTGGCGATTGCGGGAAAGACCATGTTCGAATTTCATATGCTTCTTCTCAAGAAAAGATCAAAGAAGCCTTGAAGCGAATCGAACGCTACATCTCTACTCTATAAAAAATATAAAAAAGCCGAGACGCTGTTGTTGAATTCAGCGCCTCGGCTTTTTTTATACCAAAATCTATTAAACTTTAAAAATTTGTGCAGCAAGGCGTTTTCCGGTCGGGGTTGCTGCTATGCCACCTAATGCCGTCTCCCTGAGTTGCATGGGAAGCATTTTACCGGTCTTGTACATGGCGTCGATGACTTCATCGAGAGGGATGGGACATTTTTGCCCTGCTAATGCAAAATCCGCACTGAGCATGGCATTCATCGCTTGCGATGCATTCCGTTGAGCACAGGGCATTTGCACCAATCCGGCAATGGGGTCACAGATTAAGCCCATGATGTTGATCAGCGCAAAAGAAGCAGCATGAAGCGCCTGTTCGGCACTGCCTCCGCTCATTTCCACCGCAGCTGCCGCTGCCATGGCGGCTGCTACCCCACATTCCGCCTGACATCCACCCTCTGCACCGGAAACCGTTGCATTGCGGGTGATGACTGCTCCAATTCCCGAAGATACCAGCAATCCTCGCAATTCCATTTCTTCGTTGCCTCCCAGTTGTTCGGCAACGGTCAATATCACGGCCGGAATAATGCCGCTGGCTCCTGCTGTCGGTGCTGCACAAATTCGTCCCATGGCGGCATTGGTTTCCGAACAAGAAAAAGCACGTGCCATCATCCGGTTTAACAAGGGTCCGCAGAGGGTTTTACCACTTTGACTGTACTGAAATTGGGTTTGGGCGACTCCCTCGATTAACGAGCCCACCGTTGGTAAGGGTTGTGACAAAGCATGGCTTGCTGCCAAGCTCATCACTCCAAAGGTCTGGCGCAGACGGTCTAAAACCGCTTCTTTACTCAACCCCGATAAAGCCATTTCGCTTTCTAGAATGATATCCGATAAAGCAACCTGCTTTTGTTGTGCTTCCTGCAAAAGTTCTGCTGTGGTCGTATACATCGCTTTGTTGCCCTCCTAATAGGTGTTAATGATGCGGACACGATGAATCTGTGGGATGCGAGCCAGAATTTCTCCCACTTCTTCCGGAATTGGATCATCGGTTTCAATGATGCAAGAAGCTAAACTTCCTTTATCTTTTCGACTGAGCTTCATCACTCCAATATTGATTTCAATGGCTGCCAACACTGCTGTGATTTTACTAATAATCCCCCGGGTATCTTGCTGTGTGATCAACAAAGTGGGTGAGGTGGCATTGTATTCCGTGGGGAATCCATCGATCTCCGTAATCAAAATCTGGGCCCCTCCCAAAGAAGAACCAATGACCACACTCTCGCTGCCCGAATCTAAACGGAAAACCATCTTCACGGTGTTCTCATGCGCATTTTCCAATTCAATCGGCAAGAAACGATACGTTAAACCCGCCTCTTCTGCCATGCGAAACGAATCAACCAAGCGCTCGTCGTCTTCTCTTAGCCCTAAAGCACCTGCGACCAAGGCTTTGTCGGTGCCGTGACCACGGTAGGTTTGAGCAAACGAGCCATGCAAAAAGAAGTCAACGTGATGATAGGGAGCTGCTACGATTTGACGGGCAATATAAGCCAATCTCGCTGCACCGGCGGTATGCGAACTAGAGGGTCCGATCATGATGGGACCTAAAACATCGAAAATACTGATGCTCAAAGCGATCACCTCACTTGTAATCTTTGTACCAAATCACCCTTTAATTCGGCTTTCAGGTTGAGAACTCCTACTGTACTCGAAGACACCAAGGAATTATTCAACAAATCGCTTTAAGTAACCATACCCCTGCTCTTCCATTTCATGAAAAGCGATAAATCGCAAGGATGCGCTGTTCATGCAGTAGCGATTTCCGGTTGGGGAGTTTGGCTCATGGTCAAAAAGGTGGCCTAAGTGCGAATTACCGCTGCGGCTGCGAATCTCGGTTCGAACCATTCCATGACTTAAGTCTCTCAATGGTACAACCACCGAAGGATCAATCGGTTTGCTGAAGCTTGGCCAGCCACAACCGCTTTGATACTTATCTTTCGATGAAAAAAGTGGCTCCCCGGTCACCCTGTCCACGTAAATCCCTTTTTCAAAATGCTTATCATATTCATTGTGAAAGGGGGGTTCGGTATCGGCTTGTTGGGTAACTCCATACTGTTGACGAGTCAATTTTGATTGAATCTCTTCATCCGAAGGCTTGCGATATTGACCGGGGTCGATCATCATTTCTTGCACTTCTTTGAACTCACGAGGAGCAATATGGCAATACCCTCGAGGATTCTTATCGAGATAATCTTGATGATACTCCTCTGCTTCATAGAAACGTTCCAGAGGCTTGATCTCGACGGCAAATTTCTTACTGCGCGCCCGAATGATGTTGGCAATGCCTTCTACAATCTTTTGATCGCGTTGATTGGTATAGTAAATACCGGTCTGATACTGACTGCCAAAGTCATGACCCTGGGCATTGGTCAACGTCACATCGATAACTTTGAAAAAAGCAAAAAGGATGGCATCTAAACTGATGCGCTCCGAATCATACTCCACCCGCACTGTTTCCCGATATCCAGTTCTGCCACTGCAAACCAAATCATAGGTAGGAATGATCTCTTCTTTACCATTGGCATATCCACTGACTGCATTTTTTACACCCGGTATACTCTGCATAAGCTTTTCTAATCCCCAGAAGCAACCTCCTGCTAAATAAATGACTTCTATCATCAATAATCACGAATCCTTTCAAAAATAAGACTACAAACAACATTTGTTTGCAGTCTTATTATACGATAAAGATTCTTATTTGCAAAGAACTTCTTGTGTGATTTAGCTCACAAAACCACGCTTTTGTGCTGCACTGTATAACCGTTGCAAGGATTCCTCAATAACCCAGGTAGGAGCAGCTAAATTGATTCGCTCATAACCAATTCCCTCGTCTCCGAAAATATAGCCTTCATCGGTGAACCAAAACGCTTCTTCCAGCATGAATTTTTCTAATTCCAAATGGTCTAAGCCCCAGGCGCTGAAATCGATCCACTGTAGATACGTTCCTTCTAAGGGGAGAGCTTTGATCATAGGCATCTTTTCTCTGAAGAAATTTTCAACAAGATCCGCGTTGTGGAATAATAACTCAATACATTGATCCAACCAATTTTCCGCTTTTGTGTAAGCCAATTCACAGGCCTTGAACCCTAGTACCGTCAAAGAGCGTGCGGCATGAGGGGCATATAACTCGCGCAATTTCTGGTTAGGAATGATAATATTGGAAGTATGCATTCCTGCCAAATTGAACGTTTTTGAAGGAGCGGTTAAAACGATGCAATGATCGGCGGCCTTTTGGCTTAAGGTCGCCAGAACGGTATGATGATACCCCGGACGAATTAAATCAAAATGGATTTCATCGGAGATGATGATAACATCGTTGGCAACACAAATGTCTACCAGCTTTTCAAGTTCTTCTTTGTCCCATACTCTCCCGACCGGATTATGCGGGCTACAAAGGATGATCATTTTATTGTTCGGATCTTTGGCCTTTTCCGCTAAGTCTTGGTAATCCATGACATAACGATCGCCCACGCGTTTGAGAGGATTGTTGACAACACGGCGACCATTCATTTCAACCATCATTTTGAAAGGATAATAGACGGGTTGCTGGATAATCACACCGTCGTTTAAATTACTGTAGGCTCGTATGGAAGCTGCAACAGCGCTGACTACACCGGTGGTAAAGAGGACCCATTCTTTTTGGATTTCCCACTGATGCCTGCGCTTCATCCAGTCGATCAGGGCTTGGTAATAACCCTCACCGGGGCTGGTATAACCTAAGATCATATCATCGAGGTAGGTTTTTAAGCCCTCAATGATTTCGGGTGCATTTTTCAACTCCATATCTGCAACCGACAAGGGAATAATATTGTCGGGCACATTGGGATTTTTCATTTTCATCAATGCCCATTTTGACGAGTTTTGTTGGTGGCGATTCACAACGGTCGTAAAATCATAATCCATAGTTTTTGCCTCCCTTTGATAGATTTACTATAATCTAACCACTTTTCACTGTGAAAGTCAAGGAAATTCACTTGCCAGTTAAAAGGAAATATGTTACCTTGGAGATATTGAAATTTGGGTTAAGGAGGTTTCGTATGAAGCGAATTATGGGAGAAAAGATCTCCAGACTCAGAGAAGCCAGGCAATTGACTCAGCAAAATTTAGCATCGATCCTTGGTGTCAGCAGGTCCACCGTGTTCAAATGGGAAAAAGGCACTGCTTCCCCCAATAGCGAACTTCTGCCTGCATTGGCCCGGCTTTTTGAAGTACGAATCGATGATTTATACCAGATCGACGAAAAAGAAGATCTATTGACGTTAATCACCCGCCATGCTTTTCACTTAGAGTCCGATAAATTTTATGAAATCTTGTATCAGGCTGAAACCTATTTAGAGCGTCATGGGGAAGATGCGGAAATTGAATTTCGAATTTGGCAAATGAAAAATATTCAGCTAATCAACAATGCTCGCCAACTGGTAGAAGAAGCTGACGCTTTTGGACGAAAATACCAGGGAAATCATCCTCACTTTATGCATCAAATGGCGATGATGAGTCTGCAAGATCTAATGTTTTCCTTTGGTGTCAGCAAAATCATCGAACTTTGCTTACAAAAACTAGAAGAGTCGCCCAGCTTTATGCGTTACCTGCGCGTCATTTCAATTTACTTGTTGGCAGATCGGCCCAAAGAAGCCTTGCAATGGTATGAAAAAGCCAAGGCACACTACCCTCAGGAAAACCTTGAATATTATCATATCGACGCTTTGGCAGCATTGGGTCATTATGACCGAGCAGAGAACATTGCTAAAAGAGTATTGGAAACGTACAAAAAAGGAGGGAGCACTATGGCTCCCTATGATCTGATTCGCACCTATAACCGTCTCTTCGGTATTTTGGAAAAGCAGGAAAAGTATCAAGAACTTCTGCGTCTGCTGAACGATGGCTTAAGCTACTTACCCGGGATTTACGCTGCTGACGGCCGAGATGGAAGTCAATTAGCAACCATGCAAGAAGCCCGCAAAAAACGAATTTCTGCTCTGCTTACTTAAGAGCTTTTCGTAATAGAGATTGTACATAGAAGGGCAAAATCTTTTTTTCTGCAACCTTATAATTTTCAAGGGCACAAAGTTTTGTGGCCGGAGCAAGATGCCGGGCTCGACGCAAGAACTTACAACCTCCACGGCAAATCGGAAAATACTTGCACTTCAGGCATTCATAGACCGGATGATTATTCAGCAGAGCATGATTTTCAACCGACAGGAGACCTTCTTTAATGGCTCCGAGTTGTTCTCCATATCTGCCTACTGAATTGTAACATTTAAACACTTTGCCGTCTGGATCAATCGTGAACCCATAATCTGATTCTGCCTGGCATAATAAAGCGCCAAACGGGCCTGGAATGGAGAATCCAGTATAAAATGCGTATTCATAAAGTTCGGGATCTACGGTTGCCAACTCATTGGTGCAGAAAAAATTATTGCTTTGTAACACCGCAAAATAAACTTGAATCTGCGCTCGATTTTTTAAAGTGGCGATGGCTCGGATCGTATTCCGAGCCTGTTCTTTGTTTGATCTGGGGTAATTGATACGAATATCAACTTCCAGACCGTGTTCCGTGCAGAGATTAATTGCTTGGAGAATACGCTGGAAGGTACCTTTCCCTTGATACCGTTTGACTTTATCATGGGCTTCTTCATCCCCATCTAAAGTAACCTGAACTCGTTCAAAACCTTTTGATACTAAAGATTCAACCATCTTTTCATCGAGCAAAACGCCGTTGCTGATCATCATGAAGCGGCAGGTAATCCCTGTCTCTTTGATCATCGGCAAAATCTCGTCCAACGGTTCTAAATGTAGAAGCGGTTCTCCACCGATCACCGACAAGGTTAAATGCTGAAGTTGATTCGTTTGAATCCAATTTTGAATCCAATGTCCCACACTTTTCGCCGTTGTGGTATCCATAACTTTGCCATCGATGATTCCTTTTTGCGAACAATAATAACAATTTAGATTACAATCAAGACAGGTTAAAAGAGTTAAGTAGCCCGCGCGGCTGGTGAAAGGAATTTTCCTTGTATAATACAAGGCCTTTTCGCTGTCATCCTCCTCGTTTTCTACCAAAACATCCATGTCTCTCAACGTTTTAGAATCATCTTTGGGAATACTTTTGCTGGAACCTCGTTCCAACTCGTTCAAAGAAGCGGTTCGAATTAGACCGATACTGTGATTCAATAAATTATAAATGACCTTTTGACCCTTAAATTCATCTAATTCAAAGATCGAGCTGTATCTTGAAAGAATCATCCCACACCTCTAACATTAGAATTTTCATACCTTTAGGAATTTGGTGGCAGTATCAACTCGACTTGTTGAACTTCATACCCCATGAGACCGCAACATCCGAAGCCTACCAAGGTCGGTTGATCCACTTTTAAATCATAGCCTGCTCTCAACAACATCTATTTCACCTCCACGAAGTCCATAAGTTTCTGAAGACTTCTATATCAGTATAAAACATCTTTTAGTAGAATCAATAGTAACTTCTTACACATTAAGTAGTAACTTTTTACTCATTCTGAGTGTACTAAATTATCTTTTTTATTATCAAATCTGTTTCATATCTGTCAAAAAAAGCAATAAAAGAATTTGCAAAAAGGCAGCCCGCCGAGCATTGCGATTGCTCGACGGGCTGTTTTTATTTTTGTAAACCCTAGGCCAACGTTCCCCATAATCCCTGTGGTATTGCTTTTTCGGCAATAACACGAACGAGAAGGCCACCTTTGCTTATGGGTTTTAAAAAGGGAACACGAACTCGAATATATTCTTGACTATACCCTTCTGCGACTCCTTCTGAAACACTATTCTCTTCCAGTAAGACTTCCAACTCTGCGCCGATAAACGAATTTGCATAGGAATGAGCCATCTCAATTCCCAAAGAGCGCAATGCTTGACTGCGCTTCTCTTGGACTTCTTTCACGACCGGGTTCGGTAATTTTGCCGCTACGGTTCCTTTTCGGGCAGAAAAACGGAAGACATGCATCCGGGAAAATTTTATTTCACGGCAAAATTGGTAGGTTGCTTCGGCTTCTTCTTCGCTCTCACCGGGGAACCCCACAATCACATCGGTCGTGATTGCAATATTTGGCATATGCTTGCGCAACGATTGAATCAGATGCCGAAACATGGCTGTATCATATTTCCGATTCATTCTTTGTAACACGGTATCGCAGCCACTTTGCAAAGGAATATGCAAGTGACGGCAAAACTTTTCATGCTTAACCATGAAATCAATCCAAGCAGCATCGATATCGGTTGGTTCCACGGAGGAAATCCGTAGTCGTTCTAATCCTTCTATGTTGACCAAAGCTTCAAAGAGCGTAGTGATATGCTGCGGTTGTTGAAAATCCTTTCCCCAAGCTGAAAGATGGATACCGGTAAGAACGAGTTCGCGGTACCCCATTTGTACCAACCCTTCCGCTTCAGAAACGATATGCTCGAGCGAACGGCTTCGCTCCGGGCCACGCAAATAAGGAATGATGCAATAACTACAGTAGTTATTACATCCCTCTTGAATCTTAATCATGGGGCGACTATAGTCGGCCTGATCTAAGCCTTTCATTTCCTCAAACGTTTCTCCCCGTTCAAAGCCACGAACAAAGTTTTGTACTTGATCCTCTGCACTGATCAGTTGATTGTGGGTAAGTTTTTCCAAAAACGCTTGACGCTCCGTAGTGCCAACAACAAAACGCACCCCCGGCATTTCAGAGATGGTCTCCGCATCTAATTGAGCATAACAACCCATAACAACAATTTGGGCATCCGGATTGGTTCGATATGCATGATGGATCTGTTGGCGTGATTTCGCTGCCGCTTGGGCGGTGACTGCACAGGTGTGAACAATATAGAGGTCCGCTTCTTGGCGCCAATCAACAATCGTATACCCTGCTTGCTCCAACTGGGCCATTACCGATTCGCTTTCATACTGGTTGACTTTGCATCCCAAGGTAAAAATCGCTGCCGATTTCATGACTTACACCTCCATTTGTCCATAGTGATACAGGACCATGGTCGCAAAAGCCATGGCAGCCGTCTCAGTGCGTAGAATTCTCGGACCCAATGAAACCGATCTCGCTCCCGCTTGCCTGAGCATGTTCACTTCCTCTGCACTGAACCCGCCTTCCGGTCCTACCAATAAGGCCACTGTTTCCGGCTCTGGAACCTGTTGTAAAATCGTTGAAAGAGAACAACTCTTCTCCTCTTCCCATGCCAAAAGGAGCAAGTCATAATTCGACTTGCTCTTCAGCCACTGTTGTAGCGTCTGTGCCGGAGCAATGCTCGGGCAGATCCCTCGGTGGGATTGCTCAGCGGCTTCTAAGATAATTTTTTGCCATCGTGTTGACTTTTTGTCAATTTCCTCAGAGTTGAGGCGGACGATTGTGCGCTCGGTCAATAAGGGTTGAAAGTGGTGAATTCCCAATTCCGTACCTTTTTGCAAGATAAAATCCCAGCGCTCTCCCTTGGGTAATCCTTGTAGCAAGGTAAGTTTGAGTTTGGGTTCTGTATGTTCGGTAAGCGTCTGCAAAATTTCTCCAACCGCCTGCTTTGTTTCGACCTCGAGGAGGCGCACCACATAGGTTTGACCCCATCCGTTGGGACAAAGCACATGATCATCTTTCTTTAAGCGCAAGACGCGTTTCATTTGATGACTAGTTTCTTCGGTAAAAAAAATCCGGTCTTCAACTCGCTGTTGCTCTTGAATAAAAAATCGGTTCATTCACTTTTCTGGGCGAGAACAGCCACCCAATCTCCTTCCAGTCTGACTTCTAACAAACGAAGTCCCAAAGCAAGAGTCGCTTCTACGATTTCCTCTTCCCGGGTTGTAATAATACCGCTGGTAATAAGAATTCCCTCTGGAAGTAATAAAGGGGTAATGTCGGGAAGCAATCGTAAAATTGCATCGGCTACGATATTCGCTGTAACAACGTTAACCGGCTGATGAATTTGGTCCACCAAATTGCCATGGATAATGCGCACTCGATCCTGCATCTGATTGAGGCGGAGATTATCACGCGTGCTGTGTACAGCGAGTTCATCAATATCGACAGCGGTCATTGGCTCTGCACCTAATAAGCCGGCAGCAATGGTTAGGATTCCTGACCCACATCCGACATCGAGAAACGAATCACCCGGCTTTAAATAATCTTCCAGGGAACGCAAACAAAGCTGTGTTGTGGGATGAGTCCCTGTTCCAAAAGCCAGTCCGGGATCTAAGGCAATTTCCAATTCGCCGGGGGCTGCTTCGCTCTCTTCCCAAATGGGTCGTATGCGCAAACGTTTGCCAACGCGAATCGGTTTGTAATACGCCTTCCAAGCAGTCGCCCAATCTTTATCCTCAACCGCTTCACTGTGAACAGCACAGGAACCGGCTTCCAAGCCATATTCTGCTAACTTTGCAACTTCATTCTTGATTTGTTGGATTGCCTCTGCCAACCATACATTTTGCTGGAGCCAGGCCTTGATGACGATTTCACCTTCACGGTCAACATCCTCGGGTATTTCAACATAATCCCAATCCCCCGGTTGCTCTCTACGTTGAAACAAGATCGCAGGATCTTCAATCGCAACGCCGGCAGCTCCGGCTTCCATTAGAATTGCGCAAACCGCTTCAACGGCTTCTCGTTGAACGGAAACACTGACTTCGATCCATTCCATAGTATTTTCCTTTCACCCAAAGCAAGGTACGGTTTTTGCTTATTTGAGAATGTCTTTCATTTTATCGAAGAAGCCTTTTCCGCCTTTGCCAGCTTCGTCATCACCCATGGCAACTGCAAATTGAACCAGCGCTTCTCGTTGTTTCTCGGTCAGTTTTTTCGGAATCTCCACTTTCACCTGTACTTGCATGTCGCCTTTTCCATATCCGGTTAGGGAAGGAAATCCTTTGCCTTTCATACGAAAGATGACGCCCGATTCAGTACCTTCAGGGATTTTTAACGTAGCCGTACCTTCCATGGTAGGCACTTTGATTTCACCACCGAGAACAGCTTGGGTATAACTGATTGTGGATTCCATAAACAAATCATCCGCTTTACGTGTAAAGTGTTTATGCGGCTGTACGCTGATTACAACATAGAGATCGCCATTGGGGCCGTTCCGTTCTCCCGGTTCTCCTTCGCCGTTGAGACGCAAGCGACGTCCATGTTCAATACCAGCCGGAACTTTTACTTTAACCGGTCGACGACGGCGAACCTTACCGCTGCCTTTGCATGTGGTGCAGGGTTCGGTAATAATTTGTCCGCTCCCTCCACAATGGCTACAGGTACGAACACTCATCATATTGCCCAGCATCGTTCTTTGTACTGTTTGAACTTGTCCACTGCCTTTACAAACCGGACAGGTCTCCACTTTTGTGCCGGGTTTGGCTCCGTCACCGCCGCAGGTGGGGCAATTTTCTTCCCGATTGACCTGGATTTCTTTTTCCACACCGAAGAAACTTTCTTCAAATGTAATTGTCAAATTAACTCGTAAGTCATTGCCTTTGACGGGACCATTGCGTTGTTGGCCACCCATACCGCCCATGCCACCGGAAAAGAAGGTTTCAAAAATATCGCTGATATCTCCAAATCCTCCGGCTCCATAGCCGCCTGTTCCATAGCCGCCACCCATCCCTTGATCCTGATTAAAGGCATCATGACCGTATTGATCGTACATAGCACGCTTGTGACTGTCAGAAAGCACATCATACGCTTCTTTGACTTCCTTGAATTTCTCCGCGGCTGTAGGGTCATCGGGATTCGCATCCGGATGGTACTCCCGGGCCAGTTTGCGATATGCTTTTTTGATTGCTGCTTCATCGGCATTTTTTTCAATACCCAGCAGCTGGTAAAAGTCTTTTTTTGCCATTACTACACACCCCTCAAGGCAGCCTAAAGAGGAAAGTTCATCACTTTCCTCTAAGGCAGACCTGAATCATTTTATTCGAATTTCGGATCTTCCGGGTCAATTTCAAAATCGGCATCCACGACCGTTTCATTTTCCGGGGTTTCCGGGTTCGCTGCATTCGGTGCAGCCTCTGCTTGCTGTTGTTCGTAAACTTTGGAGGATAATTTGTAGAGATGCTGGGTTAATTCTTCAGACGAAGTTTTAATCGCCTCAGTATCGGTTCCCTTGAGAGCTTCCTTAACCTTTTCAATGGAAGCTTCTACTTCTGCTTTTTCCTCAGCGCTGATTTTGTCGCCTAAATCTTTGAGGGTCTTTTCGGTTTGATACACTTGGTTATCAGCTTGGTTACGCATTTCGATTTCTTCGCGTTTGGCTTTATCTTCAGCTGCATTCATTTCGGCTTCTTTGACCATGCGCTCGATTTGTTCTTTATTCAAATTCGTAGAAGCAGTAATGGTAATGTGTTGTTCTTTGCCGGTTCCTTGATCTTTTGCTTTGACATTGACGATTCCGTTTGCATCGATATCGAAGGTAACTTCAATTTTGGGAACACCACGGGGGGCCGTCATAATACCGTCGAGCATGAAACGACCTAAGGTGGTATTGTGGGCTGCCATTTCGCGTTCGCCTTGCAAAATATGAATTTCCACAGAGGTTTGTCCATCGGCAGCGGTAGAGAAAATCTGACTCTTCGAAGTAGGAATGGTTGTGTTACGCTCAATCAAGCGTGTAAAAATCCCACCCAAGGTTTCTAATCCTAGGGACAACGGAGTTACGTCTAACAACACCATTCCCTTGACGTCTCCGGCTAAAACACCAGCTTGAATGGCGGCCCCTTCGGCAACGGCTTCATCGGGATTAACACCCTTGAAAGGTTCTTTGCCTAAGGATTTTTTGATTGCTTCTTGCACAGCAGGAATTCGAGTTGAACCTCCGACCAATAATACTTTATGAATGTCAGCGGGTTTCATGCCGGCATCTTTTAAAGCTTGACGTACTGGACCCATAGTTTGCTCCACCAAATCCGCCGTCATGGCATCGAACTTAGCACGGCTCAAGGTCAAATCCAAATGCTTGGGACCGGAGGCATCGGCAGTAATAAAGGGCAAGTTAATATTGGCACTGAGCATGCCGGAAAGTTCGATTTTCGCCTTTTCAGCTGCTTCTTTTAAACGTTGCAGGGCACTACGATCTTTTGATAAATCAATACCACTGTCTTTCTTAAACTCGGAAACCAACCAGTCAACGATTCTTTGGTCGAAATCGTCGCCTCCCAAACGAGTATTCCCGTTGGTGGATTTGACTTCAACTAAACCTTCACTAATCTCTAATATGGAAACGTCAAAGGTTCCGCCACCTAAGTCATAAACCATGATGATCTGATCGTCCTCTTTGTCCATGCCGTAGGCCAATGCGGCAGCAGTCGGTTCGTTGATAATTCGCAAGACTTCTAAACCGGCAATGGCACCGGCATCTTTGGTTGCTTGACGCTGAGAGTCATTAAAGTAGGCTGGAACGGTGATGACCGCTTTGTCAACCTTCTCACCCAAATACGCTTCTGCGTCTTCTTTCAATTTGCGCAGAATCATGGCAGAGATTTCTTGAGGGGTATAGGTCTTGTTTTCGATTTTTACTTTGTGATTGGTTCCCATTTCACGTTTAATAGAAGTGATTGTATTGTCGGGGTTACTAACTGCTTGGCGCTTGGCAATTTGTCCGACCATACGCTCTTCTCCACGGAAGGCAACAACAGAGGGGGTTAAGCGGCTTCCTTCGGCATTCAGGATAACGGTGGCTTGACCACCTTCCATAACGGCAACCACGGAATTGGTGGTTCCTAAGTCGATTCCAATAATTTTGCTCATTTCATACACTCCTAATTCATTATTTCTTTTTCATTTGTTTGATTATTTATGGGCAACCTGTACCATAGCGGCACGGATCACTTTATCTTTCATTTTGTAGCCTTTGCGAAGTACTTGGGCTACAGTATTATCTTCAATTTCATCGAGCCGGACATGTCATAACAGCTTCATGGATATTGGGATCAAAAGGTTGTCCCAACGCCGGAATTTCTTCGAGTCCTTCTTTTTCAAGTACGGTTCGTAACTGACGATACACCATTTCCAGCCCGGTCCAATAACTTTCGTGTAACTCCGACTGTCCTTGAGCAGCTTGCATCGCTCGGTCAAAATCATCTAAAATCGGAAGCAACGCTGTAATGATTTTTTGCGAAGCATAATGACTGAGCTCTTCTTTTTCGCGCTGAGTACGCTTACGGAAATTATCGAAATCCGCTTGCAGTCGCATTGCTCGGGCTTCCGCCTCTTTAACGCGCTCCATGCTCTCGGTGATCTTCTGAAACATCTCCGCAGTTACTTCAACCGTTTTTGGTTCAACAATGGTTTCTGCTTCCAACACTTCCTCGGTCTCAGCGACTCCTCCGGAAGGAATATTCTCTTGATTTACTTTCTCGTCTTTCCCTTGAAACATTTTTTGCCATTCCTTTCTGACTTTGGACGTAAAGGGCTTCATCACGCAAGACCCTGTCCTAACTGCGGTTCTTGATCCCGCTTCTTGATGATCGTGTCAATGCGTAAGATGGCTTCAGCCACCTCGCCCGCTGCCTTTAAGGCATGTAATTTTACTAAAGTTGGATCTATAATACCCTGTTCAAAAAGATCGGTCACTAGCCCGGTATCACAATCGATGGTCAAACAATCGTTGTTTTCATTGGCTTGTGCTGCTAAAGTTTCTTCAACTTTTTCCAGCGGGTTAAAGCCAGCGTTTTCAATGATTTGTGCTAAGGGCTGCTTTAAAGCTTCCACGACGCAATCTAATCCATAAGCAGACATGCCTTTCAGCTGATCACGCAACTTCATAATGTCACGCGCTGCAGCGATCTCAATAGCACCCCCGCCGGGGACGATTCCACCTCTGACCGCTGCTTGAACAGAGGATGCCGCATCTTTGGCGATGCGTTCGCGTTCTCCAACAACTTCAGCGGTTGAAGCACCAACTAAAATCGTCGCTATGGCTTTGCCGATGCCACCGAGCACCCGCACATGACCCAATCTCTCATCATGCTGAACCTTGGTTGCACGCCCGACCACGGTCTCTAATTCGCTCACGCTACGTCGTAAAGCAGAGCGTTTAATCCGTTTCGCACCAGTGTGTTCTGCAACTTGCCTTACGGTTTTAGCAGGAACTCGGGTCAAAACCATAATGCCGGCATCGGTAAAGGCCTCTTCTGCCAGGGCATGAATCCCTTTATCAGTCAAGATTAGATTTACATCTAATTGAATGATCTTTTCAACGGCTTCACGGAATTCGTTTTGCAACGCCATATAACGAGCGAAGCCACTTTCCGTTGCCAAGGCCTCTTCATCGATCTCTTCCGGTTCTAATGCATCATCAAAAAGCAGAACCTTAACATTGTCGATTTGACGAGGCATATCTTTATTTAGGGGCTCTTTTTCAATGATAACACCGAAAAGAACTTCGTTCTGCGCACCCTCTTTTGCTAGAATCATATGTGCCAATTTGAAGGCTGGATCTGACAGCTTTTCTCTACCCATTAAAATGGCAGCTTCCACCGCTAAATCGGCAATATCGTCGTGCTCGCGCCCGGCTACTAAAGCAACTTGCTTTAACAAGGTCCGATCCATGGTCGTCAACGGACGGCTATGTCGCATCATGGAGGTTATCGCATGACTGACGCCAAACCGGACTCCTTCAATGACCCTTGCAATGGGAACTCCGCGTTGCACTTGCTCGGCTCCTTCATTGATCAATGCGCTGGCCATAATTGTTGCCGTTGTCGTGCCATCGCCAATTTCTTCTTGCTGAGCTTTGGCAACGTTAATCAAAAGTCGTGCCGCGGGATGACTGACATCCATTTTTTCTAGAATGGTGACTCCGGCATTGGTGATTAATACGTCTCCGTAGCGATCAACCAACATCGTGTCGAGCCCTTTGGGACCAATCGTTCCTTCAACCGCGGAAGCAATGGCTCGAATCGCGGCTGCATTATTGGTTAAAGCAGACGCACGCTCTTCGCCGTCTCGAGCAGGTGTATTGTTGGCCATAGGTTCATTCTCCTTTAGCTTTTTGTGAAAATATCGGTCAAGAGGTTACTAACCTCTCGAACTGCAGTTACAGCCCTTGCATAATCCATGCGTGTAGGACCTAAAACACCAATCCAACCCACAGGGCTACCATTCCATTTATAAATTGCGGTCACTAAACTGCAATTTTCAACTTCTTGAAGTTGGTTTTCAGAACCAATGGTCACTTGTACTTTGTCATGATGATCACGCTCTCCTACAAGCGCTCGCATGGTTTCGCGGTGATCCAACAATTGCAAGATACTGCGCACCTGATTCACATCTTGGAACTCCGGTTGACCCAACATTCGAGCGGTACCGCCTAAGTATAAGTCACTATTCTGTTCCCCCAGGAGAACCTGTTGGATCAAATCGATGACTTGATCGAACTGTTCGATCAGTTGTCCCACTTCGTTGCGAACGGTATTTAAGCCTGACTGCAACATTTGACTCCACGTTACGTTATGAAACTTGCGATTAACAAAGTTGGAGATTCGATCTAAATCGTCTTGCCCCATGGACAGAGGCACCGAAATCATGCGGTTTGCCACTAAGCCATTTTCGGCAACGACCACCGCTAAGGCTTTCCCTTCCGAGATTTCGATCATTTGCAATTTCTTCAACCTACTGGTTTGTGGTTGCGGGCCGGAAGCCATGGCCATATAATCGGTCAACGAAGCCAATAAATGAGCGGCTTGTTGAATCACACTTTCTAAAACCTGTGCTTGTTGCTGATAAATCTGACGAACTGCCAACCGTTCTTGCGCAGACAGAAACGTCTCGTCCAACAAGTGATCTACATAAAAACGATATCCTGTTTCTGAAGGAATCCGTCCGGCTGACGTATGGGGTTGCTGTAAATAACCCATTTCTTCTAAGTCTGCCATTTCGTTGCGTATGGTTGCCGCGCTGACATCACTTAAGTATCTTCGGGAAATCGTCCGAGAACCCACAGGTTCTGCTGTGAGAATGTAATCCCGCACAATCGCTTGTAAAATCCTTTGTTTTCGTGCATCTAATTCCATACAACGTCCCCTGCCTTTCCATAATGGTCGATTCATTTAGCACTCGAAGACGTTGAGTGCTAACAATGAAAAGATACACCCTTTTGTCGGATTTGTCAAGGGGTTAGATCAAAAAAAGTCAGGAAAGGTCAAAGTCACTCTTCTTTCAGGAATTTGATCAAAACCTGATTGCTGAGTGGCACACCTACCGGAGTCAGACGCAACCTTCCGTCCGTCGTTTCTTCCAGCCAACCGTTATTAAGATTGAACGCAATTGCCTCTTCATATTCTTTGCGAAAATCGATGTGAAAACGTCGGTCCATTTCTTGATACGAAATCCCTTCTAGTAAACGCAGTCCCATGAGGATGGTTTCGGTTCGTTCGATTTCCGGTGTGCAAACTTCGTCTTCGCTGACCAGCGGTGTATGGTGAATTTGCCAATGTTTTAAGTACTGCTTCAAATCTGCAGTGTGGGAAAAGCGATGCTGATTCAAATAAGAGTATGCCGCTAATCCTAATCCTAAGTATTCTCGATTCTGCCAATAAATTAGATTATGCCGGCACTCGAATCCAGGCTTACAGTAATTTGAAATCTCATAATGTTTGTATCCGGCTTCAGAAGCGAGGGTATTGGCCAGCGACATCATGTGGAGCTGTTCCTCTTCCTCGGGGAGTCTTAGTCGTCCTTGTTTTTGCATTTGACCAAAAGGGGTGTTCTCTTCCACGATCAGGTTATACAGAGAAAGATGCGTTGGCTGCCAAGCAATCGCTTCTTGCAAGGTCTGTTGCCATTGTTCAAGGCTTTGACCGGGCAACCCGTAGATAAAATCGATATTCCAGTTTTGTACTCGGCACTGTTGTAAAGCATTCATGGTCTCTCTGGCCAATTGTGCCGTATGACCGCGACCGATTTTTTTAAGAAGGGTATCATCAAAACTCTGAATGCCTAAAGAGAATCGTTGAATCCCATAGGACTGAGCGATGCGAATTTTAGATTCTGTCAAGCTACCCGGGTTTGCTTCTAGGGTTGCTTCAAACCCTTCTACAAAATTAAAATGATAGAAGATGGCTTGGAACAACCGATCAAGTTGGTTTTCACTTAAAACCGAAGGGGTTCCACCTCCAATGAAGAGTGACTCAAAGCTCCTACCCTGCACTCTTTGGTCTTGCGCATAAAAAGCCATCTCCTGAATCAGTGCCTGAAGATACTGTTCAATAGTCTCTTGCGAAGAAACCTGAGAAGCAAAATCACAATAGAAACATTTGCTTTGGCAAAAAGGAATATGAACATAGATTCCTGACACTGAAAGCACCTCCTAATACAAAAGCCATGCCAGGGACAATGCCCTTGTTCCCGGCACAGCTTGTAGGTTATTTATCAATTTTCAAGACAGCCATAAACGCATCTTGGGGGAGTTCGACGTTACCCACCAACCGCATCTTCTTCTTCCCTTCTTTTTGCTTTTCAAGCAGCTTTCTCTTACGCGAAATATCGCCACCATAGCATTTCGCCAAAACATCTTTCCGATACGCGGAAATCGTTTCTCGAGCTACAATTTTGTTACCCAATGCTGCTTGAATAGGAATTTCGAATTGCTGTCTGGGAATCACTTTGCGTAAGCGTTCGCAAATGGCCCGTCCCCGTGGAACTGCTTTTTCACGATGCACAATGACAGCTAACGCATCGACCGGATCTCCGGCAACTAAAATATCCATTTTAACTAAGTCTGCTTCCTTATAGCCGATCAACTCATAATCAAGTGAGGCATACCCTTTGGTTCTGGATTTCAGTTGATCAAAGAAATCATAGATAATCTCGGAAAGGGGCAGGACATATAAAAGCGTAACCCGATGTTCGTCTAAATAGTCCATATGATCATAGACACCGCGGCGCTCACGGACTAATTCCATGACGGTTCCAATATAGGTATCCGGTGTGAAAATGGTTGCTTTTACATAGGGCTCTTCAATTTTTTCGATCTCCGTGGGTTGTGGTACTTGCGAAGGATTGTCGAGAATCAAGACATCCCCGTTGGTTTTAGTGACCTGATAAATAACGGTCGGTGCAGTGGTGATAATGTCGATATCGTAATGACGATCCAACCGCTCCTGAACAATCTCCAAGTGAAGTAAACCTAAGAAGCCACAACGGAAGCCAAAGCCTAATGCCACCGAGGTCTCAACTTCAAAAGAAAGGGAAGCATCGTTCAGTTGCAATTTTTCTAGGGCATCTCGAAGGGCGGGATATTCGCTGGTTTCGGTAGGATAAATACCACAGAAAACCATAGGTGTTGCCTTGCGATATCCCGGTAGCGGTTCCGCAGCAGGGTTATCTGCATCGGTAATCGTATCTCCGACTCTGGTGTCTTGCACGGTGCGAATGGTTGCCGTTACATAGCCCACTTCGCCGGCTTGTAACAAAGGCAGGGCTTGCATTCCCGGACGGAATGTACCCACCTCTAAAACATCGTAATATTTATTGGTTGCCATAAGCAAAATTTTCATGCCGGCTTTTAGTTCGCCTTGCACGACACGAATATAACAGATGACTCCCCGGTAATTGTCGTAGTGCGAATCAAAAATCAAGGCCTGTAGTGGTGCTGATTCATCGCCTTGCGGTGGAGGAATCAGTTCTACGATTTGTTCCAGAATTTCAGCAATACCGACGCCTTCTTTGGCAGATGCCATAACAGCCCGAGAGCAGTCGATGCCGATCACATCTTCAATTTCTTTTTTGACGCGTTCCGGTTCAGCACTTTGCAAATCGATTTTATTGATTACGGGTATGATTTCAAGATTGTGATCCAACGCTAAATAGACATTAGCCAAGGTTTGTGCCTCGATGCCTTGTGAAGCATCGACTACCAAGATTGCCCCTTCACACGCGTTAAGAGATCGAGATACTTCATAATTGAAATCGACGTGTCCCGGGGTATCGATTAAGTTGAGTTGGTAAATCTCTCCGTCTTTGGCCTGATATTGCATCCTCACCGATTTAAGTTTGATGGTAATTCCTCGTTCGCGTTCCAAGTCCATGGAATCGAGAATTTGGTTCTCCATTTCCCGCGAAGAAAGGGTACCGGTATATTCAATAAGGCGATCAGCCAAGGTTGATTTACCATGGTCGATATGAGCAATAATGCAAAAATTGCGGATGTGTTTCATTCGATTCACGAATTATTCCTACTTTCCTAAAGGCTTAATTAGCGGCGCATGCCACTTCGGAGCAGACTCAGCAAGTAATCCAGCTGCGCTGTAATGGAAGCTTCATCTCGCATCCCTAAAAAATTACTTTTGGGAAGCGCAAAGTCTTGCAAGTTGATCATGACATGGTTGATCAACCGGCCCATCACTTCAATCGGCACATCTTTGCGTAATTCACCCCGCGCAATGGCTTGTTCGATCATGTGGCTATAATATTCGATTCCTTCGATGGAATAGCGTTTGGCGATATTCTCTTGCAAAGTAGAAGGCTCGCTACGTACATTCCGTAAGAAAGCAGCTTCCAGCGGATAAGCATCGGCAAAATCCAGAATCAAGCGACCTTGAACTTTTAGTAAAATGAAGAAGTCCAATCGACCTACAGGGCGGATCTCTTGAAAGCGTTGTTGCGCAAACTCCGCCTGGATGCTAGAGACCCGGTCCAGTACTTCTAAATAGAGGTGCAATTTATCTTCAAAATGGTGATAAAAGCTCCCCTTAGAAACCGCGGCTCGTTTTAGGATTTCGTTGATTGACGCTGTTTCATAACTGCGAGCAGCAAACTCCACCAATGCTTCGCGAAATAAACGATCTTCATTTTTTAATTTGCCTGTCTCAGCTGCCATGTCGCGTCCTCCCTTTGGGTATAACCCACCATTTTTCACGTACTAGCGATTATAGCACTTTTTCGGGAAGGATGCTACCTAAACCTAAGCATTTTACGATTTGTTTTTCATTATTTTAAAAAAATAGACCCGGAAGTCTTTGCGCTTCCGGGTTACTCTTGCCAACCTCGTTCGTAGACAGCAGCGACTGCATCGGCTAAATATTCTAAGGAACGTAAGGCTTCTTTAACGGTATTCATGTAGCCACCTACTTCAATCACAACAGAAGCAGGATGTAGATCGTGATTATAAAAGACATCCCAGTTATAATAGATTCCTCGAGAAATCCCATAGAGCTGTTCTTCCATTTCTCTTTCTAAATCCCAAGCAAACCCAGCATTGGTACCATAAGGCCCATTGGCTACGTCTTCTCTGCTGATCACAAATAAGAAGGATGCCAATTCCTTTCCGTCTGGTCCAGCGACCGTTGTATAACTTCGGTCCATGCCGTCGTTATGCAAATCCAGAATCATGGCGAATTCTTCTTGTGGTAAGCGTTCCAAAAACATTTTCCTGGTTTCAACATAGGTTAAATCATAATCCTCATCCATATAATGAGAAGTATCATGAACCACTGGGATACCGCGTTCTTCCAGCATTTGTACAAATGAAGCACCGGTTTGAATGACAGTAAGAGTGTCGTCATAATCAACATACCGTGGAACACCCGGTTGATCATACGCTTCCGCATTGTGCGAATGTAAGACTAAGACAGGTAGGGGCTCTCCGTTTTCAGAGACCGTCTTGACTCCATGATATGCCGCAATTGGATAAACACCACCAATGGTTTTCACCCACTCTTCAGCTACCCAGGCAGGAATAATATCCTCTTCTCTCGTTGGAGGTCTACTATTGATAACAGGGAACTCGGTTCCCGGACTTTCAGTGTTATTCGTCGTGCTTATAGGATTCGGATTCTCAGAAACAACCGGCTGAGTTTCGCTAAGAAGAGACGGATTCGTGGTGGTAGTCAAAGTGTCTTCCGGTTTTTGCACGGAGACTTTCGGTTCTTCTGCTATTTCAGTGGTTTGAAGGTTCTGTGTTTGCTCTGATGCTTTCAGATTCCAGATTGCAAACGAAACGAAGAGCAATAAAAAAAGGATGATCATATATACGAGAAAAGATGGGTATTTATGGGGATCCTGATCCACGAGAACCGCCCTCCTTCCTTGTCTTTCCTTCAAATATGCCTCATTATAGCACGGCTCTATGAGGATGTCATTGACTTGCGAAGAATCGTCATAAAAAAGTTAAAGAAATAACACAACTCAGAAAAATACATTCAAAGTTCACAAATCGTCTTGCAAAGTAATAAAAAGCGTGTTACAATAACTGAGTGCTATTTATCCTATAACTGCTGCCTCGCAATGAACGGATATAACTGATTAAATGAAGGAGGTGAGACGCATGGCCAATAATAAATCTGCCATTAAGCGCGTGAAAATCACCGCCAAAAAAACTGCTCGGAACAACATTATTCGTTCCAAGGTCCGGAATTCTATTCGTAAATTCAAAGTTGCTGTTACTACCAATGGTGATAACACTGAAGCTATTTTGAAAAACGCAATCAGCCAGATTGACAAAGCAGTTTCCAAGGGCATTCTACACAGAAACAATGCTGATCGTAAGAAATCTCGCTTAACCAAGCGACTCAACAAAGCAGCTGTATAATTAATTGCTTTCTTATGATGAAAAGATGAAAAGCGCTGGACCTTTCCCCTTAGGGAAAGTGGACAGCGCTATTTACTTTTGCCCTGAGAACCCACTTTGGCAATCATCTCCGCAACCAGCAACTCTAAAGCAAAGGTTTTCTCTAGGCGACCACTGAGCATAGCTTCTTCCGTATTCACTAAAACCTCTAGTAAATCATATAAATCTTCGATTTGAAAGGCCTTGGCTTGTAAAGATGTCCTACGCAAGGCATAACTTCCCAGCCCCAATGTATCGAACATTTTTTTCTCTGAATATTTCGCCTCTTGCATTTGACGGACTCGCACGAGTTGTCGTAGTTGATAACGTAACAACCCCAGTAAGCGAAACGGCTCCTCTCCCCGCCTCAGAATTTCTGTCAACAGGTCTACAGCTGCCGCATATTTTCGGCCTGTGATCCCTTCCATGAGCTGAAAAACATTGAGCTCGGCGGAAGGCGAAAGATACTTTTCGGCATCTCGTAAGAGAATGGGTTTGCCATCGGTAAAGACCAACGCCAATTTAGCGATTTCTTGTTCGGCAATTCCCAATTGACTTCCGGAAATTTGAACCAGCGCATCAACGAGCGCATAATCTGCTTTTAATTTATAACTTTGAAAAAATTCCTGCACAGCACGAATCATATCATCGCGCTTGAGCATGGGACACTCCACCGAACTCGCCAACGTCAACACCTGCTTGACAAAGCGCTTGCGTTTATCGATATTCTGATAAAAATACAAAACAAGGATATGATCCTGTTGCATAAGTTGGCTCAGCCAACGCGACTCCTCTTGGGGGGGGAGTTTTCCGGTGGCCTCTTCCTCTTCGTTTTCTTTACCCTTCCCTTTTAATAAATGCAAATTTTCGATCATGACCACTTTTCGTTCCCCTAATAAGCTGAACTGGAGCTGATTCTCCAACTCAGGGAGACGCAACCCGGAACCATCGAGCTGAACCACATTATATTCTCGTTCGGTCTCGGGAATTAGAGAGGTAATGAATGAGCGACTGCGATCGACCTGCCAGGTATCTTCTCCATAAATCACATAAAGAGAGGAAACCTTCCCGGCTCCTAGTTCTCTTTGCAGCTGTCTCCAGTCCATACCTATCACCTCTCCTTCACTGTTATTCTCTTATACTCGATAAAATCCTTCTACTTTATCGACGAAGAAGGTCGACAGGTTCGGATTTCCCATTCTTGGCCATTGCTCTTACAAGCGATGGCCCCCTGCCATGCGGTGATATAAACCTCACACCCCACTTGTTTCAGCCGTTCAACAACCTCGGGTGATGGATGTCCGTAGCGATTACTCCGACCCGCAGAGATCAGTGCAATTTCGGGTTTAGTTCTACTCAGCAGCCTTTCGCTGGTTGAAGTAGCTCCTCCGTGGTGAGCCACTTTCAATAAAGTCTCGGTTGTCGAAAAATCATTCCCTACTTTCAGGGCCGCCTCCGCTTCTTTTTCCATATCCCCTGTTAACCACAATTCTGTTTGACCAAAGCGAAGATATAGCACAACAGAATCGTTATTGGAACCATCTCCTGAGAATTGGGCTTGCTTGACCTCGAGAAGAACGTTGGGGTCTACCCGAATTCTTTCACCCCCTTCTAACAGACGTACTTTGGATTGGGGCTGATTTCTTAGCCACACTTCTAAATCAGGGGGTAGACTCGCCTCTTCGGATAAGCCATGCAAAAAAAGGCAAAACGGAATTTCCTCTTCTACCTGCAATAGTCCTTGATAATGGTCTCCATGGGCATGCGTCAAAACGACCAAATCCAGTGCACGGACCCCTAAACGTTGCAGATAAGGAACTACAACTTGGTTTCCAATTTGGCTCTCTCCCAGCATCGAGCCTCCTCCGTCAACAAGCATCGTTTTTCCGTTGGGAAATCGAATAAAAACACTATCTCCCTGTCCAACATCCAAGAGGACGACCTCCAAAGGATACGGCCAAGGATGCCACCAGGACATGAAAACAATCGCTATAAACCCCCAGGCCAATCTTTTGCACAGAATCATGCTAAGCTTACAGGGTCTGTAGCGAAGTAAAAACTGGAGCAAATACGCTGTGATGACCATCCAAATTGGGGGTACCGGAACTTGCAAGCAAGCTCCCGGAAACTCGGCAAAAAAGCGACCGGTTCGAATCAAAAGTTCTAAATAAAGGCTACTGAGCCCGAAGAGCCAACCCATGACCGGCCCCAACGGTATTGACAAGAGTAACAGCACAAGCAAAGGGGACGCCGGAATGATCAGAGTAGCAAAGAGTAGATTACTAAACGGAGCGATCAGTGAAATTTGGTGGAATAATACGAGGCTGTACGGCAAGACCGCCAGCTGAGCCGCTAAGGTTGCTCCCATGGTGGCAGCCAACCAGGCAGGCCAATGCAACCGTATTTCGAGGAATTTCATGAAAGGACCTGCCCATACAAAAAGCCCCCAGACAGCAAAAAACGATAATTGAAATCCCATTTCATAGATCATGAAGGGTTGAAACAAAAGGATGATAAGGACGGAAACCGCCATTAAGGACGGCCAATGCGTTTTTCTCAACCACAATCTCGAGAGGAGAACCAAGCCAGCCATTGTCCCAGCCCGAACGACCGATGACTCCATGGCTGTCAGCACAATGAAAAAACCTACTGCAACTATGAATATGCCCAATTCTACTCGTCTTGAGAGCGGTAGAAACCGTACGCAATATCCTAAACCCATTAAGAAGAATGCTACATTCCCTCCCGAAACCGCCAAAAGGTGCAGTAACCCCGCTACTTGAAAATCCTTTTGCCATTGTTCCGGTAAATCGTCACCGACCCCCAAAGTCAGACCTATTAAAAAGGAGGCATGATCTTTGCTAAGCCGTCCTTGACCGGTTTGCATACGTTCATAGAGCCCCTGATAAAGATAACGCCGAAAACTCCAAATTCCGCGAAGTAGATGGAACGAAGTGGTTTCCTGATTCAGATCAACTGCTTGCTCCGCATAGAATCGGCCAACAATATTGCGCCGGTATTGAATTTCCTGCCAGTTCGGATCTCCAAAATTGATCCGCCCGGGTTGGCAACTGAAACTTCCCAAAAGTCTGATTCGGTTCCCCGGAATTGGCAGTAGAGAGTCCTCGCAGTCCAAGGTCACCTGTAAAACACCTGCAATAGCGAGATGCCGGTCTTCATGATCACACTTTTGAACACGAATCAACTTCAAGTGCCAAGCACCCTCTTGATCTCTGTAAGGAAACCCATCAACTTCTCCTTCCAGCCATGCTTCTTGTCCATGCCAGGCTTCGGGTAAGGGATCGTCCAGCTGTAAATAATGAAGATGGCTGCAAGCGTAGCCTAGAGTCACGCTGATTAAAACCAAAAACCAACGAACATCCCATTTAATTTTACACAGCCTTAATCCAAATACAAAGGTCATTAGGATACTAGTAACAACAAAGAGTTCCAACCCAGGCTTCATAATCCCCCGCAAAAGGATGCCCCCGCAAAAGCCCATGGCAACCACCACAACCGCTGTAGGATGTTTTCTCATGGGAATGTCTCAACGCACCGTAATCTGATCTTGAATCACCGCGAAGATGCCCTCACCAATACCGGGGACTTTCATGATTTCATCGGTGGAATGAAACCGACCTTGCTTTTCGCGGTACTCGAGGATAGCTTTTGCTCTGGATTCTCCAATTTGTGGCAATTCCATTAAGTCTGTCAATTTTGCCAGGTTCAAATCCAATTTCCCATTGTAGCTTGCATCCTCGACATCTGTTATGACCGATTCTTCATGCTGCTCCGTTATGGTTGGAATGTAGTAGCGTTCTCCATCTTGTACTACGATTGCCAAATTGAGCTGGTCTAGATTCGCCTCTACCAATGCTCCTCCGGCTTTCTCGATTGCTTCTCCCAACCTCGAAGTCGCTGGCAGCGTTAGCAAGCCCGGATCAACCACAGCACCTGCGATATGGACTACGATTTCTTCTGAAAGGGGCTTTTCTTTTTCCGGAGTAGCAATTTCATAAGTATGTTGAGACAAGGAGTGATCGTCTTCCAGAAAAACCGGCGTGTTTGAACGTTGCCATTGCCACGAACCAACCCCCACCAACAAAGCACCGCAAAGAAGACCCGCTGCAAACCAATGAATCGGTTTTTGTAAGATCAAACCTATCACCTCCGCGAACGTATATTCCACGGTTGGTTCATTTATCCTTCTTTTAATTGTATTATATACCTATTTTTTATATATATAAAAACCGCGCTCTCAAAAGCACGGTTTTGTTGTGTTTATAGGCAGGCTCCAGCAGTATCTCGCTCACAGAAATCCTGCCAAGTAAGTTCAGGAGCCCTTTTCATGGCTGTTTTGAATATTCGCTCTTCAATCCCCTGCCAGCGCGCATCTTGGTGAATTCCCCAGCTTAGGTCTGGATTTAACACCGCAACAATGGTGTTTTGCCAAAGGTCTTTTACCCAAATCGCTTCTTCATCCCATTCATCGCTCAAGACCCACAAAGGATTTTTGCCTTGACTTTGGTAAAACTGATCGACCGCCAGTTTATAGGTAATACCATCATAAGCTTGACCCCGAACAAGCCGTTGGTTTTGCTTTCGCTCCACTTCCACAAATCCCACTCGCTCGGCAAGTGCCATCATGGCAGCGTTTCCGGACCAGGTTTGAGTAAAAATCTCTTGCTGACCATAGGACAAAAAATATCGTAGAAAGAGAGTGTAGGCGAGCGTTCCATAGCCCATACGACGTTGTTGTTGAGAGGGTATGTCGATACCAATGGCCGGTTTGTTATCTTCTAACATATAGGAAGTTACCCAGCCCAGATGAATCCCTTGTGAATTTTCAATCTGAAAACGGTGTCTTTGCTCCGAAGGAGGAGTCATAGCTCTTTTGTAATAAAATTGCCTCACGGCTTCTGGGTCAATATCGTCAGAAGCTTCCCAAGGAGCGTCCCATTCCATCCACTCTTTATCGAGAGTGTACCAATGAAGATAATCCTCGACATCTTTTTCATGCATATCTCGCAGAATCAATTTGGTAGAAATAATTTCTAACAAAGGCAACCCTCCCTTCGCTTACGTTCTACCACAATGTTTTCATTCTACTCTCAAATTCAGAGTTTGTCAAGAAAAGCTTTCGGCGATTTATATTTTGTGATTCAAATCTCTTTTACTTTATAGAAAAGTGTGATATAATCTGAATACAGAAAGATTACCAACTTATGGTGACTTCAAAAATTAAAGGAGCGAATACAATGATTACAAAAACAATTGGCATTACTGAATTAGTGCAGAAATATCCTGCTGCCGCTATGGTTCTGATGCAATCAGGCATGGGATGTCTCGGATGTGCAGCGGCTCAGTTTGAGACGTTAGAACAAGGTTGCATGGCTCATGGGATTGACGTTGACGCGTTAGTCAAAAACCTGAATGCAGCATTAGGTCTGAAGTAAGTTGGCAAAAAGGGCACGGATCAAACGATCCGTGCCCTCAGACTGTCAAAAAAGTCCAGATGAACGCGAGTTCAGCTGGGCTTTTAGTAATGTACATGGTATAATGGAGTGGGTGATGAAAGTGATAGAAAAAGCTGAAAACAAGCGAAACAACATCATATTT
>Ga0334889_1000446_pt1 | contig 64960 bp, 62 predicted proteins | sample GraSluR1_MG_2_FD_207222 | JGI IMG/M metagenome (GOLD analysis project Ga0334889, IMG submission 207222) | Sludge microbial communities from methane-producing bioreactor in Wageningen University, Netherlands - Granular Sludge_8_08-R1 | ecosystem: Engineered > Bioreactor > Anaerobic > Unclassified...
TCCACACGAGGTAGGATCATGAGTAGGCGCATAATGTCTCTTTCCGCCGGCCGAATGGATCGAACAGGCACGACGTTTGACTCATTATACAACTTTTCACCAACCAATGAACAGTCACGTAGAGATAGTTGACGGCGGGTTCACCATCATCTAGTCTCTGGCTGCACGCAAGCGTGCCATCATATGCAAGAGGAGAACAGCAATGAGTTTCCGGCTGGGAATGGCGATCCGTTGGCCCGAGTACTATGACTATATGCGGGAGGCGGGCTTTGACGTGGTCAAGATCGAGATGCAGCGCAACGACGAGGACGAAGTCATTGAGAAATACCGGGGCATCCAGGCCGTGGTGGCCATGGGTGAGCCGTTCACGCCCCGCGTACTGGACGCGCTCAAGGATGATCTCCAGTTCGTGATCCGCCACGGTGTCGGTTATGACAAGATTAACGTGGACTATGCCGCGCAGGTGGGGGTCTGCTGCTGCAACACGCCGGGCGCCATGTCCACCGGCGTGGGCGAAACCACCCTGGCCCTCATGCTCGAGATCTCGCGGGGGTTCTTTCGCAGCGACCGGGAGATCAAGGCAGGCGGCTATAGTCGCGGCCCCGTCACCCGTGGCATCGAGGGGGCCACCATCGGGCTGATCGGATTCGGCAATATCGGCCAAAAGGTGGCGCGCATCCTGCAGGGGTTCAACCCGCGCCTGCTGGCCTATGATGTGCGCTATAATGAAGATGCCCTGCGCGAGCTACATGTGGAAAAGGCCAGCCTGGAGCAGATCGCCCGCGAGAGCGACTTGGTCAGCGTGCATGTGCCCCTGATGCCCCAGACGGCCAACATCGTGGACGCGGCGTTCCTGGCCCAGATGAAGCCGACGGCCTTTTTGATCAACACCTCGCGCGGCGGCACGGTGGATGAGCAGGCGCTGATCGAGGCCCTCAAGAACGGCACGATAGCTGGCGCGGGGCTGGACGTCTTTGCCAAAGAGCCCTTGCCCGCGGATAGCGAGCTGCGCAAGCTGGACAACGTTTTTATGACGGGCCACCTTGCCACCCAGACCACGGTCTGCATCCAGGCCGGGTTCGATAGCATCATCCGCTCGTTGCGCGAGTTCCAGTCAGGCCAGGTCCCCTATGGCTGCCTGAACCCGTCGTATGTGACGCATCGGCAGGCGCAAGGCTAACGCAGCGAACCCCTTGCCGCACAAAGCGCGCCGCGCTCCACACTGGTTGGGGCGCGGCGCGTGCCGTTGCGGCCACCCGGCGCGGCAGGGTTTGGGGCCGGGGAACGGCTGTGCTATGCTTGCTCGTGATTGTGTTCGGCGGGCAAACCACCAGACGGTGTGGTGAGGTACCCCAGGAGGGAGTTGAACCCCCGACACAAGGTTTAGGAAACCTCTGCTCTATCCTCTGAGCTACTGGGGCGCGGTGACACAGTCTAGCATAAGCGCAGCGAGATGACAAGACAGGCCTGGCCGTTCGTTTCGGTCGCCCGGGCGTTGGGCCGCGCGGCTCTCTTGCTCGCCGCAGCTTGGAGCCTCAGCGCACCGCCCCAACGGCTGGTGGTCATCGGCCCGCCCCAAGCCGTGGAGACCCGCAACCCCAAGATGGGCGTCCACACCCGCCTCACCGATGAGGTGGAAGAGTGGAAGATCCAGCGCACTTTCGAGATGGTACGCGAGATGGGCGCGCCCTGGGTGGTCGAGTATTTCCCCTGGGCCTACCACGAGCCGCGCCCGGGCCGCTACGACTGGCGCCGCGCCGACATGATCATTGAACACGCCCGCGCCCAGGGGCTGACCGTCCTGGCCCGCATTGATTTCGTGCCCGAGTGGGCGCGCCCCGCCGAGACCACCTTTCGCTATCTGGACCCCGAGCACTATGGCGACTATGCCCGCTTTGTGGCCGCCTTTGCGGCCCACTTTGCGGGGCGCGTGGAAGGCATCATCATCTGGAACGAGCCCAACCTGAGTTTCGAGTGGGGCTATCGCTTGCCCGATCCGGCGGCCTACACCGAACTGCTGCGCCAGAGCTATCTCGCCATCAAGGCCGCCGCGCCCGAGATGCGCGTGCTGGCCGCCGGGCTGGCTCCCACCATGGCGCCGCCGGGCAGTGAGTGGGGCATGGACGACCTGCTTTACCTGGAAGCCATGTACGTCGCGGGCGCCGGCGACTATTTCGACGGCCTGGCCATGCATGCCTATGGCTTTGCCCTCCCCCACGATGACCCGCCCGCCCGCGACCAGGTCAACTTTCGCCGGGTGGAGTTGCTGCGCGAGATCATGGTCGCCCACGGCGACGCCCACAAGCCCGGCTATATCACAGAAGGGGGCTGGAACGACCATCCGCGCTGGGCCAAGGCGGTGCGCCCCTACCAGCGGCTTCTTTACACCATCGGCGCCTATGAGCTGGCGCTGGAGCAATGGGATTGGTGCCAGGCGGTGGCGCTGTGGGCCTTTCGCTACCCCTGGGACCAGCGCACCTACCAGGACTATTACGCCTTTGTGACCCCTGATTTCGTGCCCAAGCCCCTCTATACCGAGCTGGCCAACTATGCCCACGGGCGTCCCTACGAGTATCTGGAGGAGGCCCCCTGATGGTAGGTCGGCGCAGGTTCCTCTGGGGCGGGGCCGTGGCCCTGGCGCTGATGGCGCTGGGGGCGCTGCTCTGGACGCGCCAGGGCCATCAGCGCCGCGAGACTTGGGACCGCATCCAGGCCCGGGGCGCGCTGCGGGTGGGCATGGACGCCAGCTACCCGCCCTTTGAGTGGGTGGACGAGGCGGGCGCGTTCCATGGCTATGACGTGGCCCTGGGGCGCGCCTTGGCCGCGCGTTGGGGGGTCGAGATCGAGTTCATCAATATCCACTTTGACGGCCTGTACGACGCCCTCTATACCGGTCGGGTGGATCTGCTGCTCTCGGCCCTGCCCTACGACCGGATGCTCACCCGCGACGTGCGCTACTCGCAGGCTTACTTTGCCGCCGGGCAGGTGCTGCTGGTGCCCACGGCGGACGAGACCACGGCCTCGCCCGCTGACCTGCGCGGCGGGACCGTGGCAGTCGAGCTGGGCGCCACAGGCCACCAACTGGCCCGCAGCCTGGATCGCGACCGCGCCTTGGCCTGGGAGGTGACGCCCTTTCGCGAGTTGGACGAGGCAGCGCGCACCCTGGTGGCCGGTGAGGCCGATGCGCTAATCTGCGACAGGGTGAGCGCTCTGGCCTTACTGGCCGCCTACCCGCTGCGCGTGGCGGGCGAGCCATTGACCGATGAGCCCTTTGTGATCGCCGTGCGCCCGGAGGCCCCCCGCCTGCTGGGCGAGGTGGACGCGGCGCTGGCCGCGTGGCAGGCCGACGGCATGCTAGAGCACCTGGCCCAAGAGTGGCTGGCGCCCTGATGGCAGCCGCGAGGAGACAGGCTCGCGCAGAGATCGCAGAAAAGAAAGTGCGGGCCAGATTCGTCTCTAGCTACACCTTGTGCAACCATTCCCGGAGACCCTATCATGCCAGCAACCGTCCCGCTGAACGCCCACGATCTATACCAACGCCTCTTGGCCGCCTATGGCCCGCAAGACTGGTGGCCCGCCGAGACGCCCCTGGAGGTGGTGGTGGGCGCGGTGTTGACGCAGAACACCGCCTGGCGCAACGTCGCCCTCGCCATCGAGCAGCTCAGGGCGCGGCGACTGCTGGAGCTGGAGGCGCTGCTGGCCGCGCCGGAGGGCGAGCTCAAGGACGCCATCCGCTCCTCCGGGTTCTATAACATCAAGTACGAGCGGCTGCGCCATGTGCTGGCCTTTCTGCGGGAGCGCGGCGGCATCGCGGGGGCGGCGGCCCTGCCAGGGGAGCCACTGCGCGCCGAACTGCTGGCCGTGCCCGGCGTGGGCCCCGAGACCGCCGATAGCATCCTGCTCTACGCCCTGGACAAGCCCTTTTTCGTCGTGGACAGCTATACGCGGCGCTTGCTGGCGCGCCTGGGCCATGCCTGGGCCGAGCGGGCGCCCTATGCTCAGGTGCAGGGCTGGTTCACCGGGCAGATGCCCCCCGATACGGCCCGCTACAACGAGTATCACGCCCTGATCGTGCAGCACTGCAAAGAGCACTGCCTCAAGAAACCCGCCTGCCCCGGGTGTCCCCTGGCGGAGCGCTGCCCCTCGAATGGCCGCACGCCGCAACAACGGCCCCCACTGCAACCCTCGGCTTTGGACGACGTATAGTCATCAGAATCGCGGCCCATGTGGGCCGTTTCCGTTCGCCGTACAGCGCGCCTGGCGCGCACAGGAGGACCTATGGATAGCCACGAGATGACGTTGCAGAACCCCCAGTCAGAAGAGGCCGGGCGCGTGGTCGAGTTCGAGCTGCACCTGCCCCGCCGCCAGGAGATCGCCCTGCCCAAGGTGAACGCCGAGCCGCTGCGCCGCGCCGCCGAGGATGTGGTGCTTACCGGCATCGGGCTCACCTTGCTGGCCGGCCGCGCCCTGGTGAACACCATGCGGGCGGCTCACCGCGCCGGCGAAGAGGCCGCCGAGCACCCTGGCCCTGTCACCCGCGCCCTGATCGGGCTGGTCTCGAAAAAGGCCAAGCCCGCCGACAAGCCCCTCTCCCATCATATCCCGGTGCTACCCATTGCCGGATACAGTGTGCTGGGCAGCGACGAGATCATCGCGCGGCTGGAGGGGCTCTCTCAGGAGCAACTGGTCTTGGTGCGCGACTATGAGGCGGCGCACCTGCAGCGCGCCGCCGTGCTAGAGGCTCTGGCTGCGCGGCTGACCTCAGCCTGACCGTGCGTATCATCCTGTATACCGGCAAGGGCGGGGTCGGCAAGACCACCCTCTCGGCGGCGACGGCCCTGCGCAGCGCCGAGTTGGGCCATCGCACCCTGGCCATCAGCACCGACATCGCCCACAGTCTGGCCGATGCCCTGGGCCAGTCCCTGACCAACGAGCCCCAACCGGTGGGGCCGCCTCGTTTGTGGGCCGCCGAGCTGGACACGGGCGAGGAGTTGGAGCGCTACTGGGGCAACGTCAAGCGGCGCATCGCCGAGGCGTTGGTCAAGCAGGGGGTGCAGGCGCCCGTGGCGGGCGAGCTGGCCATCCTGCCCGGACTGGACGAGATCCTGGCCCTGGTGCGCATCAAGCGTTATGTCGAGGACGGCGCCTATGACGCGCTGATCATTGACAGCGCCCCCACCGGCGCCGCCATGCGCCTGCTGGGGGCGCCCGACCTGCAACGCTGGTATGCGCGCCACCTGGCGGGCCTCTCCTCCGGGCTCACGCGCCTCCTGTTGCCCACGGTGCAAAAGGCCATCAAGCTGCCCCTGAGCGAGGCGCTGATCCAAAGCCAGATCCAGCAACTCTTTGACGAGGTCAAGCGCCTGCGGGAGATCCTGACGGACGCCCGCCAGACCTCTGTGCGGCTGGTGCTCAATCCCGACCACCTCTCGGTGCAAGAGACCCAGCGGGCTTTTACCTACATGAGCCTGTTCGGCCTCTCGGTGGACGCCATTTTCGTCAACCGCGTCCTGCCCACCGAGATTCAGGACCCCTTTTTCGAGCACTGGAAGGCCGACCAGGCGGGGCACCTGGACCGGGTGGCCGAGACCTTTGCGCCCCTGCCGGTGTTCCAGGTGGCGCTCATGCGTCGCGAGGTGGTGGGCGTCGAGGCCCTGGCCGAGCTGGCCCGGGGGCTGTATGGCGCGCTGGATCCTGTCGCCCCCCTTTCAGAGGAGCAGCCGCTGCGCTTTTCCACGGAGAACGGCCACTATATCCTTTCGCTGCGGCTGGCGGGCGTCGAGGCGGGGGCCGTCGAGCTGGAGAAGGACGGCAACGAGTTGCACGTGCGCCTGGGGCGCTTTCGGCGCTCGCTGATCTTGCCGCAGGTGCTGGCCACGCTAGAGCCCGCCTGGGCCGCCGTCGAGGGCCAAGAGCTGCGGGTGGCCTTTCGCGAGCCGGGGACGTAGCACATTACCACCCCGCCGGCGGGTCGCCCCAATCAGGCACCGGCAAGGGCTCGCCATCCCGCAAGGCCGATTGGTGGGCCACGATGCCGGGCGCCAGATAGCGCACCGCCTCCCACACATGGATGCGGGGCAGCCGCCGGCGGGCGCAGGCATTGACGAACTCGTGCACCAGGTAGGCATGCGAGCCGCCATGCCCCCCCAGGTCGTCGGCCAGGGGCGCGGGCAGCGGCTCGCGCACGTCGCTCAGGTCCAGCGGCTCCCAGCCCTGGCGGGTGGTCCAGCGCGCCCCGGAGGGATCACTGATGAAGGATGCCTCCGTTCCAAAGAGGCGAAAGCTCTCGCGCTCCGGGTGCCCGATGCGGCGGAACTCGCAGTGGCGCACGATGGCGCCGTTGCTCATGCGGTACAGCGCCACCTCGTTGCCATAGGGGTTGCCCCAGTAGCCATCCTCGGCATACCAGTCATCCCCCGGCATGCGGTAGCCCAGGGCCGAGACCGACAGCGCGTGGGCCTGCATGATGGAGACCATGCTGGCGGTGGCGTGGGTGGGATAGTGCATGGGGATGCAGCCGCGCTTGTCGGCGCTCCACTGCTCGCCCCAACGGTTGCGCCACACCTCCCGCAGGTTCGAGGTGGGGCTGTCCGTGTCGTGCCAATACTCGCACTCGCCGTATGTTAGTGGGCCAAAAGCGCCCTGGGCGGCTCGTTGGCGGCAGAACATGGTTTCGCGCCGAAAGTAGGTCGTCTCGCCCAGCATATAGATCTGGCCTGTGCGCCGCACCGTCTCCACAAGGCGGTCGCACTGCTCCAGCAGGGCGTTGCCATCGGGGCCGTAGGTGGTGGGCACGGCGCTATAGACGTGCTTGCCCGCCTCCAGCGCCTGCATGGCCTGCTCGGCGTGCAGCCAGGGCTGGGTGACGATGGCGATAGCGTCCAGATCGGAGCGGCACATCTCGTCCAGGCTGGCGTAGCACTCGGCGATGCCGTGCTCGCGGGCCACAGCCGCCACCCGGTCGGCCCGCACATCGCAGATCGCCATGCGCGAGACCTCTGGGTGCTTGCCAAAGAGACCCACGAACTCACGGCCAAACTGCCCCAGCCCTACCAAGCCCAGCGAGATGCCCATCTCTCTACCTCCGCGCTAACTTGGCCCACAAACACAAGAGCGCGGGGCGTCCCTGGCCAGGCCATCCCGCGCTCGTCGCTCGCCCGGCTCAGGCCGAGGCCGGGGCGTGCTCCTTTTGCCAGGGCTCCTGGGCACCGCCCTGCAAGTAGGCGGCCATATCGTTGGCGGCCACCCGCCCCGCGCCCATGGCGCTGATCACCGTGGCCGCGCCGGTGACAATGTCGCCCCCGGCCCAGACCCGCTCCAGCGTCGTGCGCCCCGTGGCCGCATCCGCCACAACGGTGCCCCGCCGCGAGCGCTCCAAGCCCTCTGCCTCGCTGAACACCAGGGGATTGGGGCGCGTGCCCAGGGCCATCACCACCGTATCCATCGCCATATCGAACTCTGAGCCATCCACGGGGATGGGGCTGCGGCGGCCGCTGGCGTCGGGCTCGCCCAGCTCCATGCGAATGCAGCGCAGCCCGGTCACCACGCCCTGCTCATTCCCCTGCACCTCGATGGGGTTGGTGAGGAAATCGAAAATGATACCCTCTTCCTCGGCGTGCTCGACCTCTTCCAGGCGGGCGGGCACCTCGTCGCGGGAGCGGCGATAGACGATGTGCACCTCCTGGGCGCCCAGGCGCAGCGAGCTGCGCGCCGCATCCATTGCGACGTTGCCCGCGCCCACCACCGCCACCTTGGCACCCACCCGCACCGGTGTATCCCACACGGGGAACTGGAACGCCTTCATCAGGTTGACGCGGGTGAGCAGTTCGTTGGCGCTATAGACCCCGTTCAGGTTCTCGCCGGGGATGTTCATCATCATCGGCAGGCCCGCACCCGTCCCCAGGAACACGGCGTCATAGTCCTGCAACAGTTCGCGCAGCGAATAAAGCTTGCCAACCACGATATTCAGGCGGATGGTAACGCCCAGCTTGCGCAGATAGTCAATCTCGGCGGCCACCACGGCCTTGGGCAGGCGAAACTCGGGGATGCCATACACCAGGACGCCGCCCGGCTCGTGCAGCGCCTCCAGGATCTCGACCTGGTAGCCTTGCTTGGCCAGGTCGCCCGCGGCGGTCAAGCTAGCGGGCCCGGAACCGATGACGGCGATGCGCTCCGGGCGGGGCGCCGCCTGCTCCGGGGCGCGAATGCCCTGCTGCTGCTCCCAATCGGCCACAAAACGCTCCAGGCGCCCGATGGCCACCGGCTCGCCCCGCAGGCCCACGATGCACTCGGCCTCGCATTGGCTCTCTTGCGGGCAGACCCGGCCGCAGATGGCGGGCAGGCTGTTCTTGTCCTTGAGATACTCGACCGCTTGCCACATATCGCCATCGCGCAAGGCGCGGACAAACTCGGGGATGCGTACCTGCACGGGGCACCCGGCCACGCAACGCGGCAGGCGGCATTGCAGGCAGCGGTGGGCCTCGGCCACGGCCATTTCGATGGTATAGCCCAGGGCCACCTCGTCGAAATTGTGGGCGCGCGCTTGCGGCTCTTGGGCCGGCATGGGCTGGCGGGGCGTCTGGTTGGGCCTGCGGTTGGTCATGATCGGCTGGTCTCCTGCGGCTGGGTCTGCTGGGCTGCTTGCTGGTACAGCTCCAGCGCCTTGCGCTCTTCTTCGATGTAGAAACGTTGGCGGCTGAGCAAGAGGTCCCAATCCACCTGATGCCCGTCGAACTCGGGGCCATCCACGCAAGCGAAATAGGTGCGCCCGCCGACAGACACCCGGCAGGCGCCGCACATGCCTGTGCCATCCACCATGATCGAGTTCAGGCTCACGATGGTGGGCACGCCAAAGGGCTTGGTGGTGAGGGTGATGAACTTCATCATAATCGCCGGGCCGATGCCCCACACGCGGGCGATCTGGCGATCGGATGCCAGCAGCTCCTTGAGGGGCTCGGTCACCAGGGCCTTGCGGGCATAGCTGCCATCGTCGGTCACGACGATCAGCTCGTCGGTGACGGCGCGCATCTTGTCCTCCCAAAAGAGCAACTCGGCGTTGCGCGCCCCGATGATGGCGATCACGTGGTTGCCCGCCTCGCGCAGGGTGCGGCAGATGGGGTAAATGGGCGCGATGCCCAGGCCGCCGCCCACCAACACCACGGTGCCATAGTTTTCGATCTCGGTGGGGCGGCCCAGCGGGCCGGTAAAGCTGGCCAGGCTATCGCCCACGGCCAGGTCCTTGAGCATCAGGGTCGAACGCCCGATCTCTTGGGCCACCACGGTGATGGTGCCCGCCTCCCGGTCATAGTCGGCGATGGTGAGGGGGATGCGCTCGCCCTGGGCGTGCACCCGCAAGACGACGAATTGCCCCGCTTGCGCCTTTTGCGCTACCTCGGGCGCCTCGATCAGATACTCGGTGGTAACAGGCGTGTGCGCCTGCTTGGCAAGAATGCGATACACGATTTCCTCCTGCACTGCACGATGGCAATTTGACAGCCCATTATAGCCCCGCGCGGGGACGTGTCCAAGTTGCCCGAGACAAGCAGCCCCCAGGCGCTGCATCCCTTCCTGCAACTCGGCCTCCAGATCCGCCTCTGTGGCCTTTGGGTGACTCTCGACCCAGGCCCTTATGTCGGCCTCCAGCAGCGCAACTATCCTCGCTATCGTGCCCCTGCTAAATCCCATCTGTAGGCATCCTCGTGCGCGGTGTGTGCCTCATCATCACAACGCTGAGAGACGATTCTCGCAAAGGGTCACCTGCCTCGCGGCTTCTGAGGACGCTCTCTCGCAAAGAGCCAGAGACGCCTCGCGGTCAGGCCGTCTCTGGCCTATCTCGCTCTCTGCGCGGCTGGTCCAGTCTCTGCCGGACAAGGCTAGGTGATGGACAGGATCTCGCGCACGGCGCCCAGCACCAGCAGCCCTAGGCGGGCGATGCGCGACGCCCCCAGCTCGGGCAGCGGCTCCTGGGGTTCCCCATCCTGGTCAGGCTGCGCAACCCGGGCAACAACCAGGGCCACTACGGCGCCCAGGATAGCCCCCAGCGCCACACCGGCGATCACAAAGCGCATGCTCTTTTGCACATTACACCTCCTGCGCCTCAGGCGCGCTTCCAGACGCGATAAATGCCGCGCACCCTGGCCCGCAGGCCCTCGGCCCAGAGGATAGGAGCGCGCATGGCGGCCAGTGCCCGATCAATGCCCATCGAGACCCTCACCACTGACGCGTGCGCGTTCTTGAGGGCGGGCCGAACGCGCGGCAGGAACCCGCGCAGCCACTTGGTCACCTGCAACAGGATCACCAGCGGCAGCGCGCAGAGCAGCATTCCCTCCAACACCAACAGGATGAGCGACCAATCTCTGGCTATGGCGACCACATCGTAGAACACGCTCCCCTCCTTTTGGGTGCGGACACGCCTGCATCCTATAGCAGCTCGGTCTGGTAATCAAGCAGCACCAAGTCCAGCCGCTGGCCCTCGACGAAATCCACCACGCGCTGCATCACCTGTTGGGCCACGCTCACGTCGCCCGAGACGCAGGCCACCGCCAGGGTCGCCAGTTGCCAGCTATCCAGGTGATCCACCTCGGCCACAGAGACATTGAACCCCTGGCGGATGCGGTCCACCAGCGAGCGCACCACCTGGCGCTTGTGTTTGAGCGAACCGCTCTCGGGCACCTGAAGCTCGATGGTCAGCAAACCGACGATCATCCGGGCTCTTGCTCCTGCGCGATGCCGGTATTATACCATAGCCGGGCGCCGGTCACCCCTCTTCGACGCGATAGGTCGCTTGCACCTCGGTCTTGAGGCTGGCAATGACGCCGCAGTACTTGGTCTGGGAGAGGCGCACGGCGCGCTCCACGGCCTGGGGCGAGAGGCCTTGGCCCCGCACCACATACTCGATGGTGGCCCGCACCAGGGGGCGGGGATGCTCTTCGCCGCGCTCGCCCACCACGTTGACGGTCAGCCCCGTGACCTCCTGGCGCATCTTTTGCAGGATGAGCACCACGTCCATCGCGGAGCAGCCCGCCATCGCCGAAAGCAACGCCTCAAAGGGGCGCAGGCCCTGGCCCAGGCCGCCGTTCTCTACGGCGCCATCCAGCACAATCGCCGTCTCCGAGCCCAGCCCCCGGGCCACGAACTGCAACCCCTCGATCCACTTGACCTGTGCGCGATACTCTGCTCCCGCCACGCCGCTCCCTTCTATGGCAGATAGATGCGATAGAACGCCTGATAGGCCCTGACGGCGCTGAGATAGTTGCCGCTCCAGCCGCCAATGGTGTAGATAAAGGTGCCCGCGCCGGTATCTATGCGCGAGGCGCCCAGGGTGCGCCACTCGCCCACCACGGGGCTATCAAAGGTGGACCACACGTCGTTGGCCACGTCATAGCGTTCGTTCACGGCAAAGGGTTGCTCCCAGCCGCCGCCCAAGACGTATAGGTGCCCCAGCACCGTCACACTGGCGTGGCCAGCGCGGCCCGAGCGCATGGGCGCGTGAGAGCGCCAGGGGTCCAGCCCCGCCTGGGCCAGGGCTGGATCATAGGACTCGCAGGTGCGGTATTCGGCCTCGCCATCGTACCCGCCCACCAGGTAGATGCGGCCATCGGCCAGGGCAGCGGCGGCAAAGCCCCGGGGCGTGGGCATCTGGCCCTCAAGGCGCCAAGTCTCGCCCTTTATGTCATAGTAATACACAGTATCCAGATAGCGCTGGCCGTCCCAGCCGCCCAGCAGGTAGAACCCCTGGCCATAGGCCACAATGGCATAGGCGCACAGGGGCACCGGCAGAGACGGGCCTTGGGTCCAACGATCCTCCAAGGGTTCATAGATCTCGAGGCGATCCAAGGGCATGCCATCGCTTCCAAGGCCGCCGGGCACATAGATGCGGCCCTCCAGCACAGCCGCGCCGATGTTGGCCGCGGGCGTGGGTTTGGGGCTGCCATGCTCCCAAACGTCTTTCGCGACGTCATACACCCGCACCGCGTCTGTGAGGCCCTCCGGACCGGCGCCGCTGATGACATAGATCAGGCCGCCCACCTCGGCCTGGGCAAAGCGCCCAGCAGGGCCTGGCATCTGGGCCCCATCGCGCCACCGCGAAAGGGTCCCCTGTTCGCCCTCGGCCTGGCCGGGGTTGGGGAGATCGAACAGGCGGGTATCGGCGCCCGGCTGGGCGCCGCTGGGGCGCGGGCCGGGCCAGAGCAACACCAGCAGCGCCAAGAGCAGAGAGGCGGCCAGCGCCAGGGAACGCGCCCAACCCAGGGGGCGCAGGCCGCGCTGGCTGGCCCAATAACGCTCCAGGGCCGCCTCGGGCGTGGGCGGCTCGATGGCGCCCGCCTCAGGGGCGCCGCCCTCCTGGCCCTCTACGACAACCAGGCCGCGCTGGATGGCAAATAGGGTCGCCTCGGTGCGCGATTCCACACCCAGCTTGGCAAAGATGTTGCGCAGGTGCGTCTTGACCGTGTTGGGACTGATGTACAGCGCCCTGGCGATCTGCTGGTTGGTGGCGCCTGTGGCGACCAAAGCCAGGATCTCGCGCTCGCGGTCGCTCAGCTCTTGCTCGGGTTCATGGTTCGGCGTCTTGTTCATTGCGGCTATCTTACCATAGAGGCCAGGCGCGCCACAAACCGGGGAGCAGCCCTGCCCTCAGGCACGCCGGTTGACATAGTATGCCCCTCCCCTATAATCAAGGGTGTCTGCACAAGGAGGTATCCGCTATGACCGGTGAAACTGGATCGCCCCAACCAACCGATTCGCAGGATGACCTGGCGCTGCGCAAAGCGGTGTTCCCCGGCCTTGTGTACAACCAGGCTGGCGAGGAGGCGCCGGTGGTCAGCATTGGCGGCGTGGCCCATTATGCCATCCCGGATGATGGGTTCATGCGGCACGTGGAGGCCTTTCGCGTTGATAATGCCGTCATTGCCGCCCTGCAAGAGCAGATGTTGCCCATGCGCGAGGAACTGGTGCAACAGATCCTCGAGATGATGGGCACCGACGATATCCTGGCCAAGGCCGCGCTGGAGGCCTCTATCCGCAATATGGGCCAGAGCATCCGCCAGAGTGACCCTGACCAATGGGCGCCTCTGCTGCGGGTGTATGGCTTTCGCATCGTCGTTGACGTACACGGACAGGTGATCGAGATCATCCAGCCCTCGCCGCCTGGCGCTGAGGATGAGGAGTGACGCGGCGCATCAGGCGGATCAACCCTGCGATTCGTCAGAAACCCGCACCTGTGCTATGATCTGTATATAGAATCCTGCAAGGAGAGAGGTGAATATATGGGTAGTGTGATCAAAAAGCGTCGGAAAAAGATCGCGCGTCACAAGTACCGCAAGATGCGGAAAAAGATGCGTTTCCAGCGCCGTCGCTAGGTTAGCATAGCATTATCAGGCGCCCGCCGCGCCGCCATACAAGGGGGCGCGGCGGACTGGCGTATACAAGAGCGCAGCAAGATCGGTCTGCTGCGCTCTTGGCGTTGCGTTGTGGCGCCTCTGCCTCAGGCCCGCTGCATCGTCCGCCGCGCGATCAGGCCGGCGGCCACGCCCCCTGCCACGATCAGGCCGCAGAGGATCGCCACATCCCCGCGGATCTCGCCCCAGCCGGCCCCGGACATGCTCACCTCGACGATGGGCCCCAGCATATAGTAGGTGGGAAAGAGCCGCGCCAACCAGCCGGGCAGCTCGGGGAACAGGTAAAAGATGGCGGGCGCATACAGCAGGATGCCCAACCCCTTGACCACCGTGAACAGCGTGCTGATATCGCCCACCAGAGTGCCCAGGATCACGCCGAACTCGGCGGCCAGCAGCGCGCTCAGGGCCACCAGCCCGACCATGAGCACAGGCTGGACGCCAAAGGCGCGGTTCAGGGCCAGGATCGCGACGCCCATGATGGTGGTGACCAGAGCGCCCACGGCGGCCTTGGCGATGAGCACTTCGCCATAGCTGGCGGGCGTAATGGTCAGAGCCGTCAGGGTGCGGGCCTGCTTCTCCTGCACCAGCGAGGTGGCGGGCGCCATTGTGCCCCCCAGGACGATGGTCATGATCACGATCAGGGGAAAGAGACGCTCAGCCCAGGTAATGGCGCGCCCATCGCCCAGCAGGGTGGTAATCACCTCGACGGGCGGCCCGCCCCCTGAGAGGGCCATCACCTGGCGCGCAAGGGCCGCCGCCAGCACGGTGCGATCCTTGATCAGGCTCTCTCCCCAGACATAGACATCCAGCGCAGCGACGCGGCCCTCGGCCAACGCCTGGTCCACCCCGGCGGGCAGCACGATCCCCATGTCCAGGGCGCCGCGCTCCACGTCGCGCCGCAGGGCCGTCGCGTCTTTATAGGAACGGGTCGTCAGGTAATCGAGCTGGGCCAGCTCGCCGGCCAGCGCCGAGCCGCCCGGATCGGCCAGGCCCAGGCGCGGCTTGCCCTCAAAGAGGGTGCCCAGCAGCAGCGAGATCACCAGGCTGGCCACCAACGGAATCACCACGGCAAAGACAAAGATCAGGCTGCGCGAGCCGTGGAACAGGTCTTTGGCCATTAGCGCCAGGATGCGTTTGAGCTTCATGCGAACCTCCGCTTGAGGACGGCCACTCCGGCCCAGCCGATGGCGACATCAAAGGCCAACAGAATCAGCAGCGGCTGCCAGATCTGGCCCCAGCCGGCGCCCAGGTTGCCCGCCTGGTGTACGACAGTCGCCAAGTAGTGAGAGGGGATGATGCGGGCCCAGCCCGTCACCAGGCCGGGGAACAGTACCCCAAAGGGCGGTACACTCAACAGCAGGAGCGCCAGCATCGCCAGGCCGGTGACGGAAAGCATGTCGCGCCCAGAGGCGGCCACCAGGAACCCCACGCCCGTCACCATCGCAGCGCCCAACAGCAGGGCAACGAGCAGGATCAACGCCTGCTGTCCCAGCCCGCCGATGGCCCACAGGAGCAGCACCGCCTGGCTGAGGCTCAAGAGCAGGCTGACAGCGCCCTTGGCCACAAACAACTCCCTCACGCCCAGGGGCGTCGCCAGCAGGGCGCGGATGGCGCCGCTCTCGATCTCTTCGGAGAGAAGCGAGGCCAGGCCAAAAACCTCCATCATCAGCACCATGACGGCAAACAGGGGGCGCATCCGGTCGCGGTAAGGGATCTGCTCGCCCGCCAGATCGGGGCCCAGGGTCTCGGCGCGCACCTCGATCTGCAACGCCCGGCCGCTCAGGGCCAGCGATAGCCCCTCAATCAGGGCTTGCATCATCTCTTGCATCTCTGGGGCAGCGTCGGCCCGCAAATAAAGCCCCACGGTGGGGCGCCCGCCCGCCAGCAGCGCCGGTTGCAGATCGGCAGGCAACGCCAACCCGGCCACCGCATCTTCATCCAGCACAGCCTGGCGCAGGGCATCATCAGAACCCATCATCAGCAGGATCAGGCCCTCGGCCTCGGCCCCCTCGGCCTGCATCAGGCGCAGCAGGGCCTCTCCGCCAGCGCCGGGGGCATACACCGCCAGCGAGATCGTTTCATCCACGGTGCGGGGCATGACGAAATAGACGCCTATAAAGACGACCAGGCTCAGCACCGTGATAAAGGCAAAGAAACGGTTGCGAAAGAACAACCGCAGGTCTTTGGAGATCAGGGCGCCGATGGCTTGCCAGTGCATCATGCCAGCCCTCGCCCGGTGGTCCGGATGAAAATGTCCTCCAGGCTGGCCTCGCGGCTGTGGATAGTCACCACCTGTTCCTGGCTGAACAACGCCTGCACGGCCTCGGGCGTCTCGGGCTTGTCCAACACGATCTGGCGGGTCTCCAACGCGCCCCCGGCGCCCTGGACCTGGGCCTCGATGACGCGGGCGCCATAGCGCTGCTTGAGGCTGTGGGGCGTATCCAGGGCGGCGATGCGCCCCTGGTTTATAAAGGCCACCCGGTCGCAGATGCGGTCCGCCTCTAGCATGTCATGGGTGGTGAGAAACACAGTAACGCCCCGAGCGCGCTCCTCCAGCACCAGGTTGCGAATCGCCTCGGCAGAGACAGGGTCCAGCCCCTCGGTGGGCTCGTCCAGAAAGAGAATGCGCGGCCGGTGCGCCAGCGCCCGCGCCACCATCAGGCGCTGCTTCATGCCCTTGGAATAGCCCGCCACCCGGTCGCGCCCCCGGCCATCCAGCCCCACCCGCCGCAGCAGCGCGTCCACATCCAGGTCGCGCACGCCATAGAGCTTGCCGAACAGGGCCAGGTTCTCGATGGCGGACATCTGCTCATACAGATTGGCGACCTCGAAGCAGACGCCGATCTGGGCCTGGACGGCGGCGGTCTCGCGGGCCACGTCCAATCCCAATAGAAGAGCACGCCCGCCGTGGGGCCTGGATTGGCCGGTGAGCATGCGCACGGTGGTGGTCTTGCCGGCGCCGTTGGGCCCCAGAAAGCCGAGGATCTCGCCTTCGGCCACGGCAAAGCTGATGTCGTCCACGGCCGTGAGGTGGCCGTAGCGATAGACCAGGTTCTCGGCAACGATGGCGTTCTGGGTCATGGTGAGTCTCTTTTCTTGCATGGCAACAGGCGGCGCACGGCGGCGACGACGCGCAAACGCCCTGATTATAGGCCCAACCCTGCCAGAGCGGTAGCGCTCGTCACGGCTGCGCGCCCCAGTTCGGGTTGCGCTGCGGGATCTGGGCCTCGACTCTCTCGCGCCAGGCCACGAGCCGGGCGTGCAGCTCGGCTGTCAGCTCGGGCAACTCTGCGGCCAGGTTGCGCCCCTCGGAGACGTCCTCGCGCAGGTTGTAGAGCTCCAGGCGACCATCCTCAAAGAACTCGATCAGCTTGTAATCGCCCGCCCGCAGCGAGCAGCCGGGGGTGCCGCCCTGGTTGCCATAGTGGGGATAATGCCAGTAGATGGCGTCACGCTCTGGGGCGGTGTTGCCGCGCAGCAAGGGCAGAAAGCTGACGCCGTCCACGTGCTGGTGCGGCAGCAGGGGCAGCCCGGCCATCTCCAGGATGGTCGGGTAGAAATCGGTGCTGGTGACCGGCTCGGCGCACAAGTCGCCCGGCTGGGCAACGCCCGGCCAGCGCACCAGCAACGGCTCACGCGTGCCGCCCTCGTACATCCAGCCCTTGCCCTCGGCCAGGGGCGCGTTGCAGGTGGGCGAGCCCTCGGCGGTGGCCAGCCCGCCATTGTCGGAGAAAAAGACCAGGATGGTGTCCTGGGCGTGGCCGGTGCGCTCCAAGGCGTCCAGCAGCCGCCCCACATTGTCGTCCAAGTGCTCGACCATGGCGGCGTACACCGGATCCGATTGCAGGCGGCGGCGCTGCACCCGCAGGTGGCGCTTGTGCTCGGTGGGGAACGGCTCCCCCTCGACCATCGGCTCGATGCGATCCAGCCCCAGGCGCCGCGCCTTGGCCTCGTACTTGGCGATGGTCTCGGGCTTGGCCTGGATGGGCGTGTGCACCGTATAGTACCAGAGGTTCAGGAAAAAGGGGCGCCCGCCGCCGCCCTCGATGAGGGAAATGGCCTGATCCGTGAGGTAATCGGTGAGATAGGTGCCCGGCGGCACGTCGGCCTCCTTGAGGGCCGGGATGCCCCAGGGGCTGAAATAGCCCTCGCGGCCCGGCGAGCCCCAGTGGCAGCCCCCGACATTGACGTCGAACCCGTGGTCAGTGGGGGCCGCGCCCGGCCCGCCCAGGTGCCACTTGCCCACGTGCCAGGTGGCATAGCCCGCCGCGCCCAGGGCGTGGGCCAGGGTGTACTCTCCGGCGGGCAGCTCTTTACGGTAGGGCACATCCACCAGCCGCCCCCGGCAAGGGTGGGTCTCGCTGCCCCAGTCAATCCAGTCGGTGATGCCCACGGTGGCGGGATACTTGCCCGTCAGGATGCTGGCGCGGGTGGGCGAACAGACCGGGCACGCGGCATAGGCGTCGGTGAAACGCACGCCCTGGGCCGCCAGCCGGTCAATATGGGGCGTCTCGTAGAATGAACTGCCGTAACAGCCCAGATCGCGCCAGCCCATGTCGTCAATGAGGATGAACACGATGTTCGGTTGCGGCATGCCAAGCCCCCTTTCCGTCCGGTTCCTTGCGGATAGGATACGGAAAGAGGGCGTAGATGTCCAGCGGCATGCGCGCCCGGCTAGGCGCCCACGTCGAACGGCTGGGGCGGACCGTCCTCCGGCGCGGGGGGGACGGCCCGTCCGCCCATCGCCTGGCGCGCCCGATCCTGCAGGCCACGGAACTTGGAGCTGATCTGCTCCAGCTTGGCCGTCACGCCGGGATCGGGGGTCAAGCCCTCGGTAGAGCGCTGGTAGGCGGCGAGCATGGCCGCCATCGCAAAGGTATCGCCGATGGCGACCTTGACCAGCCACGCCAGCAGCAACGTCGCAATGATGCTCCAGCCTGCAAACGACGACGAGATGGCGTTGGCCAGGAAGCCGATGGGCGCCGCCACGATGATCCAGACCAGCACAAAGGGGATATAGCTCAGCACCATCAGGGCCACGGCGTTCATCAGCAGCGGTTTCCAGACCATGCCATACAGCACCACGCCATCGCGGGCGTTGGTCCACACGTCCTCGGAATCGGTCCAAAAGGCGCGCGCCAGGATCGCCTCATCCACATAGGTCAGGGAGAAACGCACCACGCGGTTGACGATCTGGGCCAGGCTGCGCAGCGCGCCGCCGGGCAAGATCGAGGCGATGCCATAGACCGCGCCGGTAAAGACGCTGATGATGCCCGCCACCATCTGATCCACGACGAACATGATGCTGGCCTCGCCAAAGCGCTCTTGCACCCGCTGCTTGCCCCAGGCCAACTGGTTGGCCCCGGCGGGCAGCGCCTCGCGCACCAGCAACTCGGCCATGACGGCGATCTGGGCGGCCTTGATCAGATACAGGACATAGCGCCGCGCCAGATAGTACAAGTAGCCCATGCCGCCCAGGCCAATGATGGCGACGATGATGCCTGCAATGGGAATGGCCTGGCTCACCAGCCAGGCGAGGCCGCCCACGATGGCCAGGTACACCAGGGCCGCCAGCCAAAAGAGCAGCAGCACGCCCAGGCGCACCAGGGCGATGGGCAGGGTGCGCATCACCAGTCCAAAGGCGCGCCCCAGTTGTAGCGATTTGGTTCCCATTGTTTCCCTCCTGTGTGGTGGAGCGCCCTGCGGGTGCGCGGGCGCCGAACGGCACATTGGCGGCAGTATAACACAGTTGGCGGGCTGGGGGAATCCGCTTTGCGGCCAACCTTGTAGCGGGACGCAAGGCATGCACCATCGGCTGCGGAGGGGCGGCCCTGAAGAGAATGCGCACCTGCTGCCCTCCGCCTTTGCTTTGTGGTATACTCTGAACAGTCGAGCATGCAGCAAGGAGGCTCTCCATGCCCTACCGCAACCCGGTGATTCCCGGCTTTTACCCCGATCCCACCATCTGCCGCGTGGGGCGGGATTACTATCTGGCGACCAGCTCCTTCGAGTATTTCCCCGGCGTGCCCCTGTTCCACAGCCGCGACCTGGTGGATTGGGCGCCCATCGGCCATTGCCTCACCCGCCCGGAACAGCTCCCTCTGGCGGGCTGCCGCGCCTCGGGCGGCATCTTTGCCCCCACCCTGCGCCATCATGCCGGGCGCTTTTACATGGTCACCACCAATGTCACCGGCGGCGGCCACTTTTATGTCCATGCCGACGACCCAGCGGGGCCCTGGTCGGACCCGATCTGGATAGATACGGGCCTGCTCGGCATTGACCCCGACCTCTTCTGGGACGACGATGGGACCTGCTATTTCACCGCCACCTCCGGCCGGGGGATCGTCACCTGCCCGCTGGACATGGCCACGGGCAAGGCCCTGGCAGAGCCCTGCTCCGTGTGGAACGGCAGCGGCGGCCAGCACCCCGAGGCGCCCCATCTGTTCAAGATCAACGGCCTCTACTACCTGCAACTGGCCGAGGGCGGCACCGAGCGCGGCCACATGGTCACCATCGCCCGCAGCGCGTCCCTCGATGGCCCCTGGGAGCCCTGCCCCCACAATCCGATCCTCTCGCACCGCAGCACCGACCGCCCGATCCAATCCACCGGCCACGCCGACATGGTGCAGGCCCACGATGGCTCCTGGTGGATGGTCTTTTTGGGGACGCGGCCCCACGGCGTCTATCCCACCTTTCACAACCTGGGCCGCGAGACCAACCTGGCCCCCGTACGCTGGACCGAGGACGGTTGGCCTGTCGTGGGCGAGGGCGGCCTGGCCGATCTACAGAGCGAACTGCCCGCCATCGCGCAGCAGGCGCCCACCCGCTGGGATCGCGTCGTCGAGGATACGTTCGAGACGGAGGCCCTTGCGTTCCACTGGAACCATCTGCGCAACCCCGATCCGGCGCGCTACAGCCTGAGCCAGCTGCCCGGATTCCTGCGGCTCTGGGGCGCGGCGCCGCATCTGGGCGCGTTGGATTCGCCCACCTGGGTGGGCCGTCGCCAGCAGCACCACGAGATGACGGCTACAGCGCGCCTCCACTTCCAGCCCCAGACCGAGGGCGAGGAGGCGGGCCTTTCGGTGTTGATGAACGACCGTCATCGCATCGAGATCGCCGTCGCGCGCGAGGGCGGCGCGCGGGTCGTCCTGGCGCGGCGGACCATCGGCAGCCTCACGGTGGTAACCGCGAGGCAAGAATTGCCTTCAGATGGCCCCGTGGAGCTGACCATCGCGGCGGCCACGCCCCATGTCGAGGGGGCGCGCGCCCGCTGGGGCGGGGAGCCGGTGTACCAGATGAGCTGCGCTGTGGACGGCGGGGCGCCTGTGCGCCTGGACGCCGCCGAGATGCGCTACTTGGCCACAGAGGTCGCCGGTGGGTTTACCGGCGTGTATCTTGGGATGTATGCCACGGGCAACGGACAAGATTGCGAGACGCCCGCTGATTTCGAGTGGTTCCGCTACGAGCCGACCGGCGCGTCAAACTGATCTGCCACAGCAAGGCGCAACGGGCGCGCGATGGATTCCCAGGAGGGGGTATGAATCGAAAACCTACTGACATTGGCCGTCACCTGTGCCTCCTGGTCTTGGCTTTGCTTGTCCTGGCGGCTTGTAGCCTCAATCCGTTTCGCAAGTCAGAGCCGACCGCCGAGCCGCCAACGCCTGCCCCAACGCTGACGTTGCAGGCAGTGCCCACGTCGGCGTCCCTGCCGCCCACGGCCACCATTTCCCTGGCCCCTACCATGACCCCGGCGCCCACCATGACACCCAATGTCGGCATCCTGGATGCTCGCTTTGTCAGCGACATCACCATCCCCGATGGGTATGTGGTGCGCCCCGGCGAGTCGTTCCAAAAGATCTGGGAGATTCGCAACGAGGGCGAGGTGGCCTGGCCCGAAGGCACCGTATTTCAGCATGTGAACGGGCCCACCTTTGGGCCGGTAGAGAGCGTGTCGCTGCGCCCCCGGGAGCCCGGCGAGACCGCCGAGATCGCGGTAGACATGGTGGCCCCCTCCGAGCCGGGCCTACACACCAGCTACTGGCAGCTCTGCATCGGATCCCAGTGTTTTGGCAGCCGCTTTTGGGTGCAGATCAGGGTGCAGGCGGAGGAGTAGCGCGCCCACCGGCAGCGCCACCCATCGCGCGCAGACGGGCCACGTGGCGGGCCATCTCGTCCGGGGATAGCCTCCGACGCAAGGCGCTATCCAGCAGTTGGGCGTGCCAGTCGTCGTGCGGCAGGTCGCCAGGGCGTCGCGGCACGATGTGCAGGTGCAGGTGCGCCATCGTTTGGCCTGCCGAGGCGCCCTCTTGCAGCGAGAGATCATAGCCATCGCAGCCATAGGCAGGCATCAGGAGCAAGGCCATGCGCCGCGCCAGCCCAAACAACTCCGTCCATTCCCCTGGGGAGAGGTCTCCCAAGCGCGTGGCGTGTCGCTTGGGGACGATGAGGCTGTGGCCGTCCACCAGCGGCGCCCGGTTGTAGATCGCCCGGCAGCGCTCCGTCTCTGCATAGATCGCCGCCAGGATCGCCGGATCGCAAAAGGGACAGGCTATTGGCATGACCGCGTCCTCCCTAGCTGGCAAGGCTCCATCGAGCGGCATTGTGCCACAGCGCCGTGGGGCGCGCAAGCGCAGACGAGCCGGGCATCTTGACACGCGGCGCGCCGCCGCGTACACTGGAACCAACATGACAAGAGTCAAAGAGGCTGACGGGTGAGCGACAGAAAAGACGAGCACCTGCGCATTACGGCGGGCCAGGACGTGGCCTCGCGGCACACCACAGGGCTGGAGCGCTATGCCCTGATGCCCTGCGCCCTGCCCGAGATGGCCCTGGCCGATGTCTCGCTGGCCACTCGCTTTCTGGGGCGCGAACTGCGCGCGCCGCTGCTGATCTCGGCCATGACGGGCGGCACGCCCCGCGCCGCCGAGATCAACCGGCGGCTGGCGCGTGCCGCCCAGCGGCTGGGGCTGGCAATGGGCCTGGGCTCTCAGCGCGTCGCCCTGGAGGCGCCCGAGCAGATGGCGACGTTCCAGGTGCGCGATATCGCGCCCGATGTGCTGCTGTTCGCAAACCTGGGCGCGGTCCAGCTCAACTATGGCCTGGGCCTGGATGACTGCCATCGGGCCGTCGAGGCCGTGGGCGCCGACGCCCTGGTATTGCACCTGAACGCCCTGCAAGAGGTGATCCAGCCTGGGGGCAACACCGATTTTCGTGGCCTCCTGGCCAAGATCGCGCGCCTGTGCGCAGGGGCGCCCTACCCCGTGATCGTCAAAGAGGTCGGCTGGGGCCTCTCGGCGGCGGCGGCCCGGCAGTTCGAGGACGCTGGCGTGGCCGCCATAGACCTGGCGGGCAGCGGAGGCACCTCGTGGAGCCGCGTCGAGGGCCACCGCCTGGCCTCCGAGGCGGATCGCCAGGTGGCCGCCGCCTTTGATGACTGGGGCCTGCCCACGGTTGATGCGCTGGTGCAGGCGCGCGCCGCCTGCCCCGCCCTGCCGATCATCGCCAGCGGCGGCATCGCCAGCGGCGTGGACGTGGCCAAGTGCCTGGCCCTGGGGGCCAACCTGGTGGGCATGGCCCGCTCGCTGCTGCACGCCGCGCTGGCCTCCGACGAGGCGCTGGCGCAATGCCTGGACATCATCATGCGTCAACTTGCCATCGCCATGTTCTGCTCCGGCGCCCGCACCGTCGCCGACCTGGGGCCGGAGCGCATCTTTTTGAGGGATGCCGCCCATGCCTCTTGATGCCGCGCCCTATCTGGTCGCCCTCGATGCCGAGTTACGGGCCATCGTGAGCGCGCCCGAGCCGGTGCACGCGCCGCTATACAACATGTTGCGCTACCACCTGGGCTGGGCCGCGCCCGACGGGGGCGCGCTCCAGGGCGCGCATGGCAAGCGGCTGCGGCCCCTGCTGTGCTTGCTGACCTGCGAGGCGGTGGGCGGCGCATGGCGGCGGGCGTTGCCCGCGGCGGCGGCCATCGAACTGATCCACAACTTTTCGCTGATCCACGATGACATCGAGGACGACAGCGCCACGCGGCATGGCCGCGCCACGGTGTGGAAGCTCTGGGGCATGGCCCAGGGGATCAACGCCGGAGACGCCCTGTGGAGCCTGGCCCGGCTGGCGGTCTATCGTCTGGGAGGCCAGGGCCATCCGGCGGATACCGTGCTGGCGGTGGCCCGCCGACTGGATGAGACCTGTCTGGCCCTGTGCCACGGCCAACACCTGGATATCTCGTTCGAGGGGCGCCTGGACGTGACGGAGCAGGACTATGGCAAGATGATCGCAGGCAAGACGGCGGCGCTGCTCTCGTCAGCCACAGCCACGGGCGCTCTGCTGGGCGGCGCCGCCGCGCCGGTGGTGGACGCCCTGGCGCGGCTCGGCCACGAACTGGGCCTGGCCTTTCAGATGACCGATGACCTGCTGGGCATCTGGGGCGACCCCGCCGTGACGGGCAAGTCCGCGGCCAGCGACCTTCTGGCCCGCAAGATGACGATGCCGGTGATTCACGCCCTGAGGTGGGAGGCTGCCCGGGGCGAGGCGCAGTTGCACGCCCTCTATGCCAGCGCCAAGACCGATGACGAGGCCCTGGCCGCCATGCTGGCGCGGCTGGAGGCGGCGGGCTCTCAGGCGTACGTGCGCCAACAGGCCGTCGCCCACCAGGGGGCCATGCTGGCCGCCCTGGGCGGCCTGGGCATGGAGAACGCCGCCGCCCGCGAGTTGGAGCGGCTGGCCCTGGGCATCGTGGGCCGCGAGCGCTAGAGGCTCGCGGAGGATTGAGGGGCCGAGATGAACACGGAACGCAGCCCACGCCGATGCATCCTTGCCAGGGTGGCCATCGCCTTGCTGGCGAGCATCGCCCTGGGTCTGGGCCTGCTCCACTGGCTGGCGCCCTTGAACGGCGACGCGCTGGCAGGCGCGCGGCCCGCGCCCTCGAGCGTCATCGTGGATCGCCACGGCGAGCGCCTGTACGAGCTGATGGATCCCCACAGCGGGGCCCAGCGCGCCATCCCCCTGGAAGAGATGCCCCTGCACCTGCGCCAGGCCGTCATCGCCACCGAGGACGCCAGCTTTTACCGCAACCCGGGCTTTAGCCCCCCAGCCATCCTGCGCGCTCTGTGGCTGAACCTGCGCCAGGGCGAGATCGTCTCGGGCGCCAGCACCATCACCCAGCAGGTGGCGCGCCAGATGTTGCTGCCCGAGGAGCGCTATGAGCAGAGCCTGGGGCGCAAGGTGCGTGAGGCATGGTTGGCCTTTCGGCTGACCCGCACCCTGGCCAAAGACGAGATCCTGGCCCTCTATCTGAACGAGTCCTACTTTGGCAACCTGGCCTACGGGGTAGAGGCCGCCGCGCGGGCCTATTTCGCCAAGCCCGCCGCCGAGCTGAACCTGGCCGAATCGGCTATGCTGGCGGGGCTGCTGCAAGCGCCCGCCGCCTATAACCCCCTCACCCACCCTGAGGCGGCCCGGGAGCGCCAGGCCACCGTGCTGGCGCTGATGGCGCGCGCCGGCTATATCACCGCCGAGGCCGCCAGCCTCGCAGCCCGCGAGCCGTTGCGCTATGGCAGCGCACACCTGGGCATTCGCGCGCCCCACTTTGTCATGCTGGTGCGCGAAGAACTGGAGCGCATCCTGGACGAGGAGGCATTGTCCCAGGGGGGACTAACGATCCGCACCACCCTGGATTGGGGCTTGCAGCAAGAGGCCGAGCTCCAGGTGCGGCGCCACCTGGCCAAGCTGAACCAGCCCACCAGTGAGAACCCCGGTCACCGGGTGCGCAACGCCGCCGTGGTGGCCCTGTCGCCCGATGGCGCGGTGCAGGTCATGGTGGGCAGCCCCGCCTATTTCGACGCCTCGATTGATGGCGCGGTCAACGCGGCTCTGGCGTTACGTCAACCTGGATCGGCCCTCAAGCCGTTCACGTATGCGGCAGCCTTTGAACGGGGTCTCTCCCCCGCCACGGTGATCTCGGATGTGCGCACCTCGTTCCAGACGGCCGAGGGCGAGAGCTATGTGCCCATCAACTATGATCACATCTTTCGCGGGCCGGTTTCGCTGCGCGAGGCCCTGGGCTCGTCGTACAATGTGGTGGCCGTGCGGGTGCTGGATCGCATCGGCCCCCAAGCCCTGGCCGATATGGCCCGGCGCGTGGGCATTGACAGCCTCTCACACCCCGAGCGCCAGGGGTTGGCCCTGACCCTGGGCGGCGGTGAGGTGCGCTTGCTGCAACTGACCGGCGCCTATGCCGCCCTGGCCCAGGGCGGCCAACTGGTGCAGCCCTACCTGATCTCCGAGGTGCGCGACGCCCAGGACCGCCTACTCTACGCCCACACGCCCCCCGAGCCCCAGCAGGCCCTGGATCCGCGCATCGCCTATCTGGTGACGGACATCCTCGCCGACCCCCAGGCGCGCATCCCCAGCTTTGGCTACGGCAGCGTGCTGGAGCTGCCCTTTCCTGCGGCAGCCAAGACGGGCACCACCAACAACTGGCGTGACAACTGGACCCTGGGCTATACGACCGCGTGGACCGTGGGGGTTTGGGTGGGCAACGCCGACGGCGCGCCCATGGAGCGCGCCACGGGCATCACCGGCGCGGGCCCCATCTGGAATACCCTGATGCGGCGGCTGCACCGCACGGCGCCGGCGCCTTTCGTCCGGCCCGAGGGGCTGGTGGAGGTCGAGGTCTGCGCAGGCTCGGGCAAGCTGCCGGGCCCCGCCTGCCACCACCGCCGCCAAGAGCTGTTCCTGCCGGAGAACGTTCCCACCGAGACCTGCGACATGCACCGGCTGGTCGAGCTGGACGCCCTCACAGGGGCGCCCGCCACGGACGAGACGCCGGCCGAGCGGCGCATCCTGCGGGCCGTGACCTACTGGCCCGCCGACGCCCTGGCGTGGGCCGTGGATCAGGGCTTGCCCCTGCCCCCAGAGATGGCCCGGGATGCGGATGGTGGGCTCGGGGCAGACAATGGGAGCCAAGGGGATGGCGACGCGCCTTATCTCGTCTCGCCGGACCCCCGCGCGGTGTATCGCCTGTCGCGCGAGCTGCCGCCGGAGCACCAGCAGCTCGAGGTGGCCGCCGTGTGCGCTGCCTGCGCCCCCGGCGACGAATTGCGCCTCTGGCTCGATGGCGAGGTCATCCAGGTATGGACCGCCCCGCCCTATCGCATGCTTTGGCCATTGCAGGAGGGGGAACACGTCTTTTCCGCCACACGTCATATCGGACAAGAGAAACCAACCGAGAGCGCATCCGTAGAGATCACTGTGCTGGCCGAGACATTCTCAAGAGGTGAGACGCCATGAAACGTACCCTGGTTTTCGCGCTGGGCTTGTTGTTCCTACTCGGCGTCTTGACGGGCTGCCAGACGGGCGAGCCCCTTCCGACGCCTGTGCCCTCGCTGGAGGTGGTGCTGCCGCCGACAGCCGTACCGGAGGCAACCAGCACACCGTTGCCCCCACTGCCCCCGCGCCTGCTGGGCCAATCGCCCGCCTCGGGCGAGGAACTGGCCCTGGATGGCGCCCTGGAACTGGTGTTCGATCAGCCCATGGATCGCGCCAGCGTCGAGGCGGCCCTGCGCCTCTCGCCCGAGGTCGCGGGCAGCGTCACCTGGCCGGCCGACGACACGATGCGCTTTGCGCCGGTTGATGGCTGGGAGCGCGATCAAGTCTATAGCGTCACAGTAGACGCATCGGCCATGTCCACCACACGGCTCGAACTGGCCCGCGAGATCGCCTTTCGCTTTCGCACCGTGGGCTATATCGAGGTGGCGGACGTGTTCCCCCGGCCCGAAAGCGAGAATGTAGACCCCGCCTCCCAGATCACGGTGGTGTTCAACCGCCCCGTGGTGCCCCTGACGGCGATCCGGGAGCAGAGCGAGCTGGTGAACCCGCTGGCCCTGAGCCCGGCGGTGCCGGGCGAGGGCGTCTGGGTGAATACATCTGTCTATCGCTTTACGCCCGCCGAGCGTCTGTTGGCGGGGACGACCTATACCGCCGTGGTGGCGACTGGGCTGGAGGCCGGCGGCGCCCTGTTGGACGAGGGCTACCAGTGGTCCTTTGCCACCCAGCCGCCCGCCGTCGTGGCGGTCTATCCTCTCCATCAGGCGACCCTGGTGGATCCCGCCGCCGAGATCACGCTCATGTTCAACCAGGAGATGGATGCTGCGACGGTGGAGGAACGCTTTGAGCTTGCCGTGGCGCCTTCGGGCGAGCCCGTGGCGGGCGCGTTCTCCTGGCAGGACCTCTCACTGCGCTTTACGCCCGATGAGCCCCTGCTGCGCGGCGCCGAGTACGTGATCCGGCTGGCCGCCGGTGCACATGCCGCCCAGGGCGAGGCCACCATCCCCCAGGATGACGCCTGGCGCTTTCAGGTGGCACCCCTGCCCCGGGTGACGCGCACCAGCCCTGCTCAAGGGGCCACCCGCGTGGACCTCTGGCAATCGGTGCAAATCAACTTTTCCGCGCCTATGGACCGCGAGGCCGTCCAGAAGGCTCTTACCATCACCCCGACTGTCAGCACCTACACGTTCTGGCAGTACGACGACACCGAGCTGTGGGTCTCGACCTCCCTGCGTCCCTCGACCCGCTATACCCTGACCATCTCGACCGAGGCGCTGGACCGCTTTGGAGAGGCGCTGTCGGAAGAGTTTGTCTTGGGCTTTGTCACCCGCGCCACGGAACCATCCCTGAGCCTGGTGACCCAGGGGCCGGTGGGCGTGTACAACTCGTACACGGATGACAGCATCTCTGTGCGGTACGTCAACATCTCGAGGGTTGACCTGGAGCTGTTCGAGCTTTCGCCCGAAGGGCTGCTGAACTTGACCCAAGAAGGAGGCTGGCCCAACTGGGATCGCTTCCGGGCGCAGCCGCAAGACCTGATCGCGTCCTGGTCGCAGCGGGCCACGGGCGCGCTGAACGAGACGCGCACCCTAACCACCCGCCTGGCGCCCGATCTGCCGCAACGGCTGCCCTCGGGCATCTATGTATTGCGGGCAACGGCCCCCGAGGTGAGCCGCTCCGAGCACCATATCTTGGTGGTGACGCCCATGAATGTGACCCTCAAGACGGCGCCCGACCAGGCGCTGGTGTGGGTCACGGATCTGCAGGACGGGCAACCATTGGCGGATGTGGAGGTGGTGCTCTATGGCGCCACCGGGCAAGAGGTGGATCGCGGGCGCACCGATGCCGATGGCCTGCTTACCCTGGCGGTCCCCGAGCAGGGGCGCTGGGAGAGCATCCTGGCCATCGCCTATGCGGGCGACGAGATCGGCGCAGCCCAGAACCAATGGAGCGACGGCATCGCTCCCTGGTTCTACAACCTGCCCGTGGCCTGGGAGGTGCAAGAGTATACCGGCTATTTTTACACCGAGCGCCGCATCTATCGGCCCGGCCAGACGGTTTACTACAAAGGCTTCCTGCGGGCCGATGACGATGTGCGCTACAGCCTGCCCCCCACCGATGCGCCCGTGCGCGTCATGCTGATTGACAGCCAGGGGCGCGAGGTGTGGCAGGACACCCTGACGCTGAACGATGTGGGTTCGCTGGATGGCCAGGTGCTCCTGGGCGACGACGCCGCCCTGGGCTACTATGTCCTGATCTTTACCTACGGCGAGCAGTATTTCGAGGCGCCTTTCCAGGTGGCCGAGTATCGCCGCCCCGAGTTTCAGGTGACCGCCAGTCTGGACCAGGCCGAGTACGTCTCAGGCGAGCCGATGCAGGCCGAGGTGGCAGCCGAGTTCTACTTTGGCGGCCCTGTGTCCGATGCGGACGTGCTCTGGCGCGTGTTCGGCGCGCCCTACTATTTCGATCGCTACCAGGGCGAGGGCTGGTACAGCTTTGGCGACTATGACTATGACGACGCCGAGGCGCGCACCCTGGACCTGGGCCTGCTGACCGAGGGGCGCGGGCGCACCGACGCCGACGGACGCTTGACCATCACCGTGCCCACCGAGCTCCAGGGCTTCCAGAGCCGCATGCTGACGGTCCAGATGTCCGTGGTGGACGTCAACAACCAGGAGGTCACCGGCCAGGCCGCCGCCATCGTACACAAGGGCGGGCTATACGTCGGCCTGACCGCCGAGAGCTATGTGGGGACGGCCAACGAGCCCCTGGGCATCGGCGTGTTGACGGTGGACACCCAGGGCGAGCCTCTGGCGCGCCGCACGGTAGAGCTGGTGGTAGCGCTTCACGAGTGGCTGAGCGTCCAGGTGCGCGGCGCCGATGGCAACTACTACTGGGAGAACCAGGTGCGCAGCACGCCCGTGCACACCGAGACGGTGCTCACCGACGCTCGCGGCCAGGCGCGGCTGACCTTTACGCCGCGCGAGGGCGGCGCCTACAAGGTAACCGCCAACGCCGCCGATGACGCCGGTAACCAGGTGCGCAGCGCCCTCTATGTCTGGGTCAGCGACACGGCGTTCATCAACTGGGGCCAGCAGGACAACAACCGCATCGAGCTGGTGGCGGACAAAAAGAGTTATGCCCCCGGCGATACGGCCTCGATCCTGATCCCCTCGCCCTTTGCGGGGCCGGTGACGGCGCTGCTGACCATCGAGCGCGGCGGCATCCTGGAATACCGCTTGATCGAGCTGGAGAGCAACAGCGAGCTGCTGGACCTGCCGATCCTGCCCGAGTACGCGCCCAACGTCTTTGTCTCGGTGGTGTTGGTACGCGGCATGGGCGAGGACGTGCGCGATCCGGGCTTTCGCCTGGGTTATGTCATGCTCACCGTCTCGCCGGAGCAGCGCGAACTCGAGGTGACCATCACGCCTGACAAGCAGGCCGGCTATCAGCCGCGCGACGAGGCGACTTTTACCATCCAGGTGCGCGACTATGCCGGGCGCCCGGCCCAGGCCGAGGTGGCTGTGCAGATGGTGGACCTGGCCGTCGAGAGTCTGGTGGGCGGCGCGCCCCCTGATATCGTGGCCGCCTTTTACGGCGAGCGCGGGCTGGCCGTCAACACGGCCCTCTCGCTGACGCGCCGGCGCGCCCCTGAGGCGCCCGATGCCGCCGACCAGGACGGCAAGGGCGGCGGCGGCGGCGATGGCGGCGAGGGTCTCCGCACCGAGTTCCCCGATACGGCCCTGTGGCTGCCTTCGGTGCGCACCGGCACCGACGGAACGGCTACGGTCAGCGTCACGCTGCCCGATAACCTGACCACCTGGCGCATGACCGCTCAGGCGGTGACGGAAGAGACCCTGGTGGGCCGCGGCCAGACCGATATCGTCAGCAGCCTGGCGATCATGATCCGGCCCATGACGCCGCGCTTTATGGTCATAGATGACGAGCCGACCCTGGGCGCCGTGATCCACAACAACACCGACGACGATCTCGATATCCAGGTGACCTTGGAGGCCATCGGGCTGATGTTCTTCAATGCCGAGCAGACGATCCCCGTGCCGGCGGGCGGCCGCCAAACCGTCCAGTGGCCTGCAACAGTGGCGCCGGTGGATGAGGTGGTACTCACCTACAGCGCCCAGGGCGGCGGCCACCACGATGCCACGCGCATCAGCATCCCGGTCTACCATGCCAGCACACCCGAGGTGGTGGGCACGGCGGGCCAGGTGCAGGATCGCGTCATCGAGGCGCTGCGGCTGCCCGAAGACGTTATGTCGCGCCAGGGTGGGCTGACCGTACACCTGGAGCCCTCGCTGGCAGCGGCCATGCGTGAAGGACTCGACTACCTAGAGGCTTTCCCCTACGACTGCGTCGAGCAGACCGTCAGCCGCTTTCTGCCCAACGTGGCCACCTTCCGGGCGCTGCGCGACCTGGGGCTGGAGGATCCGGACCTGGCGGCGCGCTTGCCGCAACAGGTGGCCATCGGGCTGCAACGTCTCTATACCTTGCAGGGCAACGATGGCGGCTGGGGCTGGTGGGCTGCCTCGGAGAGCTCGCCGCTGATCACGGCCTATGCCTTGTTCGGCATGGCCCAGGCCCGTGAGGCAGGGTTCATCGTGGATGCCCGCAGCGTGGATCGCGCCGTCGAGTACCTGTACAACTGGCTGGATAGCACGCGCCCCGTCACCCAGGATCACTATGACACGCGTGCGGCGGTGCTCTATGCGCTGGCCGAGGCAGGCCAGGGCGACTTGGGGCGCGCCGTGGCCCTGTTCGAGGATCGCGGCCAGCTCTCGCTCTTTGCCCAGGCCTACTTGGGCATGACGTTGCGCCTGCTAGAGCCGGACGAGCCGGCCCGCGTGGGCATCCTGGAGAACGAGCTGGTGGACGCAGCGCTGCTCAGCGCCACGGGCATGAGCTGGCAAGAGGAGCGCCACAGCCCCTGGCAGATGAGCACCGATACGCGCACCAGCGCCCTGGTGCTGCGCGCCCTGGTCTGGATGGACCCGGAGCAGGCCCTGCTGCCACAGGCCGTGCGCTGGCTGACCATGGCGCGCTCCACGGGCCGCTGGGAGACCACCCAGGAGAACGTCTGGGCCATCCTGGCGCTGACGGACGTCATGGTCGCCACGGGCGAGCTAGAGGCGAACTATGCCTACAGCCTGAGCGTGGACGGGGTCGAGCAGGCAGCCGGGCAGGTGACGCCCGCCACGGTGGGCCAGCAGGTCACGGCCAATGTGCCCATCGAGGAGCTGGCCCAGGGTCAGGATAGCTATGTCGTGATCGAGCGCCAGCCGGGGGACGCCCCCGGGCGGCTCTACTATAGCGCGTTCCTACAGTACTATCTGCCCATCGAGCAGATCCAGCCGTTGGATCGGGGCGTGATCGTCTATCGCGAGCACGCCCTGGCGGATCGTCCGGACGAGCCGGTGACCGCCGCGCGGGTAAACGACATCGTCAACGTCAAGCTGACGCTGATCGCGCCGCGCGATGTCTACTATCTGGTGCTGGAGGACGCTTACCCTGCCGGGTGCGAGGGGATTGACCCCAGCCTGGCCACCACGCGCCGCGTGGACGAGATGGATGCGGGCTTGCGGCCCGTGATCGAGGCCGAGTGGGACTATGACCTGTGGTGGTTCACCCACTGGCCCACCCATACCGAGCTGCGCGACGAGAAACTGGTGCTCTTTGCCACCGAGCTGGCCCGGGGCACCTACGAGTTCCAGTATCAACTGCGCTGCACAACGCCCGGTTTCTTCCGGGTGATGCCGGCGCTGGCCTATCAGATGTACGAGCCGGACGTCTTTGGCCGCACCGAGGGGCTGATCTTTCAGGTGCAACCGTAGGACGCGGGGCGCACATTTGGGGGCGAACAGGCACGGAGGGCGGGCGAGACGCCCGCCCTCCATCTGCTGCTTTCCACGAACTTGAGTTCTGGCCGCGTCGGGGGTACCATGTGGCCTGTCATATCGTTGTTTGCACGCTGGGTGCGCCGCGCCGTGGGAGGCACAGATGGGTGAACTGTCGTTTTCGCTAGACATGAGCCGCTTGCAGCAAAGCAAGCCTGCGGAGAGCGGACAGGATGAGCAGACGCGCGAGCTGATCATCATCGGGGCCGGGCCGGCCGGCCTGACGGCGGGGCTGTACGCGGGGCGGGCCCAACTGCGGCCCCTGATCCTGGTCGGCCAATCGCTGGGGGGCCAGGCGGCCACCACCAGCGAGATGGAGAACTATCCCGGCTTTCCGGAAGGCATCGGCGGCATGGCCCTGGCCCAGCAGATGGCAGACCACGCCACGCGCTTTGGCGCCGAGATCCTCTATGAAGAAGTGACCCGCGTGGACCTCTCCGGCGACCCTTTCGTGGTCGAGACATACGGCCCCACCTATCGGGCCAAGAGCATCATCATCTGCACCGGCGCCTCGCCTCGCAAGCTGGACGTGCCCGGCGAGAGCAAGTTTATCGGCCACGGCGTCTCGTTCTGCGCTACCTGCGACGGCTTTTTCTACAAAGACAAGCGCATCGTCGTGGTGGGCGGCGGCGATAGCGCGGTGGATGAGAGCCTCTATCTCACCCGCTTTGCCCAAGAGATCACCATCGTTCACCGCCGCGACAAGCTGCGCGCCGGCCCCATTCTGGAGCAGCGCGCCCGAGCCAATGACAAGATTCGCTTTGTCTGGAACTCGGTGGTGGAAGAGATCCTGGGCGAGAACACGGTGACGGGCGTGCGGCTGCGTGATATGCAGACGGGTGAGACGCGCATCCTGGAAGCCGATGGGGTGTTTGTCTATGTGGGCCTGGTGCCCAATACCTGGCTCTTCAAGGGCCAACTCGATCTCACCCCAGAGGGCTATATCGCCACCGACAAGCGCCAGCGCACCAGCGTGCCGGGCGTCTATGCCGCCGGCGATGTGCAAGACCCCTGGTTCCGCCAGACCGTGATCGCCGCAGGGGCCGGGGCAGCCGCCGCCATCGAGGCCGAGCGCTACCTGAGCGAAAAAGCGTATGAGGAGCAATCGCACAGCCAACAACCTGCACAGACATAGTGGGCGCTGACGTACTGGCCTGAACCCATTCCATTGGCGCTGAGAGAGGTCTCCCATGCCTCCCAATCATCTGTACGCTACCCTGTTGTTGCTCTCAGCCCTGGTCTCCGCGGTGGTGGCCCTGGCGGCGCGGCAGCGACGGCGGCGCGTCTCCGGGGCGAGCGCCCTGGCCTCGATGACGATGGCCATGGTCTGGTGGAGCGGCGCCTATGCCCTGCATTGGACCACGCTGTGGCGGCCCAGTCACTTTTTCTGGCTCGACCTGACCTATGTGGGCGTCGTGTCTGTGCCGGTGTGGATCTGGCTGTTTGCCGTACAATACACAGGCCGCCAACGCTGGCTCTCCCGGGGCGTCGTCGGCGCCTTGGTGAGTTGGGCGGCGCTGACCCTGTTGCTCCTTTTCACCGATACCTGGCACGGGTTGTTCTTTGGGGGCTTGCGCGAGCCCACGGCGGGCTCGATCTTTGCCGGCGGCCCCTGGTTCTGGGCCAACGCCATCTACTCGTACGCCCTGTTCCTATGGGCCATTGTGCTGTTGGCAGCCTCGCACAGGCGCAGGCCGCGCCTGTTCCGCGTACAGACCTGGATCCTATTGGGCGGCATGTTGATCCCCTGGGCGCTCAACGTCATCAGCCTGGTGGGGCTGAACCCCAGGCCCGATCTCGATCTGAGCCCGGTGGCCTTTACCCTATCCGGCGTCATCCTCTCCATCGGCCTGTTCCGCTATCGCTGGCTGGAGATCGTGCCGGTGGCCAGGGATACCCTGATCGAATCCATGAGCGATGGCGTGCTTGTGCTGGATGACCGCAACCGGATCGTGGACCTGAACCCGACGGGGCGGCAACTCGTCGCTCCCTTGGGAGTTGATCCGATCGGGCAAGGCGTTGCCGCACTGGGCAACCCGTGGGCCGCGCTGGCAGCGCCCGAGGGAACAGAGGCAGCCCAGGTCGAGTTGAAGCTAGAGGACGATCCGGTGCGCTATCTCGAGCTGCGCATGGTCCCTCTGATGCAGGGCCCAGATGGTAGCCAGGGTCGCTTGGTAATCCTGCGGGACATCAGCGAGCGCCGGCGGTTGGAGCACGAGCGCGAACAGATGATCGCGTCGCTCCAGGATGCGCTGGGACAGGTACGCACACTAGAGGGACTGTTGCCCATCTGCGCCCACTGCAAGCGCATCCGCGATGAGGACGGGCAATGGGAGCAGATCGAGGTCTATGTCAGGGACCGTTCCAGCGCGGATTTCACCCATAGCATCTGCCCCGATTGCATACGCAGGCTCTACCCCGACCTGGCAGAGGATCTCTAGCCGCCCCGTCCCTCCAGGCGGCCCAGCTCATCCTCGGAAAAGCCAAAGTGGTGGGCGATCTCGTGGATGATGGTGCGCTGGATGCGGTCCACCAGGTCAGCCTCGTCCCGCGCCACGATCTCCAAGGGGCGCTGAAAGAGGGTGATCCGATCGGGCGGGGCCAGGTGATAGCCGCGCCCCCGACGCGAGAGAGGCACCCCCTCGTACAGCCCCAGCAACATGCCCCCCCGCCCCACCCTGGCGGCCCGCATTTGGTGGTTGGTGGGCCAGGCGGCAAAGGTGATATACACATTCTGCATGTGCTCCGCGATCCACTCGGGCAGGTCGTCCACCGCTTGTCCCATCAGTTGCTCGAACCGCTCCGGCCCTACGCCCAACATGGGTTGCTCCTCAATCCTCTGATAGGTCGGAAGAGACGGGCGTCGCCAGCAGCGTCCGTTCCTGGCGATAGGTGACCATGCCTGGGCGCCCGCCGGGGATACGCTTCACATGGCGTCGCTCGGTTATGTCCACTCGCACTTGCCCCTCGCGGCGCAGCGCCGAATAGGCCGCCGCAAGGCCCGCCGCCTGGGCCAACGTCTCCTCTGAGACCGGCTGACCGCCGCTGCGGACGATGACGTGGGCGCCGGGCGCGCCGCGCACGTGCAGCCACAGGTCATTGGGCGCGCTCAGCCGAAAGGTTACCTCGTCATTCTGGCGGCTGTTGCGCCCCACCAGGATCGTGGCGCCATCCTCGGCCACAATGCGCAACGGCTCGCCGGCGGGCGCGCTGCGGCGGCGCCCCTGGCGCGGGATGTAGCCCGCCTCTTGCAGCGCGACGCCCACATAGTCCAGCGCAGGGCGATCCTCGGCCAGCTCGGCGTCGGTACGCAACTGCTCCAGGTAGGCGACCTCGGCCTCAACCTCGGCCATGCGCACGGGAACCTGTTCCGCCGCAGCCACGCGCTTGCGATACTCGCGAAAGACAGCCTGGGCGTTCTCCGATGGGCTCAGGTCTGGGTTCAGGGGAATGACGACAGGCGCATCGGCGCCGGGGCCAGCCTCGCCGGTCACCTGTGCGCGGGTGGCCGTGAGGCTCGGCTGGCCGGGGGCGATGCTCCAGGCCAGGGTCAGGATGGCGTTGCCCCGAAACTGGAGGGTCTCTAGTTCGTCGGGCGCCACGGCAGCCTGGGCCAGAGAGGTCAGCCGCGCGCGTTGGCGCTCGAGCTGCGCCTCGATGAGAGCCAGAAGATCGGCCCGCGCCTGGGCATAGGGATCAGGCGGGCGCAGCGTGCCCAGGGAGAGGGCCGCCGCCTGGCTGATCGAGGCGACGGGCTCCCAGGCGTCCAGATGAGTGAGCGCATAGGGCGCATAGGCCACCGCCGTGCGCTGCCCAGCCTGCACCTGGTAGCCGATGGACGGCTTCCAGGCATGGGTCTGGGGCAGGGCCATGAGCGACTGCAACACCCCGTGTAGCCGCGCCAGGGCGTCATCCGCCAGGGGCTCCTCAGGCGCCATGCCGCCCAGAGCGCGGTAGACCACCTCGCGGGCCGCCAGCGGGCTCAGGCCCAGGACGGCGTTCACCAGGCGGCGCTCAAGCGGGCCGCGGCTCTGGGCCAGAGCCGCGCCCAGTTCGTCCGGCGAGATGTGCAGAGGGTGCGCCTTGGCCTGGGGCGGAGGCGGCACATAGGGCGCGCCGGGCAGAATCACGCGGTAGCGATTGATGTGAGCGGGGATGCGTTTGGCCGCGTCCAGGATCGCGCCGTCGGCGTCCACCAGGACCAGGTTGCTCAGGCGGCCCATCACCTCGCAGACCAGATCCACCACGCCCTCCGGCCCGGCAAAGCGCCAGCGCAGCACGCGCTCCAGCTCGGGCTGCTCGATGGCGACCAGGCGCGCGCCGCGCACGTACTTGCGCAACAAGAGTTGCAGGGGCGAGGCCGTCTCGGCGCCGCGCCGCAGGCGCTCATCGGTCAGGGCGATGCGGGGCGCCTGGGCCTCGGCGCTCAAGAGCACCTGATGTCGCTGCCCGGCATAGATCTCTAGCCCGATGCTCAACTCCGTGGGGCGGATCACCCGCTGCACACGCCCCCCCACCAGCAGGCTTTCCAGCTCGTCGCGAACCGCCGCCAGGGCAAGGGTGTCCTGGCTCACTGCCCGGACCCCGGCACGGGCTCGCTCAGGAGGGCGCCAAGCTGCGCCACACCATAGTTGCCGTGGATGCGCAGCCGGGTCAGCTCGAACGGGCGATCGGAGCGGTGCTCGCGCCCAAAGTGAATGGTCACAGCGGCCCAATAGTCCAGCTCGTGCAGAATCGAGATGGCCAGCGCATCATAGCTCCCGGAGGGGTAGCAAAAGATGCGCACCGGCTTGCCCGTGCGGGCCTCGATGGCCTCTTTGGAGCCCAGCATCTGCCAGATCAAGTACTCGCGCGAGCGGCCCTTTAGGTCGTCGTGGGTATACCCGTGGGCCTCCATCTCCATGCCAGCGGCATCCATCTCGATCACCTGCTCCCAGGTGACATAGCCGGGGTGGCCCTGGTCAATGGGAGCGGTGAGCAGGAAAAAGGTTCCGGTCAAGCCATAGGCTTGCAGCAGGGGGTAGGCGTGCTCATAGTGGTCCCGGTAGCCATCGTCAAAGGTGAGCACGATGGGCTTTTCGGGCAAAGGCTGCCCGATCTGGAGCGCCATGACCAGGTCGCCTAGCGAGATGCTGGTGTAGCCGCGTTGCTGCAGAAAGGCCAGGTGCTGCTCGAATACGTCGGGCGGCACGGATAGATCGCGGCGCACGGCGTTGGCCCCGGCGGGCGGCTGTGAGATATAGTGGTACATCAGAATCGGCACCTGAACGGTGCGCGCCACTCCGTCGGGCGTGGGCATGGGGCGCGGGGTGGCCGTGGGCTCGGGTGTCGCCGTGGGCCAGGGCGTCTCGGTGGGCTCTGGCGTGCCCGTCGGCGCCAGGGTCGCCGTCGGGCTGGGCGTGGGCGTGGGCTCTGGCGTCCAGGTGGGTTGCGGCGTGGGCGTCTGGGTGGGGGTAGCGCTGGGCGTTGGCGTGTTGGCGGCAGGCGCGGCCACAGCATAGACCGGAGTCGGTGTGTGGCGCGGCGGCTCGTGCTGGGCCAGCCAGGACTGGCGCGCGATCAGGGCCAGCAACACGGCCATCCCAACGCCGAAAACAGCGCCGATCTGGCGCTGTCCCAATCTGAGCCTGCCGGTTACAAGATTCCAGTTCATCGCATCATGCCCTGAGACGATGATACCGAAAGGGGGGAGGGCTGTCAAAGCAGCCGAACGGGGGGCATTCTGAGATAGGGGCAACGTTGCACTGCGTGCACCTGGGCGATGCCCGAAACCGGCGGCGCCGCGCTCGCAGTTGACGGCGCTGCGCGTTCCCTCTAAAATCAACGTATCTACTATAGAATCCACCGGAGAGAGTCATGGGCGATCATCACACGGCCACCCTCAGGTATCACGAACAGGAATGGCAGATCCACAGCGGCATGACCATCCGCCATGCCATCGAAAAGGTGGGGTTGGATCCCCAGTCGGTATTGGCGATCCGCGAGAAGAAGCTCGTCAACCACCAGACCACCATCGAGCCCGAGGACGAGATCTTGTTGGTGAACGTCATCTCGGGGGGCTGACACTGAATCAGGACACGCACACGCCGGCGACCGCGCCCCGCAGACGCGAGAGATCGCACCCGATCATGCGCTGCCAGCTCTGCGGCGAGGTGGCGGCTATCTCTATGCCTCAGCACCGGCTCAAGCTGTGCGAGGAGCACTATGTCGCGTGGGTCGAGCGGCGGGTGGCCCGCACCATCGAGTCCTACGAGATGTTTGCGCCCGACGACCGGCTGCTGGTGGCGGTCTCGGGCGGCAAAGATAGCCTCGCCCTCTGGGATATCCTCCTGCGCCTGGGCTACCAGGCCGATGGGCTGTATATTCACCTGGGCATCGAGCACGAGGGCTATTCCGATATCTCCCAGTCCTATGCCACGGCCTATGCCGCGACGCGCCCCGAAGCGACACTGCAGATCGTCAACGTGGCCCAACGCTACGGACGCTCGATCCCCGAGCTGGCGCACGGGCGTGGGCGCCGGGCCTGCTCCAGTTGCGGCATGATCAAGCGCTACATCATGAACCGCACGGCCCGCGAGGGCGGCTATGCCGCCATCGTCACGGGCCACAACCTGGACGACGAGGCCGCCCAGCTCCTGCAGAACAATCTGTTTTGGGTGCGCGGCTACTTGCAGCGGCAGGCGCCGGTGCTGCCGGAGGCCGCCGGCGGCGGGCTGGTCCGCAAGGCCAAGCCGCTCTGCCTGCTTTACGAGCGGGAAAGCGCCGCCTATACCCTGGTGCGCGGCATCGCATACGTTCAGCGTGAGTGCCCGTATGCCCAGGGGGCCACCTCGATCTTTCACAAGGGCATCCTGAACGACTTGGAGCGGCGCTCGCCCGGCGCCAAGCTCCAGTACTACCAGGGGTTCGTGCGGGCCCGCCAGGAGGGCTTTATCGTGGCCGAGGGCGAGGCCGCCGAGTTTGAGGTGTGCGCGCGCTGCGGCCAGCCCACCACGGCCAACGCCGTGTGCGCCTTTTGCCGCATGCTGGAAGCCGAGGGGGGCCTGTGAACCGGGCGCATACGCCCCAGCGCATCTATCGCTACTATGACCTGATCATGGCCGCGTTCGTCACCGTGCTGTTGATCAGCAATGTGGCCTCGACCAAGTTTCTGGTGCTCGGCCCTTTTACCTTTGATGGCGGCACCATCCTTTTTCCCATCAGCTATATCTTTGGCGATATCCTGACCGAGGTCTATGGCTATGCCCGGGGGCGCCGCGTGATCCATGTGGGCTTTGCGGCCAACCTGCTCATGGCGTTGGTGTTCGCCCTGGTGGGGGTGCTGCCCGCCGCTGAAGGCTGGGAGAACCAGGCCGCCTATGAGGCCATCCTGGGCGCCACGCCCCGCATCGTGGCCGGCAGCCTGGTCGCCTATTTCGCGGGCAGCTTTTCCAACTCGTGGGTGCTGGCCCGCATGAAGGTAATGACCCATGGCCGTTGGCTGTGGACGCGCACCGTCGCCTCGACCCTGGTGGGCCAGGGGGTGGATACCGTCCTATTCGTCGCCATCGCCTTTTACGGCCTGTGGCCCGATGCGCTGCTCTGGTCCGTGATCGTCTCGAACTATCTATTCAAGTGCGGCCTGGAGGCGCTGATGACGCCCGTGACCTACCGACTCGTGAACGGCCTCAAGCGCGCCGAGCGCGAGGACTATTACGACGACCGCACCAACTTTAGCCCCTTTACCACCGAACTATAAGCCGGGGGCGCGCCGCGCCCGATCACCTCAAGCAAAGGCTGAAAAATGGAACCAACCCTGAACCCCGAGATCGAGAGCACGCCCCTCTTTGCCGATGAGCTGCCCGAGGGCCACAAGAGCGGCTTTGTCGCCCTGGTGGGCAAGCCCAACGTGGGCAAGTCCACCTTGCTGAACCGCTGGATGGGGCTCAAGGTGGCGGCGGTATCGCCCAAGCCCCAGACCACCCGCACGCGCCTGCAGGGCATCCTCACCCGCGACGATGCCCAGATCATCTTTGTGGATACGCCGGGCATCCACCGTCCACGCACGGCCTTGGGCAACTATATGGTCGAGGCGGCGCGCCAGGCGGTGCCCGATGCCGACCTGGTGCTGTTCATGGTGGATCTGGGCGCGCCGCCCGACGCCGCCGACGAGCACGTGGCGCGGCTGGTGGCCCAATACGTCAGCATCCCGGCCATCCTGGTGATGAACAAGGCCGATCTGGTCTCCGAGCAGGAGCTGGCAGGGCGCCGCGACGCCTATGCCGCCTTGGGCCAGTTCGATCATATGGCCGCCCTCAGCGCCGAGCATGGCCAGGGCGCCGATGCGCTGCTGGGCCTGGTGCTGGAGCGGCTGCCCGAAGGGCCGCGCTTTTATCCCGCCGACCAGGTGACCGATCAACCGGAGCGATTCATCGCCGCCGAGCTGGTGCGCGAGCAAGTGCTGCTGCATCTGCGCCAGGAAGTGCCCCACGCCATCGCGGTGCTGGTGCAAGAGTTCAGGGAACGAGACAACGGCGTGCTCTATATCGCGGCCAACATCTATACCGAGCGAGATTCGCAAAAGGGGATCGTCATCGGTGCACGGGGTGAGATGCTCAAGCGCATCGGCTCGGCGGCCCGCGCCTCGCTAGAGGCATTCTTTGGGCAGCAGGTCTATGTGGAGCTGTGGGTCAAGGTGCGCAAGGACTGGCGCACCAACGAGACCTATCTGAAACAGCTCGGCTACGGCTGAGGCTGTGGGTTGCGGCGCACCACCATGCGGACAAAGCTGATGTGGCGCCCTTGGTCCAGGGTGACCATCGGATCGCCGGCTATGGCTTGCTCGAAACGTCGAAAGATCTGATACCCCTCGCCATCGGGAAAGGTATCGCACGTCTCGACGTCAACCATGCCGCTGCGCAGCCAGTGGGCGCGCCACCAGTCGGGCGAGTGCCAGGAGTAATAGTCGGGCTGCCAGTAGCGTTGGAGCGTCTCGGGGACCAGCCCTTCGAACTCGTGAAGGATACCGGGGACGACCATCCCGATCTGCCCCCCGGGCCTGACGAGCCCGATCAAATGGCGATGCAGGTAGTAATCGTCGGTGCCAAAGAATTGCAGGCTGTTGATGCCGACCAGGGCATCAAAGAAACCCTCTGCAAAGGGGATCTGGCGGGCCTCGACGCGCACTGGAAAGACCTGGTCTTGCAGCCCTGCCGCGCGGATGCGCTCCCAGTTATCGGTAGGCGCTATCCACAGATCGGCGGCCCAGACCTGCACGTCAAATTCCCGCGCCAAAAAGATGGAGGATATCGCCTTGCCGCAGCCGAGGTCGAGTACGCGCATGCCCGGGCGCAACTCCATGGCGGTGCTCAGCGATTCGAGAAGCCACAAGCAGTGTGATCCGAGATGGTTCTCGATGATCCAATCCAGGTCATACTTGGCGGAACGCGGGTAACGCGCCGCAAGCTCTGGGGTCGAGAGCAGGTCCTTGTTCATCTCCGTTCCTCTCGTGGGGTGAACGCCGCCCACATATGCACACCCTTCCCGCGCACTGTCGAGCCCTGCCCCGTAGCCCGTAGCGGCCCTCATGGGGCCAGGGAGGCCGCGCCTGCTGCTCTAGCCCAAGAGCAGCAGGCTCAACGCCATGACCGCCATGCCGCCCAGCAGCCCATACAGCGAGTCATGCCCCCGGCCGTAGGCGCGGGATGTGGGCAGCAACTCGTCCAACGAGATGTAAACCATGATGCCCGCCACACCACCGAACAACACGCCCATCAGCCCTGGCGTAAGGAACGGTCGCAGCACCAGATATCCCAAGAGCGCCCCCGCCGGTTCGGCCAGGCCGGACAAGAGCGACCAGAAAAAGGCGCGCCGCCGGTCGCCGGTAGCATAGTAGATCGGCACCGAAACGCTGATGCCCTCCGGGATGTTGTGCAGCGCGATGGCGACTGCGATGGCCACGCCCAGGGTGGGGTCCTGTAGAGCGGCCAGAAAGGTGACCAGCCCCTCGGGAAAGTTGTGGATGCCCACGGCCAACGCGGTAAAGATGCCGGTGCGCTCCAGGCTCTTGGCGTCCGGCGTCGTCTCGGCGCCGGGCCCGTGGCTGTGGCCGTGCATGGCCACCTCGCTCAGGTCCTGCTTGGAGCGCGCCTCGTGGGGGTTTTCGGCGTGGGGCACGAGCTGGTCAATGGCAAAGATCAGCAGAATGCCGCCAAAGAAGGCCAGGGTGGTCAGCCAGGCAGATCCATTGCCATCATAGACCTGGGCGGTCACCTCTAGCGCCTTGGGCATGATCTCGACAAAAGAGACATACAGCATCACGCCTGCCGAAAAGCCGGTGGCCCAAGAGAGAAAACGGTAATTGCTGGGCTTGGAGAAAAAGGCGATGGCGCTCCCGATGCCGGTGGAGAGCCCGGCAAAGGTTGTCAGGCCGAGGGCGATCCAGAAATGAGTGCTGTTCATCGGTCCTCCGTGCGCTCCCTATCTGACAAGAGTCTGGCGCGGTTCAGCCGGCGGTGATTGTAGCAGACCGGGGGGACACTGTCGAATGGAATCGCGTCCCGCCGCGCTGGACGAACCAGCGCGCCTGTCGTATAGTCAAGCGTCGCGGCCCTTGGCGCTGTGCACCGGGCGCAAGGCCCACGGATCAGGACAGGGTGATGCTATGAACGACCTGCACGCTTATGAATTGGACCCCTCTATCGCCGAGATCTATGATCAGAGTGAGACATACGATGACGATGTTACCTTGCTGCGGCGCCTGATCGGCGCCCGGCAGGGGCTGCGCATCCTGGAGCCCTTTTGCGGCACCGGACGCATGCTGCTGCCCTTGGCCGCCGACGGCCACACGCTGGTGGGCCTGGATCGCGCCGCCGCCATGCTGGCGCGCGCCCGCGCCAAGCTGGCCGAGCTGCCGCCCGCCGCACAAGGGCGGGTGACGCTGACGCAGGCGGATGTGCTGCATGCCGCTTGGCCCACCGGTCACGATCTGGTGATCCTGGGCGGCAACTGCCTGTACGAACTGGCGACCGTCGAGGAGCAGGCCGCCTGCATCGCCCGCGCTGCCGGGGCGCTGCTGCCGGGCGGCCATCTGTATCTGGACAACAACCATATGGAGGGCGAGCTAGACCCCGCTTGGCGCAATCCGGTCGCGGGGCCTGCCTTTCCGCGCGGCGTGTGCGCCGACGGAACCCGCGTCGAGGCCACCTCTCGGACGGTCTGGTACGACGCCCCGCGCCGCCTGGCGCGCTTTTGCCGCGAGATCGAGATCACCCGCCCGGATGGCGCCCCCCTGCGCAAGATCCTCTGCGAGCAAAAGCACCCACCGAGCTATGATGAGATGGCGGGCTGGCTTGCCGCCAATGGGTTCCGCATGCGGGCTACCTACGGCGCCCGCGATGGCCGCCCCTACACGCCCGACGCGCCCCGGGCGATCTTTTGGGCGCAAAAGGTGTGAGAGCAGAAGGAGGCATCGCGCATGAAGATCACCGATTTGCAGGTCATCCCCTTTCGCGTTCCGTTCCGGCCCTTTCGCCACGGGCGCGTGCTGGACCCCGTCATGGGCATCCAGACCCTGACACGCATCCAGACCGACGAGGGTCTGGAGGGCTATTACCTGGGCGGCGAGGGCCACGGCGACCAGGACGGCCTGCTGCCCGACGACCGCCGCGCTTTGGAGCGGATGTTCAAGCCCATGCTCCTGGGCCAGGACCCCTTTGACCGTGAGACGTTCTGGCACTGGATGTGGACCCGCAACAGCAAGGAAAACCTGCTCAGCGTGGTGGATATGGCGTTATGGGACCTGCATGCCCGCGCCTATGGACTGCCCCTCTACAAGCTGCTGGGGGGCGCCCGCGACAAGGTCAAAGCCTATGCCAGCACCTACCCCAACATGGCCACCCCTGAGGGATACGCCGCCCACGCCCTGGAGTGCAGGGCGCGAGGCTATACCCACTACAAGATTCACCCCTACTATTTCTACGATCCGGTGACGGGCCAGCCCGACCCCGGGCGTCCCTCTCACACCGACCAGGATATCGCCGCCTGTGAGGCCATCCGCGAGGCCGTGGGCGAAGACATGGTGCTCTCCTTTGACCCCTGGGGCACTTATCGCACCTACGAGGACGCGATCAAGGTGGGGCGCGCCCTGGAGCGGCTGGGGTTCTATTGGTACGAGCATCCCATGCCCGAGTATCGCGTCCAGTCCTATATCAAGCTCTGCCAGGAGTTGACCATTCCTGTGCTCTCGCCCGAGATCGCCGCCGGCAGCCTGTACACCCGCGCCGATTGGATCCTGCGCGGCGCTTCGGACATGAGCCGCATAGACGTGCTGCGCGGCGGCATCACCGGCGTCAAAAAGCTGGCCGCCGTGTGCGAGGCTTTCGGTGTGCGCTGTGAAATCCACATGAGCGGGTTCGCCAACCTCCAGTGCCTCGGCGCCATCAGCGAGGACGTCTCGGAGTACTATGAGCGCGGGCTGGTGGCCCCCGGCGTGGACTATGATACGCCGCCGCCCTATCTGCACGCCATCGGCGACCCAATGGACGATCAGGGCTATGTGCACCTGCCCCAGGCGCCCGGCATGGGCTACCAGCTCAACTGGGACTATATCTGGGAGAACCGCATCGCGGACGGGGACTGAGCGCCTGTTTTCGAACGGGCGAGACCAGGGGCGGTCGCGTTCTAGCATGCGCTTGCGCCACGCGCTTGACAAGCGCCCGCCCCTGGCCCACAATAGGCGTGAACTGATCCCTTTTACCGCGCATACATGAGGATAGCCAATGGCCGACATCACCTTGCCGCCCCGCTACCGCGCTGTACACGCCGCTGGCGGCGCCTTGCTCTATGTAGCCTTGGGCGCCGCATGGGCACTGGTGGGTGCGTTGGAGCTGCGCCCGTGGGGTGCGCCCTGGCTCAACATCGCTCTGGGGGCCATCACCGGCGCGCTGCTGATCTTGGGCTTTCGGGGATTGCAGCGGGCCAATGGGCTGGAAGAGGATACGGTGTCGGAGGAGCAGCAGCGCGAGCGCGAGCGCCGTGCGCGGTGCTCCCATCGGGTGATCAGCGCCCAGGGGTTCCTGATCACCGGCATCAGTGCGGCGCTGATTCTGAGCAACCAACATGCCTATATCGCGGCGGCCACCTCGTTGGCGGTCGGCCTGCACTTTGTCGCGCTGGCCGCCATCCACCGCACCCCGGGCGAGTACCTCATCGGCGGGCTGATGATCGCGATTGCCGGCGGCGCCATCTACTGGGTCCCCCAAACGACTGCGCTCTCGAACGGCGGCATGAACGTCATCGCGGGGCTGGGCACCGCCGCCGTCCTCTGGGGCGCCAGCATCGTGCGCCTGGTGCAGATCAACCAGAACTGGGAGGACCCCGACCAGGGCCAGTCTCAGTAGCGCGCCAGGCCGCCAGACGCGCGGGCGCGCCCCTCCGCTCCCGACGAGCCACCCACAGATTTGCTTGACAGCAGAGTTTACTTGCACTATTATTGAGTTAATAGATTGAAAAACTCAATCTTATGAACGCCCTGGCTGGAGCCACCCCTCCATTGCGGGGTCGGCTATGGGGCGTGGGCGGGTATGCAGCAGAGGAGGAGAGCTATGCGTTTTTTGGCGTGGCACGTGGATCGTTTTCGATGCAGCATCACCGAGCGAGGGCGTTCGCCCGTGGTGGAAGAGTACGACGACCCGGAGACCGTGGCCGAGGAGGCATTGCTGCTGTTGATCAGCGTCGAAAAGGGGGACGAGGCAGCGCCCGAGGAGGTAGCCCAAAAGGCCGTCGCCGAGATCGCCGCCCATGCCGCCAATCTCAAAGTAGAGACCCTCGTGCTGCATCCCTTTGCACACCTGTTCGGCCAGCTTGGCCGGCCGGCGACGGCGGTGCAGGTGCTGCAACTGATGGAAAAGGAACTGCGAGACAAGGGGATGTCTGTTGTGCGCACCCCCTTTGGCTGGTTCAACACCCTGGATGTGCAGGCCAAGGGCCACCCTCTCTCGCGGATAGCCCGCATCATCGAGGCATAGCCTGTACATGCACAGGCGCGTCCATCCACGGGCAAAGAGCGATGCGCCAGACGCAGGCCTGGCGCGCCAGTTTCACAGTTTGGAGCGTGGCCAGATGACAAGAGTTAGTTGGATATATGTTGTTGGGGCTGTCGTAATCACGCTGCTGCTGGTCGGGCTCGCGGCGGTTTCGCTACTCGCCCTATCCGGCAGAGGCTATGTGACAGGATGGAGAATGGGGCCAGGCATGATGGGCTTTGGATGGTTCGGTATGATCTTGATGCTGTTGATTCCCGCCGGGCTGTTGATTCTGCTCTTGCTGGGCGTTGTCTGGCTGGTGCAAGCAGCGGGCGCGCCCCGGGCGACGGACGGGGCCTTGACTGTCTGCCCCCGGTGCCATCGGCGCGCCCAGCCCGACTGGCGGATCTGCCCGCACTGCGGGTACCATCTCACCGACGAGCCGGATGCGTAACATTACACGGAGCCGTTCGCGCGTCGCGTAAAGCGGGCGAGGTGACAGGCCGCTCGAGCCAGTGAGAGCGGCCCAGCGTCGCCCTGTCTGACGGGCGGCGCTCACGCCTTGCGGATCACCAGGTCCACAAACAGCCCGATGCCCACCGCAACGGCCAAGGCGATGGCTGCCACGGTGGGCGTTTGATCGAACCCAAAGCGCAGCGCCATAGCAGCAGCAGCGCCGATCCAGATGGCTATGCGCGATGCCTTGTAGCGAACAGGATTGGGTCTCACAGGCCAACTCCTCTGAAAACAAGTGGGCAGGCTGCGCACGTATGCGCAGCACACCCCTACCTCATCCTCTGAACACGCCTGAGCGAGATCTGCCCAGACGCACGGCCACGTTCACGGCAAGAGTTCCGCCAGCGAGGCGGGCGCCTTGAGCCCGTGCCCCGTGATGGCCGATACAATGATCTCACGGGAGTGGCTGCCAGCGGCCAGATAGCGCGCCAGACCGGCCAGGGTCGCCCCTGCGGTGGGCTCTAGCGCAAAGCCATGTCGCCACCAGGCCCTGGTCGCCGTGGCGATCTCCTCCTCGGTCACGGCGATGAACTGCCCTTCGCTGCGCCGCACTGCCGCCAGGATCTGCTCGCCCCGGGCCGGCGCCGCGATGGCAATGCCCTCGGCCAAGGTGTGCTGCGTCGCCACCTCCACCGGCGCCTCTGCGCCGCCCTCGTAGGCCAGGGCCAATGGCGCGCAGGCCGCCGCCTGCACCCCGATCAAGCGGGGCGCCCGTTCGATCTGCCTGGCCGCCAACAACTCATCAAAGCCGATGGCCGCGCCCAGCAACAGCGTGCCGTTGCCCACGGGCAACACCAGACTATCGGGCGCGCGTCGCCCCAATTGCTCCCACACCTCAAAAGCAAAGGTCTTGCAGCCATGTAGGAAGAACGGGTTCCAGACGTGGCTGGCATAGTAGGTCGTCTGGGCTGCCTCTTGCGCTGCGAGGGCAGCGGCCTGGCGACCGCCGGGCACCCGTTGCAGCGTCGCGCCATAGCCCCGAATCTGCAGCAGCTTGGCAGGTGAGCTCTCCTCAGGCACGTAAATATCGCAGGCCAGCCCGGCCCGTGCGCAATAGGCTGCGATGGCGGCGCCCGCGTTGCCCGACGAGTCCTCCACCACCCGTTGCACGCCCAGCGCTGCCGCATGGCTGATCAGCAGGGCGGCGCCGCGATCCTTGTACGAGCCGGTGGGAAAGAGGTGATCCTGCTTGAGCCAGACCGGGAACCCGCCCACGCGCCCCTGCAAGAGCGGCGTATAGCCTTCGCCCAGGTGCACCGGCGTGGCCTCGGGCGCCAGCGGCAGCGCCTCGCGATAGCGCCACAGGGTGGGCCCTCGCCCCGCGATCCGTCTGCGGTCAAAGCGTGGCCGACAGGCGAGGTCCAGCGGGCCGCCGCAATCGCAGCGCCAGCGCAGGGCCTCCGGTGTGTAGCGTTCGCCACAACGTGAACAGTGCAACTGCAAGGCCGCCGCCATCAGCTTGCATCCCCAATGGCGGCGATCGCCTCGATCTCGACCAGATAGTCGTGGTGCAGGGGCAGCGTGGGCACCACGGCGCGCGCGGGCTTGTGCTCGCCCAGGACCCGGGCATAGACGGCATTGGCCCGCCCCCACAGGGCCATATCGGCGATGTAGATGGTCACCTTGAGCATACGGTCGAGGCCGCTGTCGGCAGCCTCCAGGATCGCCGCCACGTTGGCAAGGGCCTGTTCCATCTGCTCCTCGATGGAGGGGCCTGCCGCCGCTCCGGTGGCCGGGTTGATGGGCAACTGGCCCGAGACGAACACCAGCCCACCGTGCGCCATGGCCTGGCTATAGTGCCCCAAGGGTAGCGGGGCCTGATCGGTCTGCACTGTCTGCATGGCGCCTCCTATCGTGAACAGAACCATGTCGCCACTTTATGCTGCGCCAAGGCAACCAGGCACAAGCAATGACGTGGGCGCGTCTGCGGGAGTCGCCCAAACGCCGTTGCCGTCCCCGGCGATGAACCCGCATGTAGGAGCCACGCCGCTTGCTCCGCGCAACGCTGCTATTGTAGCACAAAAAGCGCCGCCTGCCCGGATTCGAGCAGAGCCTTGACGCCAAAAGCAGCTTGCGGCGCCCCCCTGCTATTGAGAACACAGAATCCTGCGAAAACTCGCATCTCCTTAACTTGACTTTATGCAAGTTTTACGCTATAATCTGCCTAGTTCCTTTACGTTCGTTTTATGCATAAGGCGCTATCCGTTACGGGTGGCGCCTTTTAGGAGAGATAGATGCAAACCAATCATGCAGCTCGCGTGTGGCCCAGGATGCTGCTTACGCTGGCGATCCTCGCCAGCGTCGTTTTGTGGGCGGCGCCCAACGTGGGCGCGCAGACAACGGTCTCCATTGGGTCGCACAGTGCGACCTTTTACGGCGTCCGCTACGATTACCCCGTCGCCGGGCGTTCCACCTGGTACTACAAAGTCACCTCGGGGCGCAGCCCGGCCCTCAGCCATGTTGTCTTTCAGATGACATGCCCTGACATCAGGATCCTCGGCGCAGGTCTGTGGGACGGCGTAAACATGGATATGAACACGCTATACCCGGGCCAGGGCGCCCCCGAGCCCAGTAGCTTTCCGGCGAGACCCAAACGAGACCCCACCACGAACACGACCGGGCTCAAGTTCAACCAAGGCTTTGATGACGGCCAGACCAAGTACTACTACTTTACGGTCAATGGCAACTATGCTGTGGGCGACATTACCCTGGCCGCCAAGGCCGGGCCCAGCTTTCAGACCGGGACGATCCCCGGCCCTTCGCTCGTCTGCGCCATCGTGGCCAAGGCCAGCCTGGGCGATTATGTCTGGTTCGATCAGAACTCTGACGGCATCCAGGACGAGGGCGAGCCCGGCATCGAAGGCGCGACGGTACGGCTCTATGACGCCAACGACAACCTGCTCAAGACCACCACCACCGACGCCAACGGCTACTATCTGTTCGATGGTCTCACTCCTGGCGGCTATTACGTCATCTTTGCGCCGCCAGACAATGCCGCCTTTGCCTACTCCCCTACGTCTCAGCACAGCGGCCAAAACCCCGCCCTCGATAGCGACGCCCATCCCGACACCGGACGCACCCAGACCGTCACCCTGAACTGGGGCGACAGCTACCTGGATCTGGACGCCGGTTACGTGGCCAAGGCCAGCCTGGGCGATTATGTCTGGTTCGAACAGATCATTGACGGCATCCAGGGTGCCGGCGAGCCCGGCATCCCCGGGGTGAGCGTCACCCTCTACAGGGGCGACGGCACGTTCGTTGCCACCACCACTACCAACGCCAACGGCTACTATCTCTTTGACGGGCTCGATGCTGGCGACTATTACGTGGTCTTTGCAGTGCCCGTTGATCCCTACTTTGCCTATTTCTTTACCCTCCAAGATGCGGGCCCTGACGCCCTCGATAGCGACGCCGACCCCATTACCGGGCGCACCCAGACCGTCACCCTGAACTGGGGCGATAACTACCTGGATCTGGACGCCGGCTTCTATGGCTTTCCCGTTGTCCCTTCGGCGGTGACGGTCTCCAGCTTTGAGACGCTGCGAGACAACGACACCCTGCGCTTCATGTGGACCACGGGCTACGAGGCCGACAACCGGGGCTTTGACCTGTTCGCCGTCCAGCCCGGCGGCGGCGAGATGATCCAGATCAACGAGGCATTTATCCCCACCCAAGGGTTCACAACCGGGTCAGAGTACTACTACCAGGCTGACCGGTCCGATATCGCCGTAGGGGCTCTCTTTTACCTGCGCGCCTATGACCTGCAAGGCGGCTATGAGGACTATGGCCCGGTAGAGGCCGTCTACAGCGCCTCCATCGTGCCGCCGCCGGGCGCGTCCATCGTTCCCAACCCGCCTGTGCCGTGCACCCCTGGCCAGGAGGGCTGCCGGCCTGTGGCAGAGCCACGCAGCGCGCCCGTTCCGCTGCCTGGCCCCGTCAAGCCGGAAAAGCCCATCGCATCGCCGTCACTGCCGGTGATCGGGCCCGAGTTGCCCGCGCCTGTGGTCCCGGGCCCTGGCGATAGCCTGCGTCCTGATCCGATCGTGGGCAAGTCATCCTAGAGGCGACACGCCCGCCGGTAGCGTAGCTCCGTACCAGCCCTCAACCGCGCGCCATCCCGAGAGTCGGGGTGGCGCGCGGTCGGTTGCCGATCCCACGGCGCAACGTAGCGTTGCCACCTGCGTAGAGGGATGGAGGGCTCGTTGGCTCTCAGGCGCGCCCCGTGATATGATACATCGTTGAATTTAGATATTGAGGATGAGGAGGCTCGATGGAAAAGCGTACCGTGTCTACCGTGCGGATCATGGGTCTGGCCGTGATAGTGGTGGTGGTTCTGGTGATCATCTTTTCATCCTATACCATCATCACCCCTGGCCATCGTGGCGTGGTCGTTATGCTGGGGCGGGTGGAGCAGACGGTGTTGGGCGAGGGGTTCCACCTGATCGTGCCGCCCATCGTGCGCCAGGCCGTGCCCGTGGACGTGCGCACGAAAAAGCTAGAGGTATTCGCCGAGGCCGCCTCCTCCGACCTGCAACTGATCAATGTCACCGGCGTACTGAACTATCACCTGAACCCACAGTCCGTGAACAAGCTCTACCAAGAGGTCGGCCTGGACTATGAGAGCATCATCATCGTGCCTGCGCTGCAAGAGGCCATCAAGGCGGCCACGGCCCAGTTCCGCATCGAGCGCATCCTGGTGGAGCGCGAGGTGCTCAAGAATGTCATCCAGGAGAACCTGACGCGCAGGCTGGCTGTGAACGACATCGTCGTCGTGCAGCTTTCGCTCTCTAACATCGAGTTCTCGGAAGAGTTCAACCGGGCCATCGAGCGCAAGCAGGTGGCCGAGCAGGCCGCCCTGCAGAAACAGTACGAGCTACAGGCGGCGCAAAAAGAGGTCGAGATCACGCTGGCGCTGGCAGAGGGCGAGAAAAAGGCCGCCATCATCGCCGCAGAGGGTCGCGCCGAATCGCGCCGGGTCGAGGCCCTGGCCGAGGCCGCCGCTCTCGAGCTGATCGCCGCGCAGTTGCGCGGCAACCCCGACCTGGTCAAGTACGAGTGGGCCACGCGGCTCTCGCCCTCGATACGCACGGTGCTGCTGCCGGCGGGCCAGGATATCATCCTCAGCGCCGATACCCTGGTCGGCCCGGGCGGGGAGTGAGCATCTGGCCCACACAAGTCGGCAAACCGTATGAGCCCAGAGGGCACAAGTGTATGTGAGGTAGGTGCGTTATGACGATCTTGGAGCAGGGCAAACGTTTCATCTGGCGACACGGGCGCCTGCTGGAGCGCGCCGTCATGGCGCACCTTCTGGAGGGCGAGGCGCCGGGCCGGGTGGCGCTGGCGCTGCGGGCCTATCAGAACCTCGACGGCGGCCTGGGCCACGCCCTGGAGCCCGACCTGCGGGCGCCCGAGAGCCAACCCCTCTATCTAGAGTTCGGCCTGCGCACCCTATACGATTGTGGGTTGCGGGCGCCCGACCTGGCCCAGGGCGCCTGCATCTTTTTGTCGCAGCACGCAGACCTGGAGGCGGGCATTCCGACCCTGTTCCCCTCGGCGCTGGCCTATGACCATGCGCCCCATTGGGAGGCCCCCTCCGCTCGGGAGCCCTCGCTGGACCGGCTCATCAGCCTGGTGGGGCTGCTCAACTGGCAGCGCATCGAGCACCCCTGGCTAGAGCGGGCTGTGGGGGCCTGCCTCGCCCACCTGGCAAGACTCCCTATGGAGGATGCCCACACCATCCAGAACGGCTTTTGCCTGCTGGAAAGCGTCGCCGAGACCCGGGATGTGAGCGCGCTGTTCGACAGGCTGGCCGACGAGCTTACACGGGCCAGCTTTTTCCTGGCCGAGGCGCCGATCTCGGGCTATGGCCTGACGCCCCTGCACCTGGCGCCCACGCCCGATAGCTACCTCCGGAGGCTGTTCGGCCAGGAGCAGATCGAGGCGCACCTGGACGACCTGCTGGCCCAGCAGCAACCCGATGGCGGCTGGCCCATCGCCTGGGAGCCCCCCGGCGAAACGGCGGCCTTGGCCTGGCGCGCCCACCGCACCCTGGCGGCGCTGACAACCCTGCGGGCCTACGGGCGCATCTAGGGGCGCTCGCTCTGCGCGCCTGCGGCCTGGCCCCCCGGCGCGCAGAGTTCCTCAAAGTCGATCACGGGCGGCGGCGAGCCGCCGCCCCAGCGCCATCCCTCTACATCGCCGTGGCTCAGGCGGCGTCCGCCGGCGCCCGTGGCAGCGGTCTGCCAATGGCCGTTGCGCAGGTGGGAGTAAGCCCAGTAGTCGCACGTTGAGCCCTGGCACCGGCAAAAGCAATCGCCCGTGGGGCAGCCCACCTCCCCGATCTGGCACACGGCCACGCCCTGCGCCGAGACCAACGCCTGCACCGGCGGCCCCGCCAGCATGAGGGCGTCGTATCCGCTGGGGTCGCGCATATCCAGCGTGACGCAATAGGTCTGCACGCTCCCCTCACCCTCCTGCACAACGAGGCCCACCTGTATGGGCGCCTGACCGGTCGGTTGTGGCGCACAAGCCAGCAGGCTATAGAGCAAGAGGCCGAGCAGCCCGATATGACGCAGCGACATGGCTACTGCCCTCCGGCCAGCGGCCCGAACGTCCGGCCCATCAGAGCCGGGAGGCACTCTTGGGTCGCATAGAGGGGCGACCAGGCGCGCAGACTGCCATCGGCATCCTGTTGGCTCTGCAGATAGCGCTGTGCGGCGGCCAGCGCTTCGGCATCGTCGCCCACTGCGCCCACGCTCAGCAGCGCCTGGATCACGGCGGCGGTGCTCCCGAGATCGCTCTCCCCCGGCGCCTGGTAGGGGTAGCCGCCGTCGGGGTTGGCCGTCTGCCGCACGAATGCCATCGCTCGGGCGATAGCGTCGCCATCGCGGGGCGCTCCGGCGGCCAGCAACGCCTGGATGACCACCGCCGTATGCTGAACCTCACCTTGAGGTTGCATCTCGTTCCACGCCCAGCCGCCATCGCCCAACTGAGAGCCCTCGAAAAAGGCGACCACACGCTGCGGGATCGGCTGGCCGGCGGCATAGAGGCCCAGCACAGCCCAAGCGGTATCGCCGCTGCCGCCTCCATAGGCGCCCGTGGCCGCATCAAAGGTGCCCGCGATCAGAGCGGGCAGATCGAGCCCGGCATACGAAGCTGGGTTCTGGCCCGCCCAGGCAACGGCGACGGCCAGCTTGCCCGAGGCGGCCGCCGAGCTCTCCGCATAGGCGACCACGTCACTGGCGGCGCTCTGGGTCAAGTACGCATCCAGGCTGGGGCTGCCCCAGGCGGCAGGCTCATATCCGGCAGCGCCCAGGGCGAGCAGCGAGCGCACGGCTGCGCCCACGGGATTCAGGCCGTCGTCATAGCCGCCATCGGGTCCCTGCTGGCTGCGCAGCCATTCTAGCGCGCGGTCCGCCGCCAGATAGCCGGAAGCATCCGCCAGATGGCCCGCCAGGCCCCAGTCCGAGTAGTCGGGATGGACGCCCAGGCGAAAGGCGATCAGGTCACCCGCCTGCACGGGGGGCGGCGGCCAGGCCTCGCCATTCCAGCCCTCCCCATCCCACTGGCCCTGCGCCCAAAGGTTGGCGGGACAGAAGCAATCCTGGGCGGGGCAGCCCTGGCCCGCGATGCTGCAGATCGCCTCGCCGGCGGCGTCCGATGCCACGGCATAGCCCGCCAGCTCTAGCGCCTGGACGCGCGTCAGCTCGCCAGACCAAGAGATGGTGCGCAGATGGGTCTGGCCATCGGCAAACTGGATGACAACATGGGCGGTGTTGGGCGCCGGGCGGGCGCAGGCCGCGCCCAATGCTACGATCAATAGCAGCGCGGCCATGAGCGCGCCAAGCAGACGGGCATTTCGCCCTGAGGGGATAGCACTCTGCAAACGAGACATGGGACGGGCTCCTTTCCTTTTGCGCACTGAGAGCCCAGGATGCCCGCCCACGCCCCGTCCCCACGGCAACAAAAAACACGCCGGCTCGGGCTCGGCGTGGCGCCGCCGCCCCCATGAGACAGGGGCCAGCGGTATGCATCGCGCCGACCCTTCGCTCGAGGGTCTGCTGCATGGCGCGTACGGAACGTGGCAGGCGACCTGGCTTGCGATACGGGATCGCTCACAGTTGCGGGACAGCGCCGGACTCGCACCGGCTTCGCTTTTCACCCTGGGCATCCGGGCCAACAGGGCACCACGACCGGACCAGACGATTGTACTGACGCGCCTATTGTAGCGCATTTGGACGCGCGCGCAACTCGGGCAGCCTGCCCGCCCCGAGCACACCTTCTCCTTGACCTGCACCCGCGAGCATGGCTATAATCCGCCCATCATCGTGCGATGTACGCTCTACATGGGAGGGGTTCAGCATGAAAGCAAAGGGTGTCTTTTACGTAGCGCCGGAAAAGGTGGAACTGCGCGAGTTCGAGATCGGCGATCCAGATCTGTTCGAGGTGCAGATCGAGCTCAAGGCCACGGCCCTGTGCGCCTGGGATCAGGCGCTCTACAAGGGCATCCTGCCCGCCGGCACCACCTACCCGTTCCTGCACGGCCACGAGGGGGTCGGCATCGTACGCAAGGTGGGCGCCCGGGTGAGCGGCTTTGCCCCCGGCGACAAGGTCACGGCCATGGGCAACGACTCGGCCCTGTTCGGCCAGTTCGCCAACGTGCCCGCCCCCGCCCTGGCCAAGCTGGATGACGCTGTCGAGGATTACGAGCACTGGATCGCCGAGCCCGTCTCTTGCGTCTTGAACGGCATCGAGTGGTGCAAGCTGTTGCCCGGCGACCGGGTGGCGCTGGTGGGCGTTGGGTTCATGGGGCTGCTGCTGATGCAAGCGTTGGCCCATACCCTGGTACACGAGGTCATTGTCGTAGATGTGGACCCCCGCCGCCTGGAACTGGCCCGGCAGTTTGGCGCCGATCAGGTGATCAACAGCAGCACCGATGAGGGCAAGCGGGCCATCGAGGCCCTCAAGGCCAACCCGGTGGATGTCATGATCGAGGCGGCTGGCGCACAGCCCGCCTTTGATCTCAACTATGAGATCCTGCGGCAGGCGGGACGTCTCAACATCTTTTCCTGGCACAAGGGCGGCGACCGACGGGTGGACCTGGGCGCGTGGCACATGTCGGGGTTCCAGGTCTATAACGCATCGCCCAACATCTCTTCCCACTTTGCCCAGATCTTTGCGCGCACGGTGCCGCTGATGAAAAAGGGCGTCTTTGACCTGAAACCGCTGGTCACCCACGTGCTGCCGGTGGATGAAGCGGTCAGGATGTTCGAGATCGCCTCGCACCAGAGCGACGGCTATATCAAGGGCGTGCTGAGCTGGTAGCCCCCCGAGGTTGGGACACGCGGGCGTGGGCGCTCACTGGAGCCACCCACGCCCGCGTCGTTCTCAGGCGCTAGCGGATGATGGGGATATAGATATACATCTCGGACTCGGGATCGCCGGGCTCGAACGTCTCAGGGTAGAGCTCCAGGTCAGGCGTCGGCGCCCGGCGGTAGCCCGAGTTGGGCAGCCAGGTGTTGTGGATATAGTCGTGGGTTGCGCCGATGGTGGGCAACGTGCAGGTAAAGACGGCATAGGTCGCCTCGGGCACTTGCCAGATGGCCATGCCCTCGGGCGCCTGGGCCAGCGGTCCCAGGTCGAGGCCCGCCATATAGTCAAAGCCGGTCTCATCCATGGCGGCGTCACACACGCCATAGCAGCCGCGCATATCGCCCAGCGCCAAGAGCTCGCCCCAACGCGGGTTGAGCTGATCCCACAGGGCCGGGATCTCTCTGTGCTCGTTCTTGCCGTGATAGACCAGGCCCACGACGCTGAATGCCGGTTTGGTCTCGATCTTGGGGTGCATGAGTTGTTCCTTTCTTCGGACATCCATGTTGGCCAATACGCTCGCGACGGGCAGTTGCACCTCGGACACATACTCCTCAGGCGGCGCGTCGCTTTCGGGCCCCCGCAGATAGACCTCGCGCACGAGGCCGTTGGCGCGATAGCCGTTGGGGGCCGCCCAGCTCAGCAGCGCGCCATAGGCGTCGCCGAGGGCGTCATGGCTCCCCTGGTGGATGACGCAGGCCAGAGCGGGTATCGCCGGAAGCGCGAGGATCTCGAGTTCGCCGCCCAGCCCATGGGGCGCCGGTATGCGCTCCAGCGACGCCCCTGTCGCGGCCCATAGACCGGCGCCATCGGCATCCTCGCGATACACGGTTACGATGGCGCCGGCGGCCGGCGTCGGCAGCCCGACGGCCTGCAAGCGAGCCAGTAGCGGCCGCACCAGCGCCGCACCCTGGCCATAGCCGGCCACGCGCCGGCCCAGGGCCATCACGCGCCGGGCGGCCACGGCCTTGAGCACCACAGGGTACTCGGGCAGGCAGCCTTCCTGGGCGATCTGGCGCAGGCGCGCCTCGACGCGGGTCAGGCGGGCCTGTTCCTCGGCCAGGCGTCGCTCCAGTTCGATCTGCCGCAGCCGCACCATGCCCCGCAGCTCGTCCGGCGAGAGGTTCTCGCCCAGCACGCGCGCGATCTCTTCCAGGGTGAACCCCAGGTCCTTCAGGGCCAGGATGCGGTTCAGCCGGGGCAGTTGCTCCAGGGCATAGTAGCGGTAGCCGGTGTAGCGGTCCACATGGGCAGGCAGCAGCAGGCCGCGCTCAGCATAGTAGCGCAGGGTCTTGACCGAGACCTGCGCCAGACGGCTCAGCTCGCCAATCTTGAGCATGGGCGCTCCTTCCAGGGGAGATGGGGACAGGACTGCTGGCCAGCAGTTACATAGGACATCATATAGCCTCCCCCGGGGGCAGAGTCAAGAGGCAAACGGGCGAGTTTCGGGGTTGCACCCGAAACTCGCCCGAGAGGGACTGATCCAACCCTTTCTCTGGGCCACCCAGAGAAAGCGGCATTCACCCGTCAGAGCCCAAAGAAGGTCGAGGTCAGGTTAGGGGCTTGTCATTCCCGCAGTTGCGCCCAGGGGCTCTATCCCGATTGCCACTGCTACGCGCCATGCGCTGCTCTACCCGCCCATGAGCTCGCGAAATGCCACGTACAGATCGGACAGACGCTCGGCCGCAGCAGGATCGTTGCGAGCGAGCAGGGAGATGGTTTCGTCACGTCGCGCAAACATCGGCTCTACGCCATCCTTTTGCGCCTGTGTCAGGATCGAGTCGGCCTCTTTGCTGGTCTCCTCCCGCAAGACAACAAAAAACGCGCTGGCAGCTTGGCGCGCCGCCTCATAGTCGCCTCGCCAAGCGTCTATCGCGGCAGAGGCGAGCATGTTCTGTATCTCGGCAGCGCCTAGCTGGCGCGCGGCCGCCGCCGACTCCAGAGCATTCTGTGTTCGAGTCGACTCTAGCCGGGCTTTCGCCTGAGAGAGTTCATCGGCGGTGTTGCGGGCTTGAAGCCACATGGGCACAAAGCCGATAGCGGCTCCAACGAGCAGGACGATCGCATAGGTTAGGATGCGACTCCCCCACGAAATCGGGCTGGTATGCTTGGACGAAGGTGTGTTGGTCATGATCGCTCCTCTGGGTGAACACCGAAATGGCTACAAGCGGAAAGTCGTCACAGCACGGCGGCGACGGTTTCGTTGCGCAAAGGGCCAAACGGACGGGTGTGCGGCGGTTCTCCTCTAGACCATCAGGCCTGGGCCGCAGCCACTACGTGCTCAAGTGCGTCCTCGCCTTGGTGCCCGAGCTTTTTGCCCTGCTTGCGCACGGCGGTCGCGATCTTGTTCACTCTGCTGCGGGTCTGCCCCACCACATCATCAACGATTCCGCCGACTTGATCTCGCAGCTCTATACCTTCGTGCATGACCTGGTCGCGCGTCTTTTTCCCCGATTGCGGCGCCCACAGCAGCATCACCCCGGCGCCAATCAGGCCACCCGCCACCAGTCCGGCGAGCCCGACAAAGAACCCTTTGCCGCCACGGATCTTGACATTACGCTTCTGGTTGTGCTCGTGCATTTCATATCCCCTTTACAGAATTCTCAGAAACTATTGCCTGCGCGGCGCCCCCAGCCTTGCCAAGGGCGCCGCGCCCTCGATAGATGGTCAGTCGAGCTGGTATTCGCCGGCAACACCCCCAATCTCATCTGTGCTCTCCTGCGGCGTTGCCTCGACTCGCTGCGCATAGACGACCAAGCGATGTTCGTACGAGCCCCGGATAATGTCCCCGCTGCAGGTAATGAGTGTCAGATGCGAGAGACCATCCTGTGCCGGTTGCGGCCCCCGGCCGGAGACGGGGCCAATACCATAGATCCGCACGAGAACTGACGGATCAGCGGCGGCTTGCCGCGCAGAGAACTCTTCCATCTCGGTGACTATAAAGTGAGCGCCGAGGTCGCTCTCTGTGTTGTAGACGATGATCAGGTCGCCTGGTCTGAGATCACCAAGGTGAGCAAAGAGCGCAGGCTGTCCGCCCAGGCCGTCTACATGTCCAGCGATTGTCGCTGTGCCCGGGTCGCCTGGGATGCCCCCGCCGCGATACCAGAACGCCGTGTGCCACACGGGGTCGTTTGACCGACCCATCGGCGCGTCCATCACATTCTTTGACGTGATCCCGACCGCGAGCACTGGGGCGCTGATATCGAGTGATGGAATCCAGAGTTCGAGCGGCACGTCCACGGGCCCGGCGCGCAGGTCGAGATTCGGGTCAACAAGCGGCGCCGAACTCGAGGGCTGAGCCAAAGCTACCCCAAAGGGGAGCAGAGCGAAGGGCCTCTCTCCTCGTTGCGCAACAGCGCCACCGGTGACCGGCAGACCAACCAGCAGTGGAGCAAGCGTTGGGGTTGGCGCCAGCCCGGTAGCCGGAGTGCTCGTCGGCGCTTGCGCCGGCATTGGGGTCGCGGTCGGCGCGCCCGTCGGTCTTGGAGTCGCAGTCGTCGTCACGGTCGGGGTCACGGTGGTCGTCGCGGTCGGCGTGACGGTGCTCGTCGCGGTTGGCGTGACGGTGCTCGTCGCGGTTGGCGTGACGGTGGTCGTCGCGGTCGGCGTGACGGTTGTCGTCGCGGTTGGCGTAACGGTGGTCGTCGCTGTTGGCGTGACGGTGGTCGTCGCTGTTGGCGTGACGGTGGTCGTCGTGGTCGGGGTTAGTGCGGTCGGCACCGTCGGCGTAACGGTGCTCGTCGTGGTCGGTGTTGGGGCCAGGGGCGAGCACAGACTGATGGTATTGGTATCCATCGTCACCGCGCCGTTTCTGGCCAAGGCGCTGCCTGTGATATCGGCGCCGGTATTGAGAGTGATACTCGTCAGTGCAAGGATATTCCCCGAGAACGCAGTATCTGTGCCGAGGGTTGCGGAGCTGCCCACCTGCCAGTAGACGTTACACGGGTTTCCGTTACCGATCATCTGAACAGATGAACTGCTCGCGGTTGTGAGCGTGCTCCCAATCTTTAGGACAAAGACGGCGCCCGAGTCACCCTTAGCATCAAGCGTAAGCAGGCCAGTCAACTGAGCCGATGTGTCAAAACAATAGACGCCTGACGTGAGCGTGAGGCCGCCCAGGTCCTGACCGGTCAAATTGCCGCTGGGATCGCATGCCCGGCCTGCCAGATCGTCGTACGCCAGGCCGAGATCAACCTGGGCCTGAGCCGCGACCGCATCAGCCTCATACCTCGTCCCATTCACAATCCCGGGGGGAAAGCCGGTGACCTCGCTGCCCGGACTGACACCCAGATGGCCGTTGATCACGGTGTCGCCCGTATTGGTCGCCGTCGAACCTGCCAAGACCGCAAAGCTCTCCGCCGTGCCCAAAGAGGGGGCGGAGGGCCCCTGCAATATCTGCAGTGGCAATGTCTGCGATGGCGCCCCGGGCGCCCGGAGGACGTTTCTGAGTTGCTGGTCGTCGGCCCTTGCCGGCGAGAGACCTCTCGCCGCAAATAGAAGGGCGGCCAATAGGATTGGAGTTAGTAACCAGTGTCTTGGTCGTCGCATTTTGCCACCTCCTCAGACTCTTCCATGACCGCAATGATCGTACTGATGCCTGCAAACAGGCCGGCCATGGCCATACAGATGCCCAGCAGGAGCTTTCTGAGACGCTTGATTCGCTTCATGCTGCCAACTCCAATCCAGGTAGCGCTCCAGGTGGCGCTCGACGCTAGTCTCTACTGATGGTATGCGTGGTGCGCTCGGTTCCGGAGCCCGAAATGCCTTCATCGGGCGTCTGCTCATGCACCGAACGCGTGACGGTCTGCGCACTGGGGCGATCCGCAGCGACTAGAAGCACACGCACGATCACCCAGAACAAGAGCGCATAGATCGCCATAGCGATGAGGGTCGTCACTTCGAGGATCACTCCCCCGGAAGTGGGTGTGCCCACGAGCGCCGCAAAAGGCGCCACAAAGGGGCCCGTGATGCCGTACATAAGGGCGGCGAAACCGGCTTCCGGGTTGGCCGCGATCAGCTTTAGGACAAACCGCACCCCCAGCAGGATCTGCAATACCCCCACGACGGTCCAAATGATCCGTACAATCTGGTGAAAGCGAAGACGACGCTCGGCTGCGACATCGTGCGTAACCCTCTCTGTGGCAGCATAGCCCGGCTGATGCGTGACGACAGTTTCCTCGCGGCGATCCACTGCAAGTTCGTCTATAGGACGATTGTCAGACATAGTATCTCCTTACTATTGAGCCTATAGCAGGCCCAATTCACTTTGGTGTCGCATGATGGCGCCCTGAGCGCGGCGCAGGGTCTCCGCCGCGCTCAGGGTGATGGCCAGACTATTACCCGCCGATTACACTCCGATCTGAGAGACCAGAGCCGGCGGCGCTATGTTTTCTTGGCCAATCAGCGCCGGCCCCGAATGAGCCTGACAATCGCTAGCAAGAGCACGGCGCCCAGCAACGAGACCAGCAAGGCTGGTAGACTGAAATCGTTCTGGTTGATGGTGCCGATGCCAAACAGCGGTGTCAGTACGAGGCCTGCCAGGAACGCGCCCACTATGCCAACAATAATATCGAGTAAGAGACCCTGTCGCGCGTTCGTGCCCATCACCATGCTGGCTATCCAGCCGATGACCGCTCCAGCGATGATCCAGATTATAAAGTTCATGCTGCTCCCTCCTGAATGAGCGCTTGTCAACTGTAAAGGTCTTGCGCGCTCGTTTTACAATCCATGTGTCCGGATGGCGCGAGAATCTAGTCCTCGCTTACTTCCTTCATGCGCCTGTCATACTCTTCTTGGGCCTGCTCACGTGTGTATCCATACTTTTCCTGAAGCAGGCCGACGAGCTGCTCCGCCTTGCCGGCGACCCGATCCAGATCGTCATCGGTGAGTTTACCCCACCACTCTTTCGCCTGGCCGCGGATCTGCTTCCACTTGCCTTCGAGAATATCTTTGTTCAAGTAGAGGCCATCCTTTCTTTAACGATCAGATCACTTTTTGGATTTTTTCTTGCGCTTGTCTGCGGATTTTTTTGCAGTCTTTTTTTCTTTCTTGCTCTTGGGCTTTTCGATCACCTCTTCTGCGACGGGATCTTTTGGCCCGGTCTCGGATTTCTCTTTTTGCTTGCTCACACTGGTACCCTCCTTATTGGGAACATGAACACACGTGCGCTCAATGGTTAGCACGGCCAGGCTGATCCGCGCTAGCCCATCAGCTTTTCTGTTCTCAGCATACCGCCATACCAAGCGTATGCCATCGGCCAGAGGGTTGATCTTGGACTCAACAAAAAGAGACCGCCTTGCGGCGGTCTCTCATACTTTCGGAGGTGTAGCCTACCTCTTACGACTGAGCATCTGGGTGCAGGCGAAAAACGCCCTGTGCTCGGACGCGGAGGGCCCTACGTTTCGTTCTCAGGAGCCTCCCTCAAGGGGGCAACTCCCTCCTGAAGGGCATAGAGCGTCGCCTGCACGCGGTTGGCCAACTGCAGCTTGCTCAGAATGCTGCTTACGTGTGTCTTGATGGTCGCCTCGGTGGTGGAAAGCTGTGCGGCGATCTCGCGATTGGTCATTCCCGCGGCGACCAGGCGCAGCACCTCAACTTCTCGCGCTGTCAGGGCATTCGGGGGAGGTGTTTTTTCGGTTGGGCGCCGCAATTCCTTCAGCACCTGTATAGCGATGGTCGGGTGCAGCGAGGGTTCGCCACGGCTGACTTGCTCAATGGCTCGGATCAGATCAGTCGGCTCGGAATCCTTCAACAGGTACCCCAGCGCCCCAGCCTTGATGGCAGGAAAGACCTTGTCATCGCTGGTAAAGCTGGTCAACACCAGGATGCGAGCCCTCGGCTGACGTTCGGTGATCTGGCAGATGGCCTCAATGCCGTCCATCACCGGCATGGCCAGGTCCATCAACGTCACATCCGGATCCAGAGCCTGCACCTGGACCATGGCCTCCTGTCCGTTGCTGGCTTCCCCCACAACTGTAATAGTCTCGACCTCCGCCAGCAAAGCGCGTATGCCCTTGCGGACGATGGCCTGGTCATCCACGACCAGCACCCGGATGGGTAGTTGGGACGTACCGGAGGCCGCCTGTTCTGTCACAACGCTACCTCCACCCTTAACGCGGTGCCTTTGCCCGGGGCGCTAATGATATCCAGTTTTCCGTTGATGCGTTGAACACGCTCTCCCATTCCGCGCAGCCCCATTCCTCCGCCCCCCATGGCCAAGACAGGGTCGTAGCCCGTTCCATCGTCCGAGACCTCCAGCGTGACGCGCTGCTCGTCAAAGCACACATGAACCGTCACGCATCGCGCACGTGCGTGCTTGACCACATTGTTCAGGGCTTCGAGCGCAACGCGATACAACTCTTCCTCGATGGAAAGCGGCAGGCGCCTCTCCCCCTCCACCCGCATCTCGGTCTGCAATCCCGCGCGGCTTTCCACCGCGGCCAAGCGGATCTGTAGGGCCGCAGCCAATCCCTGTCCCTCCAGAATGGGGGGATGCAACTCGAAAATCAGCAGGCGGATCCCGAACAGAGCCTCACGCGCCATCATTTGCAGTTCTTGCAGGTTTTCCGTAGCTATATCGTACTTGCCAGTCTGGAGGGCCATGCGCGTCGCCTCGGCGTAAAGAGTAACGCTATACATAGCCTGGGTTACCGAGTCGTGCAATTCGCGTGCTAGCCACTGACGCTCCTCCTCTATGGCCATCTGATTGGCCCTTTCGCGCAACCGGGCGTTCTCGATGGCGATGGCAGCCACATCCGCGAGCAGGCCAAGAATGCGTACGTCATCCTCGGTAAAGCCCCCCTGTTTGTTGGCCACGTTCAGGGCGCCAATGGGAACGCCCTCTATCTGCAAGGGCACTGCCAGCAAAGAGTCTGTCTTGGCGCCCGGCGTGCGCGCCTCTACCACGCCGTTGGCATAGTCATTGGCCCAGATCGGCTTGCCACTGAGCAGAGCCTGACCGGTGAGGGTGCCAGACACTGGGATGCGTTCGGTAAGTGGGTCGAGCGCGACATCGGCGCGGACCTCTCGCAGCCAACTATCCTCTTCCAGCAAAAAGATGCTGCCCCCCTCGGCGCCCGTCAACTGCCGCGCTTCGAGGTGCACAATCTCGAACACCTGCTCAAGCGTGAGCTTTTGGAGCAATGCCGTCGTCACGCGCTGAAGTCTGCGACTCTCAACCAAGCGCTGTCGCGTCTCTTCATGCGATCGGCCGTTGATTGCATTCTCATAGGTCATGTGCCGCACCCTCCGCTCAACCCAACTCACCCCTGTACTATTCTAGAACATAAGCAAGCAGGGTGTCAATACGTAGTGACTGTTCATTGGTTGGTGAAAAGTCGTATAATGAGTCAAACGTCGTGCCTGTTCGATCCATTCGGCCGGCGGAAAGAGACATTATGCGCCTACTCATGATCCTACCTCGTGTGGAGCCGGACCA
>Ga0334889_1000463_pt1 | contig 63254 bp, 52 predicted proteins | sample GraSluR1_MG_2_FD_207222 | JGI IMG/M metagenome (GOLD analysis project Ga0334889, IMG submission 207222) | Sludge microbial communities from methane-producing bioreactor in Wageningen University, Netherlands - Granular Sludge_8_08-R1 | ecosystem: Engineered > Bioreactor > Anaerobic > Unclassified...
GCGGCACCCGCTTCGAGTTCGACAGCCTGAACCAACTGACGCGGGTCCTCGACCCCGCCGGCGGGGCGGTCTCCTACTCCTACGACCTCTTCGGCAACCTGGTCCGCCAGGTGGACCCCAACGGCCATGCCTACGAGTTCGGCCATGACGACCTCGACCGGCAGGTCCGGACGGTGGATCCGATGGGGCAGGTCACCACCGTCGAGCATCCGCCCTACTGCGGGACCACCGTGACCACGGACGCCGAAGGCCACGCGACCACCCTCTACCGGGACGTGACTTGCCTGGTGACGGAACGGGCCTTCTCGGACGGCTCCTCCTTCGCGTTCAGCTACGATACGGAGGGGCGCCGCGTCGGCGCCTCCAGCCTCCGAGGGGGCACCTACGGGAGCTTCCTCTATGGAGCCCGTACTTACGGTTCGGATGCCGAGGAGACCACCTTCGAGTACGACGCCAACGGCCACCTGACCTCGCTGACCTACCCGGGCGACCACACCTTGGGTTTCGCCTGGGACGACGCGGGCCGGTTGAGCAGCCTCACCGACATCCACGGAACGGCCACGGCCTACGGCTATGACGCCGGGAACCGCCTGACCACGGTCACCCGGGCGGGGAAGACCACCACCTGCCAGTACGACCAGGCTGGCCGATTGGCGTCCCTGGCCTACCCCAACGGCGTGACCTGCGACTTCACCTACGACCACGACTCCCGGGTGACCCGGATGCTCTGGGAGAAGGGCGCCACTCTCCTGTATCACATCGAGTACCGCTATGATCGGGCCGGGAATCGGACCCGACGGATGGTGACGAAGTCCCCCGAAGCGGCCCTCATCGAGGACTTCAACTACGACGCCCTCTCCCGCCTGGTGCGGGTGGACGAGAACGGCTCCCTGCGGGCCCACTACAAGTACGACCCGGCCGGCAACCGGCTGCTGAAGAAGAGACCGCCCACCCTGACGTCCCCGGACGACGGTGTCGTGGTGGACAACGACGAACTCTACGAGTACGACGCCTCCGACGAGCTGGTGGCGATGAACTCCACGCGCTTCCGCTGGGACCGGGTGGGCCAGCTCATCGAGAAGGACGACCCGTCCCAGGCCAACCCGACCCGCTACGAGTGGAACGCCGCCCACCGCCTGTCGAAGGTGATCCTGCCGGACCTGACCTCCGCGGAATACCGCTACAACGGCGACGAACTGCGCACCTGGCGCCGCGAACCCTCAGGCGCCGAGACCAACTACGACTGGGTGCCGAGCGGGATCCTGGGCCTGTCCCAGGTCCTCAACGAGACCGACGCAGCCGGAAACCCCCGGGCCGACTACATCCTGAGTCCCCTGGGCGTACTGGGCCTGGTCGATGTGGCTGGGAACGAGCACTACTGCATCACCGACGCGCTGGGCTCCGCGCTGGCCGTCACGGATGGCGCCGGCATCGTCACCGATACCTACGACTACGACGAGTTCGGGGTGCTGACGGCCTCGACTGGGTCCACCTACAACCCGCTGAAATTCACGGGGGAGTACTATGACGGGGAGACGAGGTTATACTATCTGAGGAACCGGCACTACGCGCCGGAGCAAGGAAGGTTCGTCCGGCGTGATCCTACCGGCCCCATGGGCATCGCAAGTCAGTATCTCTACGCAGGAAACGACCCGACCACAGTCTCGGACCCTCTCGGCCTGTTCGACTGTGCAAGCGCCCTGAAGGGCATGAAGAACATAATGAAGAATTTGGAAGAGCATCGTTCCAGAAAGTGTCCTCCCCTTGGTGATATTGACAGGCAATGGAGGGACTTGGGGGGTAGAATCGGGACTTGGTGGAAGAATTGTGCCAAGAAGGGAACGCTACGGCCAGACTTCAAGATGGTGGTTGACTACTATATCATGGGGGCTGAGCATCTGGGAGAGTGGCACTCTATCCAAACCATATGGACAGCGTTGATATGAGGTCCGCCAGCTTGAATTCCCTGGTCCTCGGGCCTCTTCTTGGCCGTTCCCCATTGTCTTTGTCCCATATTTGAAGGTGTTTGATCCCTATGACAGAGGACATTATTGATGAATCCATGCGCCTGCGAGATGCCGTAGGGAAGATATTGAACGAGGCGTTCCTTGGCGACATCAGGTGGCTTCATGACGCATCGTGGTTCGACCATGATACCCTTCTTCAAGAGCGACTAGCCTCTGATGTCTCCAATGTATTCAGAGAGTGCAAGCTGTTTGCGCGCGACATGGATGCCTTTCTGGAGATGGATCCCAAACTTCTGCGTCGAAGTTCTACGAAGGTGGACGCTTGGCTTTCGCTGAAGACTCTGCTTCATGCGGACAGTTTGAATCTAAGCCCAGGACGACTCAAGTATCACTGCTTGGGCTTCCTGGTTGGCGCGTTTCAATTGACGCAGCAACTTGGATACTGTGTAGACACTGACGTGCTGGAGGCGCGAGGTCTCTGCGCCCCTCGGCCAAAGCATAATCGCTACTCGCGTACGCTATTGGATCAGACGATAGATGCTTTCGGCAGATTGGGGTACGGGAGCCCATCTTGGGCTCGTCGGATGTCTACTGAATTGTGCCACGCCAGAGCATCGACTACGGAAGTGCTTGCGCTCCTGCAAGCCTTCGGCGAGCTTGTGCCTGCGGATGAGCCCAATCGGCTATTCGGCGAAGTGGCGTATCTCGAGACCGCGATCCTGGACCTGATAGGCCATCTCACAAGGTTGACGATCTTGTCCGGTGGCCTGTTGAACGAGCTATCCGGCGTTACCTATCGACGCCGGAAGGCTTGAGTAGATCACGGTGATACCTCGATAGGTATCAGGGGTTTTGTCACAAACCGCCCACTTTGGCTGGGCGGCGTGCCGGAACCCTCGATACCTATCGCACATTCTGTTGGGACTTTTCAGCGAAATTCCCTCCTGAAGCCCCCCCTCCTCGCCCTGTAGGGCGAGGAGGGGGAGGGCGAGGGCCCCGGCGAGGTGCACCCCGCCGGGGCTCGTCTTCGTGGCCACCAGTCCAAACAGGTACACCTGGACCCAAACCGTTCAAGATCCCGCACCCTCAGCGTCTCGTGGGCTTGACCGAATGCAGATGGGCAGTCCCCAAGCTGGAGGGCGCCCCCTCCCCGGCGCGCACGTGCCCGGCCTGTGGTCGTTCCGGCTCGTCCGACGCCCGCTTCTGCGGCTCCTGCGGTCGGACCCTGCCGGAAACCTGAGCCGCCAGCGCCCGCGCTGCCCTCCAGGCCTCCCGTCGGGCTACGGCGCCTTGGCCCGCGCCGCCTCCTCGTAGGGCTTGATGAAGGCCTGGGCCTCGGCCTTGGTGGGCAGATCCGGGATCGGCACCGGCTCCTGGCGGCCCAGGGCAGTGCGGATCTCGCGGGTCCGCTGGCGGCATTGTCCGGCCAGGTCCAGCGAGCGTCCCAGGATGCGCAGGGCCTCTTCGGGGGCGTGGAAACCCTGGCTGTTGGCCGAGGCCACGTAGTCCCAGGACAACTGGGCCCGGGTCAGCAGCGCGCGGACCTCCTCGAGTTCCGCGTCCGTGGCCCCGTGGCGGGCGGCATCGCCGACCTCCAGGTGGGCCGCGACCAGGGCCTTCTCGGCCTGCTCGCGGGCCAGGCGGGTGGCGCGTTGGGGCCGGACGATGCTGTCGTGCAGCTCGGCCTCGCTCCACGGATGGCAGACCTGGCAGGCCGCCAGGAGGTTGCGGGAGGGCGGAGGCATCGAGTGGTCGGTCACCCGGGCGCTGCCCTCCGTGACGTAGGGCATGTGGCAGTCCGTGCACGAGATCCCGGCCCGGGCGTGCGGACCCTGCTGGCTCAGCTCGTAGTCGGGGTGCTGCATCTTCAGCATCCGGGCCCCGCTGATGGGGTGGATCCAGTCCACGTGGCCTGCTCGCGCGTAGAACTCCTCGAAGGCCTCGGGGGTCAGGCCCTCGTCCCAGGGATGGGTCAGGTGGTTCTCCAACTTGCCCTTGAAGTAGTACTCGACGTGGCACTGGGCGCAGACCAGGCTGCGCTTCTCCTGGAGGCTGGCCTTCTCGGGGTCCCGGCCCTGGCGCTGGAGGGCCTCCTTCAAGGCCGGGCGCGAGATCCTCAGCTCCATGGTCTGCGGGTCGTGGCAGTCCAGGCAGGCGATCGGGTTGGTCGCCTCGGATTTGTGGTGCTCGAAGTCCTGGGCGTAGAAGGCGGAAAGTCCATCCCGGGTCATCAGGCGGGGCGCATCCGAACTCTTGCAGGCCCAGCAGGCGGCCGGGGTCTCCTCGTCGATCCGGGAGGTCCCGACGACGTCCTCCACCGAGTGGACGTGCGAGCGGGGCCACTTCCAGGCCCGCGCGAACGGAAAGCCGGCCCACAGGACCGCCAGCCGGGGGCGCTCGACCAGGTAGTCGCGGACCTGCTCGTACAGGAAGGCGGGGGCTCCCGCGGGGTCGCGGCTGGACTCCCAGGCCAGGGCCTGCCGGGGGAAGGACCGGCTCCAGCGTTCGGGGTTGGCCTCCTCGGCCTCCAGGGGCTGCATGAACTGAACGCGGACCAGCCGGGCTTCGACCCGGCGCTGGTTGATCGAACTGGCCAGGAGCCCCAGGCCCAGGGCCGCCAGCATGGCCAGGCTCAGCACCAGCCAGCCGGGGAGGAGGGGCCTTCGCGGCGCCGGATTCGTCATCGGGGCTCTCCAGGAGCTTCCAGCGAGGACCCGCCCCCCTTCCGCCTCCAGGTGAAGGCCCGGGCCACGCCCCAGGTGACCGGGATCGGGAGGGTGTTGAGCCCTTCGAAGTCGGCGGGGTCCAGGACCCAGTCCAGGGTGATCACCAGGGTGCCCGCAGGGAGCTCTCCTGCCAGGCGGGTCGCCAACCGCCGCCGGGTCCTCTCTCCGAATGCGCTGGAGGCCAGGTAGTAGAGGTCGCCGGCGGGCCAGGGCGCCTCCAGGAAGTCTCCGACCTCGAATTCGGCCTGCAGGCCCAGGTCGGCTGCGGCCAGGCGCGAGCGCTCGACGGATTCGGCGAAGTACTCCAGCCCGCTTGCCCGGAAGCCTGCCTGGCAGGCCGTCAGGACCGTCAATCCCCGCCCCGAGCCCAGATCCACGAACCGACTTCCCGGCGGAAGCCGACAATGCCTCAACAGGTGCAGGAGCGACGAAGCGGGGGTCTCGCCATAGGCCAGGGATTCGGGACGGGGCCCTTGCACTTCCAGGGCCATCCGGTCGAAGTCCATCCCTCGGAAATGCCGTCGCAGGACCCGGTGCATCCGCCACCATCCCGCGCGGTGCTCGCCCAGGCTGAGCAGCTCGTACAGACAGATCGAGGCGTTCCAGGCCAGCTCGCCCGGGAAATCCATCCAGCGACTCCGGTTCGGCATGGGGGGGCCTTCCGCGTGAATTCCGACTCCGCCTGCCTCGAAGGGCTTCAGGCCCCGGTTTCCATCTCGGCTTCCAGTTCGGCAGCCATTTCCGGGTACAGCTTCCAGGTACAGGCGGGGCACAGGCCGTGGCTGAAGGTGGCCTCGGTGCGGGCCTCGATGTAGCGCTCCAGGCGCTGCCAGTAACCCTCGTCATCCCGGATCTGCTTGCAGTGGCTGCAGATCGGGAGCATCCCCGAGAGGGTCTTGACCTTTTCCAGGGCTTCGCGCAGTTGCGACACCAGCAACTGGTTCTCTTCCAGGGCCTTCAGCAGGTGGGCCTGGTTCTCCTTGCGCCGGCTGATGTCCCGGCTGATGCCCAGGATCCCCAGGAATCGCCCCTCGGCGTCGTGCAGGCTGGTGGCGGTGACCTCGGTCCAGACGTGCGATCCGTCTCGACGCCTCTGCAGGACCTCCTGGGACTTGAACTCCACGGGGTGACCGGCGCCGAGCTCGTCCAGCGCCCCTTGAACCAGGGTCAGGGATTCCTCGGCCAGCAGATCCTCCAAGCCCATCTGGCGGCACTCCTCCGGGCTGAAGCCCGTCAGGGTCTGGACCGAGGGGCTGACGTAGGTCATCCGGCGGCTCTGGAGATCCAGGGTCCAGATCACGTCCACCGCGTGGTCGGCCAGCAGGCGGTGGCGCTGCTCGCTGGCGCGCAGCTCGGCCTGGGAGCGATCCCGCTCGGTGGTGTCCATCGAGGAGGCCACCAGCATGCCGTCCACGACCAGGGCGCTGGTCAGCTTTCTCCGGACGCTGCCGTCCCGACAGGTGAAGTCGTGCTGGAAGGAGTCCAGCGGCGGAGCGGCTGAACCCAGGCGCTCGAGTTCGGCCAGCCAGGCCTCCGGCGCCGGCGACATCCGGGCCTGCCAGGCCTTCAGGGTGGGCAGATCCTCCTGGCTCCAGCCGCAGGCCTGCCGAAAGTGTTCGTTGAGATAGACCACCTGCGAGCGAGGGGGGAGGGTGGCGAAGAGGATGCTGGTGGGGAGGCTGTCGAGGACCTTGCGCAGGAGGCTCTCATCGGCCACGAGCTGCTGCAGGCGCAGCCGGTCCTGGAAGCGCAGGTGGCCCTCCAGAAGATCGCGCATCTTCTCCAGCAGCGTGATCACGTCCTGGGATGGGATGTACTCCTGGTCGTCCAGGATGCAGATGGTGCCGAAGGGCTGGCCGTCCGGCTGGAGGATGGGGAGCCCCAGGTAGGAGACCATTCCCAGCTTGATGTCGGGGTTCCGACACCATTCAGGAGAGGTCAGGGCGTTGCGGACGCACAGCATGCCCCGGTCCTGGAGCACCCTTTCGCAGTACAGGCCCGAGGAGCGCAAGGTCTCCTTCTCGCCCGGGTGGTAGGGATTTCCAGCCGTCCGGCTGGCGACCAGGACCTCGATCTGGTCGGCCTCGAACCAGGCCTTCATGATCAGGGCCGCCTTGACGCCGGAGAGTCGGGCCACCAGGTCGACGATGGTCTGCCAGTCTTCCAGCGTCGCCTCCGGAACCAGTTGCTCCCGGAACTCCATGGCTCGGGCCTCCTTGCGGGGAAGCAGTTCGGCTCTCCGTCGGTGCCGAAGCCTGGATGCCCCCCTGGTCAGTGGATTCTCGCCAGCTTCTCCCTTTCCCGCTCCGGCTCCAGGCCCCGACCCCCCGACTTCGAGAGGGGCCGGGCTTCGCGGGTGGAAGGGATCCCTGGAGGGACCTGTCTTCATGCTCCAGCGCACGTTCTTGACGCTTCTGCTGTTCGCGGCACTCTTGACGCCCTGGGCCCGGGCCGGCCAGGACTCGGTCCTGGTCATCCCCATTCGGGGGGGGATCGATCCCGGCATGGCCCACTTCGTGCAGCGCACGCTTCAAGAGGCTCGAGGGCAGGACCACCTGGCCATCCTCCTGGAGGTGGACACCTTCGGAGGACGGGTGGATTCCGCGTTGGAGATCCAGAGGGCCCTGATGGAGGAGGCCCACCCCACCATCGCCTTCGTGCGCGGGGAGGCCTGGTCGGCGGGCGCCTTGATCACGCTGGCGGCCGACAAGGTGGTCATGGCGCACGGTTCCAGCATGGGGGCGGCCGAACCCCGGATCGGCGGTCAGAGCGCGGGCGAGAAGGAGAAGGCCGCCCTGCGCTCGGCCTTTCGGGCAACGGCCGAGAGGCAGGGACGTCCGGTCGAGCTGGCCGAGGCCATGGTGGACGCCTCGGTGGACGTGCCCCAGGCCCCGGCGGGCAGGCTCCTGAGCGTCTCCGCCGAGGAGGCCGTGCGCCTGGGACTGGCCGACTTCGTGGCCGAGAATCCCCAGCAGATCTTCACCCGCCTGGAGATGGGCAATCCCGATCTGGTCTGGGCCTCGCCCGGGTGGTCCGAGGAACTGGCCAGCTTCCTGGCCGAGGACTGGGTCTCGGCGATCCTCCTCATCGCCGGCATGGTGGCCCTGGCGGTGGCCCTGGGAACCCCTGGGATGGGGGCGGGAGAGCTGGCCACCCTGGTCTGCTTCGGCCTCTTCTTCGGCTCGCGCTTCCTGGCCGGGATGGGCTGGTGGCTGCCCCTGGTCCTGCTCCTGGCCGGCCTGGCCCTGCTGGCCATCGAGGTCCTGGTGATCCCGGGCACGGGCATCACGGGAATCCTGGGCCTGGTGGGGGTCAGCGCCGGGGTGATCCTGAGCTTCTCGGACTGGCAGACCGGGGCCGTCGCGCTGATGAGCTCGCTCCTTCTGGCCGGGGCCGCCATCTTCTGGATCCTGAAGTACCTGCCCGAGAATCGGCTGGTCCGGGGCACCCTGATCCTCAAGCCCGAGCCCATCCCGGAGCCGGACGTCGAGAAGGGGGACCTGCGCCTTCTGCTCGGCCGGATCGGCGTCTGCCGCACACCGCTGCGGCCCGGGGGGATCGTGGATTTCGAGGGACAGAGGGTGGACGTGGTCACCGAGGGCGAGTTCGCCGAGAAGGGGGCTCGCGTCGAGTGCCTGGAGGTGGTGGGCACCCGGGTGGTGGTCCGCCCCCTGGAGTCTCCGAAAGCTTCCTGATCCTCTGCCCTCCATGCCCCAGGAACCGATTCCAATCGGGATGAAGGGGTTGAAGGGGGCGTCGGGAAGGCCTTTTGGGGCGTATTGCCCCCGGAAGACCCTTTCAGGAGGTCCTCAATGGAGTTCTGGGCGTTCATCATCTTCCTGTTTGTCCTGTTGATCGGACTGCAGATCTTCTTCTACTTCATCCCGGTGCCGCTCTGGCTCAACGCCTGGGCGGCGGGAGTCCCGGTGGAGCTGGGGTACCTGATCGGGATGCGCTTCCGGAAGGTCTCCCCCCAGGACATCATCCTTCCGCTGATCATGGCCAGTCAGGCCGGCTTGAAGCTGACCCCCAAGGAGCTCGAGAACCACTATCTCTCGGGCGGGCACGTGGTCAACGTGGTCAGCGCGCTGATCGCGGCGGACAAGGCCCGGATTCCCCTGGACTTCCAGAAGGCCAAGGCCATCGATCTGGCCGGGCGCGACGTCCTGGAAGCCGTCAAGATGAGCGTCAACCCCAAGGTGATCCAGACCCAGAAGATCGAGGCCGTGGCCCAGGATGGCATCCAGGTCATCGCCACCTGTCTGGTGACGGTCCGGGCCAACATCGACAAGCTGGTCGGCGGCGCTGGTGAGGAGACGGTCCTGGCCCGGGTGGGCGAGGGCGTCGTCACGGCCATCGGCAAGTCCGAGAACTTCCGCGAGGTCCTGAAGAATCCCGATGATCTGACCCAGGCCGTCCTGGACCGGGGTCTGGATGCCGGGACGGCCTTCGAGATCCTCTCGGTGGACATCGCCGACATCGACGTGGGGGCCAACATCGGGGCTCGCCTCCAGGTGGATCAGGCCAACGCCGACAAGCAGATCGCCCAGGCCAAGGCCGAGCAGCGCCGGGCCGAGGCCATCGCCCGTCAGCACGAGATGCGCGCCGCGGTCGAAGAGAGCCGGGCCAAGGTGGTGCAGGCCGAGGCAGAGGTTCCCGAAGCCCTGGCCGAGGCCTTGGAGGCCGGTCGCTTCAGCGTCTTCGACTACTACAAGATGGAGAACGTGATCGCCGACACCCGGATGCGCGAGGCCATCGCCCGCTCCGGTGACCCGGACCGCCTGGTCCACGCCGGCTGATTCGGACTCTGAAGGGAGGATCGACATGGAGTATTTCATCCCAGTTCTCATCCTGGTGCTGATCGGCGGAGGCTTCATCCTCCACTGGATCCCATTCCCCATCTGGATCCAGGCCATGTCGGCGGGGGTCCAGATCAACCCGATGGCCTTCGTCGGCATGCGCTTGCGCCGGGTTCCCCCGGAGGCGGTCATCGATCCCTTGATCATGGCGACCCAGGCCGGCCTGCCCATCACGCGCAACGACCTGGAGGCCCACATCCTGGCCGGCGGCGACGTCTTTCGGGTCGTCAAGGCCCTGATCGAGGCCCATAACGCCCGGATTCCCCTGGATTTCCAGAAGGCCGCCGCCATCGATCTGGCTGGCCGCGACGTCCTGGAGGCCGTGGCCATGAGCGTGAACCCCAAAGTCATCCAGACCCCGCCGGTCATGGCCATGGCCCAGGACGGGATCCAGGTGCGGGCCACCTGCCGGATCACCGTGAAGGCCAACATCGAGAAGCTGGTCGGCGGAGCCGGGGAGGATACCATCCTGGCCCGGGTGGGCGAGGGCGTGGTGACCACCATCGGCTCGGCAACCAACCACAAGAAGGTCCTGGGGAACCCCAACCTGATCTCCCAGACGGTGCTGGCCAAGGGGCTCGACGCTGGGACGGCCTTCGAGATCCTCTCGATCGACATCGCCGATGTCGACGTCGGCCGGAACATCGGCGCGCAACTGCAGATCGACCAGGCCGAGGCCGACAAGCAGATCGCCCAGGCCCACGCCGAGCAGCGGCGGGCCGACGCCGTGGCCCGCGAAGAGGAGATGCGCGCCCAGGTGGAGGAGAGCCGGGCCAAGGTGGTCGAGGCCGAGGCCCGGGTTCCCCGGGGTCTTGCCACCGCCCTGCGCACCGGGCGCCTGAGGAGCGCCTGAGATGGGCTTCTTGGACAAGATCCGGGAGGTGGCCGAGGAGATGGAGCGCCTCGCCGCGACCGAGGAGGCCGCCCGTCTCGAGCGGATGAACCAGGAGCTTCTGCGCCAGATGGAGCTCACCGGATTGGACCAGCCCGGGCAGGGGGCCACGTCGTCGGGCTGGCAGCCGCAGGGGCACCCGCCCGGCGCGCCCGAGCCTCTCCGCCGGCGTTCCCGGGCACCTCGTCCGTCCACCGCCCCGGCTCAGCCCAGGACGGCTCCGAGGCCACCGGCCCAGCCGCCAGCCCAGCCTGCCACTGCGCCGCAGGGCCTGCGTCCGCCCTCCGGGTTCGCGCTGACGGCCTCGGATCTGCCCCGGGCCATGATCCTCAAGGAGATCCTGGGCCCTCCTCCGGGCCTCTCCGACGAACCCTGGTAGTCTGCCCCGCGGGGGGGGCGAAAATCCTGGCGAGGCGGACGGATTGGCGACCTTGAAAACAGGGTAGGGCTGCCACACCGCAGATCAGGCCGGTCTGGAATCCGGCCTTCAGGGAGGTCTCGTGTCGAGGTTCACCATCCCCAGGGACATCTTCTACGGCAAGGGATCCCTGGCCGAACTGGCCGGATTCCGGGGGTTCTCGCGGGCCTTCATCGTGACCGACGCGATGATGGAGAAGCTGGGCTTCGCAGCCCGCCTGGAGGGCATCCTCCGCTCGGCGGGGATGGAGGTGATGACGTTCAGCGACGTCGAGAACGACCCCTCGATCGAGACCGTCATGGAGGGGGCCCGCCGGATGACCGGATTCGGGCCGGATCTGATCGCGGCGATCGGGGGCGGCTCGTGCATCGACGCCGCCAAGGGGATGTGGGCGCTCTACGAGCATCCCGGGCTGACCCTGGAGGACATGCGCACCCGGGGCGTGCCGCCTCTGCGCCACAAGGCCCGCCTGGCCGCGATCCCGTCCACCAGCGGGACCGGCAGCGAGGTGACCGCCTTCACGGTGATCTCCGACCACAAGGCGAAGGTCAAGTACCCCATCGCGGACTTCGAGATCACCCCCGACATCGCGGTCCTGGACGAGGAGATCACCTTGACCATGCCGCCATCGCTGGTGGCCTACACCGGGATGGACGCCCTGTGTCACGCCATCGAAGCCTACGTGGCGCTGAACCGTTCCAGCTTCACCAATCCCCTGGCCATCCACGCCATCACGGTGATCTTCGGCTACCTCAAGGACTCCTACGACGGGGCCCTCTCGGCCCGGGGCGAGATTCACGTCGTGCAGTGCCTGGCCGGCATGGCCTTCACCAACGCAGGGCTCGGCATCACCCACTCGCTGGCCCACAAGATCGGGGGCGCCCTGGGCCTGCCGCACGGCCTGTGCAACGCCATCCTGATGCCCTACGTGATCAAGTACAACGCCCGCGAGCGCGCCGCCATGCGCCACTACGCCAACATCGCCCGGCGCATCGGCCTGGACGGGACCCGCGAGATGAACCTGGTCAACTCGCTGGTCGCCGGGGTGGAGGACCTGGGCCGCTACATGCAGATTCCGAAGTGCCTCCAGGACACCGGGATCAGCCAGTTCAAGTTCGACATGCACAAGGAGTACATCGCCTCCCAGGCCTTCGAAGATGGCTGCACGGCCACCAACCCCAGGCGGACCTCACCCGAGGATCTGCTGGCCATCCTGGAGTGCGCCTTCCACGGGCGGCCGGTGATCCTCTAGACCGACGCCGCTGGCCGCAGCGGGGATCCGGTCCAGCCACCAGGCCGCGACCAGGCACAGTCCCGAGAAGCAGGCCAGAAGCACGAAGCCGTACGAGAAGCTGCCCAGGGCCTGGTGCAGGGCTCCCACCACCAGGGGAGGGAAGAACCCGCCCAGGCCTCCGGCGGCGCCCACCAGCCCGGTGACGGAGCCCACCGTGCGGGGGAAGTATTCCGGGACCAGCTTGAAGACCGCGCCATTGCCCAGCCCGAAGGCGGTGGCCAGGCCCAGGGCCCCCAAGGTGAAGGGCAGCATGGAGGGCAGGGTCAGGAGCAGGGCCATCAGGCCTGCGGCCGGGAAGACGGCCAGGAGGACCCGTCGGCCCCCGACCCGATCCGAGAGGATTCCCCCCAGGGGGCGCATGAGCGTGGCCAGCACGACGAAGCCGGCCGTGCGCATCCCGGCGTCGGTGGGCGAGAGTTCGAAAAGCTGGGTCAGGAAGATCGGCAGGTAGATGCTCATCGCCACGAACCCGCCGAAGGTCAGGAAGTAGAACAGGCTCAGGACCCAGGCCATCGGCTGGCGCAGAGGGCGCAGCGAATCGGCCAGGCTGCCGGGACGCAAGGCCGGGGCATCGCGCGCGGTCGCCAGGAAGAAGACCAGCCACAGGGTCACCAGGATTCCGAAGCTCCAGAAACCCCAGACGTAGCCCAGCGCGCCTGCCAGCACGGGGGCTCCGAAGGCGGCCAGGGACTGGCCGGCATTGCCCGCACCGTAGATCCCCAGCGCGAAGCCCTGACGCTCGGGCGGGTACCAGCGGCTGACGAAGGGAACCCCGACCGAGAAGCTGGCCAGCGAGATGCCCAGGAAGAAGGCGCCGACCAGGAACTGCCCGTAGCTGGTGGCCAGCGCGATGACGAAGGCGGCCAGGGCCGAGACCGCCATCGTCAGGCTGAAGACCAGCCGGCCTCCCAGTCGATCCGTCAGCAGGCCCAGGGGGATCCGGCCCAGGCTGCCCAGCAGGACCGGTGTGGCCAGGCCCACGCTGACCTGGATCGGGTCGAGCGCCATGCTCTCGCGGATCATCGGCATCATGGCGCTGACCGAGCCGAAGACGGCGAAGCAGAAGGCAAACGCACCCGTCCCCAGGAGCAGTTGCAGGGGATTGCCCGACGCCCGGTCGCTCATCTGGGGTCCAGGGCGCCCAGGATTCGCCACAGGCCCAGGTTCAGCGCCTGACAGGCCAGGCTGGCCAGGGCGGCGGGCCAGGCGATCTCCAGGTCGCCTCCCAGGAAGGCCTCCATCGTCCCGGTCAGCAGCCAGAGCTGCAGCATCAGGATCAAGCCCACCAGGAAGAGGATTCCGTCCAGCAGGATCCCTCGCTGGTCGGGGGTGTGGCCGTCGTCGGCGGGGCTCATGCCGTGCGCTCCTCCACTCCGGTTGCGTGGATCACCCCGTCCCGGATCTCCAGTTGGATCCGGGTGAGGGGACGGCGGGGCGGACCGGCCATGGGGCGTCCCTCGGCCAGGTCGAACCATCCGTTGTGGCAGGGGCACTCCAGGCGGCCCAGCTCCGCCCGGGGCACGACCGGGCACTGAAGGTGGGTGCAGAGCTGGCCGTAGGCGACGAAGGCGCCCGTGGACAGATGCGTCAGGAGGATCGGGTCCCGGGGGCCGGGGTAATGCAATCTCATGGTCTCACCGACGGGGATCTCCTCGACCCGGGCCAGGGCCTTGGGCTCCGGTCTGGCCCGTCCGGCCCGCAGCGAAGCCAGGCCGACGCCGAACTGGGCCACCGTGAAGGCCAGCCCGGTCAGGACCATCAACCGGGTGAAGTCCCGACGCGAGACGACCTGGTCGCGAGCCCAGTCGATGGGGAAGGCGTGGCGCCATCCGGGCTGGTCGGCCTCCGAGCGGCCGTCGGGAAAACGGATCCGGGGCAGGACGGCGGGAGCCTGGGAAGCGTTGTCCGGCGGGAATTCTGCTGGATGGTCCTGCATCTGCCTCCTCCTTGTTGCGGGATACGGCCCTCGGGCCTTCTCAGAGGAATCCCTCCAGGGCGATCTCCTCGAAGGGATCCTCCTCCTGGACGGCCTCCAGGGCTCCGGTGACATCCACCTGAAGCTCCGTGGAATCGCGGGGAACCATGAGCTTGACCTTGGTCGTGATCGTCTGGGCTCCGAATTCGAAGCGGTCCAGGATCCGAGAGCGGGGTCGCAGGCTGGCCACCTCCTCCCGGGTGCCGAAGAAGAGGGCCCCGCTGGGACAGACCGCGGCGCACATGGGCTTCTTGCCGGCCTGGCTGCGGTCATAGCACATGTCGCACTTCATCATCAGGTCGAAGCTGGAGTTCATCTTGGGAACTCCGAAGGGGCAGGCCAGCACGCAGTTCGAGCAGGCGATGCAGCGGGGCTTGCGGGCCGACTGGACCACCCCGTCCTCGGTCCTCTTGATCGCGTCGGCCGGGCAGACTTCGGCGCAGGTCGGGGAGTCGCAGTGCATGCAGACCATCGGGACGGTCTGGATGGAGTGGGCCCGGTCCACGAAGTCCAGGTGGATCATGGCGTGCCCCTTGTGGGTGTCGCACTCGCTGCAGGCCTGCACGCACGAGCGGCAACCGATGCAGCGGTTGGGGTCCAGGTAGAAGCCGAAGCGCTCGGGAACGCTCAACTCGGGCGCACCCCCTGGCCCAGCCGGCCGCTGCCCAGCGCGGTCTCACCCGCCGCGCGGGTGGCGCCGATCTGCATGCTGGAGCGGGTGTCGGCCTCGGCGGCCTCGCGTTCCTCAGGCGTGGCCCTCCGGACCCGGACCGCGCAGACCTTGTACTCGGGGATCTTCGAGATCGGGTCCTGGGCGGCGTGGGTCACGCGGTTGATGCTGCGGCGATCGCCCCAGTGGTAGGGGACGAAGACCGTGTCCGGCCGGATGGTGGTGACCACCTGGGCCCGCAGCGTGGCCAGGCCCCGGCGGGACTCGACCGAGACCCACTCTCCGTCCTCGATTCCCAGCTTCTCGGCCAGGCGGGGGTGCAGCTCCAGGCGCGGCTCGGGGTACTGGTCGACCAGGGGGCCGATGCGGCGGGTCTGGGTTCCCGACAGGAAGTGGCTGATCACCCGACCGCTGGTCAGCATCAGCGGATAGTCCCGGTCCACCTCCTCGGCGGGCGGGGTGTAGAGGGCTGCCTGGAAGCGGGCCTTGCCGTCCGGGAAGTAGAAGGGGCCGGCCCCCTTGGCCACCGGGTTCCACGAGCCTTCCTCGAAGAGGCGCGGAGTCCCGGGATGGTCTTCGGCAGGACAAGGCCAGAAGACCCCGTTCTGGGCCTCGATCTTCTCGTAGGTGATGCCCGAGTAGTCGGCCACGCCCCCGGCGCTGGCCTGGCGCAGCTCGTCGAAGATCTCCCGGGGGCTCTGGAAGGTCATTCCGTGGGGACGCCCCAGGGCCTGGGCCAGGTCCTGGATGATCCGCCAGTCCTGGCGGGCCTCTCCCGGCGGGTCCAGGGCCTGGTTGATCTTGATGACGCGCCCTTCGACCTGGGTCACCGTGCCCTCGTCCTCCTCGTGCAGCGAGCCCGGCAGGATCACGTCCGCATGCTGGGCGGTCTCGCTGACGAAGAAGTCGATGGCCGCGAAGAACTCCAGCTTGTCCAGCATCCGGGCCACGAAGGTCGAGTCAGGAAGCGACACCTTGGGGTTGAAGCAGATCGAGAGCAGGCCCTTGATCTGGCCGGTCTCCACGCGGCGCATCATCTCGTAGCAGTCCACCCCGGGAGGGGGGAGGCTCTCGGGAGCGACGCCCCAGACCTTGGCGACGTGGGCCCGGTGCTCGGGGTTGGCCAGGTCCCGGCCTCCCGGCAACTGGTCCGCCTTCTGGCCGTGCTCCCGGCCGCCCTGGCCATTGGCCTGGCCGGTGATGGTCGCGTAGCCGCAGTGAGGTCTTCCGATCCGGCCCGAGGCCAGCACCATGTTGATGGCCCCCAGGCAGTTCTGGACCCCGTGGGTCGAGTGCTCGATGCCCCGGGCATGCAGCAGGAAGCTGCTCCGGGCCGTCCCCCAGAGTTCGGCCGCCTGGCGGATCTTCTTCTCGGGAAGGCCGGTGGCCTCGGCCGTGCGGGCCGGCGTCCACGGCCGGACATGCTCGGCCAGGGCCTCGAAGCCCACCGTGTGCTGGCGGATGAAGTCGTGGTCCAGCCAGTCGTGCTGGATCATGAGGTGGAGGACGCCGTGGAAGAGCAGGAGATCCCGGCCCGGCTTGATGGGCAGGTACAGGTCGGCGGTCCGGGCCAGGGGGGTGAGTCGGGGATCCACCACCACGACCTTCCCGCCGTTCTCGCGGGCCTGCCAGATGTAGTTGGTGGTGATCGGTGCGCATTCGGCCACGTTGGCGCCGCTGACCCAGACCACTTCGGCGCCGGGGATGTCCGACCAGGGATTGGCGGCGCGGTCGATCCCGAAGGCCATCTTGTTGGCGGCGGCCGCGCTGACCATGCACAGTCGGCCGTTGTAGTCGATGTGCCGGGTCTTCAGGCAGACCCGGGCGAACTTGCCCATCAGGTAGGTCTTCTCGGTGGTCAGGCTGGCCCCCGAGAGCACGCCGACGGCGTCCGGGCCGAAGGTGGACTGGATGCGGTCGAACTCGGAGGCCACCCGGCGGATGGCCTCGGAGTAGGGCAGGGGGCGGAACCCGCCCGGAGCGTCAGGATCCCTCTGCAAGGCGGTCTGGATCCGGTCCGGGTGGGCGCCCTGGAGGTAGCGCTTCACGCCCTTGGGACACAGCATCCCGCGGTTGAACGGGAAGTCCTCTCGGGGCTCGAAGCCGATGACCTGGTTGTGGCGGACCTTCAGGTGGACTCCGCATTGCTGGCCGCAGAAGCAGCAGTGGGTGGCCACCAGGCGCTCGGGTTCCACCTCGGTGGCCAGCCGGGCGCCCACGGCGTAGTTCAGGTGGGGGCCGAAGCGATCCTGGATCTCCAGGGGGGTCTGCGGGGTCTGGCTCACGGGTTCTCACCTCCATCATCCACGAGGGTGGCCCGGCTCCACAGTCGGGCCTGGGCCAGGCCAAACAAGAGCCGCCGGCAGCGGGGACAGACCTCCTGGTAGTGGCCTTCCGGCAACTCATAGCGATAGCCCAGGCGCTGCTCCACGTCGGCCAGGTCCCGGACCTGCGCGCCGGGGGCATAGGGCTCCGAGCAACGCCGGCAACAGGCTTCGCCCTCCATGGTGGCCACCTCACGATAGAGCGCGGCGGCCACCTGGGCCGGACGCTGGAAGAGATGGAAGAACTTGCCGTAGGGCAGCCACAGCAGCGTGCCGATCACCGTCAGGGCGTGGAGGATGGCCAGGAACTCGTAGGCCTGGCCCTTCATCCAGGTGTAGGAGGCCGACAGCATCAGGCCGGTCACGCTGATCGCGAAGAGCAGGATCAGGGGGAGGAGATCCTCGCTGAAGCGCTGGGTGGCGGCTGCGCCGTGGTCCAGGACCCGGCGCTGGAAGGCCAGGGAGATCCCGGCCAGGACCAGGAACGCCGACCAGACCAGGCCGTGGAAGACCAGGAAGGCGGGAATCGAGTCCACGGGGATCGGGAAGGTCGGGAACCCGAAGACCACCACGGTGTAGTGGTCCAGGGCGCCGCTCGGGGTCTCGAAGTGGATCCAGCCGAAGACTAGCGGGAAGGTGATCGCCGCCGCCAGCAGGCAGCCCCACATGATCAGCAGGTGGGCCAGGCCGCGCCGGGCGCCCCGGCGGAAGATGAAGCCGTTCAGGGCGAAGTCGCCTGCGACCCGGCGCCCCACCTCCAGGAGGTTGCGCCCCAGCAAGCCGCGGCGGAACAGGGACTGCCAGCCCCGGCGCCAGAACAGGGCCGTCGGAGGGCGCTGGATCCACATCAGGTAGCGCCGCGTCAGGCCGAAGGCAGCCGTCAGGGTGGCCAGGGCATAGCCCAGCAGGACGGCGTCGAAGTCGTGAAGGGCACGGGAGCCCGCCAGGATCAGGGCCCCCAGCCCCAGGCAGACCCCGGCTCCCCAGATATTCGCGGTCTTCTCTTCTCGGCTCACGGGCTTCCCCCCGTCACCAGGAATCGGGGCCCGTCGCCCGAGCCCGGTCTGATGGGAGTTCGAGGTCGGCTTCGGAGAATCCGCCCCGAACTCCCGGCCTGACCTGCAGGATTCTAGCTCCCGGGCAGGGTCGGGTCGTTGCGCCAGATCAACCCCCTCCTCCAGTTGGCCCTTCGGGGAGGATTCCGCAGGGCTTCGGGGCTCCAGGCCGGCTTTCAGCCTTCGGCGGGCCTGTCCGTCCGGCCTGGCAGCCAGTGCAGATCCTCGGGGGTGTTGGCGTTGACGAAGGAGTCCCGCCAGTCCGGCAGGTCTGCCAGCTCGGATTCGTCCAGCCAGAGACAGTCGACCCGGTCCAGCAGCCTGGCCACCGGGGCCCCCGGCTCGAGGGCCAGTTCGCGCGCGGCCGGCAGGCAGGCCCGGCCGTAGACGGCGTGCAGGAACTGCGGCCTTCCTCCCACCCGGGGCACCACGGCGGCGTGAGGACCCTGGGCTTCCAGCAGACGCCTGACCACTGCGGGGTCGACCAGGGGCATGTCGCACCCGCACAGGAAGGCCCGCTCGCCCGACATGGCCTCCAGGCCCGCGGCAATCCCCTGCAGGGGGCCTCCACCAGGGTGCCGGTCGGACACGGCCCTGGCCCGTGGAAGGCCGGGAGGGGGCGAGGTGGTTCCGGCCAGGAGGATCTCGTCGAAGGAGGGGCCCAGCCGGTCCAGGATCCGCGCCAGGAAGCTGCGACCGTCCCAAAGGAGGCCGGCCTTGTCGACCCCGCCCATGCGCCGTCCCCTTCCACCCGTCAACAGGATCAGGGTCTGCACCGGTCGGCTCAGCGGATGAAGTGGGTGGGGGTCCAGGGCTCGGGTGCCGGGGGCTCCAGGCCGGCCTTCTCGAGGTTCAGCAGCAGCCAGGCCAGGTTGTCGCCCAGGGTGCGCATGGTCTGCAGGCCCTCGGCGTCCTGGCGGACCTGGTCCGGGGTGAAGCCGTGGGTGGAGTTCCAGTACTGCGACGAGACCACGGGCATCCGGTTGATGGTGAAGTACTTGTTCAGCCGGTCGAAGGCGGCGCTGGCTCCACCGCGGCGACAGTTGACCACGGCGGCCGCCGGCTTGTGGGCCAGGCTTCCCTGCGAGGCGAAGAAGACCCGGTCCAACACTGCGCACAGCGCGCCGTTGGGGCCTGCGTAGTAGACCGGGCTTCCGATCACCACGGCGTCGGCCTGCTGCATCAGATCCAGCAGCTCGTTGCAGACGTCGTCCTCCAGGATGCAGCGCTTGAGTTCGGTGCACGCGCCACACGCGGTGCAACCATGGACCGGGGCGGTCCCCAGGTTGAAGAACCGGGTCGCCAGGCCGTGTCGCGCGAGGGCCCCGGCCACCTCCTCCAGGGCGGTCCGGGTACATCCCGCCTCGCGCGGGCTTCCGTTGACCAGCAGGACAGTCTTCACGGGGGCTCCTCCTCCGGAACAGGTTCCGCGCGAGATTTCGGGCGCCTGGCGAGGATCCCCTTCGAGCGCCCGCCCCACGCGCGGCGAGAATGGAAGAAGGGCCGGACTCAATGTCCGACCCTTCTTCAGCAGGAGCCAGGCTCCGGTGAGGTTCTAGATGGCCTGTTCCATGTTCTTCTTGCGAAGTTCCACCGTGGTGGGCCACCAGTCGTAGCTGGTGAAGGTCTGGCCGTTGCGGGTGTAGCTGCCCTTGAGGTTGTCGTGGGTGACGCCCAGCGAGGTGATCCCCAGGCTCTCCAGGGTCAGCAGCTCGCCGTCATCGACCACGGCGTCGGAGTTCTTGTCCTGCCAGACCATCAGGCCGGCCAGTTCGGTGCCTTCCAGCTTGCCGTTGTTGTCGAAGTCCAGGGCCGCCATGGCGTCGTAGCCGTGGGCAAAGCCGCGGGTGCTGCCGAACAGGCAGGAGCCGTCCACCGAACCGTCTTCGTAGGGGCGGACCAGCAGGCCGTCATTGGGGCCGACCCACTCGGTCATGACGGGGAAGCCGTTGGCGTGGAAGTCGAACAGGGCCACCCGGGTCTTGTCGAAGCCCTCGTGGGGTTCCCACAGGCCGTTGGAGGCCTCCAGCTTGCCGTCGCCGTCCAGATCCAACACGATCGGGGAGATCCGCTTCACCGTGTGCGTGTGGTAGTAGGTCACGTTGCGCTTGGTGGTGACGGTGGTCTGCCGATACTTGTCGGTGTGGGTGATGTTGGTGGTGTGGGTGTAGTTGTTGGTCGTGTGGTAGTTGTCCACGTTCAGGTAGGTGTCCGTGTGATCATAGGTGTCGTCGTGGGTGGTGTGGATGTTCGTGTGCTGGGACACGTTCCCCTGGGCCACGTAGGCGGCCTGCAGGGCATCCGCATCGCCGATGACGATGGCGTCCGCGCTGTCGGTCCGGGTGCGGTCGGATTCCACCGTGGTGACCCGGGTCTTCACCGTGTCGCGCTTGACGAAGCTGGTGTCGCGGCCCGTGAACTTGGTGACCGGATTCACGGTCGTCTGGGTCTGCGTGGCCGTGGAACGTCCCAGGAAGGAGGTGTCGGTCTTGCTGCCGACCGTCTCGACCCCGCTGCTGCTGCTGGTGCTCGACGAGTAGGAGACGGTCCGGTTGCCCTGGGGGTTGCGTTGAGCATCCCAGCCGCCGTGGGCAACGCCGTGCCACTCCAAGGTTTCGCTGGAGCTCGTCCTCTCGGTCTTGTCAGCGGCCCACTTGGTCTGGGTGTCGTACTCGTAGACCCTGTTGACGAAGGTGTTGGTCACGTACTTGTCGGTCCGACTGCTGGTGTCGGCGCGTTTGTAGGTGTCGACCCGGTGGACGTTGTGCGTTTCGTTGATCGTCTCGGTCCGATTCTCGGTCACGCTCCCGTTTCCACCTTCGGCACCGGTCACACCCGCCACGGCCGGCCCGGTCAGGAGCCCCCCGATCAGGATTGCCGCCGCCATTGCTTGGCTGATCTTCACGGTCTGCACACCCTCCTTTGCTGTCGACCGGCAGCAGAGGCAGCCGGTATTAACCTTAAACTACCTTATCTCTGCCGGCATGGGAACGGTCATGGCCCGTCGAACTTGTAACATTATTGGTCTTTCGAAGAAACCTACGTTGCCGAGACCTGCTCGAATCGGTTAACCTGACTTCACGGGTGCCCTCGCCGGGTGCCCGGCCAGTTGCGTACAAGGAGCACCACATGCGGACCTTCTGGGCTGGAATCCTGTTTCTCGTCTTGACCCTTGGCGGCACCGCCAGTTGGGCGGAGGCCTGGCACCTCAGCAAGGCTGAACTGATCTCCTACGGCATCAACCCCCCGATGTTCCAGGTCCTCGATTTCTCTTCCGATGGGCGGATGCTCATGGGCTACCAGGCCACCCAGCGGGACGAGGTCGCCAAGGGGATCACCAATCGACTCTTCGAGCTGAACCTGCGCTCGGACGGCAAGGTCACCGGAGTTCGGTCCCACAACCTGTCGGTTCCGGCGGTCGAGCAGATCGCCCTGTCTCCGGATGACCGTGAGGTGGTCGTGACGACGGCCTCGGGCGCCGCCTTCGTGGTCCTGGACCGGGCCACGGGGAAGGTGCGCACGCTGATGGCCCACGAGCCGAGGACACCCGGCTTCCGGTCCTATCCCCCCATCCTGCTGCGCACGGGCGGAGACCTCCTGGCCACCGGTTTCTTCTATGACGAAGAGGACTACGGTGGACCGGACTCCATCGCGCGGATCGACCTGACCAAGAGTGGAGTCGAGGCCTTCGAGCTCGTCGCCGAGGTGGAAAAGCTCGAGCGGAGCATGAAGAGGCTGGTCATCAACGCGTATACCGATCACGAAACCGGATACTTCTGCGTCCAGCGCGAGGGTTCAAAGGTCTATACCCTGTACCGCTGGAAGGCGGGCCAGGAGCCGGAGGCCTTCGACGAGGCCCTGTCGGTGCCCGGCTTCATGCCCAAGGGGGACACGCTCGCCTACGTGGCCCAGCGCTCGGGTGGCCTGTATGAACTGGTGATCTACGATGGAGCCAGCGCGACCCGCCGGGTCGTGGCCACCTCGCCCGTGGAGCTGGGCTATCTGACCTTCTCCGAGGATGGCTCCACCGTGCAGGTCAACGAAATCACCCCGGATCGGAAGATGAGGCTCTTTACGGCCAGCTCTCGGACGGGCTGGAAGTATCAACCGGTTCCGGATCTGCCCCGGTCTTCGGTGGGGAACATCCGCCTCAGCCGCGATGGGCGCTGGATGACCCTGTACAACCAGGACGGCCTGCGCATCGTCAGCCTTCCCTGATCTCGGCCCCCTCTTCGCCCGCAGAGGGCCACGGGCCCCGGTCACCCTCAGGGTGTGGCCGGGGCTCTCTTCGTTCTCAGGCGTTTCTCACGGTGAATCGCGTCCGATAGAGGTTCATGTCCTCGAAGCGCTGATAGGCCAGCTCCCAGACCGGCAGGCTCAGTTCGGGCCCGGGCCCGAGGGTCTCCAGTCGGCGGACCAGTTCCTGGACCTCCTGCATGGTCGGCACGCGGGGACGGAAGTAGGCCAGGGTGACGTGGGGCCTCAGCCAGTAGTCCAGCTTGCGGACCCCGTCAAACAGGTTGTAGAGGTTCTGCAAGAGCCGGTGATCCCGCTCGGTGGCCGGGGCATAGCCCAGCAGCATCGAGATGTTCAGGCAGTCGAAGAGCCGGATCGGGCGCATCCGGATCTCGGCGAGATCGGGGTGCTCGTCCAGGACAGCCCGGATCTGGGTGAAGATCTGCATGCAGGCAGCCTGGTTGATCTGGATCTCCTGCTCCAGGGCGCAGGCGTCAGGACCGTTGCTCAGGTCGTGCAGCGTCAGGTGCAGGTCTTGAGGGTCCAGCGGGGCGGCGAACAGATCCTCCAGGCCCCGGGTCAGCTCCCCCTGCATCGCGGCGCACTCTTCCAGCCCCTTCTCGTCCAGGGGGAAGACCACCGTGTCGCCGTGGAAGGGCAGGAGTCGTCCTGACGGGTGCACCTTGGCCTGAAGCGAAGCGGGAACCTTCCACTCCAGGGGTTCCTGGCCCCGGGCCACCCGGCTCAGCCAGTCCGAGGAGCCCGACTGTTCCTGGTCCAGGATCCGGCAGTATTCGCTCCAGGAGAAACGTTCCACGGGTTTGAGCAGGTTCATCAGGGGACCTCGGCGAGGATGTCGGGGGCACCCTGTGCCCGGGGAGGAGAGGCGATCACAACGGCGCCCCGGGTGCCCTTGGCCAGCTCCTGCTGTGCCACGGCCAGGACTTCTTCGTAATCCAGCCCCAGTTCCTGGTAGTCGTGGGACTCCTTGAACCTGAAGCCATACTGGAAGGTGGAGGGCACCTGGAAGACCAGTTGCTCGTAGTCTCCATTCACGGCCAGGACCGAGTGCATGACGCCCGGCTCCACGAGGGCCATGTCGCCGGCCGCCAACAGGTGCAGCACAGGCTTGCCATCCCTCAGTGTCAGCAGGGCCCCGCTTCCCCGGTGGACCAGGTAGGCTTCGGTCTGGGACGCACCCTGGCTGACGGGGTGGCGGTGCAGGGTCTCGGCGGGACGGATTTCCCGGAACGCTCGAGGTCCGCTCGAGCCGGCTTCGGCGCGGACCGTCGAGACCCCGACGGTGAAGGGCTCGCTCTGCCCCGTGAAGGAGGTGGAGGCGACCAGCCACTCGGTGGGCTCTTCGCTCCACATGTTGAGCCGCCCCCGGTGCGTGTACAGCGTGACTCCATCCTTGTTCCAGGCCAGTCCGGTCGTGTCATATCCGGCACGGCTGGTGGCCCGCCAGAGGTCGACCACCCCCTCCAGTTCGGCTCCCTGGAAACCCGATTCGGCAAGGGTCTGGCGCAACTCGCTTTCGGGGTGGTAGCGGGCCCAGAAGAGTTCCTGGGGGCACAGGCTGTTCTCGTGGAGAAGGCCCGCTTCCGTCAGGCGGAGAGCCTGGTCCTCCTTCATCCGGTCTCGGGGGAATCTCCCCGCCTGCAGGCCATACAGCCCACGGGCCAGGGTGTCCGACCAGGCCTTCTCGCATTCGGCCTTCTCGGATTCGTCCAGGCCCAGGGGCTCCAGGCGGCGGGCCAGCTCTTCGGGGCGGCGCATCTCTTCCCAGCGCACCCTCCGGCCGTCCTCCTCCGCGTGCAGGATCCCCCCCTCCAGCAACTGCTCCAGCAGGGCGGGGCGGAAGGCCGAGCGCAGCGTGGTGCGCCCGTCCACCAGTCGCTGGTTGACCTGGGCCAGGTCCTCGTAGAAGGGCTCTTCGGCGCGGTGCTTGCGATACCACGCGGGAGGCCTCTCGGAGGTGATGACCAGAGGGGGGCGGCCCTCCCGCAGATCGACCCGGGCCTGCGCTCCAGGTGCCATGAGGACCACGCCGGGTTCGGCGAACAGGCAGGTCTCACCCGAGACCTCGACCGAGACCACCGAACCCTCGGGGAAGACGAACTCGGTCTCCTTGTCGAAGACCATCTGGACGCCCAGGAACTGCTCGGCGGCCTCTCCGGTGTAGGCCACCGTGCCGGTCTCGGCTTCGACGGGAATCCCTCCGTCCGGGCGGATCGGCAAGGCCCGTGCTGCGCAGGCCGAAACCGACCAGGCCTTTCCGGCCGGGGCGGGGGGAGCCTGGTGGACGGAGATGGCCTGCGCCTCGGCCCGCCAGGGGGCTTCGGCTGCTGCGAATGCCTCGTGGGGGTCGGCGGGGGGCGTCTCGGCGGGCCGGGAGGGAGCGGGCGCGAGGTTTGCTCGGTACGGCGTGGGGGTCAGGGCATCGATTCGCAAGTGGACGGTCTCCCTCGGGGGCAGGTCTCCTCTCCCCATCCTAGGGCGCCTCCCGGCCTCCGTCTTTTCCGCGATGTGAACGCTGCCCGGGAGACTCCGGGGCAATGGGCCCTGGCGCCCTCGCTCCCAGGGACTGACGGCCATCTGGTCAGCAACTCTCGGCTTTCGCTTCCCCTCCCACCGAGTTTCGCCAGCGAACCGCTGGCGAACACCGCCAGGCCGACGAACGAGGAATGTCGATGCGATGGGCTTTCGCTTCCCCTTTCCCCGGCTTTCGCCAGCGAACCGCTGGCGAACACCGCCAGAATTCGCCACCTGCCGTGGCATACGACCGCCGATCCACGGAGGCCACCCACACGCTCACGTCGTCTCCAACGACGCTCGGCTCCTCAGAACGCACGCCCTTCTTGCATCCAGACCCGCCTCGACGACCTCGGTTCTCACGCCAGGCGCCGGATTCAGGCCTTCCCCCCCCATTTGACAGACTCTTCGGGCTGCTGGTACGATTCCCGGCCATGGTGTACGCCGACCATGCTGCCACCACTGCCCTGCTTCCCGAAGCCAAGAAGGCTCTTCTGCGCGCCTTGGAGGCCGAGGCCGGGAATCCATCAAGCCTCCACTCGAGCGGTCGCCGCAGCCGTCGCCTTTTGGAAGAGGCGCGCGAGCGCTGCGCAGGGGTCCTGGGTGTCGGGGTGGAGGAGATCGTGTTCACGTCCGGGGCGACGGAGGCCGACAACCTGGCCGTGGTGGGCAGCATGCGCGTCGGGGTTCCCGGTGACCGGATCCTGATCTCGGCCCTCGAGCACCCCGCCGTGACCCGGGCGGCACGCCACCTCCAGAGCGAGGGTTTCGTCGTGGATGTCCTGCCGGTCAACGCTTCGGGTCAGGTCGATCCCGAGGACCTCGCCAGCAGGCTCCATCCGAAGACCCGTCTGGTGTCGATCGCGGCGGTGAACCACGAACTGGGTGCCGAACAGGCGCTGGGGCCCCTGGTGGCCCGGTGTCGTCAGGCCGGCATCCCACTTCACTGTGACGCCGTCCAGGCCTTGCCGGTGCGGACCCTGCGCCCGAGCGACGCTGGCCTGGATCTGCTCTCCGTGTCCGGACACAAGCTGGGGGGAGCGCCAGGAGCCGGCCTGCTCTATGTCCGCCGCGGCCTGCCCTTGTCGCCGATTCTTCGCGGAGGAGGCCAGGAGGGGGGGCGTCGGGCCGGGACGCAGAACGTTCCGGCAATCCTGGCTCTGGCAGTGGCCCTGGAGATCGCGGCGCGCGATGCGGATCTGGAGTCCGCCCGACTGGGCGCCTTGAAGGCCCGATTCGAGGAAGGTCTCTCGGTCCTGCCCGAGGCCACCCTGCTCGGTGGGGAGGGGCCGAGGGCTCCCCACATCAGCGCCTGGGTCTTCGCCGGGATTCCGGCGGAAGCCCTGGTGGTGGCTTTGGACCTGGAGGGGATCGAGGTCTCGTCGGGGGCGGCCTGTTCCTCTCACGGCGTGGTACCGTCGCCGGCGTTGCGTGCGCTGGGGCGATCCGAGGTCGAGGCTTTGGGGCTGGTCCGGTTCTCCTTCGGGCGTTCCTCCACCGAGGCCTGCGTGGATCGGTTGTTGGAGGCGGTGCCTCGGCTCGTCCGGGAGCTGCGGTCCCGGGCCAGCCTGACGACGCAGACAGGCCCTTCCCACCCACGCCCGGGTGTGGGTGGGCCACAAATGGAGCGGCGGCCGAATGCCACGGCAGGTGGTGGATTCAGGGCCAGGGAGGGGATGCGATGAGCCGGATCCTGGTGGCCATGAGCGGAGGGGTGGATTCCTCGGTGGCGGCCGCGCTGATGGTGGCGGAGGGGCACGAGGTGATCGGGGTGACCATGACCCTGCTCCCCCCCGATTCCGGGGCGCCTTCTCTGGCCGAGGGCTGTTGCTCGATCTGGGATGTGCAGGACGCCGAGAAGGTCTGCTGGCGACTGGGAATTCGCCACTATGTCTTCAATCTTCGAGAAGAGTTCACCCGGGGCGTGATCGCGCACTTCCTTGAGGAATCCCGGCTCGGTCGGACCCCGAATCCGTGTGCGCGGTGCAACTCGCTGATCAAGTTCGAGGCCCTCCTGAAGCGTGCCCGACTCCTCGGGGCCGAAAAGGTGGTCACCGGCCACTATGCCCGGCTTCGCACCGACCCCGGGACGGGTCGGATCCGCCTGCTGCGCGGTCGCGACCCGCGCAAGGACCAGTCCTATTTCCTGGCGGGTCTGCGCCGGGACCAGTTGGCCGCAGCCCGCTTTCCGATCGGCGACTTCCCCAAGCAGCGGGTTCGCGAGATCGCAGGGGAGCTGGGGCTGCCGGTGGCGGAGAAGGCCGACAGCCAGGACCTGTGCTTCGTCTCGGAAGGGGGGAAGGAAGCCTTCCTCCGGAAGCATCTCGGACCCGGAAACCCCGGCCCGATCCTGGACCGGGCGGGTCGCCTCCTGGGCACCCACCCGGGGCTGGAGTCCTTCACGGTGGGTCAGAGGCGGGGACTCGGGGTCTGCGGAGGCGGGCGGCTCTATGTCGTCGAGCTCGACCCTGTGCGCAACGCCCTGATCCTCGGTCAGGCCGAAGAGTTGCTGCACCAGGAGATGGAGGTCGGGGAGGTGAACTGGCTCGTCGACGAGCCGGTTTGCCGGGCTCGGGTGCAGTTCCGTTCCACCTCCCGGGGGGAGATGGCCGCGCTCACCCTCCTGCCTGACGGCCGGGTCCGGGTTCGCTTCGACCGCCCCCAGAGGGCTCTTTGCCCCGGCCAATGCGCGGTCTTCTACCGCCGCGACGAGGTCCTGGGCGGAGGGGTGATCGTCCGGGCCGGCGCCGGGGCAGGGCTCGAGGCTCATTGAGCCGCATGGATCGGGGAACCTGCCGCGTCCGGCAGGCGGGAACCTCGCCGTCGGCCGAGAAGAGGGGCGTTCCTCCAAGGGGCGAGGCCCTGGACCGGGCCTGAGGCGTCCGCGCAGCAGGTCCGCGGAGTCCGGGACGGGGGCCGGTCCTTCCGGTCTTTCCGGCCCGAGGCGCTCCTGAAGCATTTCCAAGAGAAGGTCGGTCGATGAGCAACTACATCGTACTTGTCAAGCAGGTTCCGGATGTCTCGCAGATTACCGACAACGCGTTCAATCCGGAGACCGGCACGCTGGTCCGCAGTCGCCTGCAGAACGTCATCAACGAGCTGGATGCCCAGGCGTTGGCCTTCGTCCATCGGATGAAGCAGCTCAGCGGCGATGAGGAGGGGCAGGTGGTGTGCCTGACCATGGGCCCCCCGATGGCCGACGAGGTCCTGCGCTACGGTTTGAGTCGCTGCGCCGACGCGGCGGTGCTCTTGACCGATCGCGCCCTGGGAGGCGCCGATACGGTGGCAACCGCCAATCCCCTGGCCTACGCGGTCCGCAAGATCGAGAAGGAACTCTTCGGCGGGAAGAAGGACTACTTCATCGTCGCCGGCATGCAGTCGGTCGATGGCGACACCGCCCAGGTGCCTCCCCAGATGGCCGAGGAGCTCGGGATCGGCTGCATCGCCTATCTGACCGACGCGTCCTACGAGGATGGGCGCTTCACCTTCAAGCGCATCATCAGCGGCGGAAGCCAGGTGGTGGCGTCCCGGAACCAGCCGGTGGTCCTCACGGTCGCCAAGTACGAGTATCCCCTCTTCGCCAGCCTGGCGGGCACCCGCCGGGCTCGCCAGATGAAGGTCCTGCAGTGGGGAGCGGCCGACATCCAGGCCACCCAGGTTGGCAGCAAGGGCTCCAAGACCCAGGTGACCCGGGTCTTCCCCCCAGGCAAGACCAACCGCAAGTGTCAGCAGCTTCACGATGCCAAGGAGCTGGCCCAGGCCCTGATCCAGAGCTACCAGGGCGTGGGCGGCGCCGCCTCGGGACAAGGCGAGAGGACCTACGTCCTGCCCGGCCGGCGGGCGCACAACTTCGAGCGGAACTTTGAAGGGCTCGAGAAGGACAATGAGTCCTTCGGGCTTCTGGCCGAGAGGATGCGCGCGGTCGGCATCGAGGACCTCTACGAGATGACCGACGAGCTTCGGGCTCAGGTGGTCACCAGCCTGAAGGGGACGTTCAGCGAGAAGGCCCTGGACGACATGTTCGAGGGGATGAGGAAGTTCGAGCCGGCCTTCAAAGGTGAGGTCTGGGTGGTGGCCGAGCACTCTGAAGGTCGGATCACCCCTTCCACCTTCGAACTCCTGGGCAAGGCCAGCGAGCTTGCACGCTCTCTGGAGGTGAAGGTGGGCGTCGCCCTGGTGGGTTGGCAAGTCGAGCCACTCACGCAGGATCTGATTCGCGCCGGGGCCGACCGCGTCTACCTGACCGAGCATCCTCTGCTGGCCGAGCACGATCCGCTGGCCTGTCGGAAGGCCCTGGCGGCCTTGATCGAAGAGTTCCTGCCCCAGATCGTCCTGTATGGGGCCACCCCGCAGGGTCGGGTCCTGGCGCCCTTGGTCTCCTACCGGCTGGGGTGCGGCCTGACGGCCGACTGCACGTCCTTGGACATCCGGGACAGCACCCGCAAGGGGCTTGTCGGCATCCTCCTGCAGACCCGGCCCGCTCTGGGCGGAAACGTGATGGCCACCATCTCGACGGTCGATTCCCGCTCGCAGATGGCCACCGCTCGTCCCGGCGTGATGAAGCGCAACCCCGACGACCCCAGCCGCACCGGGGAGGTCCTGCGCCGCGAGGTGGAGCTGGCCCCGGACGAGCTGTGCATGGATGTCCTGGCCACCGAGATCGCCCACGGCGAGGTGAACTTCGAAGCCAAGGTCATCGTCGGCGGAGGTCGGGGCCTTCAGAACCGGGACAACTACGAGGCGCTGTTGGATTCGCTGCGGAATGCCCTGGGCAAGAAGCTGGGGACCGAGGTCGAGAAGGGCGCCACGCGCAGTGCGGTGGAACAAGGCTTCACCGAGAGGATCCGCCAGGTCGGGCAGACGGGGACGGCGGTGGGCCCCAAGCTGTACCTGGCCCTGGGGATCAGTGGAGCCATCCAGCACATGATCGGCGTGGCCAACACCGAGACCATCGTGGCCATCAACGTCGACCCCAACGCGCCGATCTTCAAGATGTGCGATTACTACCTGATCGGGAACGTCGAAGAGATCGTCCCGAAGCTGGTGGAAGAGCTCGAGGCTGTGTAGACCATGAGTGAAAACCTGCATTCCATCGACCGGGCCAGCCGGACCCAGGTCCTGATCGTGGGGGCCGGGCCCGCCGGTCTCGCGTGTGCCATCGCCCTGAAGAAGGAGCGCCCCGAGGCCGAGATCGTGGTGCTGGACAAGGCGCCGGGGTTGGGGAACCACAACCTCTCCGGGGCCGTGCTGGAACCCGCCTCGGTCCATCGCCTGTTGGACAGCGCGCTTCCCGGCTGGCGGGAAACCGACCAGGCCAAGGAAGTCCTGGCGCGCACCGTGCAGAAGGACGACGTCCTCTTCCTGCCGGGTGCCAGCGGAGCCCTGCAGCTTCATCCCCTGATCAAGCTGGCGGGCCTTCTGGGGTTGGGCCCCGGGCAGATGGACCACAAGGGGGACTACATCGTCTCGATCTCCCGATTGACGCGCTGGTTGGGGCAGATCGCCGAGGAACTGGGCGTCGAGGTGCATACGGGGTTTGCCGTGGAGGCCCTGGTCCCCGGAGAAGGCGAGGCGGTGGCCGCCGGTGTCCGTCTGGTGGACCGCGGCTTGACCAAGGAAGGCGAGAAGCAGCCGAACTTCGCCCCCGGTGAGACCATCCGGGCGGACCTGGTCGTCCTGGCCGAAGGCTGTGATGGCCTGGTGACCGAGCGCTTCGTCCAACAGGCGGGCCTGAAGCGGGAGGCCGTCCAGTTGTACTCGATCGGCGTGAAGGAAGTGGTGGCCGTCTCGGAAGAGCAGTACCGCCAGTTCGGGGACGACCGCGTGGTCCACGCCCTGGGCTATCCGATCTGGACCCCGGTCCTGGGTCCGGGGATGTTTGGCGGCGGCCTGATGTATGCCTGTGGAGACAACAAGATCGCCGTCGGGATGATCGTCGGACTGGACTGGCAGGAGAACGACTTCAACCCTCAGGACGCCCTGGTCCACTTCAAGAACCACTCGTTCGTCCGCCGCTTCATCGAGGGCGGCAAGGTGGTCGAAGCCGGGGCCAAGATGATCCCCGAGGGCGGGCTGCGAGCGGTGCCCCGGGATCCCCAGACCGGCACCTTCGGCAAGGGCAACGTCCTGCTGGTCGGCGATGCCGCCGGTTTCGTCAACATGCTCAAGATCAAGGGCCTTCACAATGCCCTGGATTCCGGCAGGCTGGCGGGAGAGGCGATCGCCGGCTCGATGGCCGAACCCGGGCAGGCGGCCCGGAAGTACACCGCGGCCCTCGAGCAGTCCGGGCTGGTGGCCGAGATGGGGCGGGCCCGGAACTATCGTCAGACGATCGCCCGTTTCGGGAACCTGCTGGGCCTGCCCCTGAGCGTGCTCTCGGGGGTCCTGCCCCGTTTCGAGGTCGAACCGGACTTCAAGGCCATGCGCCCCCGTCACTATCGCTTCAAGGGCAACCGGGAGTTCGACAAGGACACCTTCACGGCCATGGCCCAGACCGAGCACCGCGAGGACCAGCCTTCCCACCTGCGGATCGTGGATCCCGGAATCTGCCTGGAGAAGTGCCTGAAGACCTTCAAGGCTCCGTGCATCACCTTCTGTCCGGCCGGAGTGTATGAGGAGATCCAGGGCGTGGTGAAGCCGGCCAACGCCTCCAACTGCCTGCACTGCAAGACCTGTCAGCGCAAATGCCCCTTCGACAACATCCGCTGGGTGGTGCCCGAAGGCGGCGGCGGGCCGCGCTACAAGCAGTCCTAGGCTATTCCTCCCTTCCCTCCGGGTCTGCGCCTTCGGCGGGACCCAGGGGGAAGGCAGGCAGGCCCCGCCGAAGAGAGCGTCGTGGAAGTGGCATGGTCGGCGGTGGCCATCGTGTGGGGGCTCGGAGCCCTGGCTGCGGCACGCCTGGCTCGCGGCCGCGGCTATCCGGTCGTCTGGGTCTCGGTTCTGATGGGCCCCCTGGGCTGGATGGCGATGCGCCATCTGGCCAGTGTCCCGCGCCCCGGCCCCCCGGCGCGCTTCCTTCTGATGCAGTGGTCGGTGCTGGTCCGGGAGGGCCTGCCTGCCGGAGACCTCCCCGAGGGCACCGAGCCCGAGCTGGTCCGACTGGCCGATGTGGCCCGGGCTCAAGGCCAGGCGACCTCCTTCGCCTGCGGCCTTCGCGAACTGGTCGGGTTCGAGCGCATGTGGGACCGTCTGCTGCCCTGGATGGTCCTGAACATCAGCTTGCTGGGGATCGCGACCGGGATCATGCTGGTGGCTTCCGTCGCGATGCTGCGTTCCAGCGCGCCGGGCATGGCGGGCCTGACGCTGTTGGGGCTGCCGTTGCTGGGGTGGCTGTCCCGAGCGCTTCTGCGTGGGCAGGAGCCGGCTTCGGTGCGGGCGCTGCTGGTGCGGGGGCACGCCCGGCATCTGGAGTGGCTGGCCGAACTGGCCGGAGAGTCGGCCGTGCCTGAGGCCATCGCCCGCGTGGAGGAGGTCCGCCAGGAGCTTGCGCACCAGGTGAGCCGGGTGCGCCGTTCCGGGCGGATGCTGGGGCTGCTGCTGCTGATCGAGGCCGCCCTGCTGGTGCTGGCGGCGCAGGGGCTGGGGTAGGATCCTGTGTGAAGACCGCGTCGGTCACCTCGCCGGGTCTCTTGCCCCTGGACCCCCCCGGACTCAGAGTCCGACCTGGAAGATGCCCGAACTCTCCCCCCAAGGATGGTAGCCGGTGGCAATCCGCCTGAAGCCGTACCTTTCGTAGTAGCCGACGTGGTCCGAAGCCAGCTCCAGCCTCTCGCTCCCCCTTCCTCGACCTGCGCCAGCGGCTCGTCGGAGAAGACCGGCTGGCCTCTCGGAAGCCCCTGGTCGGGAGCCCGCCGCCTGGAATCAAGCCCGCGGGGCGCCCGGGTTCAGCCGACCCGCAGGCGCAGGGCCAGCACGGGCGGGATGTCTCGGATGTGCAGCCAGGAGAGGGGAAGGGGGGCGGCCGTCTCCTCGGTGAAGGCCGGCTCCTCCAGTCCGTCCAGCACCAGGCCGGCCGCGAAGCAGCGCCCCAGCAGGTCATGCAACGGGCGGTGGTGATACAGGTGGGCAGCCGGCTCGCCAGGAGCGCCCACTCCGGGTTCCGAGCGGGGTTGCAGGTAGCCCGCCACGCGCACCCCGGCGGTGTGGACCATCTCTCCCTGGCGGTCCTCGTCCTCCAGGAACCGGCGCGACCCCCAGAAGTTGAAGCAGGGATGGCACAGGGTGGCCACCAGGCGTCCCTGGGGCCGAAGCAACTCCGGGATGGCTCGAAGCAGGGGGTCGGGGTCCGAGAGGTCCATCAGGGCCATGCCGCAGACCACGGCCTCGAAGGTCCCCAGGGCCCCCAGGGCGGCGGCGTCCCGCAGGTCCACCCGACGGTACTCGATTCCTGCGGGTCCCCTCTGCCGGGCTTGATGAAGCATCTTCTCGCTTCCGTCCACGCCCAGGACCCGGGCCCCCAACGCGTGCAGGTGGCGGGCCAGCACCCCGGTGCCGCAGGCGGCGTCCAGGACCCGCTGGCCGGGCTGAAGCTCGAGCAATCGCTCGGTGGCCGGCCCCACCAGCGTGCGGTGGAAGAGGTTCCCCTCGTCGCCCATCAACTCGTCCCAGAACTCGGCCTTGGCATCCCACGCGTCCATGCCTGCGCGTTCGCAGCCCCTCCGTCCGGCTCCTCCAGCACCCTGCCGGACGTTGCCGGGCCAGCCGCACTCCGCTTGGCCAGGGGCCGAGGAGGTTCTGGAGAAGCAGCGCTCGTCCAGGGGGCGGGGAAGGAGCGACCATGTTCGTGGGATTCGCGGTTCGGTGTCGGGTGTGCTGGAGTCTTCTTCTGGGGGTGGGCCTGCTGGCCGGGATGGCCGCTCCACGGCTCGCTCACGCCGCATCCGGGGCGACCTTCGAGGCTCAGGTCATCGGGGTCGCCGATGGCGACAGCCTGACGGTCCTGCACGGCCGCGAGTCGATCCGGATCCGCCTGGAGGGGATCGACTGTCCCGAGATGCGTCCTCCTCAGCCCTATTGCCGCAAGGCCAGGACCTTCACGTCCCAGAAGGCCTTCAACAGGAAGGTCCAGGTCCGCGTGGTCACCACCGACAAGTATGGCCGGAAGGTCTGCCGGGTGGAGGTGGACGGCCAGGACCTGAGCGTCCAGCTCTTGCGGGCCGGCCTGGCCTGGCATTATGCGCACTTCAACCAGGAGCCCCTCCTGGCCAGTCTCCAGGCCGAGGCGCGAGCCCGGAAGCGCGGTCTCTGGGCCGACCCCAACCCCATCCCGCCCTGGGATTGGAGGCGCCTCCCGCGACCCTGAAGGGCCGTTCTGAAGAAAGGCACGACATGGCACTGGCACTCCTGAAGCATCATCCGGGATGCTCGGTCTTTCCCCACATCGAACTGGGCACGCTGCCCACGCCGCTGGAGGACTTCGAGATCCCGGAGTTGGGCACCATGCTCGTCAAGCGCGACGACCTGACCAGCCCGGTCTACGGCGGCAACAAGGTTCGCAAGCTCGAGTTCCTGTTGGGGCAGGCACGCGCCGAGAATCGCCGCGCGGTCCTGACCTTCGGCGCCTACGGTTCCAACCACGCGCTGGCCACGGCGGTCCACGCGACCTCCCTCGGCATCGAGCCCCACGTGGTGCTCTCGCCGCAGGCCCCGGGGCCTTTTGCTGCGGCCACGCTGCGCGCTCACGCGACGCTCGGCACGGTGATCCACCTGGTGGAAGGCTGGGAAGGTGCACGCGAAGCCCAGCGGGTCCGCCGGGAGCTTGAGCACAGGGATGGCATCGGGCCGCTGGAGATCCCCATGGGCGGCACCAATGCCCTGGGGGCCCTGGGCTACGTCAGCGCTGCCCTGGAACTCGTCGACCAGCTCGGTTCCCGGATTCCCGATCAGATCTACCTGGCCGGCGGCACCCTGGGAACTGCGGTGGGGCTCGCAGTGGGGTTTGCGGCAGCGCGAGCGACGGTTCGCGTGGTCTCGGTACGGGTGACACCGGACAGCGTGGCCTCGGCCGCGCGGGCCCGAACCCTGGCGATCGAGACCATCGCCCTGCTGCGCCAGGCCGACCCTGCGTTCCCCGCGCTCACTCCGCAGGACCTCTCGCTCGACCTGCGCCAGGACTGGTTCGAGCCCGGCTACGGGGTCGTCACGCCTGAGACGAGCGCAGCCGTGGCCCATCTGGCCGCCCGGGGCCTGAAGATCGAGACCACCTACACCGGCAAGGCGGTGGCGGCCATGCTCTCCGACGCCGCTTCCGGAGCGCTTGCCGGCCAATCGGTGCTCTTCTGGAACACCTACAGCTCCGCGCCGATGCTTGAGCCCGGGCCGGTCGAAGTGCTGCCCGGGTTGTTGCGTGAGTACCTGGACCAGTGCGACCGGCTCTTCGGTGACTTCCACGCCTGAAGGCCTCGCGTGGGCCGCCGGCCCTCCGCCATGCATCGCGGGAAACTCCTGGGAAACACGCAGGAAGCCGGGCGCCGCCCGCACCCCCGGGCCAGGGCAGGAGGCCAGGAGGGCCGGCGGAATCCTTCCGGTATGAGGCGATTCCCGGCGATCCTGGCGGCGCTTTTCCTCCTCCTGGCCGCTCCGGCCCTGGCCGAGCTGGACTTCCGCTGGGACCCGCTGCCCGAGCTGCCGGCCCCTCGCAGCAATGGGGCCCTGGTAGCCCTGGACGGGAACCTGTACTTCCTGGGAGGGAATGGTCCCGAGGGCCCCAGCGCCGCCTGTTGGCGCCTGGGGCCGGGCGGCGCGTGGAGCGCCATCGCGGACCTGCCCCTTCCCCGTGCGACCCACGGGGCCGCCGTGGCCGGCGGGCGGATCTTCGTGGTGGGGGGCCTGGGCGAAGACGGCCAGCCCCTGGACCGGGTCGACCTCTACGACCCCGCGACGGGTCGATGGCACTCGGGCCCCGCCCTGACGCGCCCCCGCTCCCGACTGGCGCTGGTCTCGCTTCGAGGAGCCCTGGTGGCCGCGGGGGGAGCCGAGCCCGGCGTCCCGGCCTCCCGTCGGGTCGAGATCCTGGAGCCCGGCGCCACCTCCTGGAGCAAGGGGCCCTCGCTGCCCCTGGGCCTCAATCGGCTGGGCGCCGCCGCCCTGGACGGGACGCTCGTGGTGGCGGGCGGGGAGACCCGCCAGGGGGAGGCCAGCGCCAGGGTCTTCCGCCTGCAGGTCGCATCCCCCGGCGGAGGCCGAACCCCGTGCTGGTCGGCAGGCTGGCAGGAGGCCCCACCCCTGCGCCAGGCGCGCAAGAACTTCGCGATGGCCACGCTGGGCCGGCGGATCGTGGTGGCCGGGGGATGGGTGCGGCCCGGACTCTTCCTGGCCTCGGTGGAAGAGGGCGACGGGCTGGGCGGCTGGAGCGAGCTCCCTCCGCTTTCCAGGGCCCGCGATGGCCTGCGCGCGGCCTGCCTGGACGGCCGGATCCTCCTGGCCGGAGGCCACGATCGCGTTCCCCGGGCCGAGGTCGGCCAGGGCGCCTGGCACACCCCGAAGAGCGCCTGGCGCGTGGACCGCCGGCTCGGCTTCCACCTGGCCTGGCACGACGAGCGGGAGCGGTCGGGAACTCCTGCCAGGCCACTCCTGTCGGAGCCCTGGAAGGCCGACATCACCAATATCGCCATGACGGGCCTGCGGGATCTGGGCTTCCCGATCCGCCATCCGGCGCCGGAGGGCCTGAACTTCTACCTGAAGTTCTTCGAATGTCCCGCAGGCGTCGACCCCCTGGTCTCGGCCGGACGCGCCCTCTCTCCGTTGCTGGTGCCTCAGATGGCCGGTTCCTCCCAGATCCAGGAGGTCCTGGCCCAGCCTGGGGGCGTCGTGATCAAGAAGGCGGTGGTGGCCCCGGCGGGGGACCCCTTCTCGCCCGAGCATCCCTTCCCGCCGTGCCTGGTGCCGACCGGAGCCGGGGCCCAGGACGAGTTTGACCAGAGGACGCCCTTCACGTCCCTGTACGTGCAGGGCGACGGCACCTCGTCGCGGACCCTGGCGGGCACTCCGGCGCAGGGGAGCGCCGACGGCGTGCTGGCCTTCCACACAGAGCTGCTGGAGCTGCTGGCCGCCACCTGGACCGAGGTGGAAGGGCCAGACCCCTCGCGCTTTCGCACCTTCCAGGACCGGAGCCAGCCCGGGCGCACGGTGCTGGTCCGGGTCCCGCTCGCCCCCCTGGTCTTCCAGGATTACCGCTCCCTGCCGATGCCCGAGGATCCCGACCGGGTCTTCTTGACAGGCCTCTTGCTGGTCTACCGGGACGTCTACGCCGGAGAGCCCGGACCGGCCACCCTCCTCGACTCTCGGGTCTTGGAGGTCGGCTCGGTGGTCCGCCTCTGAAGGGTGGCTCCCCCCTCGAGGTCGGCCTCCCGGTGGCTGGTCGACGTCAGGGAGGCCAGGCGTCGGGCGCCTTGGGGGGCGTGCCTGGTGAACCCGGTCACCGCCAGCCGCCTGGAACCGCGTCAGAATGCTCTCCAGGAGGTACAAGATGACTCAACTCGGCGGTCCCGACGGCAGGCCCCAGGGGCGCGACCTGGCCCGTGAGGCCAGCGACGTGCTCAACTACAACCAGCAACTGGTCCAGTTCGCCGACTCCAAGGCGGGCACGTTGATCCTGATCAACAGCCTCTTCGTGGCCTCCATGGGGGCGGGCTCGGTCTCCGCCTCCGGCCCCCTGGTGGAGATGGCTCGGGGTCTGACGGTGCTGGCCTCGGCGGCGGCGGTGGTGTTGTGCCTGGTGGTGGTGATGAGCCGCCAGGAGGCGCCGGCCCAGTCCCGGGCGGACCTTCTCTTCTTTGCCGACATCCTCAAGCGCCCGAACGCCTCCCACTACGCCTCGGAGTTCGTGCGCACGCCGCTCGAGGTCCAGGTGGACGACATGCTGCATCGGACCTACGTGCTGGCCCGGATTGCCCAGCGCAAGTTCCAGACCTATGGCCAGGCCCAGACCGTCACCGCCTTCTCGGGCACGCTCTGGCTCCTGGTGCACCTGGCCGGGATCTTCTAGGAGCCTAGGAGAGTCGCCCTCGCAGGGCCGCCGTCAGGCCCGATCCCGTGATCGGGATGGCCACGGCCGAACCGACGGCCAGCAGGGCCCGCACGGCCAGCATCATCGGGGGGGCGTCCAGGCCACGCTGCCCCAGGAGCGCCGCGAGCTGCCCGAAGGCCAGGACGGTCAGCACGGCCAGCAGACAGCGCAGCCACCAGGGCGCGTCGCGGAGTTCCTCGACCAGGTGGGGGCCCAGCAGCGGGCCTGGACGGGCCCTCTGCCAGGCCAGCAGGGCCACCAGGGTCTGGGCGGCCAGGGCTGGCAGGAGCAGCGCGGTGGTCTTGAAGGGGAGCCCCAGCCAGGTCTGGAGCAGCAGCCCGAAAAGCAGGACCAGGAGCAGGCTGAAGACCGGAAGGGGCCAGAGCCTCCTGGCGGGTGGCCGGGGCGGCTCCACCAGGCTGCTCACGTCCACCACCTTGTCCACCTTCAGCCCGCGGAGACTCATCTCGGCGTAGAAGTCGTACAGGGACGCGGCCTCGACCGTGCCTTCCTCGAACTTCCCATCCCAGGTCCGCGCCTTGAAGCGGAAGTGCGGCATCCCGAGGCCTCCGGCTCAGGGCGCCGGAGAGTCCTGGGTGTTCTGCCCCAGGCTTGAGAGCGCGGCCAGCACCTCCTGGGCGTGGCCGTCCACCTTCACCTTCCTCCAGACCCTGGCCACCCGGCCGGAGGGGTCCACCAGGAAGGTGGTCCTCTCCAGGCCCATCTTCTGGACCCCGAAGGCGCTCTTCTCGCGCCAGGCCCCATAGAGCTCGGCCACCGAGTGGTCGGGATCGGCCAGCAGCCGGAAGTTCAGGTCGTGTCGGTCGCGGAAGCGGGCGTGGCTGGCCACCCCGTCGGGGCTGATCCCCAGCACGACGGCCCCGGCAGCCTGGAACTCCGGGAGGGCGTCGCGGAACCCGGCGGCCTGGCGGGTGCATCCCGGGGTGTTGTCCCGGGGGTAGAAGTACAGGACGACCGGGTGGCCCGCCAGGTCGGCCAGGCGGACCTGGGTTCCGTCATCGGCGGACAGGGTGAAATCGGGAGCCCTGTCGCCTTCCTCGACCTGGTTGGTCATGTCTTGCCTCCAAGCTCGCGGTGTTCCCGGATCTTCGCATTCGGGCCGGTGAGCCCCTCCACCTCAGAACCGCGCAGCCATTCCAGGCAGTCCTCGACGACCTGCTCCAGCGGACCCTCCACCCTGCCGCACTCGGGCAGGGAGCCCAGGAAGGCCCGGCCGTAGCCCTTGCTCAGGAGGCGTCCGTCCAGGACCAGGACCACCCCCCGGTCCGAGGCCGTGCGGATCAGCCGCCCGAAGCCCTGGCGGAACTTCACCACCGCCAGGGGGAGGTGGTACTTCGAGAAGGGGTTCGCGCCGGCTTCCGAGAGGCGGTTCGAGCGCGCCTGGTGGACCGGGTCGCTGGGCACCCGGAAGGGCAGGCGGGCCATCACCACGCAGCTCAGCGCTTCGCCTGGGACATCCACCCCCTCCCAGAACGAGTCGGTGCCCAGCAGGACCGCCCGTTTTCGGGTCCGGAAGCGGTTGAGCAGGACCGAGCGGTCCGCTCGCCCCTGACAGAGGACCTCGATGCCCGCTTCGGCCAGCGCGCTTCCCAGAAGCGCCTCCAGGTCCCGCAGCATGCGCCACGAGGTGACCAGCAGGAAGGTTCGACCTCCCAGTCCCCGGACCAGGTCGAGCAGACCGGGCGCGACCCTCCGGGCGAAGTCCGCAGAGCCCGGGTCGGGCAGACCTCGGGCCACGGCCAGCAAGGCCTGGCTGCGGAAGTCGAAGGGGCTGGCCACCACCAGCGTGTTGAGGCGTTCCTGGTGGGCCTCCAGGCCCACCCGGCTTTGAAGGAAGTTCATGCTGCCGCGAACGGTCAAGGTGGCCGAGGTCAGGATGGCCGTGCGCACCTTGGCGAAGAGGAACTCGGAGAGCTGGGGCCCGACATCCAGGGGGACGGCGCCCAGGCCGGCGTCCCGGGTGGAGGCCTCGGCCCAGTGGACCCTCTGCAGCGAGTCGGGGGTGAGGCAGCGCTCCAGGCTCTGGCGGATCGACTCCAGGCGCTGCGCGAAGGCCTGGGTCTCGAGCTTCAGGCCCTGCCCGGCCTCCCAGTCCGCCGCCTCGCCCAGGCCTTCGGCGATCTCGCGCAGGCTTCCCGCGGCCTCCAGGAGGCGCTCGAGGAGGCACTGTCCGGCGCGGCGGACCTGCTCTCCCGGAGCGCTTTCGAACCAGGCCTCGTCCACGGGGATCTTCTCGACCTCCGGAGGGATCCGCTCGGCCAGCAGGCCCAGCATCTCCTCGGCGGCGCCCCCCAGGGCGGGCAGGGGGGACAGCAGTCCCTGGTCCACCCGGTCCATGAGCTGTCGGCGAGACTCCGGGTCCAAGGGGGCGCTTGTCAGGGCCAGGCGCAGCCCCGCCAGGAAGCCTCCCTCCTCGGTCAGGGCCCGGGGGCGGTAGAGCTGTTGGAGGAAGCGGAAGAAATCGCTCCGCAGGAAGCGGTCGCCCAGGTGGTCGGTGGCGGTCTCCTCCAGGTGATGGGCCTCGTCCAGGACGAGCCGCTCCAGGCCGGGGAGGATCCCAGGAGCTCCATCCCGCCGCAGGGCCAGGTCCGAGAGCAGCAGGGCGTGGTTGGTCAGGATCAGGTCGGCCCCCTCCAGGGCCCGGCGCTCGCGGAAGAAGAAGCAGCGCTCGAAGAAGGGGCAGCGCTGACGGCCGCAAGCCATCGAGTCGCAGGCCAGGCGGGCCCACAGGCCCTCCTCCAGGGGGACCTCCGAGCGCAGTCCGCCTCCGCCGCCGGCCAGGTGCGCGTTCACCTCGGCCAGCAGGCGGTCCTCGTGGGGGGTCAGCTCGCCGCTTCGGGGAAGGCCCTGCACCCGGCGCAGGCACAGGTAGTTGCTCCACCCCCGGGCCTGCACGGCCCGGAAGACCAGCCCCAGGGGCCCCTGCAGGCGGGGGACGTCGACGTCCAGGATCTGCTGCTGCAGGTTCAGGGTGCGCGAGGCCACCACCACCGGCCCTTCGCCACCCCCGGCTCGCCACAGCAGGGCGGGGATCAGGTAGGCCAGGGACTTCCCGGTTCCGGTTCCGGCCTCGGCCAGCAGGATCCCCTCGGTCTCGAAGGCCTCGGCCACGGCCCGGGCCATCTCCACCTGCCCGGGGCGTTCCTCGAAGCCGGCGATGCGCGGAAGGCGCTCGCGGAAGAAGGTCTCGACCCGGGCGCTCAGCGAGGGGGACATGGGTCGAGAGCTTCGCCCCGGGCGCGGGAAATCCGCTCCCGAAGACGGCCGCCCCAAACCGTAGGAGAGCCCTCGCCGGCGGAGAAGTCGGGCCGGGCCCGCACCCGGAAGGCCGGGCCAGACCCGGGCAGTTGAGCGTGGATTCCGTGATCGGTGTCGGTGTCGTCGGCTATGGCTATTGGGGGCCCAACCTGGTCCGCAACCTGCATGCCCATCCGCAGGTCCGGCTGGTTGCGGTGTGCGACCTGGATCCCGCCCGCCTGGACCTGGTGCACCGGGACTATCCGGCCGTGCGGACCACGACAAGCGCCAGGGATCTGCTGGCCGATCCCGCGATCCAGGCCGTGGTGATCTGCACCCGGGCGGAGAGCCACGCCGAGCTGGCCCTGGCCTCCCTGCGCTCGGGTCGGCATGTCCTGGTGGAAAAGCCCCTGGCCGCCAGCGGGGAGGAGGCCAGCCGCCTGGTGGACGAGGCCCGACGTCGCGATCTGCTGCTGATGGTCGACCACACCTTCGTCTTCTCGCCGGCGGTGCGCAAGATCCGGGACCTGCTCCTGGCAGGCGATCTGGGCCGCCGGGTCCACTACTACGACTCGGTGCGGGTCAACCTGGGGCCCTTCCGTCACGACGTGAATGCCCTGTGGGACCTGGCGGTGCACGATCTGTCGATCCTGGACTACGTCTTCCCACACCCGCCGCTGGAGGTCTCCTGCATCGGGGTCTCGCACATGGAGGGGCAGCCCGAGAACCTGGCCTACCTGACCTGCTGGTATCCCGACAACCTGCTGGCCCACATCCACGTGAACTGGCTGGCCCCGGTCAAGCTGCGCCGCACCCTGATCGGCGGAGACCAGAAGATGCTGGTCTTCGACGACCTCGAGCCCAGCGAGAAGCTGAAGGTCTACGACAAGGGGATCACGGTGACCAGCAACGGAGGCGGACGGGACGCCCTGATGGTCGACGACCGCTCGGGGGACATGTGGGCCCCCAAGCTCTCCAACCGCGAGGCCCTGGCCCTGGAGGTGGACGAGTTCGTGGCCGCCATCGCCCGGGGAGCCCGCTTCCCCGCCGATGGAGAAGCCGGCCTGAGGGTGGTCCGGGTCCTGGAGGCGGCCTCGCGCTCGATGCGGAGTCGAGGACTGCCGGTCACCTTGGACCCGGGTCTGGTCACCCTGGGGAATCCCTGAACCGGAGGCCGCCATGCCCATTGTCGAGTGCCGGATCGATCCCGGCGCCCGGATCCACCATCCCGAACTGGTCAACCTGTACGGGTGCACCATCGGGGCCGACAGCCGGATCGGGCCCTTCGTCGAGATCCAGAAGAACGCCACGGTGGGACGCCTGTGCAAGATCTCCTCGCACGCCTTCCTGTGCGAGGGGGTGACCCTGGAGGACGAGGTCTTCGTCGGGCACGGGGCCGTCTTCGTCAACGATCGCTACCCTCGAGCCACCAATGAAGCCGGCGAGCTGGGCACCGAGGCCGACTGGACCTTGGAGCCGATCCGGGTCTGCCGCCGGGCCTCGATCGGCAGCAACGCCACGATCCTGGCAGGCGTCACCGTGGGGGAGGGCGCCCTGGTCGGGGCCGGGGCGGTGGTCACCCGGGATGTCCCGCCGCACGCCGTGGTGGTGGGGGTCCCCGCCCGGGTGGTCGGGGATGCCCGGGACCTGCCGAAGCGCCGCCCCGGCTGAGCCCACCCGGCCGTGAAAAGGCGAAAGCCCGCCCCCGGCAGGGTCGACATCGCGCCGCGCTCCTGAAGGGAACTCCAGTCCATCGTCGATGTCCCCTGCCCACCTCACGCCTGCCAGTCTAGCGGGCCTCGGTGACAGGGAGCGTCATCGGCCCGGCTCACCATCTGCGCGGGCTTCCGGCGCGTTCCCTTTCCATCCCTCGGTGGGGTCGTGTCTCGTCAAGTGGTGTCATTTCGTCGGCGAGGCTCCGCCGGTTGCCTGCGTCGTCAATCCTCACGCCGCCTTGGTCAATTCGAACACCATGTCCGTCAGGAAGCGTCTGAAGGATTCGTTCTGGACGAACTGCTTGTATAGCTCGGTGTCGTCCTTGAGCACGGAGAGCATGACCCGCTGGAGGGCTTTGTCGTGCTCGATCCGTGCGGCGTTGGGGGTGTTCTCCCTGGCGTTCTGGTAGGCGCGGTCGGAGGCGACCTGGGGGGCGATGTCGTCCCGGATGCGCTGCGCCACCCGGTCGGCGTCGGTGAACAGCCCACCGAACTGCTCGTTGAAGGTCTTCAGGATGTTGCTGAGGCGATCCAGCTCGGCCTCGTGCTTGCGGCCTCCTCCTTCGGTGGGCGCGGGGTCGATCTCGGCGTCGGCATCGGGCAGGAGGATCCTCATGGCGGCCTTCTTCTCGGCGCGGTAGCTCTCCATGTCGATGGCCTCGAGGATGCCCTTCGAGAGGTCGTCCTCGATGGGCGCCGGCAGCCGGGGCACCAGGAGATTCAGGTAGATCGAGAGCTTCTCCCAGACACGGTTCGAGTAGGGCAGGATGGACGCCAGGAAGTCATAGGTTCGCGTGAAGGCCTTGGCCCTTCCCTTGAAGTCGACCTGGCCGTCTTCGTCCAGGTGCTCGAGATAGGACGCCACCGACACGTCCAGGATCGGGTCGAGGGCTTCCCGGGTGGCGCCCGCCAGGTAGCGCTCCACGAGGGCGTCGATCTGGTCCGGCGTGTAGACTTCGTAGCCGTCCAGCGCGGCCTGCAGGTCGTGAAGCTTGTTCGGGTCGGTCTCTTCGCTCAGGACGGTGGTGCGGTAGTAGTCCGCGAAGGCCTGGGCGATGCTCTCCGTGGTGTTCAGGAAGTCCAGGACGAAGACGTCGTGCTTCTGGGGATGGGAGCGGTTCAGGCGGGAGAGGGTCTGCACGGCTCTGATGCCGGAGAGGGGCTTGTCGACGTACATGGTGTGCAGGAGGGGCTCGTCGTAGCCTGTCTGGAACTTGTCGGCGCAGACCAGGAAGCGATAGGGGTCAGTCTGGATCTTCTCGGCCAGGTCTCCGCTGGGGAAGCCGTTCAGAGAGGATTCGCTCACCTTCACGCCGCCGTGCTCGTGTTCGCCCGAGAAGGCGACCAGGGCCTGGTGGGGGCTCCTGCGTTCCACCAGGTAGGTCTTTATCGCCTCGTAGTAGCAGATGGCGTGCTCGATTCCGTTGCACACCACCATGGCCCGGGCCTTCCCTCCGATCTTGTTCAGGGCCAGCACCTGCTCGTGGAAGTGGTCCACCATGATTTCCGCCTTCAGGCGGATGGCGTGCTCGTGGCGCTCCACATAGCGGCGCAGCTTCTTGCGGGCCTTGCGGGTGTCGAACTCGGGGTCTTCCGGCGTCCTCTGCACCAGCCTGTAGTAGCTGTCCACGGGCGTGTAGCTCTTGAGGACATCCAGGATGAAGCCTTCCTGCACGGCCTGCTTCATCGTGTAGCTGTGGAAGGGCTTGTGTTTGACCTTGCCCTCGGGGTCGGGGGGCAGGGGCTGCCCGAACATCTCCAGCGTCTTGTTCTTGGGCGTGGCCGTGAAGGCGAAGTAGCTGGCCCTGGCCAGCATCTTGCGGGCCTCCATCCGTTTCTCGAGGGCGTCGTTCACCGTGTCCTCGGGGTCGGAGAGGGCCTCGCTAACGGCGGCTGAGGTGCGCCCACCCTGGCTGGAATGGGCCTCGTCGATGAGGATGGCGAAAGTCCGGTCGCGGTGCTGATCGCCGATCTCGTCCAGGATGAAGGGGAACTTCTGGACCGTGGAGATGATGATCTTCTTGCCGCCCTCGAGGAACCTCCGGAGGTCGCCGGAGCGCTCGGCGTGGCCCACGGTCGCCCGGACCTGGGCAAACTTCTTGATGGTGGCCTGGATCTGCTCATCGAGGATGCGCCGGTCGGTGATGACGAGGATCGAGTCGAAGACCTGCTGGCCACCCCGGCGCAGGCCGATCAACTGGTGGGCCAGCCAGGCCAGGGAATTCGACTTGCCACTGCCCGCCGAGTGCTGGATCAGGTAGCGCCTGCCCGGACCGTGGTCCGCCACGTCGGCCAGCAGCGCCCGCACCACCTCGAGCTGGTGGTAGCGGGGGAAGACCTGCGCCCGTCTCCTGCGGCCCGTCTTCTCGTTCTTCGTTTCCAGGATCTGGGCGTAGTTCTCGAGGATGTCCGTGAGGCCGGCCGGGGTGAGGATGCGCTTCCAGAGGTAGTCCGTCTTGAGCCCGTCCGGATTGGGCGGGTTGCCCGCGCCGTCGTTCCAGCCCTGGTTGAAGGGCAGGAACCAGGAGGCCCTGCCCTTGAGCTCCGTGCAGTAGTGGACCTGGTGCTCGTCGACGGCCATGTGGGCCACGCACCGCCCCAGGCCGAAGAGCGGCTCCCGAGGGTCCCGATCCCGGCGGTACTGCTCCACCGCGTCCTCGATGGTCTGCTTGGTCAGGCTGTTCTTCAACTCGAAGGTCAGGACCGGGAGGCCGTTCACAAAGGCCACCAGGTCCAAGGCGCGGCGGGTCTGGTCGTTGCTGTAGCGCACCTGTCGGGTGAGGCTGAAGCGGTTCTGGGCGTGCAGCGCGACCGCCTTGGCGTTGTCCGGCGAGGGCGTGCCGTAGAAGAGTTCCAGGAAGACCGGCCCGTGCTTGACCCCGTGGCGCAGCACGTCGATCACCCCGCGCTTGCTGATCTCGCCCTTCAGTCGCTCGAGGAGCTTCAAGCGCGCGATGTTGGAAGTGCTGTCCAGGTTGGCGATGCCGAGCCTTTCCAGTTCATCGGGCTGGGTCGCCTTCAGGAAGGCGAAGAGATGGGCCGTGTCCAGCACGTGGGTCCGATCGTAGTCCCGGGCCCAACCCGCCAGCCAACCCGTGCCACCCTGGGCCGTGGGCGAGACTTCGTGGACCCGGTCCACCGGGGGAGGGGATTCCAGGCCGGTGCATCCGGTCATCGCCTGGAAGATCAGGGTCTCCAGGCCCTTCTCGCTGGTGTCGCTGGTCATCCTTACCCTCCCGAGGGGTGCCGGGCTTTGTTGGAACCTTTGCTTGGCTTTGCGAAAACGGACCGTTCCAAGCAAAGGGAGAAAACCCGTGAAATCAGGATTCTTGTGGCGCTGCCATCAAGTCTGGCTTTGCTGCAAACCGGGTTTCCCTTTGCTACTTTGAAGTCGTGTCTGCCAGATGCCACGCTGGACGGGCGCGGCTGCCACGGTTCACGATCCTCCCGTGCTTGGACAGTTGGTCCAAAAGGCTGTGGATCCTCGTCTTCTTCTGCTCCTCCGTGAGAACCTCTGGCAGCTTGTCCATCAGGAGGCGGTCGATCTCGGACCGCGGGATCGGCTGGTGTTCCCGGATCAGCTCTTCGATCAACTCCAGGTAGTACTTCCTGGTCAGGCCGCGCTCCCGGATGTGCCGCGCCTTCTGTCCGGTCAGCCTGGCGACCGGGCCGGCGATGATCAAGTTGGGATAGCGGCCTTCCAGCAGGCCAGCCCCCTTCAGGCGAAGGTAGGCCTCGCGGGAGATCTTCTGGCGCTTCTGCACCCGGTCCAGGGCGATGACCTGCCAGAGATCCAGGTCCGCGCGCTCCATGAGCAACTGGGTGTAGTGCTCGTCGAGGATGTGGCCGGGGATCGTGACCTTCACGCGCCCGGGCTCGCTCAGGTCGTAGTCCGGCATCGGAAGGAACCGGGCCCTTTGCTTCTGGAACATCCGCTTGATGCCCCCGCCCTGGGTGTCGATCATGTTCAGGTTCACCATCGCTCCTGCCAGGAGGGTGTTCCTGTAGATCTCCTGGGGTGCGTCCTGCTGGATGACCGTGTCCAGGTCGCCCGGCAGAAAGCTCCCCACGTTGGTCACCAGAATCGCAGAGGGCGTCTCGACCACGTTGACGCGCCCGCCCATGGGGTAGTCCTGGTGGGCAAGGGCGTTGTGCAGGGCCTCGCGCAGCACCCAGGGATCGTACTGGTCCAGTTCCTGGGGGAAGAGGGTGCCGCTGGGCATGGCTCGGATTTTCAGGTTGCGGATCCGCTCCAGGACCCGGTCGACCTGAAGCAGGAAGGGCGGTTCGAAGTGCTCGTAGTCCAGTTCCTGGTTCTGGCCGTCCTTCAGGATCCATGAGATCTTCGCCACGGCGGGGGACAGCAGGGTGGATGATTCAGGTCTGCCCAACAGCAGGAGGGCCGAGTTGGTGACCGCGCCCCGCACGCTCAGCTTCGTCTTGTTGAGAAACGTCGCGTCGTCCCACCCGGCCAGGTCCGACGCCAGTCGAGGGTGCTTGACGCGGAATTGCTCGCGCGCCATCGCGAGGGCCTCAGGGTCCAGGTCGGCCAAAGTGGCGCCCTCGCAGATCTGACCGGACCAGTCGTCGGTCCGGCTGGCCCAGAGGGCGCGCTCCTTCTCGGGATGGTTGTGCAGTTCAGTCTTGCTGGAACCCACGCGGATGAAGGCTTTGCCGTAGAAGCGCACGGGCCGACCCGCGGCTGGCCCGACTTCAAGAAGCACCACGCGGCCCGTAGGATGGTCCAGGACCTCCACATCGAGGCCCGGGTTCGGTTCGAGCCCTTGGTTGAGCCACAGCAGGAGGGCCTGGTTGCCCTTGGCCTTGGCCCCGTGGGGTTCGAACTGCGTGCCGACGACCTCGTGGGTCCCATCCTGGACCCCGAAGACCAGGTAGCCCCGGGGCCTGCTGGCGAGGCAGGCCGAGTTGGCCAGGGCGGAGAGATATTCGCCCAGGGTCTGGGGGTCGTACCGGTTCTCTTTGAACTCCAGCCACTCGGTCTCGCGAGGCTCGCTCCGCAGGCGATCCAGAAGGGCGGTCAGCTCCTGGGCATTCACGGATCCTCCTCCTCCAGGTCGGCCTCGTCGCCGAGGTCCTCGTCCGCTTCCTCGCCGTCGGGGAGCGGTTCGACCTCTTCCGGCAGGTTCCGGGCCGCCTCGCGCACGTCCAGCTTGCCCGTCACCACGTCGGCCACCAGGCGGGTGCGGAACTCGCGGAGGAGGGCGATCTCGCGCTCCAGAAGCGTTGCCTGGTTAGCCGTGGCCTCTGCTTCCCGCTTGATGTGGTCGGCGATTGCCCGCTGCTCAGGCAATGGTATCAAGGGTAGGTCCACGCGTCGGAAGTTCTGCTCCGTAAGGTCCTGCCCGTCTCGAATGAAGTTTGCGGTTGCCTGCAGGGCCTTGATGTACCCATGCGACTTGAGCAGGTAGGAGAAGAACGGGACATCAACTTCGGGTTTTGGCCTTAGGACCACATAGGACGACCGGATGGCGCCGCGGGCCCAGGCGCGCTCGAGCCCTCCCTGAAAGCTCCTCATGCTTATGACAAAATCGTCAGGCTCGACGTGCTTGCGCCTCTCCAGGTGCATTGAAATCTTGACGACTCTCCGGCCGACCCTATGTTCGAACTCCTCCTGGGGAATCACGCCGAAGGCTTGCGTCGCCGACAACTGCACGTCATCAGGCCGGGCGAGTTCCTTGCAGGCGGAGAAGAGTCGCCGGCTCCTGGCTACCTCCCAATGTTCCGGAATCTCCCCCAGCCAGGGCACGCCGGAGGGCTTCAGGGGGACCGCGGGGTCCAGGCCTCGGGTCACGGCGCGCTGGATGATGGCCTGCTTCTGCTCGTTCAGCAGGGCGATCAGCTTGCGCTTGACCCGGATGGCGCGGTCGATCTTCCGGGTGGCGTGGTCCAGGAAGCAGACGATGGCGGCTTGCTCGTCGGGTGGGGGAATGGGAATGTTGATGTTTCGAATGGCGCCGTGAGAGAGGCCGAATCTGGTCACCCCATGCGCCTCAACATGACACTGGAAAGAAACGGTGGGGCATTGCAGCGCTCGGAGCAGATACCCGCCGACCAATTGCGCAAGCCTCGGGCGAAGAATGGCCAAATGGTACCCGCAGACGAGATCAGGAGCTTCGCATTCAACAAGCGAAGGTACGCCGATGTCATTCCAACTCTCAGAGTCTTTTGTGACGATCACGTCGTGAATTCTAATGCGGAAGCGCTCCACCTCTTCGCTTGAGGCGCTAGCTGGCACGAAGCGAAGGTGGGAATGAATGCGCTCGTTCTTGTAGACATCGACGTAGTTGCACAACCGCACCGGCAATTCGCCTGGACGAAAGTGCTTGTCGACACTGCTGACGAGCATTTTGCATACGTGCCGCAAGCGGGATTCGGACCAATGGCATGGGATTGCGTCTGCCCCCCCAAACCCCGACTCCCGGTACTCCGGGTACGGCTTCAGCCCCTCGATCACCGCCGGCCTCCCCCGACAATCTCGCTCAGCAGGCCTTCGGTCTCCTCTTGCAGGGCCAGGATGTCGGCCCGGATCTCCTCCAGGGTGCGCAGGGGCTGGGGCTTGTAGAAGTGGCGGGTGAAGGAGATCTCATAGCCGACCTTGGCGGCCCCTTCCTCGATCCAGGCGTCCGGGGTGTAGGGCAGCACCTCGCGGCGGATGAAGGCCTCGATGCCTCCCGGCTCCAGCAGCGGCACCTGCTCGGTGTCCCGCAGCTCCGGGTCGGGCTCGTATTCGACGATGCAGGTCCTGCCGTCCACCCTGGCTTCGAAGAGGCCGTGCAGGGGATCGGCCTTGGTCCGGCCGGGCTTGTGGACCTTGGCGATCACGGGCGGGGCGCCTTCGACGCGCCAGCTTGCCGCCTTCAGCAGCGCCTTCAGGTCGGCGGCGGAAAGCTTGATCCCCAGGCGCTTCAGGGTTTCGTCCACGCGGCGGCGGAACTCGTTGTGGTCCTCGAAGAGATCGCCGCCCAGCTCGCGGCGCAGGGCGTTGGCCGTGTCCACCAGGCGGCCGTCCCGCTCCCAGGTCCTGGGGTCGAGGAGCTTCTTGCGCTTCTTCTCGGGCAGCCCCCGTCTGGTCGAGCCCTCCTCGGAATCCTCGTCCTCCTCGCTCGCGCCCCAGCCGCTGACCAGCTCCCCCAGGCGGGGCTGGACGCGCGCGAAGTCGCTGTAGAGGGCGTCGCCGAGCTGGTCGTGGAACTCGCTGCGCAGCTCCGCGTCCCCGGAGGCGAAGCGGAGCGACTCGATGGCCTTGGCTGCCAACTGGCTGTGCAGGCGCAGGGGCCGCTCGACGGTGACCTTCCAATACCCGAAGGCCTGGTTGGGGAAGATCTTCGATTCGGCCGTCTCTCGGAACTCCAGAAAGGTGTCCAGGATCCGCTGGATGTCTTCCTCGGAAAGCTCGCAGTTCTTCTTGCCCAGGTTCTTGCGCAGGGGCTGGAACCACCGGGTGGCATCGATGAGCTGCACCTTGCCCCGGCGGTGCTCCGGCTTGCGGTTGGTGAGCACCCAGACGTACGTGGCGATGCCGGTGTTGTAGAACAGGTTCAGGGGCAAGGCCACGATGGCCTCGAGCCAGTCGTTCTCGATCAGCCAGCGGCGGATGTTGCTCTCACCCTGGCCGGCATCGCCCGTGAAGAGGGAAGAGCCGTTGTGGACCTCGGCGATGCGCGAGCCCAGGGTCGACTCGTGGTTCATCTTCGAGGCCATGTTGGCCAGGAAGAGCATCTGGCCATCGCTGGAGCGGGTGACCAGCGAAAGCTCCTCACCCTGGTGCATCACCTTGAAGCGGGGGTCCCGCATCCCGTCCTTGCCGCCCATGGCCTCGAGGTCCTTCTTCCAGCTCTTCCCGTAGGGCGGGTTGGAGAGCATGAAGTCGAAGCACTGGGCCGGGAAGGCGTCGTGGGACAGGGTCGACCACTCGGCGCCGCCCAGGATGTTCTCGGCGTTCTCGCCCTCGCCCTTGAGGATCATGTCGGCCTTGCAGACGGCGTAGGTCTCAGGATTGATCTCCTGGCCGTAGAGGTGGGTGTTCACCTCGCGACCTCGGGCACCCGACTGCTGGCGCAGCGTCTCTTCCGCTACGGTCAGCATGCCGCCGGTGCCGCAGGCGCAGTCATACAGAAGGTAGGTGCCCGGGCGGACCTGGTCGGCCACGGGCGCGAAGATCAGGTTGGCCATCAGGCGCACGGCGTCGCGAGGCGTCCAGTGCTCGCCCGCCTCCTCGTTGTTCTCCTCGTTGAACCGGCGCACCAGCTCCTCGAAGACGGTCCCCATGGAGTGGTTGTCCATCCCCGGGTGCCGCCAGGATCCGTCCGAATTGAGGACGGGGTCGGGACTCAGGTTGATCTCGGGATCGAGGAATTTCGCGATCAGGGTGCCGAGAGAGTCGGATTTGGACAGGGTGGGGAGCTGGTTGCGGAACTTGAAGTTCTCGAGGATGTCCTGGACATTCGGCGAGAAGCCGTCGAGATAGGCGTTGAAGTCAGCCAGCAGTTGCTGCTGGCTGGCCCGGGACTTCAGATCGCGCAGCGTGAACTTCGAAGTGTTGTAGAAGGCCTGCCCCGCAGCGGCGCGCAGGGCGGCATCCTGGGCGGTGATGCCCGCCCGGTCCAGGGTCTCGCTGGTCTCCAGGACAGCCTGTTTGGTGGGTTCGAGCACGGCGTCGAGGCGGCGGAGAACGCACATCGGCAGGATCACGTCGGGATACTTCCCGCGCTTGAAGAGGTCCCGCAGGACGTCATCCGCGATGCCCCAGAGGAAGGAGACAATCCGGTTGTGGGTGGCCTGATCCATGCGCGCTTGTGTCTTTCTGGTTCTTCGAGTTGAGCCTGGGTACCGAAAGGGATGCCTGCTTCCCCAGTGGATCCAGGGCCCCTGCCGCCCGAGCAGATGCGGACAAGGCAGGGACACAGACGATCCCACTCAGCGTAGCAGGCCGGGGTGACGCCTGGCGTCAGTGGACCACTGCCCGCCACCAGGATGCTTTCTGAGCGGCTGCGCCTGGATTCGCCGCCTCGGTGTTGCCCCCCACCAGGGGAGGACCGCCGGGCAGGTCTTTGATCTGCTGACCGGGTTCGCCAGTCTGCGGGTTGCGGGCGCCGAGGCCCGCTGATCGGGGCCGAGATCGCCGAGGAGGCCCAGGGCCTGACACTCTACGTCAGGTGCGCTTGGTAGGCTGGAACTGCCAGACATTCCCAGGAGGTCCCCATGCGCAAAGTTCTCCTATGCTTGTTCGTCCTGCTGCTCCTGACTCCAGCTTCGTTCGCCGAACCGGCGAAGGGAGTGGTGGGGCGCGAAGTCCCTCATCAACTTGGGGTCTACGACCTTCAGGGCGCGGAGACGGCGGAACTCCGGGCCGGCGATATCGTGACGATCTTCAGGGAGGGCAGGTCCGTGGGCGAGGCGGTGGTCCTCTCGTCGACGACTGGAAGGCTGCGGATCTCGACCAAGGGCTCGACCGAGGCGGCCCCCGGGGACGAGGTGCGGTTCTCCCGACGCCCGACTCCGGTTTCTTCACCAGAGCCCCAGGTCACTCGGTCGGCCAGGCCATTCATCGACTCCAGTGCGAACGTGGAAAGGCTGCGCCCGGCTCGACTGGAAGTCACGCGCAGCGACATCTTCGTGGCCGACACCGGCTACGTCCGGGTCAACGTAAATGTTCGCAACATCGGTGAACAGGTCTCCAGGCCGGACACGCTGCAGTGTATCTGGAAGAGATTCGGCGCATCGCCCGTGGTGGATAGCCTGTCCATCCCATCACTGGCCCCCGGTGAATCCTACGGACGGATCGTCTACTCGATGATCCGCGCCAATCCCAATGTGCTGAACACCATGAGGGACACGGTCTATGCCGAGGGGTCGGGACCCATTCGACCGGAGTTCAAGATCCTGAACCAGCCGAAGTAGCTGCAGTCGTCAAGCGTTGCTGCTCAGCCTGAATCCGCCGCCTGCCGGGCATTCAGAAGGGCCAGGATGAGCGGTGCGAAGCCCGGTGCCGCGCCAGCACGACCGCGCCGACGACCATCCAGATGGCGTAGACCACAGCCTCGGCTTCGTGCGAGTCGTTCCACAGAAAGGCACGCAGTCCGCCGTTCTCGCCGTACAGCCAGGCCTTGGCGCTGACCCCCAGGATCAGCATCAGCGCCAGGGGCAACCCGTTCCAGAGCAGGCGAAAGGCCCGGGATGCGGTCTGGGGGTGGAACAGGGCGTCGAAGAACTCGCAGGCCAGGTGCATGGGGAAGGCGATGGCCAGCAGCATCGCCACGAACAGGACGGGCGCGAACGCGGGAACCGCAAAGGTGAGCATGCCGACCGGGACCGCGATGGCCCAGACCAGGCGGGAGGAAGAGAGCGAGCCGGCAAAGGGGGCCAGGAGCAGCCAGCCAGCCCGCCCGCCAGGACTCCGTTGAGGCCGGTCGGGGTGGTGTATCTCATCGCGATCCGTTCAGGTAAAGGTCCTCGACCTCGGCCTGGGAGAAGAGCCCTCGGGCCAGCCCCGTCGCGATCGCCTGTTGCACCAGTTCGGGCGAGACGGAAGCCCCGAGGCAGTCCTGGATGGTCCGAAGCGGCCTGGTGACCGGCACGGGGCCCGACCAGGTGCGGTCCCGAGCTGGGACGGAACCCAGATGGAGGCAAAGGCCTTGGGGAACCACCCGCCGGCGAAGTGCGGGAGGAGAGGGGAGGGTCATGTGGACGCGACCCGGCAGCGCGTCGCAGAGATCGTGGAGGAAGAGCGCGGTCTGGTGGCTGAAGACGCCCTGACGCTGCGACCACAGCCAGAAGATCACGAGGTCCTCCTGGTCGCCCGGCGGGAAGTGGGTCAGCCGGTAGAGCCCGCGTCGGGTCCGGGTGATCCGGCCCTTGCGCAGATGGTGCTCAAGGAGCTGGCGCGAGTAGCCCGCCGCCGCCGCCTGGTGAAGCGTGAAATGGCCCTCCTGCTGGGCGGCGACCTCGTAGAGCCGGTCCCAGTCGGGAGTTTGAGGAGTCGGGAGCGGGTCGTGTGCAGACATGTCAAGTATGGCTTTACATTTCTGCGGGGTGGGGGCGAGGACCTGCGACTCTGGAATGGATCGGCAACACGCCGGGGACACGCTGAAGGCGGGAGTGCAAGGCGCCCCTGCCGGGCCGGGTAGACCCTTTTCGGCCAGCCTCTCCGCCGGGGGCCATTGCCTGGAGCGCCGGCCACCGAGGTCCTTGTCCCACAGGCCGCCGGGCCGGGCCGCTCGCTCTCACCTTGGAGCCGATCCGGGTCTGCCGCCGGGCCTCAATCGGCAGCAACGCCACGATCCTGGCAGGGGTCACGGTCGGGGAGGGCGCCCTGGTCGGGGCCGGCGCCGTGGTCACCCGGGACGTCCCGCCGCACGCCGTGGTGGTGGGGGTCCCCGCCCGGGTGGTCGGGGATGCCCGGGACCTGCCGAGGCACCGCCCCGGCTGAGCCCACCCGGCCGTGAAAAGGCGAAGGCCCACCTGAATCCGTCAACTTCGACCCATGCGCAGCCGAGCGGAGGAGGCGACCAGGTGCGGGCGAAATCTTCTGGCGAAGGGGAGCGGCCAGGAGCCGCCTCGTGAAGAAGGGAGGGCCTTCCATGGACCGCGCCGATGTCCACCGCCTGGTCGACCAGTTCCCGTCGGAAAGCCTGGCCGCCGTGGCCCGGGTCCTGGAAGCCCTGAAGGACGCCCTCGCCCCCGGCGACCCTGTAGCCCAGGCCCTGGACAGCGCGCCGCTGGATGACGAGCCCCTGACAGACGGGGATCTGCAAGCCGTCAGGGAAGGGTCGGACGACTGGCGTGAAGGCCGGATCTGCTCCCACGAGGAGGCCCTCCGGCGTGCCGCCCGGTGGGATGCCGAAGAGGCCAGTTCGTGAACTGGTCCATCTTCTGGACCGAACGAGCCCTCAAGGACCTGCGCCGCCTGGACTCCCCCACTCGGGGCCGCGTGATGCAAGCCGTGATACGCCTGGCCGAAGCCGGCCTGGGGGACGTCAAGAAACTGCAGGGCCTGCCGGGATATCGCCTCCGCGTGGGGGACTGGCGAGTCTTCTTCGAACGCGACTCGGGGATTCGCGTGCTGGCAGTGACTGCCGTCCGCAACCGGGGCGAAGCCTATTGAGGCGATCACGGGCTCGAGTTCCTTGGGGTGCCGCCTCCGAGCCCTGGGAGTCCCCCACTTCTGGCTTGCCGACCCCGACAACAAGCCCGACCGGGACCTGCTGGCCTCGCGTCGCGAGCCCGTGATCGTCGCCACCATCCACTCCGCCAAGGGCTGTCAAGGGACACGGTCTATGCCGAGGGGTCGGGACCCATTCGACCGGAGTTCAAGATCCTGAACCAGCCGAAGTAGCTGCAGTCGTCAAGCGTTGCTGCTCAGCCTGGAGCGGGGGCCTGCCGGGGATTCAGAAGGGCCAGGATGAGCGGTGCGAAGCCCGGTGCCGCGCCAGCACGACCGCGCCGACGACCATCCAGATGGCGTAGACCACAGCCTCGGCTTCGTGCGAGTAGTTCCACAGAAAGGCACGCAGTCCGCCGTTCTCGCCGTACAGCCAGGCCTTGGCACTGACCCCCAGGATCAGCATCAGCGCCAGGGGCAACCCGTTCCAGAGCAGGCGAAAGGCCCGGGATGCGGTCTGGGGGTGGAACAGGGCGTCGAAGAACTCGCAGGCCAGGTGCATGGGGAAGGCGATGGCCAGCAGCATCGCCACGAACAGGACGGGCGCGAACGCGGGAACCGCAAAGGTGAGCATGCCGACCGGGACCGCGATGGCCCAGACCAGGCGGGAGGAAGAGAGCGAGCCGGCAAAGGGGGCCAGGAGCAGCCAGACCAGCCAGCCCGCCAGGACCCCCTTGAAGCCGACCGAGACGATCGGTGTGCAGGCCTCGGCCCGGAGGGTGCAGGCCAGGATCAGGGCCAGGACCAGCGTTGCGCGTCTCAGCGCCATCGGATCTGCAGCTCCGTGTCGGTGGTCCCCTCGACTTGGCAGCGACCGCCCGGGTCCTGCATCCTGGCGAGGGGCCGGGGTGTGATGTCGGCGATCACCTGGGGGGGCGCAAGCACCGTCCATCGGGCGGGGGAGGGCGGGCGACTCCAACCCTTGGTGACCGGGAAGGGCAGCCGGAAGACGCCTGTCGGGCAGTCCTGGCTGAAGCTGAAGCGGGCCCGCCCCCTGGCCTCGGGGGCCATTCGCAGACGCAGCAGCACCCCGTCGGGGAAGGCCTCCCAGGTCCAGCCCTCCTCCACCTCGGCTCGGACCTCTCGCGCCGGGCCCAGGCCATCGGCCCGGGAGAAGGGCAGGTACAGGACGGTCCCCCGAGGGCGCCAGGAAGAGCAGCGATAGGAGAGTTCCACGGAGACGTGGGCTGTCGACCCCTGCAGGCGCACCTGGGAGCGTGCCTCTTCCAACCAGATCCCGTAGGGAGGCAGGTCGACCCAGAAGGCCGCGATTACGTAGACCGTGGCCGCCAGGGCCACGGGAAGGACGACCTGCAGACGCCAGCGCCTGGACACGATCCCATGCTTTCAGCTCCGGACCGCCAGAAGCCTGCCTCCACGGCGTGCCTGGCCCTGCGGCACGCCGCGGGAGGGCGCCCTGGTCGGGGCCGGGGCGGTGGTCACCCGGGATGTCCCGCCGCACGCCGTGGTGGTGGGGGTCCCCGCCCGGGTGGTCGGGGATGCCCGGGACCTGCCGAGGCACTCAAAGCCAGCGCCATTGTGCCGGGTCCCATCGACCGGGCTGGCCTTCGAGGAGGGGGTCCAGGAAACCGCGGACGGCCTCGGTGACCTCGGCCAGGCTGCGCCAGGGGAGCCGGTCCTCTTCGGCCATGGCGGCGTAGGGAGCCTTCCAGGAGGTCGGCGGATCGGGGAAGCGGTCGGGAAGGGCATGGGTTCCGCGGGCGGCGAAAAGGCGCTCGATGGCGCTCCGGAGGGCCTCCGCCTCGAGTTCCCGGCTGGTGGCCAGGAGCGCCAGATCGGGGAGGTCCTTCACGCGGCTGTTCTCGCGGGCTCGGAGCAGGGTGAAGGCGTGCAGTTTCTCGGCGATGTGCACCTCGAGGGGATAGACCCAGAAGTCGGCCGGGTCGACGCCCGCGAACTCCAGGAAGGTGGGGGCGGAGATCCGCTCGGGGGACATGATCTGCGGTTCGGCGAGGGCGGTGTCCACCTGGAAACGGGATCCGTAGGACTTGCCGGCCAGGAAGCCCTGGACCCGGTACCGTTGCCCCTCGTAGGGTTGCCCTTGGATCGCCAGGGCAGGGTGATGCGCGTCGGGGACAACCTCGAAGGTGAAGAAGTCGTCCAGGTCGAGTTGCCCGATCTCCTGCAGACGATGGAGCAGCCCTTCCGGATGCCCGGTGAGACGGAGGTCCAGGTCTCGCGTCGTGCGGGCACGGGAAAGACGAAGTTCGAGAACCATTCCCCCCTTCAGCGTGGCTCCGGACCCGAAGCTGTGGAAGAGGCGGGCCAGGAAGCGCTCGAAGACCACCAGTTGCCGGAGGCGCTGGAGCGGACGCCCGGTGGCCAGGGATTCCTTTTGGAGTCTGGCTTCGAGGGCCATCTTGAGGCCGGTCGGGGTGGTGTATCTCATCGCGATCCGTTCAGGTAAAGGTCCTCGACCTCGGCCTGGGAGAAGAGCCCTCGGGCCAGCCCCGTCGCGATCGCCTGTTGCACCAGTTCGGGCGAGACGGAAGCCCCGAGGCAGTCCTGGATGGTCCGAAGCGGCCTGGTGACCGGCACGGGGCCCGACCAGGTGCGGTCCCGAGCTGGGACGGAACCCAGATGGAGGCAAAGGCCTTGGGGAACCACCCGCCGGCGAAGTGCGGGAGGGGAGGGGAGGGTCATGTGGACGTGACCCGGCAGCGCGTCGCAGAGATCGTGGAGGAAGAGCGCGGTCTGGTGGCTGAAGACGCCCTGACGCTGCGACCACAGCCAGAAGACCACGAGGTCCTCCTGGTCGCCCGGCGGGAAGTGGGTCAGCCGGTAGAGCCCGCGTCGGGTCCGGGTGATCCGGCCCTTGCGCAGATGGTGCTCGAGGAGCTGGCGCGAGTAGCCCGCCGCCGCCGCCTGGTGAAGCGTGAAATGGCCCTCCTGCTGGGCGGCGACCTCGTAGAGCCGGTCCCAGTCGGGAGTTTGAGGAGTCGGGAGCGGGTCGTGTGCAGACATGTCAAGTATGGCTTTACATTTCTGCGGGGTGGGGGCGAGGACCTGCGACTCTGGAATCGATCGGCAACACGCCGGGGACACGCTGAAGGCGGGACGGCCCTTCTGCAGGCGGTCCAGGTCGGCGCGGTACCGTCTCATGAACTCCGCTGGCGACAGGACGGAGACTCCGCTCCGTGCCTCGGGCGGGAAGTGGCCCATGCCTTCGGCCCCTCGGGCGGGCCCCCAGAGGCGCGTCAGCTCGCCAGGGTCTCCCCCGCCTCGGCCCGTACCTGGACCTCGCGTCGGAGCCGCGCACCGAGAGCATCGGCGGCCACGTCGAGGTCATAGTCCGACTGCAGGCCCATCCAGAATTGAGGGGACGTGCCGAAGTCGCGCGCCAGCCGCAGCGCCGTCTCCGCGGTGACCCGGCGCTTGTGCAGGACGATCTCGTTGATGCGCCGTGGAGGAACGCCAAGGCAGAGGCCCAGCCGGTTCTGACTGAGGCCCAAGGGCTTGAGGAACTCCTCGAGCAGCACCGCTCCCGGGTGGACGGGGGGGAGTCGATTCTCGCTCATGGGACCTCCCATCTTCAGGGGTCGTCGCAGACCTCGACTTCGTAAGCGGCGCCGTCGCGCCAGACGAAGCAGATCCGCCACTGGTCGTTGATGCGCATGCTGGATTGGCCCTCGCGATCACCAGCCAGCTTCTCGAGCCGATTCGCGGGAGGACTTCGCAGGTCGGCCAGGAGCCTGTGTGAATACCGCGTCGGTCGCCTCGCCGGGTCTCCTCGAAGCCGGGTAGCACCGGCAGGCGCTCGCAGAAGAAGCGCTCCACCTCAGCGCGCAGGCAGACGGGCCTGGGTGCCGTGGGCCGGGCGTGGACTTCTGTTCGGCGTGTGCTTGTTCCCTGAGAGAGGGAAACGGCAATACTTTGTCTTGCATAGTTGTAAGGCGCAAGTCTATTCGGTAAGATAAGGGTGGAGGCAGCGATGGAGATTGTGACTGTCAGCAGTCGATTTCAGGTCGTGATTCCCGCGTCGATACGCGAACAGGCGGGGTTGAAGCCCGGTGTCAAGTTGCTGGTTGACCTGGAAGAAGGCCGTATCGTGATGCGCCCCCGTCCCGAGCGCCCGGCGGCGGCCCTGCGCGGGTTGTTCCGGGAGGTGTGGGAGGGCGTGGATCCCGAGGAATTCCAGCGCCAGGAGAGGGAGTCTTGGGGGGCGTGACCGTCGACGACCTGCTGCGGCGGCACGCTGTTGTCGCCGTGGACACCATGGTCTTCATCTATTACCTGGAGGACTCGCGCCCTTGGTCCGACATGATCCAACCGCTCTTCGAGGCTTGGGAGGCGGGAACCCACCAGGGCGTCACTTCGGTACTGACCGTGCTGGAATTGACGGTGCAACCCCTGCGCCTGCAGCGCCCCGAGGTGGCTCGGGCCTATCGGGATCGCCTGGCCGCCTTCCCTGGTCTGGTGCTGGTGCCTCTGGACTTGCCCGTAGCGCAGGAGGCGGCCCGGTTGCGGGCTACGTACGGCCTGTCGACACCGGACGCCATCCAGGTGGCCAGCGCCTTGGTGGCTGGCGCCCCCGTCCTGCTGACGAATGACCGCAGGTTGGCCAGGGTGCCCGACCTGGAGGTCGTGATGCTCGATAGCCTGCTGGCAGTCTAGGGGCCGGCCGCAGCCCTGAACTCGGTACTGCGCGGCAGGGATGGGAACGCCCCTGGCCTGGAAGCGGTGGGGGAGGCCGGTCAACGCTCCATGTTTCGCCTGCCGCCATGCGCGGGGCGTCGAGGGTGGGGGCCTGAAAGCCAGAAGGCCCGCCCCCCGGAAGGGAGGCGGGTCTTCGTGCCTCGAGAGGCGGTCAGGGGCTATTCGGACTCGCCGGTGCGGCGGCGGCGACGGCGCCGGGCGCCGGCCTCGGCGTCGGTCTCGGTGGCCGGGGCTGCCGGACGCTCTTCGGAAGAGCCGTCCTGGTGGCGCGGGGCCGGCCGGTCCTCGTGGCGAGGGCCGCGGTCGGCCTGATCGGCCCGAGGAGCGCGGTCGTCACGACGGGGGCCGCGGTCGTCCCGACGGGGTCCACGGTCGTCCCGACGCGGTCCGCGGTCATCCCGACGGGGGCCCCGGTCGTCGCGGCGCGGGCCACGGTCTCCACGGTCCCCACGGTCTCCACGATCCCCGAAGGGGCGGCGCGGGCGTTCCTCGTCCCCGCCCTGCTCGGCGTAGCCCTCCGGAGGCGTCATCTCCTCTTCGGTCCACAGGCCGCGCCGGGTCAGGTTGATCCGGCCGAGGCTGTCGATCTCCTCGACCCGCACGCGGATCTCGTCGCCGACCTTCACCACGTCGTCCACCTTGCGCACGTGGTAGGGCATCAGCTTGGACACGTGCACCAGGCCTTCCCGGCCCGGGAGAATCTCGACGAAGGCGCCGAAGTCCATGATGCGCATGACCTTGCCGGCGTATTCCTCGCCCGCCTCCACGTCGCGGGTCAGGTCCTCGATCATCTTGAGGGCCTTGTCCGCCGCGTTGCGGTCCACCGCGGCCACGAAGACGCGGCCGTCGTTCTCGATGTCGATCTTGGCCCCGGTCTCGGCGATGATCTTGTTGATCACCTTGCCGCCCGGTCCGATGATGTCCTTGATCCGGTCCGGAGACACGTTGACCATCTGGACCTTGGGAGCGTACTTGGACAGGTCCGTCCGGGGAGCCGGGATGACCTCCTCCATGATGTCCAGGATGTGGAAGCGCGCGTCGCGGGCCTGATCCAGGGCCTGGCCGAGGATCTCCATGGTGACGCCCTTGAGCTTGATGTCCATCTGCAGGGCCGTGACGCCCTCGCGGGTTCCGGTCACCTTGAAGTCCATCTCGCCGAAGGCGTCTTCCATCCCCTGGATGTCGGTCAGCACGGTGAAGCGCTCGCCCTTCATCACCAGGCCCATGGCGATTCCGGCCACCGGGGCCCGCAGGGGCACGCCGGCATCCATCAGGGCCAGGGTGCTGCCGCAGGTCGAGGCCATCGAGCTCGAGCCGTTGGACTCCAGGATGTCGGAGACCACGCGGATGGTGTAGGGGAAGTCGTCTTCCGAGGGGATCACCGGCAACAGCGCCCGCTCGGCCAGGGCGCCGTGACCGATCTCACGCCGTCCCGGACCCCGCATGAAGCGGGCCTCGCCCACGCTGAAGGGCGGGAAGTTGTAGTGGTGCATGTAGCGGCGCGAGACCTCGCCGATCACGTTGTCGAAGGACTGCTCTTCGGACAGGGTGCCCAGGGTGACCACCGACAGGGCCTGGGTCTGCCCGCGGGTGAACAGGCCGGTCCCGTGGGGACGGGGCAGCACGCCGACCCGGCCCCAGATGGGACGGATCTCGTCGACGCGACGGCCGTCGGGGCGGATGCCCTCCTCGACGATCATCGTCATCAGCTCTTCTTCCTTGATGCGCTTGGCGATCGAGCCGAAGTCCTTGCCGGCTCCGGGGGCCTCGGTCAGGGCCAGCGCAGAGGCGCGCTCGTCGTCGTTGAGGGCGGCGTCGGCCTGGATGGCGGCCTTCAGGGCGTCCATCTTCAGGGCGTTGAAGGCGGCTTCCCGCTCCTGCTTCTCCAGAATCCGCATGGCCTTGGCCATTCCGGCGTGCAGATACTTGCGGATCAGCTTGTCGAGCTCGGCGCTGGGGGTGTAGACCGGGTATTCGGCCTTCGGCTTTCCGCCCTTGGCCACCAGCTCGTCGATCATGTCGATGATCTCGCGGATGGCCCGATGGGCCTCTTCGAAGGCGTTGACCAGGATCTCTTCCGAGAGCTCCTCGCAGCCGCACTCGACCATGTTCAGGTTGTGGCGGGTGCCGGCCACCACCAGGTTCATCTGGCTCTCGGCCATCTGGCTCTCGGTGGGGTTGATCAGGAACTCGCCGTCCACATAGCCCACCCGGACCCCGGCCACGGGGCCGTCAAAGGGGATGTCCGAGAGGCTCAGGGCGGCGCCGGCGCCGGTCAGGGCCAGCACGTCGGGGTTGTTCTCGCCGTCCACCGAGGTGCACAGGCCCACGATGTGGACGTCGTTGCGGAATCCCTCGGGGAAGAGGGGGCGGCAGGGGCGGTCGATCAGGCGGCTGGTCAGGATGGTCCTCTCGGGAGGACGGCCCTCGCGCTTGATCCAGCCACCCGGAATCTTGCCGGCGGCATACATCCTCTCCTCATAGTCCACGGTGAGAGGGAAGAAATCGATGCCCTCGCGGGGAGAGGCGTTGGCGCTGGCGGTCACCAGGACCACGGTCTCTCCGACCGTGACCACCACCGAACCGCCGGCCTGCTTGGCCACCTCGCCCGTCTCCAGGCGCATGATCTGGCCGCCGATTTCGCGTTCGACGACGTGCTTGTTCACATTCTGGAGGGCTTCAGTCAACAGGCTCATCCAGTTGTTCTCCTTTGTCTTGCTTCTTCTCTTTTTGTTCAACTCTTTTGGGTTCTCGGGTTCCTGGCGGGGCTCGACCCGTCTGGGGAGCCGCTCGCCGGGGAACCGGGGCCCCGGATAAATGCGAGAAGGAGTGGAAGGACGGGAAGCGCGGGCTTCCCATCCCTCCACCCCGATCAACCGGCCATTCGGAATCCCGTCTCGGCTGGTTGGTCCACCGGAACTACCGGCGCAGGCCGAGGCTCTCGATCAGCTTGCGGTAGCGGGTGATCTCGGACTTCTGCAGGTAGTTCAGAAGCCGGCGCCGCTGACCGACCAGCATCAGCAGGCCTCGCCGCGTGTGGTGGTCCTTCTTGTGGACCTTCACGTGCTCGGTGAGGTGGTTGATCCGCTCGGTCAGCAGGGCCACCTGCACCTCGGGCGAGCCGGTGTCGGTCTCGTGCATCTTGTACTTGGCGATGATGTCTTGCTTGGGGGTCATCGGGTTCCTCCATCGCCCCTCTCATGGGGCTGCGCCGGGCACGGGGCCCGGCGCCATGTTCGCCTGCCGCCGCGCTCGGGGTGGGAGGACACCTCAAGCCCAGCCACAGGTCGGGGCCGATCATACCACGGGCCCCGCCCGGTGTAAACCGACCCCGGCCGCCCTGAATCCGCCACCTGGTCGCCCGTAGGACCCGAAACCCTCTTCGAAGGGGCCTGCGGAGGGGTCAACCTGCCCCGGCCGGGCTCCCCCGGGCTTCCGCGACTCGCGGTCCGGGGGCTCCAGGTCT